>Ga0209976_10001305_pt1 | contig 14831 bp, 19 predicted proteins | sample SumtaG_FD_182806 | JGI IMG/M metagenome (GOLD analysis project Ga0209976, IMG submission 182806) | Deep subsurface microbial communities from Indian Ocean to uncover new lineages of life (NeLLi) - Sumatra_00157 metaG (SPAdes) (version 2) | ecosystem: Environmental > Aquatic > Marine > Oceanic >...
GACATCATTTTACCTGATATATCGGGCTATGAAATCTGTAAAATGATTAAAGATCATCATAAATATAAAGAAGTTCCTATTTTCCTGTTAACAGCCATCCCCGGGTCTGAAGTTGAAAAGAAAATGGCTGAAACTAGAGCAGATGGTTATATTTTAAAACCCTTTGATTTTTCTGATTTCGAAATATTATTCCAGTATATTTAATTCTATCAAACTGATGGAGATAATTTTTCCTCATTTCTTTTACTTAACTTTTTAGTAATATATCATTTATTTACTTAGATCCCATTAATATAAAACAAGAGAAGATGGTTACGGGCTATGAGGGAATCGAACCCCCGACCGTCAGGTTAAGAGCCTGCTGCGCTACCTGCCTGCGCTAATAGCCCACATAGAATATCAACTCAAATACGCAGATGGAGGGACTCGAACCCCCGAGCGCTCACGCGCACTGGCTTACTTGATAGTATATAATACTCAAGGCCAGCGTCTTACCAGCTAGGCTACATCTGCTTTTTTTCTCAATTTGTTTATAAGCTTATTTCATTCAGTATTTTGGTTAAATTCCGTGATACATGAGATCGCGAACGGGTATGCGATAATTATTCAATATTGTGTTATTATTTCTATTAATTTAGAGTATAATAAGCAAAATAAATGTTTTCTTATTTTTCTCTTTATATCTAAAGAGCTCTCCAGTAATTTAAGGAAAAATATAAATTTTATGATACATTGATTCCTACTTGAGATGATAAAAATATGAGTGGTGCAAAAGATTTTCGCTATTTGATACCTGAGAGTTTATATCAAGAAATTACAGAAAAGTGCGCTGAAGAATATCCTATGATTTTAAACGGCTGGATCTTCGCAGAGCGTAAAGAAAATTTCGGTATTTGTACTAAATTTATCACAAATCCCGATTTACGTAAGGGTAAAGTTCATATCAAACCAAGAAGCTGGATGAGATATAAGAAGTCAAAAATTTATAATATGCGGAAGTTTAAGCAGGAGCTTGGTGTCGATATTGTATGGCAATGGCATTCTCATCCTTCTGGGAATGACAAACTCCATGCCATCGATAAACGTATACTAAAATACTTATCAAATGGAGTTATGATTGTTGTAATTCCCGCGGTACCAGATAAAGAGCCAGAGCAAAAAGCACATCTTGTAGGATGGTACTATGATAAACGTTACACGAAAAAACCTATTATAGAGAAGATGGTTTTCGAAATAATTTCCGAATAAGCAAAATTCCATTTCTCTTATTTTTTTGATAAAAATCAATGAAACTATATTTTATAATAAAATATTAAAATTTTAAATCGTTATATTGAAAATATAACATATAAAATCTTAATCAATTGCGCAATCGTCGCTTAGCCTGGTAGAGCGCTGGATTGCTAATCCAGTGTCCAACGGATCCGTGGGTTCGAATCCCACCGATTGCGTTGATTAATATTTAGGGGCCAGTGGTCTAGTCTGGTATGACGTCTCGCTTACCGGAACCGCGTCTCGCGTAAACCAAGTAAACCGAGAAGGTCGAGAGTTCAAGTCTCTCCTGGCCCACCATTACTCTAACTGAATAATTTTCTCATTCTTTTGGGTATTAACGCACTAAATTTACAATTTTTTAATAAGGGCCCAATATGAGAGATTATGCCTGGAGCATTAGAATCTTCCTTTAACAATATCATATTTTCTAAAAATCCGAATCTCTTAACGGTGATAATATCTCGGAAGTGACCTTTTTTAGTATATGCTTTCTTAAATTGTCCCTTTGTCTCTCCACTTAAAAAAACAGCTTCAAGATTTTCGTCTAAAATCTTTTTGAATAGACTGAGTGAAATCGGTGCGAGTTCTCCTTGCAATTTAGAATTTTCTTTGTCGATTTTAAGAATCTTTACATGAACAGGAAAATGATCAATAAAATCGTACGCTTCAATTATTTGCTTAACTGATTTTTTCCTCCCGTTACATAATTGATCTCGGAGTGTATGTAAATTAATTAATACATCTACTTTTGGGTTCATAATTGCACAATCAACAAATAATCCGAAACCAACTTTACCCACATCAGCCAAAGTGCCTTTATAAATCGCACCTTCATTGATATCCTTAAATTCCGTTATACTTCCTACTTCCTTTTTTAAAATGTTATACATGAAAACTTCTTCGGGACCATTTATTGAAACTTCAAATCTTCCGTCAAATTCACGTAATTTTTTTATTTTGAATGTTGTATCTGGAAAACCTTTAACACGTTCATTTAAATATTTAAAATATCTTAGGAACACATCTTCTTTTCTCTTATCTTTAGAGATATTATAAATTTTATCATACAAAACAATATTTTTTGCCATGAAGAACCCAAAATAGCTGGAAACTTAAGGAATTTAAGTATTTTAATATATGGGAGGTAAAATACTTTTCCCATCTCATCAAGGAATCTCATTTTTGTTTCTAAAAAGACTTAAATTACTATATTATTATTTTTCAATGTAACTAAAAACAGATTTTATTAAGGATGAAAAAAATATGGAAGAACAAAAATTTCATTCATTAGTTGAAGCTTTAAGGGAGCAAGAAGGAATTGAAGAAATTTTCCTGTTAAATAGAGAAGGCGATATCATCTACAAGTCAGGAGATTTTCAATTAACCAGTGAAGAAGCTAAAGCAATTCTCTCTACATGGAAAAATAATGAACCCGCTCTGATGTTTCAGAACCATCGATATGCTGTCTTAAAAAATGATGATATTCAACTTGCTGCTAGAAATATAGTTGGAGGAAAAGGTAATATTGTTGGCTCAAGTACAAAGGAAGGAGATTATCTCGTTGCTCACACTAGAGATGAAGGCTTGATTATTTTAGAATGGTCGATTTTAATAAATAAGGTTGCATGGTCTTAAAGTCCTTGTAGATAAAGATAAATATAGTAATTGTTGTTTAACCTTTCTTTTCAATCAATTTTTACTCTTTTTTTAAAATTTTTTAAAATATATAAAGAAAATATTTATGGCATAATTTATTACTACTTGTTAAATAAGTAAATTAAAAAAATAAAAAAATAATATAATTAAAAATAAGTAATTAAACAGAATAAAATCTCAAAGGATTTTATTTGAATATTTAAATACGTAAAAGAGGTTAATGAAAAATGTTCCAACAAGCTGGAAGAGGATATGATATGGCTATTACCCAGTTTTCACCTGAAGGGCGACTTTTCCAAGTCGAGTATGCCATAGAAGCAGTTCGTCGTGGGACGACTGCAATCGTGTGTAGGAATAATAATTCGGTTGCTTTTGCCGTTGAGAAGAAGAGTTCTGAGCTTCAAGAAATTATTGGCTCGGAGAAAATCTTTAAAATTGACGACCATATTGGAGTCGCAATCTCAGGTCTGACAGCTGATGCTCGTGTGTTAATCGACCGAGCTAGAATTCAAGCCCAGGTTAATCTATTAAATTATGATGAACAAATATCCGTGAAGGACAGCACTCTAAATATCTGCGAGTATAAACAAGTGTTTACCCAGAATGCGGGGGCGCGTCCATTCGGAGTTTCATTCTTAATAGCTGGTATTGACGCAGATGGACCTAAACTTTACTTAACGGATCCCAGCGGTGCTTTTTGGAACTATTTCGCGTTTGCAATTGGAGCCAGCGCGGCTGAAGCAAGAGCTTATCTTGAAGAGCATTATAATGTTGATATGAGTGATGAGGAACTAAAATTATTGCCCTTAAGAACTTTAAGTGAATTGATGGGCGAAAACTTAAATAAGGATACATGTGATATAGCTTTTATATTGAAAGAAGATAGAACTTTTAAGCTTTTAAGCTTGGATGAAAAGGAAGAGTTGTTAAATAAGATTTCAACTTCCTAAAATATTATATAATTTATCAAAGTTTAAGCTCTTTATATTTATCAATTTACGCCAAGACAAAAGAAAGAATAATCAAGGGAAATCAAGTTACACTATTAGGAAGTTATATTATGATCGATCGACCGACTGACCGAACAAGAATTGATTTAGGCGGGTATATCATTGGACGGATTGCGAAATCTGGTAGAAGGTTTGAAATGTTGTTAGATCCAGAGAAAGGTTGGGAAGCAAAGAAATTTATTCGAGAAGAAATCGAAAACCGTTTGAAGACTGGAAAGGAAAAATCAAGACTTAGTGTTGATGAAATATTAAATAGTAATAAGATCGATCTGGAACTAGTCTTTGAAAGTTTTACGGTATTTGAAGATTTGAGGAGAGGGAAAAAAGCCACAAACGGTGATATGGAAGCTGTTTTTAATACTACCGAAGGGAGGAGAATTGCAGCGCAAATCTTAATCGATGGGGATATGCATTGGACCAAAACTCAGAGAGATGAGGAGAGAAATAAAAAACTAAAACAAATAATTACAATTATTAGTAAAAATGCTATTAATCCTCAGAATAAGAAACCTCATCCTTATCAAAGAATAGAGAAAGCTATTGAAGAAGCCAACGTAAAGATTGATTTAATGAGGGGTGCTGAAGAACAGGTTGATGATGTTGTCAAAAGTATTCGAGCAATCATACCTATTCGCATGGAACAAGTAGAGATGGCAATAAAACTACCTTCAGCTTTTACTGCTAAGGGATATAATATTGTAGCTCAACTAGCCCAAATTAAGAAAGAAGAATGGCAATCCGATGGCTCTTGGGTCTCTGTTGTTAGTTTACCTGCAGGATTGCAGATGGAATTAATTGATAAATTAAATAAACTCACGCATGGGAGAGTCCAAACTAAATTTTTAAAATCCTGATCTGGAAATATGTAATTACTTCTTATTATGTTATTTTTTTGCAATTTATAGGTTACAGAAAATAAAATGAGAGTGTGAGTAATAATGGAAAATGAAACAGATGAAGAATTCATCGAAAAAGACAAGAATGAAGAAGATATTGAAGAATTCGAAGATGACGAAGCTTCAAGAGAGGTTGTTTTACCTGGAGAAGTATTAACAGAAGACACAAAGAATTTCCTTCCGGGAAGAGGAACGATATATAATAGTGAAAGATCTAAAATAACATCCTTAAATATTGGTTTAAAACAAATCAGTAAGAATTATATAAATGTCATTCCTCTTAGGGGTTTTTACACTCCTAGACCAGGTGATAAAATTATTGCTATGGTTGTTGATAAAAATCCTGTGAAGTATAAATGTGATATCAATGCAAAAGATTTTGGTACCCTCAAACCCAAGAATACTATAAAAAAGGATAGGAATAGATCTTTCAGAGGAAGTAGTGGCGGGGGAAGAGGAGGAGGAAGGGGAAGAGGAAATGGATTTAGTAGAGAAGATATGAATACGAATAAATTTAATATTGGAGATATTTTGATAGTAAAAATTTTATCTGCAGATCGAATAAATAAGCCGGAATTAACTACTGTAGGAAAATATTTGGGGATAAGAAATAATGGAATTGTAATTTCAATAGATCCACCAAAAATTCCGAGGGTTATAGGTCGTAGTGGTTCAATGATTAAAATGTTAAAGAACTTAACGAAATGTAATATATTTGTCACACAAAATGGGCGTATTTGGTTAAAAGGAGAGGACCTTGCTCATGAGAGATTATTAATTGAATCAATAAGAAAAATAGAGAATGAAGCCCATAAAGTAGGGTTAACAGATCGAATGCAGGAATATATTATGAATGAAATAAAATTAAGAGGTTTAGAATAAATGCCACTGATTATTAAAGATGAATATCCTGATAAATTATTCCGCAAAGACGGAAAAAGGCTTGATGGGAGAGACGTAGATGAACTAAGACCTATCAAGATGGAAGTTGGGGTAATTAAAAATGCAGATGGGTCAGCTTATTTAGAATGGGGCAACAATAAAATTTTTGCTGCTGTTTATGGGCCGAGAGAAGTACACCCTCATCATTTAGCAAAACCAGATCGAGGGATTCTAAGAGTTTTCTACAGAATGGCAACATATTCTGTTTTTGATAGAAAAAGACCGGCCCCAGGACGTCGAGAGAAAGAGATTTCTATGGTTGTAGGAGATTGCTTAGAACCAATTTTATTTCTCGAATTGTATCCCGGTACGAGTTTTGAAATTTATATCGAAGTTATGGATGCAGATGGGGGAACCAGATGTGCTAGTACTACTGTGGCAGCTTTGGCTTTGGCTGATGCGGGAATCCCTATGAAAAGTTTAGTTACAGCTATAGCAGTAGGTAAAATTGATGGGAAAAAAGTTGTAGATCTTTCTGGAATTGAAGATAAAGCTGGAGAAGCAGATTTACCAATCGCCATTACATGGTATAATGAAGAAATTTCTCTGTTACAATTTGATGGAGATATGGATTTAGATGACATGAATCATTTCCTAGATAAAGCCAAAGAAGCGTTAAGCAAAGTACATCAAATACAGTTAGAGACGTTAAAAAGTAAGTATATCCCCTTACAAGGAGAAATTACAAATGAAAAAAAGGGTGAGAAGTAAAAATGATGGACGTTAAACGTATTGTCTCAAGAATTGAAAAAAATTACATTAAATCAAATTTGAGAAAAGAAGAGCGAATTGATGGAAGAGGCCTCTGGGACTACCGGGAGTTTGAAATTAAATCTGATATTATTGCTTCAGCTGAAGGTTCTGCTGATGTTTTTTTGGGAGATACAAGGATAATGACCGGTTTAAAATATGATGTTGGAACACCCTTTCCAGACCTCCCAAATGAAGGTGTTTGTACTGTAATGGCGGAGTTACTTCCATTAGCATCTCCTTTGTTTGAAAGAGGACCCCCAGGTGAACAATCAATAGAATTAGCTCGGGTTGTTGATCGAGGAATTCGACATGCAGATTGCATTCAAACTAAAAAACTTTGTATTAAAGAAAAGGAAGCTGTTTATATCCTTTTTGTTGATATGTATGTGGTAAATCACGACGGTAATTTAATTGACACTGGAGCTATAAGTGCGTTAGCTACATTACTATCTGCACATATTCCTGAGGGAATAATTGGAGATAATGGTTTAGAATGGACAGGAAAATACTTAACGGGAAAAGATTTAGTTAACGAGTTACCCATAGCATTAACTTATGGAAAAATTGATGATATTATCTTTTTAGATCCTAAGTTACCTGAAGAATTAGTTTGCGAAGGGAGAATTTCGATATCTGTCACAGAAAATAAAATTTGCTCTATTCAAAAAAGTGGAGCTGCGACATTTTCAATTGATGAAATTAAAATGTTGGGTAAAAAATCGATTGAGATTGGCCAAAAATTAAGAAAACAGTTAAACCTAACGCAACATCTATCTAAAGTTAAATAAAGTAATACTATTAATATTTTTTTATCTTTTTATTTTTAGGAACAATTTTTTGGTTAAATTTAGACACTTTTCAGAGTTTGAAAAGTTTCATTCGGAGTTTAAATCAACAAGAATAAAAACTTCTTAGGAATATAGTAGACTGTTTAGAAAAATTTATAGTTTATCGTATATTAAAAACTACATCAATTCTTAAAAACTAATTTTGATTAAAATGGGAAAAACAAAGAAGGTAGGAATAACCGGAAAATACCAAGCAAGATATGGGAGCACTTTACGTAAAAGAACTCGTTTAATTTTAGAAAAAATGAAAGGAGATTCTATATGTCCTAAGTGCCTAACTAAAGGAACTACACATAGAGTATCAACAGGCATTTGGCATTGTAAAAAATGTGACGCACGATTTACTGGTGGAGCTTATTACCTCGAAACACCTCGTGGTGCTGAATCTTTCCGAATAAGTAAACGTAAGCAAAGAGAATTAGATGGCATTGAGGAATAATGAGTCAAAATAAAATTTTTTCTATTGAATCACTTGTCGAATTAAAATTTAATAATTCTGAGACACGGGATATATCCTATAACTCATTTATCCCAGGGATAAAGAAGCTACAAACTAATCGTTCTAAGGTTTTTATCGAGAAAAGAAACCCCAATGTTCTTTTCTTTAGGATTGAGAGTAATGATATCACAGCCTTTAGAGCATCGATTAATGAAATTATTAGTTTTGGGAAAGTAATTGATGATACAATAAGTATAACAGAAATTTCTTAATATAAAGAACAATTCAAACAACTATATAATAAATAATAAGAAAGGAAGAGAAAATATGACCATTAATCTTGATGATTTAGATGAAGAACAAAAAAATAAAATACAGAATTTAGCTAACTTACAACAAACATATGAAATTATCGAAACACAAAGGAGGCAGACCGATTCTCATCTTAGAGAAACTGAATTTGCTATTGAAGAGTTGGAAAAAGTAAGCTCTGAGGATACAGCTGTTTACAAATCTTTAGGGGGAATTCTTGTTTTAAGTGAGAAAAATAAGGTGCTTGATGAGAAAAAAAGCCTAAAGGTAACTCTGGAAATGAGATTAAAAACGTTAGATCAGAAAAAATCAAGATTGGAAAATCAAATCAAAACATTAACTAGTTCTATTCAGACTGATCTTCAAAATAAAGGCGCATAAATAACTTTATGTTAAATTCTAAATATAACGACTTTATATCCTTTTTGAAAGATAAAAAGATACTTATAACAACTCATGATCTAGTAGATTTTGATGGTTTTGCATCATGTGTCTCTTTAAAATTCTTTCTGATTGAATTTCTAAAAAACTCACATGTTACCATTTTTTTCACAGAATTATCAAAATCAATTAGAGCATATATGACTAAATTTGCAAAGAAATTCCCTGGTTTTAATTTTTCTTATATGAAAGATGTAAAATTGTCTAAATTCGATGTATGTCTAATAATTGATGCTAACTCTATTAGTCAATTAGGATTCAACCATGAAAAAGGAACAACTCCGCTTGGAATCCCTAATATTATCATCGATCATCATCACTACAATAAAAAGAATCCGATTAATGAAAATTTAAACGATTTAAATTTAATAGATGATAAAATTTCTTCTACAGCTGAAATTGTTTTAAATCTTTTTAAGTACTTTTCTCACCCTTTACCGCTTCCTTATAAATATCTCGTATTTACCGCAATTTTAACGGATTCTGGCTTTTTTAGATATGGAAACAATAATACAATAAAAAATGTGAGTTCATTATTAGACGGTGATTTGGACTTTCAAGAAATTAGATCCATGTTGAATAGAGATGTCGATATTTCAGAAAAAATAGCAAAAATTAAAGGTCTGCAAAGAGTAGAATTAATTCGTGAAGGGAAATTTTTAATTGGGATTACTAATGTTAGCAGTTTTGGAGCTAAAGTTGCTACTACATTAATTAAAATAGGATTTGATGTCAGTTTTGTTCATTCAATGGAGAAAAATGAGTATGTGATTAATGGTAGAGCTAGTAAAAGTATATGTTTAAAAACAGGGTTACATTTAGGAAAGATTTTTGAAGAAATATCAAGGGATCTCGGGGGAAGCGGAGGTGGTCATGATGGAGCCGCAGCATTGACTATTGATACAAATACAGATGTCATACTGATTAAAATCGTTGATAATATAAAAAAAATTTTACGATCTATATTTTAATTAATAAAAGATTATTATTATTCAAAATTGAAAATCGATTTACTATAAGCATGGATTTAATAAGGTTCGAAAAGTTTTTTTATCGCTACAAAGGAAATGAAGAATATGCCTTAAATGACATTAATTTAAGAATAGAGAAAGACGATAATTTCGTGTTACTCTGTGGAGAAACAGGATCTGGAAAAACTACCTTAATCAGATGCATGAATGGTTTAATTCCGCAATTCTATTCTGGTTTTTACAAGGGTAAAGTATTTATTAACGAGGTAAACACAGTTGAAACATCCATTGCTAATTTGTCAACTGAAGTAGGTATAGTGTTTCAAAATCCGGAGAATCAATTAATTGCTATGAATGTAGAACACGAAATAGCATTTGGTTTAGAAAACCTTGGTGTACCCCCCAAAAAAATTGCTCAAAAGATAGAAGAAAGCGCTTCATTGACTGAGATTGAACATCTTCTCGATAAAGCTCCATTTGAATTAAGTGGTGGTGAACAGCAACGAGTTGCAATTGCTTCCATTTTAGTATTAGAACCAAAAATCTTAATCTTAGATGAACCAACGGCATTATTGGATCCCCAAATGGCAAGAAAGATCATTACCCTCTTAAAAGAGATTCAATTAGAAAGAAAAATCACGATTCTGATAAGCGAACATCGATTGGATTTGTTACTCCCATTCGCAGACCATATGATCTTGATGAAGAATGGGAAAGTTCTTGAACAAAATTCTCTAGAAAAAGCCATTAATGGAGAAAATTTCCAAAAATTAAATCTAAACAAACCAGTAATTTATTCGATATTTATGAAATTAAGAGAAGAAAATTTATTTGAGGGACGGATTCCTTCTTCAATCCCAGATGCTATAAATTCCTTGAAAAGATATAAATAAAATAATTGATGAGTCAGATGAGTGCAGAATTACCCCTAATAATGATTAAAGATGTCAACTATTCTTATCCGAATGGCACGATAGCTTTAAAAGATATCAATTTAAATCTTTACAGGGGAGAACTTATAGGAATTATGGGCAAAAACGGAGCTGGTAAGACAACACTAATTCGAACATTAAATGGATTAATTAGACCAACACAAGGAGAAATCTATGTTAATAATAAAAATATTAACACCGCCACAATAGCAACTTTATCAAAAAAAGTGGGAATAATATTTCAAAATGCTTCCCATCAACTTTTTGCAAACACAGTAGAGGATGAAATTAAATTTTCCTTAAAAAGCTTTAATTTAAGTAAAGAAGAAAGCCAAATGAGAACAAATCAAATTCTACACCAATTCAATCTTGAAAAATATAGAGAACGGTCTCCTTTAAATTTATCAGGAGGGGAATCAAAAAAATTAGCTATCGCTTCAATATTTTGTAGAGATCCAGATATTCTGATATTCGATGAACCTACATTAGGTCAAGATGCTAGAGAAATTGAATTTTTCATAAGATTAATTGAAAAAGAAAGAGAAAATGACAAAACAATAATTATAATTACCCATAATATCGAATTCGCTTTTGAATTTATCCCAAGAACAATTCTAATGGCGGATGGAAAAATAATTGCAGATGGACCGACACAAAAAGTATTAAATTGCGAGGAATTAATTGAGAAGTCTTCATTAATATTACCACAATCTCGACAATTTTCTTTAGCTTTACAAGCTTTGGGTTTTCAAAACACAGATACTTTATTTTCCAAAGCTGAAGTAACTAAATATTTAATGCAATTTATTAAAAATAGCTCTGGGAGTGCTCAAAAGAGGTAAATAACATGTCCTTAGAATTTCTTAATGCCTTTAAATTCATGAAAAAAGACTCATTTCTACATAATTTAGACCCTAGAGCTAAATTATTTCTTGCGATAGTGTACACAATTACTGCGTTATTATTCAACCAAATCATTCCATTATTCTTAATATTTTTAAGTTTAATCCCTTTGGTTATAATAGGAAAGATTTTTAGACAATGGGTTAAAAGTATTCGCGGATTATCTTTCTTAGTCATTTTTATGATAGTTCTAAACACTTTGTTCATCTCTTTATCTTTTGCTATTGCTATGATATTAAGAATTTTCATAATGGTTTCTGCATTTTCAATCTTTTTTTTAACAGTGGATCCGAATAGTTTAGCTTTATCTTTAATATCAATGAAATTACCATATGAATTTGCCTTTTCTTTCTCTTTAGCTTTTAGATTTGTACCGACTATCGCAAAAGAAGCCCAAAATATTATAGACGCTCAACAGAGTCGCGGGTATGAAATGCAAGCAAAAGGGATTATTAACCAAATAAAAAATCTTTTTCCCTTATTAATTCCACTAATCATATGCTCAATTAAAAGAGCATTTAATGTAGCAGAAGCTCTAGAATCAAGAGCATTTGGGAGTAAAAAGGAACGGTCATATTATTATACCATTAAATATACTATAAAGGATTGGATTTTTACGTTCTATTTGGTATTATTTCTTACAGCGTTTATTATTATAAAAATCCAGTTTAATATTATGCCTGAATTCTTCTTATGGGGTTTACCTGTGTGATTGTAAAAGAATTTTATATTAAGGAAATGGAATTAAAATATTTTGTCGGAATTAATCAAATAGAAATGGAATTAAATCAATTTTTAGAAGCTAATAAACTTGCGAATGAAGAAACAGCATTAAATCACTTATTTAAGATGATTGAAGAACTTCAAAATAAACATAAAGGATCTACAATACAAATAATTAAGGATAATTATGTTTTAAACCAAGATCATATATTTGTAGCGTGTTATTATCTGCAAAAAGCTTTATTTCATGAATCTCTTATATCGAATAAGAAAGCTATTGAATTATTATTATATTTATCTACACATCGACAAATAGGTAAGGGTATTAAACTATTTGGCCTTGATTCTGATGATTTAAATAAGGGGAAATTTACAACCTGCTTTATCTCACCCATTAATAACCTTAAAAACATTCTTAATGATTTATTAGAAATTCTACATGCATTCGAGATAGATGTAACTATAAATGACTTGACGCTTGAGAAGATCACTGAAATAATAAAAATTTATGAATTTTCCGATCTACAAATCAAATCTGTATTAAATTCTTATGGAATTGAAAACGTTTATTTAGAAAAGCCAAAAAACAACTTTGATTTGATATGTGAGAAAATGGCACTCTTGAATTTAGAAAAAATAAGATTAGGTTAAATAATCCTTAATCTACTTTATGAATAATATCTTTCTTCTCCAAAAAGGATACACCACTAAAATTACCAAAAATTTCTATTCTAATCACTTTATCTGGATTCTCAAGATCAACTTTATTATGTATTCCTAGAGCAATTCGTTCGATAAGAGTATTCCGCTCTATTTTCTCATGTTTCCTCCGTTTTAAAACGATTTTAAAAGAATCTTTCTCTTGAATAAATGTTTTATAATGATCTTGTATCAAATTTGATAAGAGTTTGGTGTTTGTTTCACATACAAAATCTATTGGGATAATTTTCAATATGTATTGGAAAAAACGGGGATTTTTTTTCAATATTTTTCGAATTTTACGAATAAGTGTTTTGGCATCTATCTCAGTTAACGCAGTTATTAACCCGGGAAACGTTAACTTTGATATAATTGGATAAATATCACCACATATTAATAGAGTAAACCATAATTCTGTACTAGCATTTGTCTCATTATATCTGGAGGTAGAGATTAATAAATTGAAATTTTTTATTTATATCACTCTCATTTTTTAGACAAAAACTCTAATATCTCTTCTTTAGGTATCTTACCTATTCTTAAAAACTTCGGTATAAGCGTTGTACAGTCTACAATTGTTGTTGAAAGTTGGGAAATAGACTTACCACTATCAATAATAAAATCAATAGGGCTTAATATTTTCTTTGCAACTCCTTCCCCACTAACACAAGGAGGTTCCCCGGAATAGTTTGCTGAAGTCCCTATTATAACTCCTAAGTGCTCTTTCGATTTCAAAATATTTAGTATTTCTAAAATAATTTCATTCTCAGGAACTCGCAAGCCAATTGTATTTTTAGAAGCGGTAACTTCTGGTGGTATTATATTTTGTTCCTTCTTTCTTAATATTAGTGTTAACTGACCTGGCCAATATTGTTTCGCTAATTTATAAGCTAAGTCGTTAAATTCAGCAATTTTTAAAGCCTCTTCAATATCGGAAACCAACAACAGGAATCCTTTAGATCTGTCTCGAAACTTTATTTCAAACAATCTGTTGATTACATTTAAATTTAAGGGATCACCTCCAATGCCATAAACTGAATTAGTGGGAAAGGCAATAATTTTTCCCTCTATAATATTTTCAACAGCTATCTCTAAATAGAGGGCTATATCCTTCAACTCTTTCCCTGCAAGCTTTACCAAAAATCCCATGAATGTTAGCTAGGTATGTTCTATATTTAAATTCATTAAATTGAAAAAATCACTATTAATTATAAATTTGTTTTATTAGATCAGAAGCAGTAATATTATTCCACACAGAAACCAAATAAACCATAAGAATCTCTAACTCTGAAGCGAAAAATTTCATTTATGAAAGTATTATCGATATTGATTATAAAATATTAAATTTGGTATTTTTTCAATTATAAATCTTAATCTAAACGTCATAAAGAAAGGTATGAAGAAAATACTTTTAGAACTCAAACTAACCCTTAAAGAGTGCGAATTCGATGATTTTTTCTCATCTTATTAATATTATCCGAACTAATATATATAGAATTTTTGAAAGGATCTACATGACAGAAAAAAATAAAGAAAATAGAAATTTTATAATTGGAGCTACAGGTTTTATCACGGCTATAATTTTCATGATATGGCTTGGAAGTCTTGCTTTTTACTGGTAATCAGTAAGCTTTGTTTCAATAAATTTCTTATTTTCTATAGAAGATAATACTAAGGTTTCCCTATCAGTATCAATATTCTACGAAGACTTTTCTACGATATTTCCCTAAGATTCTTGAATTGTTTTGATACATCAAGTTTTAAAAACAATTTCTTTATTTCTATTCTCTTCAGGAAGAGTTACTGACAAGTTGTAAATTTTAGCTGAAAAAATCAAGAAAAAGTGTAGATTGAAAAGAAATGTAAATTATTTTGGATATTGCTCTTGACAACTCAATTCTACAGCTATTCGTTCCCAATTAGTATCCAGACGTTCTTGAAGTTCGATTAAATCCTTTTCCGAAATTCGTGAGAATCTTTTTTGTTTAGATAGATAATCGACTAATGGAACTCTCTTAGAAGCATTCGTTA
>Ga0209976_10001307_pt1 | contig 14830 bp, 16 predicted proteins | sample SumtaG_FD_182806 | JGI IMG/M metagenome (GOLD analysis project Ga0209976, IMG submission 182806) | Deep subsurface microbial communities from Indian Ocean to uncover new lineages of life (NeLLi) - Sumatra_00157 metaG (SPAdes) (version 2) | ecosystem: Environmental > Aquatic > Marine > Oceanic >...
TACAAAATGTTACGATTAGCAAATTATCACGGCATGTTTTAAAAGCTTATGATGCTCCATTTCCTGATGAGTCATATAAAGCGGGACCTCTAATTATGCCATCCCTAGTCCCTATCACTCCTGATGATCCTGAACACGATGCTAATACAAAGGCTCGAGAACAATTCAAACAATGGGAAAAACCTTTTTTAACAGCTTTTGCTGATAAGGATCCAATTTTCATCGGTGGAGATCTAATATGGCATGAATTAGTTCCTGGTGCAAAGGGGCAAAAACACACTACAATTAAAAATGCGAGTCATATGGTACAAGAAGATGCTGGGCCTGAGCTAGCTGAAATTATTATTAATTTTATTAAAGATAATCCGTAAATAGAAATCGGTTGTAATTTAAGCTTTTAAAGAATTCAAAAAGAAGGTGTAATATGAAATTACTACGTACTCCTGATGAACGTTTTGAAAATCTTCCGGATTTTCCTTTTACTCCACATTATATAAAAGTTGATGGTATACGAATTCATTATTTGGATGAAGGGCCTTCAAATGCAACAGAAGTTATATTATTATTGCATGGTGAACCTGCTTGGTGTTTTTTATACCGACATATGATACCCCCTCTTGTAGAAGCAGGATATCGTTGTGTAGCCCCAGACTTGGTAGGCTTTGGAAGATCTGATAAGCCATCCCAAAAAAGCGATTTTACTTATCGCAAACAAATAGATTGGACAAGTAATTGGATGATTTCCCTAGATTTAAAAGATGTAACCTTATTCTGCCATGATTGGGGATCCTTAATAGGATTGAGAATGGCCATTGAAAATCAAGAAAGGTTTAAACGATTAATTCTATCAAATGGAGGGTTACCTATGGGTGAGAATTTTAGAAATGATTCAGATGAAGCTAATAAGCAATTTTCAAGATGGTTAGATTTTAATAGAAATGCTCCACCTGAATATCCATATGAAAAGGTTTTTCATGCGGGAACCTTCAAAAAGATACCGGATGAAGTTATAGCCGCCTACAAAGCACCGTTTCCAGATGATTCTTATGAATCAGCTTTCAGGTCTATGGTTTTTCTAATCCCGATTAAATCTGAAGATCCAGAGGCCGAAGAGAACAAAAACGCTATGGAAGAGTACAAAAAATGGACAAAACCCTTTTTGACACTATTTTCCGATAATGATCCACTAACTAAGGGCGGTGATAAATTATGGCACAAAATTCCAGGGGCACAAGGACAAAACCACGCTACGATCAAAAATGCCCGACATTTTGCTCAAGAGGATTACGGTCCTGAACTATCTGCACATATTATCAAATTTATCAATGATAATCCATAATTTGTAATTATGAAATTTAGAGTTGGATTAATAGGTGCTGGCGGTTTTGGGTATCTTCATTTAAGTGGTTATAAGAAGAATGAGAATTGTGAATTAATAGCTGTCGCATCTAGAACAGAGCAACATGCTAAAGATGCAGCTGAGAAATTCAATATACCAAAATATTACTGGGGGGATGATTGGAAGAAAATGTTGGAAGAAGAACGCTTAGACGTTGTATCAATTTGTTCCCCTAATTATCTTCATGCTCCTATGACTATAGAAGCTATAAAAAATAATGTTAACATTCTGTGTGAGAAACCAATCTGTATTTCAGAAAAAGAAATAGAAGAAATTGAACAGATGCTAACTAAAAAGGACTTAATTTATTTTAGTTCTTTTCATAAAAGGTATATTGGGCTATTTAACCACCTAAAGGAAATTATTGATAATAAAGCAATAGGAGAAATAAATTTAATAAGGTATTTTTTTAGCCATTATGGTCCATACACTTCCTGGAAACCTTTATCAGAACAAAAATGGTTTTTTGATTCCGAAAAAGCAGGAGGAGGGGTATTACTAGACCTTGGTGTCCACTGCATTGATATCCTTCGTTATATGATGAGTGAATATAATAAAATTGAAGGTTATAGTTATAACACATCCTGTAAAGATATTAAAGATGAAGATAATTGCAACGTATTGTTTCGCTTTGAAAACGATACTCTTGGAATCATCAGTGTTTCGTGGTGTAATGAACCCATGGAAGTTCTTGAATTATATGGAACAAAGGGAACCCTTAAAATAGATTTTCACTCAAATGATCCTTTATCTTTTGCTCCCAAAAAATTGAAAAGAAATGAATTTTTCAAAAGCGCATTGGAATATAAGCCATCAAGTAATATTTCACAGCATTTATTAATTAATCATTTCATAAATTGCATTTTGAAAGGAAAACAAGAACATCCTGATTTTAATGATGGTAAAAGAGCTACTGAATTTGTTTTAGATGCTTATTCATTTAAAATATCTTGAATTTATTGTTAATTTATGTATATTAGAGTGTTTAACGTTCTTTTATTACCAGAATTCAACTTTTAATGTATTTTCGATGGCTTTAAGAGCTTTAAAATGAGCTTTGTCTGTTGTTATTAATGTCATCTTTCTAGATATAGATATGGCTCCTAATAATGCATCAATTAAAGGAATTGGATTGCCTTTTGCCTTTAATGAATATAATAATTTCCCAAGAATTTTTGCGTCTTCAACTCCCAGAGATATAATTCTTTTTTGGGCCTCTAAATTTTTGACCATCTTATTGAATAAATTTACTTGTATTTTTACTTTTTTAGGAAAACTTTGTTTAAATTCTGGATTATGGAAGCCTAAATATATTTCAGAAAGAGAATATGTTGTAAGATAAATTGGTTGGCTTTTTAATGAGATTTCTTTATATTTTTTAACAAACTCTTGTTTAAGTTTTAAGATACCTATGATAATATTCGTATCGAGTAGATACATTGAAATTATACCTATTGTATTTCGCTTGTTAGATGAGAGTTGCGATGATTATTAATAGCTTCCTCAATTTTTTCCCATAGATCTTCATCTTCACTAAAAATACCAGAATACTCTAATAAAGGATCATTTAAAGAAGGATCTTGTAAATTACAGAGTCGAATGATTAAATCAGAGTATGATTCATTTTTCTTTTTTAATTTTTTAAGAATTTTATAAGAGTTCTCATTTAGAGAGATTGTTTTTTGAGTCATTATTACTTATGTATGAATTTAAATATAAATAGATAACTATTTTATTCTATTTAATTAAAATAATTATGATAGTAAAACAGGTATATTGTGTATTGGAATATAGACCATCAAGTGACATTTCACAACATCTATTAATTAATCATTTCATAAATTGCGTTTTGAAAGGAATACAAGAACATCCTGATTTCAAAGATGGAAAAAGAGCTACTGAATTTGTTTTAGACGCTTATTCATTTAAAAAATCTGTATGAATAGCTCTCAATTCGATAAGCTGTACTGCTATATTACTTGTCTTAACTTGTCTTTATAGGATAACGACCATATTTTTCTATTGCTTTAGGGATAGCAAGCACATTCTGCAGTGGAACTCCCCAAGGTAGGCAACAGATCGGACTTACTATATATCTACCTCCTGGAGCTAAATTTATTATGTTTTCTCTCACTTTTTCTTCTACATCTTGAGGTGTGCCCGTTAGCATTTCACGACTAACATCTATATTTGCTCCCATTATTGTAATTTTTGGAAATTCCCTCTTGAAATCAATCCAATATTCTATATCTAAAGGATGCGAACCATTTACTGCTACAAAGTCTATTTCCCTACAAATTTCTTTAAAATATGGTTTAGTGCCGCAATTATGGAGCATAAAAGGGGATTTGATCTTTTCTTGAAATCTTTTGATAAACTGTCCCTCATATTTCATAGCATCCTTAAAAGACATCATATGTTTATTGAAAGCATATCCCGTATACATGATGAGAGGAGGTACACCTACTTTTTCAACCCAATTATTATAAGCATCTAATTGGCTTTCATATATTTTTTCACATAATTTTAATAATAAATCAGGATTTCTTCGAATATCCTTAAATGCGTCTATACCTCTTAATTCTTGAACGACGGACCATATTGAAACACCCATACTTTGTGAAAGATTAACCTTTTCTTTAATAATATTAGCCGTAGTGAAAGTTGTTTCCCAGAGATCTATTTTCGAATGATCAGGAATTTCCAACTTTTCGATATCCTCTTCCGTTTTGCAAACTTCGCCCGGTTTAATTGCTAATGGCTTATAATCATACCATTGAATAGAATTCATTTTATTGTTTACTTCGGCAAATGCATATGCTTCTAAAGGTCCAGCATAGGCAGAAGGAATTTGGATGGTATCTGCTTGAATAAATTCTGCAGTTTTAATAATACAATTTGCGTATGTTTCTGGTGAACTTAAAATTTCTCTCGTCGTAATTCCCATAATCCGAGATATAAATTGTTCATCACTTATTGCAAAAAATGGGACTCTATCAAGACCTTTAACTTGACCACTCGCAGCCTTCATAACTCTCGTAACTGATTTTATCCAATCATAAGGCATTTTTTCTCAACCTCTCTATTCAGATAATATTTTTTTAATTTTTTTAATTCCCTCATATCCATCCTTTGCACAATCATCTGCGCCTATCATTGCGCACGACTGTTTGGAAACAACCCCTCCTCCGATAATTATTTTTGAAGGGATGCCTGCCTTTTTGAGTAATATAATTGTTTCATGCATTTTTGAAATACTCATTGTAAGTAAACCACTAAGTCCTATGATATCAGGTTTTATCTCTTTTGCTTTTTGAACAAAAGTTTCTACTGGAACATCTGAGCCTAAATCAATAACTTCGAATCCTTGACCTTGTAAAAGCGAACTGACTAAGCTTTTCCCTATATCATGAACATCTCCTTCTACTGTTCCAATTAATATAACCTTCTGAGGTTTAATATCTGAATGCATTAATAACTTAGGTTTTAATATTTCCATAGCCGCTTTAATAGCATCTCCTGACATTAATAAATCAGCAAGGAAATATTCTTCTTTTTCGTATAATATTCCAACTTCATCTGCCCCCTTAATTATAGCTTCATTTAAGATAATTTTAGCATCCAAACCTAGTTTGATTATCTCCTCCATAAGCTCAATTGTTTTCTGAGGCTCTCCTTCAACAATCAAATCTTTTAATTTCATCAATAAATCTTCAGAAGTCATAGTTAAGATTTAGAGTTTTTTATAATTAATTAAAAATTCTAAAAATAAAATAGAAAATATAATATCAACACTAGCAGACAAAAGAGCTGGCATGCCAATATCACCAATAACAAAGTATATTAAAGAAATTAGAAAATATCCAAGTTTTGCTATGATTCCAATTACCACAATTCCGTGATTTTTGCTAATATCAAAACTAACTATTAAATATCCTATTCCAAGATTAATAACAAGAAATAGGAATGAGTGAAGCCAAATCATGCTAACAGGAACTGCTACACCATACGTAGGGAATATGGACAACATAAAAATTGAAGAAAGTATAAAGCTCGATGATGCTAGAATATTCCAAATTGCTCCTATAATAAATAAATACTTATAATATACTTTTTTATCCATTTTTACTCACTGAACATCAAATATTTTGAAATTCTATAATTGCATTTCAACGTTTTTCTTTATAAGATTGCCGATATTATCATTATTCATCCAAATAAATTGTCCATTCTGGTTTTAACACATAATATTGATCAATCGCATCCTTCATAACTCTTCTACATATACTAATTTCTCTCATAGTAGGTGGTTCAATTTTTTTCACTTCCTCGGCGACTTTTAACTCCCAGCTTGTATTTTCTCTTACTTGTTCTATAGTAACATTTGGATTTAGGGCGTCCAGATAAGCCTCTTTTGTTGTGGAATCAAATCGAAAAATGCAGAGAGGAGTAATTATTGCATCTGGACCTGTATCAGGAGGATACCCCGCCTTTACTCTACTATCATAGCCATCTAAATATCCCGGATCGGTAATGAAATCCAATTTTTCAACAAGCCTACGTTTTGAATGATCATCTAAAAGCCATATCAATCTTTTTGCTAAACCCGCGATTTCAGTAGCTCCACCCCCACCGGGTAACCTATAAATCGGTTTTTCATAAGGACCAATTACAGTGGTGTTACAATTCCCATATTTATCAACAATAGAAGTACTCAATAGCGCCAATGTTATTTCTCCACGTTGCAGAAGTGCTAATGTATCAATAGAATCTCCTATAAATAATGAATTTGGGATTAGTACAGGATCAGCGATCGAGTACGGCAATTTGTTTGGTTTAGCAAGCTCATCTTGAAACAATCCAACTTCCATAGCCATGAGAAGATCTGGAAAATGTAATAATTTCGCCATATGAACAGCTAGAAAGGGCCACTGTATCGCATTAAATATAATATCGTCTTTCTTAATTTGTCTGCAAGCTGATACTAACATCATTTCAAATCCAGTATATTCCTCACAGTATTCATTTTCATTAGTATCCATAGTTAACAGCTCCTTGTATAATGTTTTTAGCTTTTAATTTCGTAATTTTTTCTTCACCGAGTACTTTCAAATATTCTTGCCGATTATTAACACCAGTTACCCATTTTTCAAGCCATTTTTCCCAATCTTCTATTGTTTTAGTTTCTTTAGTATAATTAAATCTATATTCCAAATCAGTATAATAAAATCCCTGCATATTACCAGGATGTGCACCCCATGGTTCATGTATAACGGCATCAACCTTATGAGCCGATACAATGGTACGCTCGGGTGATTCCATAATGATCTTTTTATCAACAATGGTTTCTGCTGCAACTATGATCTTTTTACAAGCATTAATTCCATATCTAGTATCTCCAATAATACCCCACATTTGAGCGTTACCTTCACGATCTGCACGCTGTACTTGTATTATTCCAACATCTGGATTTATTGCTGGAACTACACAGATTTCCTCTCCTGTAAAAGGGCATTCCATCTTAGCAGCCTTTATTCCAACCTCTTTAGGATGATCATAAATACTTGTCCCTATAATTGAACGAATAGGCATAAAAGGGACCCCCATATAACCAGCAAAAAACGACATATTAATCATAAAGAGTGATTGTTCATTATAAATGAGCTTTTGAGGAATTCCTTGTTCCATAGCGCGCTTAAAATTCCATGTTGGTTGTGGACCAGTGCCATTCCAACAGTGTGAAGTGATAATATGATTTGTTACCCCAGCACCTATTAATTGATCAAACTGGATTCCTCCACCACATTTACACACTTTAAGATTTCTTTTATTCTGTCGAATTATTTCATGAGCGGCTGAAAAAGTAATCCCATTACCAAATCCACCTAAAAAAACTAAGTTACCATCATGGACGTATTTTTTTATTGCTTCCTTCATATTCATTATTTTATCAGAAATTATTTTCACCTCATTATATAGATTAAATAAAATTAAAATTAGTACTTAACCTTGCTCATATATATACATCCCCATAAATTTATAATTTGGAAAGAGGAAGAACGACTTATCCATTAATTATAAAAGTTTTTCAACTATATTCGCTACTCGATAGCCACTTTCAACTGATCCCGGAGTTCCCATCAGTCCTGGTGCGATACACGAATCTCCTACGTTAAATAGATTAGACATTGGCGTCTCCAATGGTATGCCATAACCAAGCCATGTTCGCCCTTCCGGCCAGTCATTTATGATACCACATGCTCTCATTTTTAAAATCCGACCGTGTTTTGCAAAATCTGGATAAAATTCTTTTATATCACGTTTGACTTGTTCAATTTCATATTTTACATCCATAGGGTGGAGAGTTGATTCGTGTTTGGCTGAAGTGTAGAAAAGATGCTGACCAGGTGGAACAAGTTCAGGGCATATATTGCTTAGAGGGATAACAGTTTTAATTCTTCGTGAGCCCATTATTATTTCCAAGCCATCATTTATTCCTTCTAAGCAGAGAGGTTTGTCGCTTGCGATAAGAACAAGTAAGCATGGACTTGGTCTAAGTTTAATACGCATATTTTTAAGATAATCGTCATCAAAATTTTCCCTTCCTGCCAAATTTACCGTAGTTTTGGCTCCTGTATTACTGATAACAACCTTACACTTTATTTCTGATTGTTCACCACCTTTTTCAACTTTTACACCAGAAACCTTCCCATCATTGATAATAATTTTCTTCGCAGAGCAATTAACCCATACCGCTCCATTTTTCTCAACCACGCTAGCGAGTTCTTTCGCAATACTAAGGTTTCCATTAGGAGCGATGAAAAATTTTGTCATCTCCTGGAAAAGGAAAAATTTTGAAACAGGAAGCTCCCATGAGTGAGCCATCATCAACCCTCCACAGAGCGTATCAAAGGCTTCATGTATTTTTTCATTTTCAGTATATTGGAGGAGCCAATCTCGGACAGTTATAATTTCTTCTTGCTTTATCCCCCGCATTTTCTTATAGTAACCACGCATAATCTTACTTAATTCGACGGGTTTCATTGGACGTCCCTTTTTTTCGGCATCTTCTCTCTCGAGCTGATCTATTATATCAAGAGCCTTTGGTACCCCCATTTCAGCTGGTATTTCGTACCTTTTACCGTTAATTCTATAAAATACACGTGTGATTGGTCGTAAAACGTTTATATTAATTTCCATCTCTTTAAGGAGTTTTATTACCCAACCATCAGGGATAAGAATCGCACCAGTAGGTAGTTTAAAACCCTCATATTCAAATGTAGAAAACCTTCCTCCTATGCGATTTCTACTCTCCACGACAAGTGTTTTGAAACCTTTGCGGGACAGGAGAGTTGCTGCTGCTAATCCCCCCAAACCTGATCCGATAATTACAATATCATAATTCTCAATTTTCATGTTTAGCACTTCTCTCTTTAGTAGCTTTCCTATAAAGAATCGTGATTTCTTTAAATAAAATGTAAATATACTAAAAGAAATAAAATTATTTTTTATCCTTGTTCATATACAACACCAGTACCCCCCGCTGGATAGCTAAAGTCTATAGCACCCGGTTCACATACCTGATAACAATTTCCGCATTCTAGACAGTTTTCTTTATAATCATCTCTAATAAATGCAACATTATCTTTGATTCCCCATAGATTTACAATACAAATTTTTGCACATAGGCCACATCCGTTGCATTTACTTTGATCGATTTTAATAAAATCTCCAGTTCCAGGAACATGTTTAGTTAAGCCATCACGTTGAATCTCCATATTTATGTTCCCCTCCTTCGTTTTTTCTTTTTTGGAAGCATTTCCATTACTTTTGGAAGAGCGGTCATTAATTTTTGAGGGTTCATCATATCGTCAAGGTCATCTTCAAAAATTTTTGCGACAAGTGGAAAGACATATTTCATCATAAAAGGTAAGGCTTGTGGCATATATGATTTAATTTTAGCTGCAATTTGTCGAACTCGTTTCGGATGTGGCTGTGACCAATCATATATACCTCCCAACGCTTCCATGAGCATTGGTATGAACCAAGTCATTGTCTCTTTAGGACTAAAAGGCATGGCTTTCCATATATTGTATAATTCTTCTCCTGCCTCGAAATCATCCCCTAAACTTGTTGTTTGCCATATTTCATCAAATTTAGAAAGTTTGTTTTTAGAAACATCGTTAGATGTAATCGCATCAGCGGCAACCTCTGCTGCTATTTTTCCTGTAACCATTGCGGGATAAATTCCTTCAGCTTCAAGAGGACAAGGAAATCCTCCGGCATCTCCGATTAATATAACTCCATCTGTATGTGTGTTATATGGATATTCCAACCAAGGAAGAAGATGAGATTGAAGCTCTCTTGGTTCAGCCTCCAATATTCTCAACAATCTTTGATAATATTTCAGATTAATAACTTTATTTAGATAATATAATGGATTTTTTTCCCATTTATTTAACCAGTTTCCTAAGCCTTGATGAAAGCCATCATTAAAAAAGACTTGATAGGATGCTGGAAATGTAGCAGACCACCACACAGCAAGTGTTTCGTCTCCCATAATATCATCAATTTTTCCTGGAGGGGCTTTAAAATCATACTGGAGAGTTGCCGTAATCTGGTCCTGTGACCATTTTGTTCTTAACCCACTTTGTTTCGCAACCATTGATATAGCTCCATCCGCTCCAATCACAATAGGTGCTTTATACTTTTCTCCGTGTTCATCAACAACTCCACAGATTTTACCATTCTCCTTTAATAGGTTCACTATTAGAGTTGAATTTTTTAATTCAGCACCTGCATTAGTCGCAATTTCCGCGATCCATGGGTCGAACTCGCTCCGATAACAATTCATCGTAATCCAGCTTTTAGCAGGCTCATAGGATACTGATTCAGTTGGACGCGACATTAGATAACCCGCAACTGTATCTTGTTCATTAATAAAATAACATCGAGCAGCAGATCCCGCTCTCATAGAAGGACATTTTTCTGGTGTTAGTCCTTTCATCATGTCTGGAAAGTCTCGAAACATTCTTGGTCCAAGACCACATCCAGAAGAATTTTTTTCACCAGGTTTTCGCCCCCTCTCAAAAAAGATAGTTTTTAAGCCTTTTTCAGCAGCGACTCGGGCTGCGCTGGAACCTCCAGGGCCCGCACCAACAATAATTATATCATAAGTATTCATTAATATTTTCACTTTTATGGTTGTTTAGAATTTGATTACAAGCATTCAAACCTCATTAATTGAATTGCAGTGTAATATTGGTTTATTAGTATAATAATTAGTTACTAATTATCATTTAATAATATTTAATCTTTAAATTTATCAACATCAGATTAATCTCTATAAGATATCACACATTAATCAATAAGCTCTAATTCAAAACAGTTGAAAAAAAAAGTTAGGTTAGATTTTAAAGAAATCAATGAAAAATGTAGTAATTAATGAATTTTAAAAGTATTAATCATCTTTTTGGCTTCATCTAAGAATTCATCGAAATGTAACTGACTATTTGTATAGGTAATTGTGTATATCATATTATCAGAAATTGTCCAATTCTGCATCCATTTCAACTCATGTTTTCCTTGAATTCCTGTGAAAATGATCTCGTAGGAATCATTACCTGAAATTACACTTGGAGATTTATTTATGAGTTTAAACATCGTTATGACATTCTCTAGTTGAGCTATGATGGGATCATAAGATTGTTCTAAGGTTGTAGGTTCATCGGAAAGGTCTACTATAACCACATTTAGATTTCCTCGAATAGCTCTTTTTTCTTTGACTGGGGAATGAAATATGACAATAGAACTCATGATACCTTTTCCCACCTCCCAATTGGAAGGATAACTGATACTAAATGCATATTCCTGATTTTCATATAAAATATCAGACATTATGTTAGATAAATCATCATTGTATAAAAATTTAAAATTTAATTAGCGCAAAATATGTTGAAAATTCCTAATTAACAATAGCTATGGTAAATACAATTACTCCGATTAAGAAATACAAAGTGAATTATAATTCCATAATATAACTTTTAACAGAATAAGTATTTGATAGATATAAACTAAATTTAAAAATGAGGTTTGGTTTTTTTGAAAGAAGATGTCATTGTTATTGGGGCAGGAATAGGTGGATTGAGTTGTGCTGCTTTACTCGCACATGGAGGACATAAAGTTACTATTTTAGAAAAAAATTCTTATATTGGTGGTGCTTGTAGCTCTTATAAAAAGAAAGGATATACATTCGATCGAGCAGTACATATGTTTTCTTCTGGATTAAATGGACCATTAGGAAAAATTTTTGACAGATTGGGATTAGATTACTTAAAATTCGTTAAGCATCTCAATGAAAGATCGGCGATGAAAATATACAGACAAGAAGGTTATCTTCCAACTAATTTTAACATAAACTCGGTGTTGAAAGCTTCAAAACCATCAGGAAGTAAAAAAGAAGTCAAAGGCAGTGGTAGTCCAGGAGATGCAACCCGATTAAAAAGTATGGGTTTAACAGAAAAGACTACAAAAGACTTTACTACAGTAATGACAAAAATCATCACCATGAATAAAAGAAAATTAAACTTATTGTATGAAGAGGGATTAACAGTAGCTCAATGGTTGAATCAATTAACTGATGATCCTTTTATTCATGGTACCATTTCATTTCTTTTAGCAGGTATGTTTGCTATCGGAATTTCAAAAGCAAGCGCAGCTGAGTTTATTCATTGTTTTAAAGCTGAAATGATGTCTGAAGAAGGATATCAATACCCCGTGAGCGGTGCTGCTCAAGCAATTCCAAACGCAATTGCCAAGGGTATTGAGCATTACGGCGGAGCAATCCGTATAAATTCGCCAGTTGAGAGCATTGTTATTAAAGGAAATAAGGTTCAAGGAGTTAGGATAGCCAATAAGCTCATAAAAGCTCCAATTGTCATATCTAATCTCTCAATTAAATGGACTACTCTCAATTTAGTGGGGAGAGATTATTTTGAGAAGAAATATTTGGAAAAAATAGAGAACCTAACCTCATCACTATCTTCGATGACATTTAAACTTGCGTTAAAGGAACCTATGATTGAAAAATGGGCATTAATTAATTGCTATCATCCAACTTTACATGATTGGGGAGATAAATACGGTCCTGGAGCTCCAATGTCAAATGGGTTTTTTGGCCCCGTATTATCTAACATAGATTCTAAAGTTTGTCCGCCTGGGTGTCAAACTGTAATCTTTGGAACGCTGACTCCAGCGAAAGGACCAGATTGGGAAAAATGGAAAGATGTTTATTGGGAAGATCTTCACGCATTTTTTCCGGAATTAGATAAGAAGCTTGATTTCGTGGATATCTCATATCCTAAAGATATTGTAGCAGCTACAGGAAAACTAGCAGGACCAGTTGAGGGTTTAGGTTTAACTCCAGATCAGACCGGTAAAAATAAACCATCATCAGTATTGCCTATTGAAGGTCTTTACGCAGTAGGAGATACTTGTGGCAAGAATGCGCATGGAATCGGCATACAGCCTGCAGCCGCTTCAGGCATAAACTGTGCTGATGCTATTTTAGGAAACATTAATAAAAATGAGATTTAAACACTTCATGTTTTACATAATTGTATAGGTAGATTAACTAACTAGATAAATTAAGTTAAATTATATAAAATCGGTAAAAGCTAGAAATATTATTCAAAAATTAAGTCTCAAATTAAGAAGTAAAAATAATTTAAAAATGAAGTGTATCTCATGAGTGAAAAGTTAATATTCCAAGGGCTAGCGAAGATCTGTGGCTCTAAAAATGTGTCTAATGATAATTCTCAGTTAGAAACATACTCCTCTGATTTGAGTTTTACAGAAGGAAAAAAACCCAAATACATTGCTTGGCCTTCAAACACTAAAGAAATTGAAAAAACACTAAAATTGGCAAATCAATTGAACTTCTCTATTATTCCTGTTAGTTCAAATTCTAATTTACGACACCATGGAGATACAATTCCAAAGAGAGATAATTGTGTAATCTTAAATTTATCTAAGATGAATAAGATACTCTCTGTTGACAGAAAAAATCGTGTAGTAATGGTAGAACCAGGGGTAACATTTGAAAAAATAATACCGATTCTAAAAAAAAAAGGATTAAGATTACTCTTACCTTTACATCCTAAAGCTACTAAGTCAGTCCTTGCGGCTGCCCTTGAAAGAGAACCAATTACTATACCTCGATATCATTGGGATAGTTCAGATCCATTATTATGTACAGAAGTAGTGTTTGGAACTGGAGATTTATTCAGAACGGGGACCGCTGCAGGTCCGGGAACTGTTAAAGAACAACAAAAAATGGGTCAGGCTCAAGTAAATCCAATGGGACCTACTCAATTCAGCCCTTTTAGAATACTACAAGGCGCACAAGGAAGTATAGGGGTGGTAACATGGGCTACTTTAAAATTAGAGTTAATTCCCTCGATTCAAAAAGTTTTCCATATTCAATCAGAAAATATCCAAGAATTAATGGCTCTTGAACATGAATTAATAAAATACCGATTGTGTGATGAACTTTTCATTTTGAATAATTTAAATTTAGCTTGTTTATTAAAAAACAATCCACTTGAGATTGAAAATTTAGCAAAATCATTATCTAAATGGAATTTAATTTATATTATCTCCGGGAGAGGAAAATTAGCGAACGATAAATTAACTTATCTAAAAGGAGATATAGAAGGTATTATTAAAGACCTTAACCTTGAACACTTGAACCATGGTGATGATATCATTGAGAGTGATATTATAAAATTTGTGAGTGAATCAACATCACAGCCATGGAGAACAAGAGCGAAAGGAGCTTATCAAGATATATTTTTCTTAACTAATTTTGAAAGAATTCCTGAATTTATTTCTAAGGTAGAATCAAAATTTCCCAAAGATTTAGGTATTTATATTCAGGCTATAAATCAAGGGACCTCATATTATTGTGAATTCAATCTCTTTTATGATTCTAATAATGAAAATGTGGTAACAACCATTAAAGATAAATTTTTAGAAATTAGTACAATTTTAATGGATTCAGGAGCTTTTTTCAATCGTCCTTATGGTGTTTGGGCAAAAGAAGTCTATAAACGACATAGTGATCCAACCCAAATTGCATTAAAAAAAGTAAAAAAGATTTTTGACCCTAATAATGTTTTAAATCCGGGAGTTTTATGTTTTGATGATTAAATCTAATAAAAATTAAAAAGATCAGTTGATAAAAATAGAAGAAGAAGAATACCAGCGCATGATTAAAGCCTGTTTACGCTGTTCCATATGTAAATGGATTCCGCAAGTTCAAATTAAGAGCCAAAAATATGCAACTGCATGTCCTGCAATTGATATGTATAATTTTCACCCTTATAGCGGTGGTGGAAAAATAATCTTGGCTTTAGCACTGGAAATGGGCAG
>Ga0209976_10001308_pt1 | contig 14814 bp, 19 predicted proteins | sample SumtaG_FD_182806 | JGI IMG/M metagenome (GOLD analysis project Ga0209976, IMG submission 182806) | Deep subsurface microbial communities from Indian Ocean to uncover new lineages of life (NeLLi) - Sumatra_00157 metaG (SPAdes) (version 2) | ecosystem: Environmental > Aquatic > Marine > Oceanic >...
CTGACGGTACTTGGATGCAGTTCGAGGATAATGCCGCAGTTCTGGTCAAACCTGGTGGAGAACCCCAGGGTTCAGAGCTTAGAGGGCCCATGGCAAGGGAAGTCACTCTGAAGTGGCCCCGAGTTGCAGCAATTGCATCAAAGATAGTGTGAAGGTGAAAGAGATGACAAAGAAAATTAGTTCAAAGTCCCCTGGAAAGCAGCGCAAGAAGATGTACAGCGCTCCCGTTCACGCTAACAAGAATCGTCTCAAGTGTAGACTTGATGAGTTCTTGCAAGAAGAATATGGACTAAGGTCGTTAGTTGTGAAAACTGGTGATCTTGTTAAAATTATGAGAGGTCAGTTTCGTGACACAGAAGGCAAAGTCATCAGAGTGGACCACAAAGATGTTGAAGTATTCCTTGACAACGCCACGGTTACAAAAGCTGACGGAAAAGAAGTGAATATTCCAGTTCACCCATCCAATATCATGCTTGTGAAACTTGAGTTGGATGACGAGAGAAAACAGCTCATAGAGAGCAAAGTAATGAAGATCGCGGAGAGTGAAGAATAGATGACAAGAAGAGGTCAGAAGAAGCATCTGAAGCGTCTACCAGCGCCAAGGTACTGGCCAATTAAGAGAAAAACAGGCAAATTCACAACACGCGTTATTCCAGGTCCTCATGCTCGAGAACATTGTCTAACATTGGCACTTGTTCTGCGAGAGATTTTGGGATATGCTGAGAATATGCGTGAAGTAAAGGCAATTCTCTCTAGCGGTCAAATCAAAGTTGATGGGCACATTCGAAAGGACCCAAGATTCCCAGTAGGTCTTATGGATGTCATTGACATCACAACTGCTGGTGAACTTTACCGACTTATTCCAAAGAAACGTGGTGGATTCAATCTTGTCAAAATCGATGACAAGGAAGCAGAATTCAAACTCTGCAGGATTGAAACCAAGGCAATGGTCAAAGGTGGAAAAGTTCAGCTAGGTCTACATGATGGGCGTGCACTCCTTCTTCCAGAAGGTGAAAAACCATCAAAATACAATACACTTGACACACTCAAGATAGCAATCCCCGATCAGAAGATACTCGGTTCAGTTGAACTGGAAAAGGGCGTATACGCAGTAGTATCACGGGGAAGGAACATCGGAAATGAAGGAAAAGTCATTGAGATTGAGAAGCGTTTAGGCACTCATGCCAGCACGGTCACATTGGAAGATCCTGAAGGAAACCGATTCCAGACTGCACTTGAGTACGTGTTTGTTGTGGGTAAAACCAAACCTGAAGTTAGTCTTCACGTAGATGGAGGTAGTTCCTAATGAGTACGGAAGAACCAATCATTGCGAATGAGCAAATCTACATGGATGACTGGAAAGCATATCCTATGAGAGAGCCTTTCATTGCAAAGGTTGTCGTGGATATTTGTACAGGGGGCGGTGACGACCTAAACAGGGCATCTACAATCCTTGAACAACTCACTGGTCAAACACCGGTTCAGTCCCGAGCACGTCAAACTGTTCGTGATTTTGGAATCCGTAGAAACGAACCAATAGCAGTTAGAGTCACTCTTAGACATGCGATTGCCGAGAAGTTTCTACAGAGAACCATGAAGGCTAAGGATGATGTACTCCTGCTCAAAAATTGGGATGATGACGGTAACTTTGCATTTGGAATAGCTGAACACATCAATATTCCTGACGTCAAATACGACCCACAACTTGGAGTACAAGGAATGAACATCACCGTCTGTGTCGAACGACCTGGTTACAGAGTCAAGAGACGAAAGAGACGAAAAGCGAAGGTACCATACAGACACAGGCTAACTCCTGAAGAAAGCATGGTGTTTGTAAAGAACAAGTTCGGTATCGAGATACTAGAAAAGGAGCGAGAACGGACATACCTGTTCTGAAGGTGATTACAGATGAGTACAAAGAAAGATCGTACACGTCCACGAAAGAAAAGTGGTAAGGGCAACAGAACCTGCGTCCGTTGCGGCACACATCAGGCTATCATTCGATCATATAACCTGTACATGTGCCGACGTTGTTTTAGAGAAACAGCGGTGAAACTCGGATTCCGGAAGTACCAGTAAGGAGGTCTAAGAGAAAATGACACTACTAGACCCATTGGCTGATGCAATGTCTAACATCTACAATAGTGAGGTTGTTGGCAAAGCCGAAGTGGTAATTGCACCTGCATCCAGTCTAATAGAGAAAGTACTGCAAGTTATGCAGTCTAAGGGATACATTGGTGAATTCGAACGAATCGATGATGGTAATGCGGGAAGATTCCGTATTCAACTCATGGGCCGTACGAACAAATGTGGCGTAATCAAACCAAGATTTCCAGTAAGAAGAGATGGCTTTGAGAAGTTCGAGAAGCGATTCCTCCCAGCTTACAACTATGGAATTCTGATTGTCACAACACCTGCTGGTGTGATGACTCACCAAGACGCAAAAGACCGAGGAATCGGTGGAAGATTACTAGCATACGTATATTGAGGAGATTTGAATAATGGCTAATGAATCAGTATATGACCAACGGATTGAGATTGCTAGTGAATGTCAGGTAACTCTTGCGGACAAGACAGTTACTGTCACTGGTCCAAAAGGGACACTTGAACGTTCATTTCCAGAACCACAGACGACCATCAAGATTGAAGGTAACGAACTAATTGCATCTACACATGTAAGTAGGAAACGTGCCAAAGCTTTGGTTGGTACCGTGGTTGCTCACGTACGTAATATGATGCTTGGTGTTCGTCTTGGTTACGAATACGAAATGAAGATTGTCTACAGTCACTTTCCAATCTCTGTCGAGCGACAGGGCCAAATCATGTTGATCAAGAATTTCATTGGTGAACGTGGAATGAGGAAAGCCAATTTAATTGGAGATATTCAGATACGTACCACTGAAGATGAGATATTCATCAGTGGAATCAACATTGAGCATGTATCACAAAGTGCTGCAAACATCCAACAAGCCTGCAAAATCCGAGATAAGGACAGGCGAGTCTTCTTAGACGGTATATACGTCATCAGGAAGACGAAGGGTGAAGAGGTTAAGTCCATTGTATAGGAGGCAACAAGATGTCAAAGAAACCAGAACTAAGTGACCTGCCCGGTTTGGGCCCCAAGCTAGAAGAAAAGCTAAGAGAGGCCGGAGTAAAGACAGTATTGAATCTGTCACGGGCAAAGGCTGACAAGCTTGCTGCTAAGGTAGATGGACTAAGTGAATCACGCGCAGAAACATTGATTGCATCTGCTCAAGAAGCACTTCCTAGCACTCCAGCTCCTAAGAAAGAAGCTAAACCAAAGAAAGCAGAAGCTAAAGCAGAAAAGCCGAAGAAGAAAGCAGAACCTAAGGTGGAAAAGCCAAAGGCCAAGGTTGAGAAGCCAAAAGCTAAACCAAAGCCCAAAGCAAAGCCAAAGAAGGTCGCTAAGAAGAAGCCTGAAACTCCTGCACGATTCTTGAAAGTCGAAAAGCGACTTGTACGAATCACAGCTAATGTGAAGAAACGTAAGCCCCGATTCCGTGCTGACCAAGCACATCGCTGGAAACGTGTAAGTGATCGATGGCGCAAATTACGTGGAATCGATAGTTACACACGCCAGAAGAAGAAAGGCAGAATTGCCATGGTTGAATCTGGCTATCGTACACCAAAAGCCATTCGATATTTACACCCATCGCTGTTCAAAGAAGTGTTAGTACATAGACCCCAAGACCTTGAGGGCCTAGACGCTGACGTTCATGCAATTCGTATTGGTGCTAGTGTTGGTGGTAGAAAGCGTCAGCTAATCCTAGCTGAAGCAGATGTGAAACTCTTGAAAGTGCTCAATCCTGGCACAATAGAAGAAATTGGTGAAGAAGATCTCTTCACAGACCTTGACTTGGAGGACTAAAAATGAAACTCTCCACACAAAAGAGACTTGCTGCCGATGTCCTGAAAGTTGGCCAATCACGTGTATGGATGGACCCTGATTTTGAAGATGAAGTCAGTCTTGCAATTACAAGAGATGACATTAGACGTCTTGTTGATGAGGGAGCTATCCAAAGGAAACGATATATTGGAGTAAGTAGAGGTCGGGCCCGTCATATTCTCAAACAGAAGAGAAAAGGCCAAAGAAAGGGACCCGGTAAAAAGAAAGGCAAGGCTACTTCAAAGATGAGTGGTAAGGACCGTTGGATGATGAAGATTCGTCCAATGCGGAAGGAACTACGGAAACTACGTGATACTGGAAAGATCACACCCAAGGTCTATCGTGAATTGTACCTGAAGGCCAAAGGAAACGCATTCCGTAACACTGCTCACCTTCGAACATACATTTCAGAGAGGAGGCTGTCCAAGTAATGGCACAAGGACCAACATACAGAGTAAAGTTCAGACGCCGCAGAGAAGGCAAGACAAACTACTATCGTCGTAAAAGCCTCTTACAATCCAGGCGTTCACGACTCGTTGTAAGAAAGACAAACACCAGTACTATGGTTCAGATCATAAACGCCAACGTTGTTGGTGATATGACATTAGCTTCAGCCATTGCCAGTGAATTGTCTGATCACGGTTGGAAAGCTAGCTCTGGTAATCTCCCAGCAGCCTATCTTACTGGCTATCTTGCTGGATTACGAGCAAAGAGCAGAGGAGTCAAATCAGCAATCCTTGACGTAGGTCTTAATCCCCCTATCAAGGGTTCAAGAATCTACGCAGCACTCAAGGGTGTTGTAGATGCTGGTATCGAAGTACCTCACAATCCAACTATTCTTCCAGATGATGATAGAATCTCTGGTAAGCATATTGTTAGTAGCTACAAGCACTATAGTGCTATTGATGGTACTCAGATGTTCACTAAAGTTGGAAAGCCAAAGACAACTATCACCACAATACCAAAACAGGTTGACACGGTGAAGAAAGCACTAGATGCGATTCCAGCTGCAACTCTGAAGAAGAAGAAGACACGTAAAGCATCTGCAAAGAAAGCTGCAAAACCAGCTACCAAGAAGCCTAAGAAAGAAGTCCCAGAGGTCAAACCACCTCGCGCAGTGCCACGGAAACCCAAGCCTAAGAAGCTAATTGCTAGAGGTAAAGGCAAGAAGGGTAAGAGGAGTTAGTAATAGGGGATGATTTGTGATGAGCAAACAGAGAAGACGAAGAGCACCTCGCCGACCAGATGTAAACCCACTGGATGAGTGGGTTCCAAAAACAAAACTTGGAAGACTTGTCAAAGAGGGTCACATTAACAGCATTGAAGAGATACTGCAGAACAACTACAGAATCAGGGAGCCTGAGATTGTAGATGCTCTATTTCCAGAGCTCAGACAAGAAGTTGTAGATGTAAGCATGGTACAACGACAGTCTGACAGCGGACAGCAGAAAAGCTTCAGATTGACTGTTATTGTTGGAAATGGTGAAGGTATACTTGGTATTGGAATTGGCAAAGCTCCAGAATTCGTACCTGCAGTGAGAGCTGCTGAAGCACGAGCTAAACTAAACATCACCATGTTCAGGAGAGGCTGCGGTTCTTGGGAATGCAGATGCCATGATCCCCACAGTATTCCATTTGAGGTTGATGGTACTTCTGGGTCGGTCAAAGTAACACTTAGACCTGCACCAAAAGGTACTGGACTTGTGACTGCTGATGTTGGTAAGATTGTCCTACGAATTGCTGGACTTCATGATGTCTGGTCAATTACAAAGGGACGGTCAAGGACCTCATCGAACTTTGCGAAAGCATTCGTAGATGCACTCACAAAGACATACAGAATGCTTCCACCTCAAGAGTGGGTATCATCAGGAGTGACTGAGTGATGAGTGAAACAGAGAAATTAATCTTAGCAATTAGAGTAAGAGGTCAGGTCAGAGTTCGTCCCCAAATCGAGTTCACACTTGACAAACTTCTACTCGGTCGTCTACATCAAGCTAGACTATTTACAGTCACATCAAGCATTGGTGGGATGATTACAAAGTCTAAGGACTATATCACATGGGGAGAACCCAATGAGGATCTTGTTGAGAAACTTCTCAGGAAGCGCGGTCGTCTTGCAGCTAATGCTAAATTGACTGATGCCTATGTGAAGAAAAACTCAAGCCACAGTAGTATCAAAGCTCTGGCAAAGGCAATCGTTTCTGGAAAGGGAAAAGTATCTGATGTTGAAGGACTGAAACCAGTCTTTCGGTTGACACCACCATCAAAAGGATACAAGGGCAAGAAGCGACACCTTCCAATTGGTATGGGTGGCATCACAGGATATCGTGGTGAAGGTATAAACGAACTCGTGATAAAGATGATTTGAGGTTAGTACAATGTCTTGGGACAACGATGAAGAAGCCAGAAAGAATTTGCGCCGATACTTGGGCGATTTCATTCCTGAAGAAATGATCCAGCAAATCGAAGAAATGATGGAGCAGATGATGTCAGGGATGAATCAAGGTGCATTTATGGATCCTGAAAAGTTTCAGGAACTCCTCAGAAATCCTGAGGGGATAAATCCGATGACATTCGGTTTCTCAATGAGAGTTGGTCCAGACGGAAAGCCCATGATGCAGAGATTTGGAAACACACCAGGTGCTGAAGAGCAAACTCTAGAACCTCTAGTAGATGTTGTAGAGGAGGATGGCGAGATAATTGTCGTTGCTGAAGTTCCTGGAGTAGAGAGGGATGAGATCAAGGTACGAATCAAAGGTACTTCGCTCACAATTCATGCGGAGAATCCTGAGAGACCATATCACAAAGTTATCGAATTACCCTCCAAGGTAAAGAAAGACGAAGCAAAATCAGCAATACGCAACGGCGTGCTGGAAATACGATTAAAGAAAGCATAGACAGGAGAAAGCAGCCATGCAGAAACGAAAATCCAAGAAAATCAACAAATTGAGAGGGCGCAGAGCGGCCGGATATGGTTTTAGTGCAGGTCATCGAGCCTCTGGACAAAGAGGCGGAAAGGGTATGGCCGGTTCAAAGAAGCATCACTACATCAAAATAATGATAGAGAATCCAAGATACTTTGGCAAATGGGGCTTCAAAAGGCCACAGAAGCTGCTAGATAATCTGGTAGTTCTCAACATTGGTGAGATTGACGAAGCTGCTGACCGACTTGTGGAAAAGGGCGTTGCAACAATGACTGGTAAGAGATACAACATTGATGTGTCTAAACTGGGCATTGACAGAATTCTTGGATCTGGAAAAGTCACTCGAAAGCTAAACTTGACTGGTGTTCAATCCATCACAGTCCGTGCAAGGGAAAAAGTCACGGGTGTTGGTGGTACCATTGACCTTCCTGAAAAGTAGATTCAATACTTTGCGGACTCACTATAAATTCCAAAGGGTTGACAACAGCTACCAGAAACTTACCCAAAGTCGGACACTCCTTAGATTCTAATTTGAACAGTCTTGTAGGACAATATATACCGACTCACACAAAGAAACTGTGGGGTTGACCTGACACGAATTATGACCTCACAGAGTCCCTCCAGTGCCGCTCCTGGACGCACTTCACTCTGGTGTCCAAGTTTGACTTGGGAGTTGGGGGCCACTCCATTCATCTTGACTCCGAGTGCGATCAGAGTCATCCTACGCAGTTGCCTTTTGCATAGACTTAGCAACACAAACGAATTGATTAATATCGCCGTTGTGCAAAGTTACTGTGGACAGTCAATGGTATAGCCTTAAATTGTATTTATAGTAGAACTATAAAACAGCCATACTTATGGTGAAAAAAAAATGAGTAATAATAGTAAAGATAAGCAAAAAATGAAGGCAATAATCTACACGGAATATGGTCCTCCGGAGGTACTGAAGCTGGCAGAAGTCGATAAGCCAGTTCCAAAGAAAAACGAGGTATTAATCCGAATCTATGCCACTACACTTGGCTATGGGGAACTGGTCGCCAGAAATTTTAGAAAGGTTTCTCCAGGTAAGTTTGCAATGCCTTTATTGTTCTGGTTAATCGCAAAAATATCATTCGGTATTAGAAAACCACGTAATAAAATCCTAGGAAGTCAATTTTCTGGCCAAATTGAAGCAGTAGGTGAAGATGTGACCCCTGAATTATGGAAAGTAGGTGATCAGGTCTTTGGGTATACCAGTAGCAGCATGAAGACGTATGCGGAATACATAACGCTCCCTGACGATGGGATACTATCCTTAAAGCCATCTAGTATAAACTTTGAGGAAGCAGCGGTATTGCCCTATGGAGGAATAATGGCCTTAACGTTGCTTAGAGATAAAGTCGATTTTCAACCAGGGCAAAAAATTCTGATTAATGGCGCTTCTGGAAGTATAGGATCCGCTACCGTCCAGTTAGCTAAATCTCAATTTGGTGCAAACGTCACGGGAGTGTGTGGTACTTCACGATTAGAGTTTGTGAAATCTCTGGGAGCCGATCACGTCATTGATTACACTAAAGAGGATTTTACAGAAAGTGGCGAGACTTATGATATTGTTTTTGGCGGATTAGTGAGGACATCTTTTTCCAAGATTAAAAACTCTCTTAATCCAAACGGACGCTATGTTTTAACCAGCTTCAAAATGAGACAGGTTGGTCAAATGCTCAGAACCAAGCTGTTTGGTAATAAGAAAGTAAACTGTGTGTTGTTACCTGAAACGGGTGAAGATCTGCGAGAAGTCGCTAAACTCATAGAAGAAGGAAAACTGAAGGCTTACATTGACAAAAGTTTTCCCTTCGAACAGATGGCTGAAGCACATCGTTATGTGGAGGACGGCCATCATAAAGGTCATGTAGTTATAACATTAGATCAATAGAATGGATCTTGATGCTAGATTTAACTCACCCTTCTAGCATCAAGACTGTCTTATACTCGGTTCTCTTCTTGAGAAACAAGGTCTATCAGGGTCGGGATTCTCACTGGTCTAAGATTATATATATATCACTAATCTATGTTATAGTTGAACTATATGTCAAATGCAACTATCCATACAAACATTTGATAAAACCCAAGGCCACGTGATGCCTCAAGATAATATAAAGTTCCGTGAGCAGTTGGATTTTGATAAAAAGAGAGCGACTCTAGGACTCATCATTCATCTCGGCGTATACTTCTTCAGCTGGTTTTCCTTCTACTGACTCGACGATATAATCAACAAACTTACGAAGGGTCTTGACCTCATCCCGCAGTATCGCTATATCTCTCTTATGAGCAGACTCGGCCTCCTTGATTCCCTCAACAGTCAGTGGGAATCCACACTTGGGACAGAAGGCTGCTCCCATGTCGACTCCTTCCATGCCGCCGCTCATACAGTTCAGATAGTCGAGCATCTGTCCTTTCTGGGATGACTTGGTTCGTGCAAAAGTGACTGATTATACTGGTTCAGTTAATACGCAGGTCACTCTCAAATCAGATGATATACCTTCGACCGACATTCACTCAACTTCGATGACGAACCAAATCACACTCATTGAATCAAACTTCAAGGATGCAGACGCCGATGTGGCTAATTCTCACTCTTGGCGAGTATCCTTCGATTCTGCTGAAACAGCATCTTCTTCATTGGCAGCAGTTGGCTATTATTGGCAGGTACGAAGTCCTATTGCTGATGAGCAATACCCTTCGACTATAGACCGCAACTTCATGTATCAACATTGGATGCCTGAAGCTACAGTGACATTACAGAGAGCAAACTTAGGCACACAGGAGTCACCTACTGGGCAGATGCTTTTCGGCGACCTTTCTACATACGAACCTCTATGGTCCATTGACACACACTACCTAGACGAGAGCAATCGCCGATTCATAGAATACGGTACTTGGAGTAGTGGTGCACCAACAGGCTTTGCAAACCCCGTTTCGTTCCAAGCTGACTCATACGGAAGTGGTGTTGTTACCTATGGTCTATCTCAGATGATTTCCCAAGAACACGCATGGTATAACATCTCGATCAGTGAGTCCTACATGGACTATATCTCCAAGGTATATCACATGAATATGTGGGGTCATACTCGTCTTGATGATGTTGTTGAATCAGTTTCGATGGATTACTCAGTTGAAGACCGTTTGGAATTGTGGAATCAGGAAGGAAGCTTGGATGAAGCTTATGGAACACTACTCAAAGGGACATATGGAGTAGTCAATACTATTCAAGACTGGTTGAGTCCATACCAGACTTCATCAAATGATGCGGGCGCATTCACTCCTACTGGATATGATGCTGACGTATGGAATCGTCTTGGGAATGGTAAGTTAGACTCTTTCATTGAGAAAACTGCTGTGGATTATGACGGTGCGGACTGGTTCGTTGAGGGTCAGTATCGAGATGATACGAATCCTAACGCAAACGACTGGACAGTAGCAACTGATACCATCTGGATGCATAATGATACAATGCTAGTACGGCCTTCTCTTATGGAAACCTCTGACTGGGACTCGGATGACCCACAGTTTGATCTTATTGCTCCGGGTCTTGAGTGGGCAATGGCTGATGGTACAATCCTTCGTCACCAGTTACTCCGTGGTCAGAAGATCACATTAGATCTAGATTGGTCTGGACTTGATGTGGGTTCTGAAGTATATGTAACGATTCAGATTGATCTAGCAGGAATTCCCTACTGGGTGAATCGCACAATTGTTACTAGTGCGAATTCAGAGCCTATCATCATTGACCTTGGTGAGTTGACCAACAGATTGAGTGGCGAAACGTCAGTACCTATCTGGTTCTCCAACAATCAGACCATGACCACTGTTCCAGTGATATCCGTTTGGGCGTATAATCAGACCCCGTCTACTATCACCGACTTTGTTTCTATGATCAGAAACTTGCTCTATGCTGATGTCTTCTATCTAAAGATGGAATATGACGAGTCCTACTTACATACATACTATTCTCAACAAAGTCGTCTACAAGAGGAAGGTGAATCCATGAAGAAATGGCTTGCACTCATGGGTGCTGCTATGGTTGGTGTAGGAGTACTCACTGCCCCAGTTGGAGGCGGTGTGATGATCCTATGGGGTTCTGATATGATAGTAAGTACTATGACCGGAAAATCCCTTTTTGACCATCTTATTCACGGTGGAATGCACCTCTCTAACTCTATTGCATCGCTGGTCAATGGAACTGCCTTCAATGAGGACTATATAGACAACTTCAGCTTCTGGCAGATGACATCGAACAAGGGAGTGAATCTCCTTCTTACTGAGGCTGCGGCTAATGCATTATCCTTCGGTCTGGGAAGAGCGGGAGGTATGATTTCAGCACGATTAGCACAATCAACAGGGAGTGCTAGTTCAGCAGTAGCTCGGACATTGAAACTGGGGTCGAGGGAAGGTGCAGCCCGAGCAGGGCTGTTATCAAGGGCTTGGGGTAAAATAGCTGGCAGATTCCCTGTACTTCAAGGATTGACCCAGAAGATAGGCAGCAATGCAGCATTAAAGATAGCAGGAAAAGCTGTTCGAGAGTATTACGAATTGCTGGGAGAAGTGATCTTCGAAATGGCATTTGATAATATGCTCAGATTCAACAAGGAAGAAAGGCCTATGGGTGGTGGAGAAACCTTCCTCATTACTATGTCAGTCGCCGTAGTTGTAAGTGGATTATTACAATCCGTAGGTGGTTCACTTGATATCGGAGTTGATGACAATGGTATCAAGCAACCATGGTCCAAGCTCTCGATAGGACAGAAAGCTGCTAGGGTTGCGATTCGTAGTCTCCTGTTCACGTCTCTAGCTCTTGCTGTGTCAATGTATATGATGCGGATGCCAGTGATGGACGCCAGTTCAGCTTAATAGGTGAGGTGACATAGAGAGAGGTGAGGAACATGACGAGAAAAAGAATGAAGACGGTATTGGTCATTATTGTGGTGCTGGGTGGCTCTGGTCTATTCGTGACATATGGTATACCTTTGTTATCCTATGGAATATCTCATCATCTTGAAGCACGTGTTCCGGTTGGACTGCAGTCTGTACAGCTAATATTCTGGGACCTTCAGGATACGAATCTCACAGTATCCTATGTAGATGATGAAACGCTGTTCTATCGCTTTGATTTCACGTTGTATTAACCTGCAACATTTGGAGATTCTATGACTACGGACTATTTTGATGATTGGTACTCATTCCAAGCTGAACAGAGAATGAGGACAATGACGATAGTACTCGGTACTGGGATTCCATACTCGATTGTTATTGGTGGACAAACACCTCTGAATTCCACAATCATCTTTGATAATGGTGCAAATTTCACTGAAGTTAATGATAAGGGGAGTGATTTTGGTTATCATGCTACAGGTATCCTACGTCTTGCGATTACCGAGAATGTTTCAATAAACGAATGGGTCAAGTTTACCATGGACACTGGCACAAAACAGCCAGAAACTGTTCACCTAAACATCGACCTTCCTGATGGAGTTGAGGGATATCTAGATTTGGGTACAACTTCACGAACATTCTCAGTTCTCGATGGGTGGTATTTCCGTGGGTCTGGTAGGTATAGCACAACCGTAGAGAGCGAGGCTGAGCCAAGTGTAAATTTCTTTCTACGGAATTCAGAGCATGTCTATGCAAGCCTTCGTGACTGAGAGAGATAAGTCTTCACCCTTATTGATAGCCTATCTTAAACGTCTGATATAGCAGCAGTAACATGCTTTAGATTTTCAAAGTTTCTAAGATTATTCATAAGAATGACTATGCATTTCTGAATCGAGTGAATTGAAGAACTACTCCTTTGAATCTCTTCATGGTTCGATATCTTTTAAAGCACAATCAATTTGAAACCTAAATTAACCTGCAGGAGGAATCACAATTACTAGTACATTCTTGAGAGCATTGTCACCTTTTGTTAAAATGATGCCTGAAGTAAAAGCGCCCGACCGAGAAGTCAGCTTTAGGGAGAAGGTAACCTGGACCGCTGGAATCCTCATTATCTTCCTAATCATGTCCCATATGCCGCTTTACGGCGTTGATAGGACAGTAGGAACAGACTATCTATGGGCTATGCGAGTTATTCTTGCTAGCACTAGAGGAACTCTCATGGAGTTGGGTATTGGACCAATCGTTACTGCAGGCCTGGTCATGCAGCTCCTTTCAGGTTCAAAAATAATTAACGTAGACTTTGGAGACCCAGAGGACCGTGCACTCTTCACTGGTGGTCAGAAAGTCATTGCACTTTTCATGACTGGTTTCCAAGCGATTGCTTACATTGGTGGACAGGCCTACGGTGAACTCTCACCAACCAACGCTCTCCTCGTATTTGCTCAGCTATTCATGGCTGGAATTATTGTTATTCTCATGGATGAGCTCGTACAGAAGGGTTGGGGTCTTGGCTCTGGAGTATCACTCTTCATCATGACCAATGTTGCAGGTCAGGTTATCTTCAACATGCTGGACTTTACCCAGACTGAGGGTGTTGGTCCAGTTGGTTACGCTGGTGCAGACCCTACAAATCCTACCGCAACAGGCCTTCCAAAGGGAATCGTTTCAGCAATGATTTCCAACCTCATGCGAGCCTTTGGTATTGGAACTGCAGATGGACCTCCAGTAGATGCGGCGTGGTTCCTCATACGGGACACGTACTCGCCAAGTATATTTGCGCTTGCAGTCACGTTCGTGATATTCGGAGCGGTCATCTGGTTGGAATCTGTACGGGTGGAAATACCGTTACAGTATGCTAAGTATCGAGGAATGAAGGCAAGATATCCGATCAAGCTCCTCTATACTTCAAACATTCCAGTTATTCTTGCACAGGCACTCTATGCAAACATTCTGTTCTTTGGACAGATGATATGGAGTTCGTTCAATCGGAATGGCGATAATCCCTTTTTGAGTTGGATAGGGATTTTCTATAAGGATGAATCATCCGGGAGAATGATCGCCGAATCGGGGTTGGCGCGGTATATCACGCCGCCGCAAGGGATTTTCAACCTCCTACTCGAATATGATGGCTGGATACACGTTATCGTGTATTCAGCGTTAATGATTCTCCTTTGCTGGGGCTTCTCGAAAGTGTGGGTTGATATCAGTGGTATTGCCCCCAGAGACGTATCTCGACAGCTACTCGGTTCCGGTTACATGGTTCCTGGATTCCGAACCAGCGAGAAAGTCATGGAGCGATTACTGGAGCGCTATATCCCAGTTGTCGCTGGACTCGGAGGATTCCTCATCGGAGTGCTCGCCGCTACGGCGGATGTCTTTGGAGCCCTGGCAAGTGGAACCGGGATATTGCTGATGGTGTCGATCATAAAACAATATTATGAACAAATTGCAAAGGAGCAGATGGCAGGCATGGGCGGCGAAGGCGTCTCAGGTCTGTTAGGTATCCTGTAGAATATGAAGGGGTCTTCTATGACCCCTCTTTCCTTCTTTTTTCTAATTATTGGTCATTTGTAGTCCCATTTTCTAACCAGCTGTCATCCATCGAAGACTCGATCTATCGACCCTTCATGTATCTGTATAACAAGATAACAACAACCACCACGACTAAGAAAATGAGTGGGTAATTCAAAACAAACATCTGTTGTGTAGTAGTACTAACTTGTAACATCATTTGAAACACTCCTCTCCGTATGTTCTACTAATGAACAAATCCCATAAATCCATTTACCTTTTCATTTGTATATGGCAGTGAACAGGAGCTGAAGATGTTTGAACTGGCGACGATTTCTGAAATATGATCCATTGCTCCAGTTTGATCATGTTACAGATAGTGCTTTACAATTCCAAGTACAAAGGGACCTCAAAGGCGGTGATCCCGGTTCTCCTATGCTTCTTTGGGAACTACCTCCCGTATTGAAGATTCTAAAGAAGCAACAGGATGATGGATCCTGGAAGTATCCCAAGAAGAAAGAGGACCCTCGCGAGATATCTGGATACACAACTTGAAACCTT
>Ga0209976_10001309_pt1 | contig 14814 bp, 31 predicted proteins | sample SumtaG_FD_182806 | JGI IMG/M metagenome (GOLD analysis project Ga0209976, IMG submission 182806) | Deep subsurface microbial communities from Indian Ocean to uncover new lineages of life (NeLLi) - Sumatra_00157 metaG (SPAdes) (version 2) | ecosystem: Environmental > Aquatic > Marine > Oceanic >...
GCCATTTATGCCTCCTTATCGTAATTTATCATTCTGTCCATTAGGTTCTTGATGTCGAGCCTAAACGCTTCTGCGAGCAGGCTCTTGTCGGCTTCAATGTAGGCAAGAAAGATTTTGACGTTAAGCGCCAAGCCTTCCGCATCTGCATCAAAGTCTTTAAGCCGTTTGCTTGCGTTGTCTCTGACAGCTTTCCGCGCTAGCCTGTGTTTTGTTGCTTTCTCAACTTGCCAGCCGTCCCAAGGTAACTGCACAACAATCACTCCTAACTCAATATAGATATCAGTATGTCAATTCGACGGCTTAACAGTTCGTAGCCAGCTTGGGCGATTACGACACCCAAAATAATCATAGATATTGGGAATGTGATTCTCATTAGATTGACCGGAAGTAATGGCCGTCAACTTCAAAATAGTCATACATGATGTCACGCGCCGTACTCTCCCAATCAATGTGTATGTAGTGCGGGAGGTTGTCAGGGATGTCGCCGATCTGTTCAAGTAAGTCCTGTACGAACTCTTCATCGCTGTTCCACTCACCTTGATAGCACTCTTCGACCGCCTCAACGGTAGTACAATCTTCTCCCATGTTATCCGCATACGCTTGGAACACTTCCGCATCTAAATGGCTATCTTCTGCCAGTTCCTCCGCTAACGTTAGTTCCTCTTCGACCTCTTCTAAAGTATCCATAACAAACCTTTCTCGTCGCCTACAGTTACACGTTGTCTAGCGACTAGAATCTAGTATTCAGCGCCGCCGTCTGTTTGGTGGTGGTACAGTCTCATAATAATCATTCCTTTCACCGCCCGGTCATATGTGCCGGATCGGGTGTTTGGTTATCCTCTTGTTGCTCTGTCTGGGTCGTGCTGGTGGTACCAGTGATCGGGGTCTACGTGGTCATCATATGCTCGCGCCCGTTGCTTCTCGCAAGTTGGGCAAAGAGTAAATACCTGGTTTGTGTGTTCGTAGTCCTCGCCGCATTGGTTACATTGCTTGGTCATAAATTATCCCCTCCCCACAAAGCGCATGGCCTCTTGTGATTCAAATATGTTGGCCGCTCTGTATGCTTCGTACGCTTCAACGGTGACTAATCTTGTCCCGCCGTGTCCTTTGAACTCCTCAGAAAAGCCACAGTGCATCAGGGTTTGCTTGCGTGGTTCGTCGCCTGGGTAAGTGTCGTACTCCTCAACCTCGTAGCGCGTCCCGTATGTGTCCCGAACAACCTTTGTTATGGTAAAGAATCCCTCGGGGTTGCACTGGTCGCCGTGGTTGTAGACTTTGGTTCCTTTCGTTAAGATTTCCATGATAGAAAACCTCCAAGTTTTCTGTCCGTTCCCCCGGCTCGGTATTGAGTGCGGGGGATTCTAGTTGACTAGATATTTATTCCGTGTCCGTCCCAGGCCCAGTCGCGTAGCATTTCCATCAGTTCGTTCTCGTTTGCAGGTTCGCCGTGTAAATTTTCGCGGTGATCTTCGACCAAGTACAACACGAGCTTGCCGTTTTCGATTCGCAAATTCATACCCTCTCACCTCCCATAGTCTAGTGACTAGATTAATCCTTGTTCTTGTCCTCTGTTATGTCGGCGCATAGTTCCGCAGCGATTGCTGAAAAACACTCGGAGCAAATAACGTCACCAGGTGGCGCATCCACGTTTGTTGGCTGGCCGCACTCTTTACAGTTGGTCATGGTGTCTCCTCTGTCTCCATCGCCTGGTCGTGTGCTCCACATATTTGGTCAGTTAAGCGGTCGATCTCTCTGATTTCACTGGCAAACAAAACCTCGTTTTGCTTTTGGAGACGCAACGCATTAACAGTTAGCCCCGCCTCTAATCGTAGGTAATCTGCTTTGGTGACTTCAATTGTAATCTTCATAGTCCGTTCACCTCCTCCGCTGCTAACTTACTAATAAATCCTCTATAACCAGGTAGGGGATGGGTCAAGCCGTTATCTCAGGTCGCCATCTTCTACAGGCCATATCGCAAAATACTCGCGGATGCTCTCAATGGTTTCCGCCACCAGCCCTGGCTCATCATTGTTAGAGTATTGTTCTATTTTGTCTAACCACTCTTCTAGCTTTTGTTGGTCTTGGTGGCTGAGTCTAGTCCATAGACTTTTACTTTCAGTCATGTTTCCTCCCTAGGTAGACCCACACCCGGCGCTTGCCTGGGTAGATGTTACCACAAGTCACTAGTAAGTTAAACTAAATCATGGTTTATGTCCTGAACTGGTAGAACACAGGGCAAAAAGGACGAGTTGAAACCAAGGTTGACAAGAATAATCAAAGGAATGTATAGTTATCCGTGTACCCGGTGACTAATAGCTGGGGTATTTCTATGTCTAGGCACTAGAATCGAGAGTCCATGCAGCTACCTGAATCAACAATAGTCCATGCAGAGAAGTGCGGGGCTAACAATAAGCAAGGCGGAACGTGTCAGCATGAGGCTGGGTGGGGCACATGGCATGTAGGCGAGGGTAAATGTAAGATGCATGGTGGCGCTTCACCACCGGGGCCGTACTCAATGCACATCAAACATGACAAAGGGTTATTAGAGAGGGTTGAAGAGCTTAAACAATCACCCAACCTTAGCCGCCTAGATGAACAGATTGCCCTGAGTATAGCCATGATGGAACGTGCCGTTAATAAGCTCGACGACGACAGCAAAGACACATTAGATGAGGCTAAGAGTATCGCGGTTATCACGAGGTCATTAGCCGCCGTCATTGAAGCCAAGACCAAAATTGACCAGGGAATGTACATGAGTCCAACCCATGTTAGAGACAAGATCGCAGAAGCAGGGCAAGTAATACAGAGTGTATGTGGTAAGGGTAGTAATGGTGGTGTTTGTAAGCACCTACCACTCATAGCTGCCAAGTTCCACGCCCTATCAGGTCAAGACAATACATAACATACCCCTCCCATAGCTTAGAAGGGCTTAGAACGTATCATTACCTGCGAACATACGTACTAAAAGCTGTTGATAAGCTGTTGATAAGAGAGCGTATGTTCGGTGAACGTGTGTACTGTCTATATATAGAGGGTACGGGGTGTGACCCCTGCCGGTACCTTCGCTATATATGACTATTAGCACCTCCCTCAATTATATTATTTTTATAGGTAATAGCCCCCTATACTGGTATAATAGATACATACAATCAACCAGGAGGTATGTGTGAAGGTTAAGGGTTTTATCAGACGGTGTAGAACCGTTCTCTACTGTATCATTTTTATATAATACCCGGTATCACGCTGCGGAAAGAGGGCATAATTATGAAACTTAGAAAGTCTGATGACGGTGTTCTGTATCTTATGTTCAAAGACTACTGGATAGGAGTTAATCTTTCTCGTCCACTCTGGGGCTTTGTGACGCTTCACCTGCCATTACTTCCCAAGATCAGGTTCTATGGTGGGTGGTTGAAGGACAAAGGATTCAATAAGCCGAGTCTTGTGTGGAGCGTTAACCCCTTTAAGAAGCTGTACTGGTAAGTACATATACATACTCTATGCCATATACATTTGCCATATACATATGGGGTATGGTATAGTATGGGTATGAGTTGGATTCCAACATGGCACAATAAGCGTGTCAACGTATCTGCAAATATTATGGTGAGCTTTCACTACCAGCTAACAGGGTTGCTAATTCCCCATATGGCCCATGTAATGACGTTGGACGAGAACCGTTTAGACACAGAGGGATAATCAGTTAACTAGAAGATATGAGTTTTTCTACAGATGAATAAGATGCTCTACCTTAACCAGCAGGAATTGGATTGGGTTAACTCTCAGGACAAAGGCTACGTCCGTGGTTTGATTCAGTCGGCTATGTTGGAACCTTACAATCTCCCCCAAATAGCCCAAGACCTTAAAGACCCCAGACAAACGTTCACAGAAAACTTGATAAGTGCCGCTACGGGCATACCTAAAGAAGCTATAACAGTTACCACTAAAGACCCCATACAAGATGCTCAGAAACGCTTAGAAGAGCTTACCGGTGTTGTGGGGGTTGCTGCTGCACCACCTACTCCTGAATACGACTCTCCGCTATTCAAAGGAGAACAAGAGGTTGTAACTATAGACAGAAAACCACCGATAGCTCCTAACTGCCCCGCCTTTAAGGACTTAGTTGGTTTAACATGGCCTTGTTCTGGTTGTAAGGGTCGTCCCGAGTGTGAGGAGACTTATGGGTGAACTTGCTTTAGTTCTGTTAGCTGCGGGTTTGTGGGTATTAAACGGTGGTTTAAGGAAAAGGCAACTGCAAAAGCTGTGGCAGCGAGAGGACAAGATAGTTCTCAGAACCGTGAAGCAGCGCCTAGAGGACGGTCATTATGCCAAGATCATCCATGATAATGTGTTGTCGATGATAAAGGACTCTAGTTGAAAGTAATTGAAGTTGAGATACCTAAAGGTGTGTCTATGATGCAAGCCCTCGTAGACGCTATACCGCCTGTTTTAACCGAGGATACAATGGTGGTTCCCATAGGCGACGATTATCCAGACACGCATGTTATGCACGAATCAAGAATAACCATAAAGGATTCTAGTACCTAGGATGGCTAACTTTTTGTCTGGTAAGCGAGAAATCCCTGTAGATATTTACGACCCTGAAGAAGACCCCAGAACGCAGCAGATGTTATCGAGGACAACAAAACAACCCAACAAAGAGTCCGTTACTCGCTGCTGCTGGATATGTGAATATATTGAACTAGAGTCGTTTGACAGCGATGGCATGAACTATATGTGTGACAAAAGAGGCATGGATATTTCTCTTGATGTCATGCATTGCAAAGGTAAAGACTTCCAACTGAAGAAAGAACTGAGATAGTTTTGATTGTGGTTTGCTTTCTAATAGTAGCGGTTGACTACATCGGAAACGAGCGGGGATGGTTTAGATGAATCTTGACCACAATGTGGATATCCCCGCAGCGAGTATGCTTGTACTGAAAGAGAACAAAGAACGATACATCAACGGCGAGATAAGTGCATGGATGCTGGCACTAAAAGCAGGGCTGAACTTGTCTGAGGCTGCACCAGTGCTTGAGGAATATGATAAAGAAGCAGGGCGGTGACAGTAAATGAGAGAAGGAGGAGATGGTGGATTATGAGAGAGGATAGGGATAGGTAATGTTAATGTCTCATGTATGCTGGGAATGTCCCGGTCTTTGGAACTGCCATAAACAATGTACGACTACTTGGATTGACCGTCCTCTACGCAGAGCAAGGGATAAGTAATGGCAACTCTACTTGAGCCACCCGGCACCAAACAGAAGAAAGCCTTTATACAAGAGTTCATGGATGCTGTGGCAAACAGTCTAGTTGGGCTAATAGACGATGTGCAGATACTTCAGGAAAAGGTGGCTGTGTTGGAGTTTGAAGCCGCGAAAGGTTCACTACAAGACAAGACGGCTAAGCTTCTCAAGCCAAAAGATAAGTAGGGCAACTACACCAGGAGGTAGTTTATGTTTGGGAAGAAAGACGAGACTGAGGAACGGTACGGGCTTGTGGTGGAATTAGGCAAGATAAACTACGAGCATCAAAACCAGATTGTTCAAGCAATTAAACTTCTTAAGGGTGTTGTTGATGTTGAGTATAGGGCGCTAACATTGAAGACGTTTTCCTGCCTCTCTGTGAAAGAACATCATGAATAGAAGAACATTCCTTAAATGGTTCGGAGCCAGTGCTGTAGTAGCCGCTACCACAGACCCTATGGAGTTGTTGGAGGGGCTGGCTAAAGAGGAAGTGGTTGTGACCCCTGAGAAGGTGTTTACGGGCAAAGGCATAACAGACTTTTCTCGTCTAACGGCCATTATGAGGGAAAATATATTGCCTAATGTGTCTGATGCAATCACAAGAGAAACACCTACCCTGCAACGGATTCTTAGGGAAAACAGCAAAGCATGAAACTAGATGTAGGCTGCGGCTTCAACAAACAAGATGGCTACACAGGGATAGACAAACAAGACCGTGATGGTGTTGATATTGTCCATGACTTAGAAGTGTTCCCGTGGCCTATTGAGGATGAATCATGCGAACACCTGTACTGTTCCCACATAGCCGAACACATTAAACCTTGGTTGCAGATGGACTTCTTCAACGAGTGCTGGCGTGTTCTGAAGATGGAACACCAGATGCAACTCAACGTCCCCTACGCCGGGTCATACCCAGAAGCACAAGACCCTACTCATTGCACGACTTGGAACGAGATAACATGGCTGTATTTTGTTAAAGGAACTCCTTTTTGGGACATGTACCGCCCTAAACCGTGGGAGGGAACGACCCAAACACAACTAAGGGAACTAATCTACACCCAACCGCTCGGCGCAGTACAGGCACTTAACCATGTAATGACGAAGATATTATGAGTTATCACTACACAGATATATTCTCAATAAAGCAATACAGCCTTGGTAAATACGTGAGGGATAAGCCCAAGCGCCGAGGGGTTGTATCGTTTATGTCCTCTGAGGTTGTTGAGGATAGTGGTAAAAAAGTAACTTTACCATCACAATTTATTTGGCACATAGATACCGATGAAGACAAAGAACCAGCCACTAAAAAGCAACTAGACAAGGGGATGGAATACTTGTTATCGAATCCCATTGATATGCCTGGCAGCGATGGGCTGTGTAGCTTCTCAAACGCAAAAGAACTGTTCATAAACGCGCCCGATGTAACCGAGCAATACAAATAGAGTAATCCACCAGGAGGGGTTATGGAACACAGAAGTTATACTTGTGACATATGCAAACAACCGATTAGCGGTAATCGCAATGATATTTTTGTGGTAGAGATTGTGAGTACAGGAAGTGTTGCATCGAAAGTATCTAAAGATTTGTGCTTAGGATGTGCTAATCCAATTTCTCAGGTAATGAAGTCGCTTAACTTAAAGGGTTCGCCTAAACTTATTCGTGGCTTTACTGTGCAGATGAAGACATGAGAATACTATTCTACGCAGATTGGCCTCTTAGTTGGCCGTACCTGAATCCAATGTATGAATATATTAAAGCAAAGCAACCCGATTGGGAACTAGATAGAGGCTATCAAGGACAGGCGTTTGAGCCTCTTTGGTCTGAAAAAGATTACATATTCGTAACCGACGAGGAAAGTCACTGCCCCGCCAAAGGCACATATGTCAACCTAACCCACGGTCTAGCTTCTAAGGGGCAATCGTGGTGCTCGGCACGTAAAGACACATACCTGAACTACCCAGGCTTCATTAACTGCCCATCTGAGTATTACAAGAAACTCTTAACGGACATGGGTGTTAGCAAAGACAAGTTAATCGTAGGTGGTCTAACTAAATTCGACTTTATAGGACGGATACCACAATTAAGACCAATACCCAAAGTCTTATTTGCCCCTACCTGGAACCCAGAACTATCAGCCATAGCCGTTCTAAAGGACTCAATATATGAGATACCTGGGGTTAAGGTACACCTACACTCAAGAAGTAGAAGCCACTCAGACGCACCACAGATATACCAAAAGTATTCTTCTGGTGATATAACCCAAAGGATACTAGACAGCGACATAGTTATCGGTGACTTTGGTTCCGTTGTCTTAGAGGCGATGGCTTTAGGGCGGTTCGTGATACAGGTAGCGAATCCAAACTACGTGAGTTGGTATGCTGGCAAAATCCCATTAGAAGAAATGCCAGGCCTACCCGAACTGGCTGGATGGGCGCATCCGGTTAGCGGCATAGAAGAAATAAGAAGTGCGATACGGGGCTATCCAGAGAAATATATACATTCAGTTTTTGGAACATCTACAACAATAGTAGAAAACATAGGCCATGCCTCAGAGGTGATATATGAATCACTCTTTGGTTGAGAAGATAATTAAGAATTGTTCTGCTAGACAAACAAAGTGGGATGATACGACCTTATTCCAAGAGAAGTACGCTGCAAAGGTATATGCGCGTGACACCCTACTCAACCACCTCAAGGTTGGTTCTAGGATATTAGACATAGGCGGTGAGGAGTTCTATGCAGAACTATTCCAACAGCACTACGTCTTGGACACTCTTAATCTGCCCGACGATATGCACGACTTGGACGTACAGGGTCAATATGACGCAGTAATAGCGATGCACGTACTTGAGCACTCACCATTTCCTTTACTTGTGTTGTCGCTTATACAGCAGGCGCTAAGACCATCTGGCTACCTTTATGTGGCTCTACCGACACATACTACGAACGCATTTAACGAGATAAACCAACATTTCACCGTAATGCCAGCAAAGGTGTGGAAGCGACTGTTCAAAGAGGCCGGGTTTGCCATTGTGTTCCACGACTTAGGAAAGTTCGGTGATTCAGTGGATTGGGTGGAGGAGCGATTCTTGTGCCAGAGAAACTGAAGAAAGTCTATATCGGTGGAGTCTGGGACTTATATCACACCGGCCATCTGAACATCCTCCAAAAAGCGAAAGCCTTGGGGGATTATTTAATTGTCGGGGTATTGACCGATGACGCAACAGAACGATACAAACCAAGAGCCATTATCAGAGAATATGACCGATTAAGGATAATCCGAAGTATCAAGCATGTGGATTTGGCGGTACTTCAAAGCGATACCAACCCCACAAAGAACGGACAGCTTCAATACTTCAATCCAGACATATTGGTACACGCGGATGATTGGGACGAAGTGCCTGGTCAGGAGTGGATGCTGGAACACGATAAGGAAGTGATTTTCTTACCATACACTAAATCAATATCCACCACAGAGATCAGGAGGCTTTGTGAAGTCAATTCAGGTGCTAAGGGACAAACATAAAGGGACTACCGGGTTTATTGTCGGCAAAGGGCCGTCGCTGCTAAAGCTAAGAGCCGGGCATTTTGAGTGCTTCAATAGAGGGCCAATCATCGCCATCAATCACGCTATACATGCGGTAGAGGCTTTAGGGGCACCTAGCGTTTACTCAATGCAAAGGGATGGTTGTGATATTAACGAACGTGGGAATAATCCGTGTGAACATGATTGCAACGTAAGACCACTTGGTTCAACAGGTAACGGAGGATACCCAAAGTACGCAGTGCTAATCTTATCTCACCCTGAGTCATGGTTTTGTTATCCAAACCATCCCGAGCGGTATGTTTTCTCAGATGTAAATGATTTGGGATTTAGTGAGCGCATACCACCATCTTTGCCAAACGCAGTAATGATTGCAGAATTGATGGGGGTTAAAGAGATAAAGCTGCTGTGCTTTGATTCTATTAATGGGGACGCAAGAGCGGTTCATTTCGATAAAATACTAGCGTCACACGAACGCGCTGGCGGTAAGGAGCGCTTGAAGCTAGACCTTAGTTCCGCACAACTTGCACAAGAAGCAATGACCGTTCCTTTTGAGTGGGTGACTATAGAGTGACTGAATACATAGTGCCCTCGCTATTAACCCTGCTGGCAGTTGTGGTGGGGTTTTTTCTTAAGGGCTTGTCAGTAGACGCGAATATAAAACTTCCAAAGAAGAAGACAAAACCAAAAGCCGTAACCGTCACAGACCGTAAGGGTACGCCAATAAAGGTATCAGACCCGTTAATAAACCCACTAGAGAAAGCATTTGATGACCATGAGAAGAAAATCTAAGGAGTGGCATGAGATCAGCTAGTGCGATGTTAGCTCAGAAAGTATCAGACAAACAAGCAAAGTTAGTACGGCCTCTAGTCACTAGAATCAGAAACCTAATCACCAATGGCGTGGACGTTCAGGTGAGAAGTCAACTCAACCTCAACATGATTCGTGGATACAAGTGCGATATAGAACTTGAGAGGTATGGGCGCAGGATGCAAATCACTGTAGACCGTGATGAACTGATGATGATGTCTAACATTGCGATGAGGTCTAAGAAAGACATTACTGTAGCGGCGTTCAACATGGGGGCCAAATTGTTCCTACGAGGAACCCACGACAATCTGTTAATGATGACACAAGACGTTAGAGGCACCCTAAGAGCCGTTGTTAATCCATTGGAATTAGAGAACGCACTGAAAGCGGAATAATGTGGCTAAAAAGAGAGAGGATAAAGAAGCCCCTAATATCATGGGGAGTTTGGCAACCATCATTACGCCACCCAAGGCTCCTGGGAAATTATCAGATTGGATACTAGAAGAGGGACTTACAACCCCTAAAGGCAGAGCATACGAGTTCACCAAACACAAGTTCCTCAGAGACTTAGCAGACGATTGGAACCCGTCACAGGCCTCACCTAAAGGTGCTCAGATGGGCCTGACAGAGATATACAGTATTAAGGCTCTGTTTGCCTGCAAGCATCGAGAGTGGAACATTATCTACACCCTCCCAAGCGATGATGATGTCTCTGGTTATGTGAACTCTAAGTTCAACATGATTATCGAGCGCAACAAGGTGTTGGACGGCTGGATTGCCGCTAACCGCTCAGTCAGCCTTAAAAGAGTTGGCAATAACTTTATCTACTTTAGAGGGACACGTGGAGCTACGGAAGCCTTAACCATATCCTCTGATTTGAACATATACGATGAGTGCGACAAAGCAGACCAGGAAACACTGAGGACTTACGAATCAAGACTAGGTGATTCCGAATATAAAGGACAATGGTATCTATCTAATCTCTCTGCCCCTGGGATGGGGGTTCATGCTCAATACGAGAAGTCTGACCAGAAGCATTGGCACATTAAGTGCTCGCACTGCAACCACGAACAGTTCTTATCCTGGCCTGACTCAATAGAACATGAGTTAGACCACAAAGACCGAGTGGTACACGCACAATACATTTGCAAGAAGTGTAAGAAACCAATACAAGACGAAGAACGTTCAGACGGTATCTGGGTTCCACATGAGACATCGAACATGTCTGGTTACTGGCTGAATCATCTTATGTGTAGCTGGCACAGCGCTTCTTACGTTGTCGAGAAAGCCAACGCCGTTGGTGGGCAGGCATACTTCCATAACTTTGTTTTAGGACTGCCGTATAAAGGTTCGGACACAACCGTAGACAGAGACACCATCCTAAAGTCGCGTGTAGGTATTCCAGACGAGGAATGGAAACACTTACCCGTAGCGATGGGCATTGATACCGGCGCTGAGTGGCACGTTGTTCTAGGAAATGAGAAAGGGATCTTCTTACAAAAGGTATGTGACGAGAGAGAAGCCCGAAGACTGATAGCACTACACAATCCCGTCACAGTCATTGACCTTAAAGGCGACCCTACGGTTACACGAAGACTGATGAAAGAATACCGAGGCCGTCTGTTCGGTTGTGATTACCAGATAGACAAAGCAGACCGCGAGACTATCCGCTGGGCTGATAAAGAGAAGTTCGGTGTTGTTTATGTGGATAGAACGAGAATCATTGATGAAACAATAGACGACTTCACATCTGGACGACTGAATATTATCAAGAACGGCAATACCAGTGCTGAGGGCTTAGAAAAGTACATTAGACATTGGGAATCGCTCTACAAGACAAAGATATGCGACAAGAGACTAAACGTAGACCGTGATAAGTGGGAGAACCACGGAGCAGATCATTTCTCTCATGCCACGGTGTATTTCAAAGTAGCTTTAGCAAAACTCGTTCACCATCCGGTGTCTGTGGTATCGGACAAAGAGAAAGAACCGCTACACCAATACGAAGACCTTGGCCTTGAGTACGTCATAGCCAACCAAAGAAATAAGAGGGACACACATTGGCTGAAACTCTGACAACAGAAGATCGAGAGAAATTGGTACGTGACCTTGACTTTAAGGCCAGCGATTCAGACGAGGTTTGTAATCAAAAGATTTCTCTGGCTATTGAGCTGGCGAAGAAGAATGGTTACGACAACCAGCGTGAGTTGTGGGACATGGGCGACAAGATCATGGATGGTGATACCGAGTCCTTAATTGACGGGCATGGTGACTCACCTCAATACAAGAGCAATACAGTCTTAAATCTTGTCTATCCGTATGTCCGCAACCAGGCCGGACTTATTACAGACCAAAGACCACAACCAGTTGCATTACCGGGTTCAGCGGAATCACCGGAAGAATTTGAAGAGAAGAAAGAACGAGCCAAGATAGTAGACATGACCCTTGGTGCCAAATGGGAAGACAAGAAGATGCAAGAGAAACTTCCCGAGTCGGCTATTCAACAGACCTTGTATGCGGATACGTTCTTTCATCCCTATTGGAACTTCTTGCAAGACGATGTGGATTGTGAGGTTGTGCCGCCGCACAAGATGTTCATTGAGCCCAATGCTAAAACCTTAGACGAAGCAGATTGGATTATATACCGAGAGGTGCGGACAGCCGCGTGGCTTACAAAACAGTTCGACCTCAAGGACAACTTCTTCGATAAAGAGGACTTTGTAGGCGAGACACTTACCAATACCGGTGATATGCAAACTACCAACAAGGACAGACTGCCAGAAAACGCTCTTAACGTAGACCATGCGTGGACAGATGAGGTTCTAATCATCCGCGCCGGTAAGAAGATTATTAAAAAGATTCCTAATCCGTTCTGGGAATGGCGAACACCTGAAGACCAATTGACCGAGTTCATGGAAGAACAAGAACCAATAATCACAGAACAACTTGAACAAATCGTATCCGAGGCAGAAGCCGAGGGTGAGATAGTATCAGAAGAACTCGTTGCACAGCTCAGACAGCAATTAGAAGAACAGGTACAGCAATCATTCAGCCCGATTCTTAATTACTTCGACAGACCAAGAAAGCCTTTCGTACACTTGAAGTCTGTCAATGACGGGAAGCAATTATACTCACAGGGGGTTATGAAACAATTACTTCCTGTATTGCAAACGATTAACCAGCGCAAACAACAGATAGACGACAACGCCAACGACATGGCTAACTCACAACTATGGTTTGACGGTAACGAGATTGACGAGGCCACAGTAAAGAGGCAGACCGTTAATGTCCCCGGTGCGGTTGTGAATTTCCCAGGACTATCTAACGGAACTGTTCAGCGAGTCGCAGGCGCACCACTTCCACAGTACGTTGTAGAGGATATGTTCCATTCACAAAGAATATTCGATGACATATCAGGACAGCACGAAGTCTCAAGAGGCGCTAAAGCGGTAGGGAAGCAGACCGCAACCCAAGTATCACGACAGGCAGAGGCAGACCAGGTGGTTGTTAGGCTTTTAGTAAGACAGCTAGAGGGCGCTACTGTTGAGGTGTTTGAGCACTGGATACAGTTAATGAAGCTCTTTTACACCGAGAAAAAGTTAATCCAGATTCACGGCATAAACGATACCAGGGACTTTATCGAGTTCTCACGCAACGACATAGACGATGGAATAAGCATTAGGGTTAAGCCTGGCTCCACGTTGCCGGTGAACAAAGAGACAAGACGACAAGAAGTTCTCACACTCTTACAGCAAGGTCTTATAGCACCGGTAGATGCGTATGAGGTCTTAGAGTTCCAGAGTCCAGAGGACTTTGCTGAACGACTAGCACAGTGGCAATCAGGACAAGCGCCAGGGTTTACCCCAACACCACAAGTCGGACAAGACCCACAACAAGAGAACACCTTGCTATCTCAGGGTGAAGCAGTAGACATTAGCGAACTGGACAACCACGATCTACACATGGAAGTTCACGTAACGATGTTTGAAGAGATAGGGAATAAGATTCCACCTGAGATTCAAGAGACAATACAGCAACACATAAATGCACACATAGAGTTCATGGAGGGTGCGGGAGGACAGCAAGGAGGTGAACCCCCGCCACCCGCGTAGACATAGTTGACCAAGACCCGAGAGGGTCTTTTTAATTACCAGGAGGTAAATAATGCCAGATGACCAAGCAGCACCAGACTTTAGTGCGGAATTCCACTCAACCGACGTAGTTGAGCCGGAGCAACTTCAAACGGAGGTCGAGGAGCAGTCAGATGAGCAAACAGATGAGCATACATCTGAAGAAACGTCCGAGGAGTCTGTAGAAGACCAACTGAGGGCGCAACTTGAAGAAGCGAATACCACCAACGCGAATATGCAGGGACAGGTGGACGCGCTTAACAAGACGTTTACGCAGACAAAACAGGCAGAAGCAGAAGCAAAGAGACAGGCCGAGTCACAAGCTGAACCAGAAGATTACTCACAATTTGGCGACCAAGGTGCAGCGGTACAAGCACTAGACGAAAGAACACAGGCCAGGATTGATCGTTCCATTGAAAAACTGGCAAAGGAAATCGGTGCTGTGCGCGCCAATCAGACACAGGTTACACAACTTGCAGCGGCCAAAGCAAAATTCCCAGGTGTCCCAGAAAAGGATATTGAGGCACTTGTTGGCAACAGGGATGTAAGCGATTACGAACTGGCTGCGATGGCTCTCTCTAAGGGAATTGCAACCAAGGTTGCAGCTTCAACGTCTAAGAAAGACCAAGCGCGTAAGCAAAATGCCAATACTGGCACAAAAAAAGGTGGCACTCCAAGTAACCAGAAGACAGGTTTTAAGTACAACTCAAAGGAACACGGGCCTCAAGGGGAAAACCTTGATTCTCAGGAGATTATGAGGCGTTCATTGGGGGAGTCATAAATGGATGATACTTTAAGGAGGAACAATGGCTGTAGCGGATTTTGGTCGCTTGAGTGCGATCACCCGCACAAACATTCTTCCCGGCGTATCGGACGCAATCGTTCAAGACTCACCGGCGCTAACCCGCTTTATGAACAAGTCGAAGCGGGAGTCCGGTGGTTTGACACTTAACAAAATTGTACGGTACAAGAACAGCACACAGGGCGGCGGTTATGCCGGTCTTGAAACGCTGACAGCGGCCTTACAAACGACTCGTACCCAAGCGCAGTTTGATTGGCGTCAGGTATATGAGCCGATTGCATTGTC
>Ga0209976_10001311_pt1 | contig 14799 bp, 15 predicted proteins | sample SumtaG_FD_182806 | JGI IMG/M metagenome (GOLD analysis project Ga0209976, IMG submission 182806) | Deep subsurface microbial communities from Indian Ocean to uncover new lineages of life (NeLLi) - Sumatra_00157 metaG (SPAdes) (version 2) | ecosystem: Environmental > Aquatic > Marine > Oceanic >...
GGTGACCATCTGGCTGCTGTTCGGGCACTTCTTTCTCCTTATTATGGATGGCTGATTTCACAGCCTTTGTTACTTCATTTAATTGTACCATGCTAACTAGTGTCTTGCAATGCTGACTTAGCTTCATTCAATGCAGCTAGTTCTATTTCTAGATCAGCTAAGTATTCAGCATCGTCCTCTGTCCATTCAGCATTGTCACTCCTTTGACGAAATCTCAAAGCTGCCATCTCTTTCAACAGCTTATTGATGTCTCGTTGTAGCAAGGCGACGAAAGCATTGTTGATTGGCGCTGCTTCTTCTGCTACTATCTCCTTGATATCCTCAGCCATTGCATTCATAAGAAGGGGCTGTAGAATAAACCAGAAGATAGGTATGAGGGTAAGGTAAGTCACCAACTGGTTGATGCCTATGCGAATACCTTGTTCTTTAGCTGTACTCATATTACCCTCTTATGTATTATCTTGCGCTACAAACATCCAGTTACGATCTACGTTGCCCCCGCCTCCGCCAACACCCATATCTGGATTACCAAGTTGGACATCAAAAGAGTTAGTAAACCGACCTAATACCACAGCTATAATCATTCCGGCTGGACCAGAGACAGTCCCTATACCCGTTGCTGAGATCGCTAGATCAGTAACAGGGGATAAACCAAGATTGTGAGTTACTTTGTAAGTACCTAGACCTGTTCTAGTCGCCGACCAACCAGCCGGTAAATTATTCCCAATAGCAAAGTCATCTACGTATCCAGAAAAGACCATATTCCCAGAAGAAGGAGTAATGTCGGACGTGGTCAATACTCGTTCAAACCCTCCGCCGGTATCCGTATTGTTAGCTTCAAGACCACCGTTCCCAGCAGATACTGTTTGAGCCATCTTGGTGTTATTGAAAAACATTCCTGACGACCCATTCGCTATCCCTTCAAATGCTAACTCGCCCCCTGTACCAACTCGTAATTCTACGAGGGTAATACCAGTGAGGGTAGCTTGAGCATCTGGATCAGAGAATAAGAATACGCGGGGATTACCAGCAAAGCTATCATGTGAAAGCTCAAAATCTTGTCCATTGATGAGATTTGATATGTGCATCTTAGCTTCAGCAGCAGTCCAACCCCACTCACCTTTTATATTCCCCGAGGAATCTTTTAACACAACTAGATGCCGCTCAGTATCAGAATTACCATCAGCAAATACATCAACCTGACTTGCTATTGATGAAGCAATGAATCGTAATTTGCCATCACCAAAAAGGGCGACGCTACTGCCGACAGCATCAAGATCAAGGCCACCTAAAGTAGAGAGAAGTTTAGCCCCAGACCCATCAACTGTGACTGTTAATAACCTTGATGCAGCACTAAAGTTCCACTCGCCTCCCCTAAAAGTCCATGGCCCGATGGCTGTGCCAGCACGAGTAATCTCTAGGGCATCTTCTACATCTACAAGGGGTGCTCCGTCCGTAGCAGAAGCAATGACAAACTTATCAGCATTAGCTCGGAAATTCCATACCCCTTCATCTGCTGTGCCTCCTGTCTCCCGTAAGGATATGGAAACATCTGCACCATTGAGGATAATGGGATTGGAGTATATAAATGAAGCTGCACCTGACCAGTCCCAGTTACCTGTGGGAGAATAGTCCCCGCCTTCATTCATTACTGCGACCCACATACCTCCTACAAAAATATCCATAGGATTAAGTGCGTCGCTAGTCCACCGTGCTTTGTCGTTAGCGGCAACACTGACCCGCATTTCGTCAAGGTTGGGCCGGTAGAAGCCCATGTTCTGTTGGTTAGACCACGATATACCAGGAAGATTAACTGTTCCGTCTGCATTGAGGAACGGTACAATCATACCCCCAGACCCTGTGCGGGAGAGGGAATCGGTAAGCGCGGCAGCGATGTCATTCATCGTGGGATTCGCCCACGTTGTTTCAATAATCGTACCCGGGATTACCGGGTTTCCTGCTGGTAGGGTATAAGTCCCTCCGCCGTCACGTGGCATTACTTTTCTCCCTGCGCTATGATACCAGATTCAATCGCTGTTATTTGTCGGCCAGTCAAACCCGCCTGCCTTAGTGAAGCAACAAACCATGGATGATGTTTGGGGTCAAGCAACCTTCGCATATTGTGCTGACCTGTAATGACCTGTTGAAATCTTTTGCTCGCCATCATTCTGCCAACCCCGAGGATACCGGCTAGTCCTACACCAGCACTAGCGAGGCCCATTGTCATGGCAGTTGCGATAGCACCACCTACTTGAGTCGCTGCAATAAGTTGATAAATTCCTGGCCTGCTTGGAAAATCTGGCAATGCTTTCGCAGCATTACGAGCTACCGCAAGGTAAGAATCTTCAACAGGGGTACTCTTAGATGCACCTTTCGCTGACCTAGCTAGGAGCTGCCCCGGAGTAAACTCCCCTCCCTTTTTGGCAGCATCGTCAAAAGCCTTGCCAAGAATTTGATAATGCTTGTATGGTTCAGATAATTGCTCGTAACGAGCAAATACTTCATCATCAACTTCCCGTTTAAGTACATCATCAACGCTTTCAATAGCCTCATCAATCTTTTTATTGATGCCAGCCCGAAGAGGGCCTTTGCCAGATTGAGACCGGAGGTTATTAAGAGCATTACGATGGTTCAGAAGTTGTGCGCCTCGTTGCTGTGTTCCTTTTGGTATCTTGTACAAACCTTCACTAGCAGTTTCTAGTAAGGACCTTACTTCTTTAGGTACTTTCAACCTAGTGGCATCTACAGCAGCCTTATTGATATCATCGTATGCCCCCGTCCAAAAGTCATCCAGCTTACTCATCATAGCTACGACACTATCGTCCCCAGCTAAAGTGACTTCGGCCCATTCAGTATCAGGGTGTGCTTTCGTTGCTGCCCAATGACGTAAGTCATTAACTGCATCTCTGTACTGCCCATGAATTTTACGGGACACACCTGGAAGATTAGCCAGTACTCCATTGTACCACATCTTAGTGATGCCCTGCCCTGACTGGGAGAGAGGGATAAACTGCCCGGTCTGCTTCTGCAGAGCTATAGCTTCGGGGGTCATACTAGTCAGCTTGAAGTTACGCCAGCTATTCCCAATCTTCTGACCTAACCATCCACCACCAGCTCCAAAGCCTGCACCTCCGGCTGCTCCAGCAACCCGATGTTCTGGGCCACCAAATATCGCACCTATAGCAGCGCCCTCGACAGCCCCTCGAGCAACCGGACTTTGTAGTACCCTGCCTGCCCTAGCAAACCCCTGCCGACTTACGTTACCGGCTGCTCGAGCGGCTCTCAGCCCGGTTCCTGCGGCCTTGCCTGCCAGCCCCACGCCCCCGCTGATTGGTAGGGTAGCTGCGATCTCTCCGACCACACTCCCGAACTGTCCCATGCCAGTGGCCATGAGGTCAGCATCTAGCTTCTCAGCATCTGCCAACTCATCATCACTGATGATACCGAATATGTTGCCAATTTGTCGGCCTGTTTCTACAACTCCCCGACCCATACCTTCTATGAACCGATCCCCTTTAGTCTCTCCTGCTGCACTCCCAGCTTCATCATAGCCAAAGTCAGCATTAGTAGCCAGACCTTCCCGTATTGCCCGACCAGCAATCGCATGTTTCTTCATATCATCAGGTACGTTCCTGATGATTGTACCATTAGGAAGTCTATAATCCATTAGTTTGATGTAGCAGTTGACCAATCAGCCACTACCACTCCCTCCTGTTCATTAGGCTGGGGAGGAACTGCCCCCACGCCGACATCTCTGGGGTCAGTTCCCTGTATGTCATGGAACTGTTGCTCCCATGTAGCTACGACCTGTGGGTCATACCCTGCACCGATGCCAGCTTCAATATTCTTAATGCCAGCCACGATGTGCGGGAAAGTTAGCAGTAATTCACGATCAGTACCCATACCGTCAAACTGTTCAATCAACTCATCCGCAAAGCGAGCCATTTCTGGGTCGGTTACTGCCGCACCAGACCTAAGCCTGAGCAACTTGTTACGAACAGAGGCAAGCCCCTGCCTGAGATTTACAGCTTCGTCGCTAATGAAGCGGCCCGGTTTGAGTCCTCCAAACCCAACACCTTCAATACCTTCGCCAGCCCTCTTACCACCTTCTTGATATTGGTCAAGTATGGTGGTGACCCGCATAACATCGCCTTTAAGCTCTGGTATATTCAGGCGGGTCATAGTTTCAGAATACTTGCGAACGTTATCGTCAAACTGTTTCTTTATAGTATTGGCCAGCCGACGTTCTGCCGGGGAGCCAACTTCACGAAGGTACTTATTGTGCTTTTCATCCTCTGCCTGTTTGCGGAGGGCTAGAGCATGTTTCCTGCCAAACTGGTCTTCCATTTGGTCATAGTAACTCTGCGTTAAATCACGCTGCTTCTTCCTTTGCAGGTTCGCTACCTCTGCTAATGTACTCGCTTGAGTACGTTTGCTCAACCCCACGCCAAATGGTTGGAGAACTTCATCTCCCGTTAGTTGAGCAAGCGCACCTATTTCTGACTGACGGCGTAGACCTTGTGCTAGAGCTTGCTGCATACTCGCATCCCGGTCTTCCATAAGCATGAGTTCAATTGGGTCAGGCATATCAGTATCCTAAGTCTTCCAAGTCTTCCTCGGTTAGGTCTTTCTTATTCCGCAAAAGATCAATAATACTCTTACGCCCTTCTGTCTGCTTTTCACCAATCTCTCTAGATTTCTTCTTACCTTTGTATCGGCGTAGCCCGACAGACAGATGTTCCAATGGGGAGGCAGCAACAAAGGTTCGCCCTTGGTTCAAGTATCGCCCTTTAGCATCCTCCGTATCCCGCAAGGCTTCAGCACGGTCCTTCTGCACCCGTAGTTCCCCCATGCCTGCATACTGTTGAGCATCTTCATCGCTCATGCCAGCAAAGACCCCGGTAGACGCTGCTGTTCCTGCTCCCGGCTGTGGCGGTCCCATTTGAGCTCCCGGCGCTGGCGGACCCATTGGGCCTTCACCCCGAACTTGCATAGGAGGAAGTTGCATGGGGTTATCCATTGAGCCTTCTGGCCCAACTGAAGCACTAGGGTCAGCCGCTATAAACCATTGAGGAATTGGATCGCCCTGCTTCCAGCCTGAAGCGAGGAGCCTTTGCATCGCTGCCTGCGAATTAGCCATCAGTATCTCCTACCTCCACCCATCGCTGCTCGTTGCTGCCGAGGGTTCCCCCGCTGAGGTACACGACCCCCTGCCATATTAGGAGCTGCACCCCTCCGCATCTGTTGAGCCAGCATCGCTTGCTGCTGCATTCGGGCTGGCATACCTCCTGCTCGACCTCCACGAGGGATGGGAGGGGCAGCACCACGACCCATTTGATAACCTCCTCCTACAGGGCGTTCTCCTCCCATTACAGGACCTCTTGGAGCAGCTATGCCTGCCTGCTGTTGCCGAGCATCTCCGACCAATCCGGCCATACCACCTCTTGGACCTGCTCGCTGTTGTCGCCCACGCTGGATAGCCGCTGCTATTCCGCCGCCACCACCTCTTGACATTCCCATCATAGTCTCCCGTAATCAACAATCGCGTAGCCAGCCGGAGCAGCCACGACCATATCCGGATTCTCATGTGCCAGTACTCCAAAGCCTTTTTCGCCCCAGATATACGTCCACTTGTAGAACTTACGATTAGCCCAACGTCCGACATACTCAACGCTGCGCTTCAACCTTACATCACTGAAACTCATCATGCCTGCGCCAGCATTCATAACACTCTGCCAGCCTGCCTGACCTGCATTGTACTCATCCATGTCAGCACTGTAGGTGTCACGGGCTGCTCCTGTATAGTCAGCACCCTCCACAACTCCAGCAGTATTGAAGCCCGGCATACTCGGCATCCCCACCTGTTGACCATGCAATATAGCATTGATCTCGTTGAGGCTAAATCCTCGGGCTTGCATAGCTTCAGAAATTTCCTGCTGCCTGAGGGTCGTATTGTACCCACCGGCTCCAATATCCATACCCTGCATACGGGAGCCTTCTTGTGCTGCCGCCATGTCAGCCTGGAAGCCAGCCTGCTGATAAGCATCAGTCCGCTGTTGCTCCATATTCAACATAGCATTGTCATAAGCTTCGTCGCCGGGGCGCAAGCCTTGATTTCGTAGGGCAGACTCTTGTTGCTCAGCACGTTGCTCCCACTGTGGGTCAAGTCGTGAGGTAGCTCTGCCATAGAGGGCTTCACCTGCCCTGTCCCCGTAAAAATCCCCACCTTCAACCCGAGCACCACCTTCACTGAATTGGTCCCAGTCCATGGCTTCGCCAAACTCATCCTCCACCCTGCCCATCATACCACCGGCAAGGTTACTCCGTTGAGTCTGCATACCGAGTTGTGCGTCAAGAGCTTCCTGCTGTTCGGGGGAAAGAGTAATATTCTGGGTCCATGCTCCTGCATCATCCTGTGTCCAATCAACCGTACCCCACGGAGTATTCTGTGTGGGGCGATTAGCCGCCGTCTGCATCTCCAGCATTTCAAGATTGCCAGCCGCAGTCTGTTCGGCCGCTGCCTCGTAGTCAGGCGCAGCGGGAGTAGATTTGCCCATCTTCCTTCCTTATGTATTTGCAGTCTTCTTTGCGGTACTGTGTCACCACAAAGTCAATACCTACTTCAAAGCCATCTTTAACTCTGAATATCTCTTCAAAGCCAATGTGTTTGTTGAACCGTAATGCTTTCTTATTACATGCTGGAGTAACGCCTATGATTACACCCTTGTCACAAGTGTTGAAGGCATACCCAAAGACAGCCTCTGGCCATCCATGTTTGAATATTAACAAGTCCTCAAAAGCAATGTGGATATGTACGCTATTGTGAGCCCATGTGTCAAAGGCTACCATCCCCACAATCTTCCCATCCTTATATGCGACAATACCTTTCGTGTCAGCACACCGGACACACTCCGCCCTAGCATGTATCCATTCCCACTCTTCATTACGGGACATGGGGAGGTAGTCAATCACAGCAACCCTCCATCGTCCCACATGATGCCAATGGCGATCAATGTAGTTTCCACTTGTGACTTACCCCGTAGAGCAATGGCCATTGTCTTACCTATGCCATAAGCTCCTCGGGCTGGCTGAAAATCTGTAGACCCACCACCCCAGATATCTACGTCCCACAAGCCTGAATCCCAAATACCGACACCGAAAGCACTTGCATTAGGAGGTGAAGGTAATTCAGATAAGTCATAATCGTAAAAGGCTCTCACCGTATACGATGGGAATGACTGGGCTATGAAGATAGGCCTGATAAATTGCATACGCTTGAATTGCTCAGGGCTATCCATATCCTGGTAACTCGTGAGGAGTTGCCAATCAATCTGTAAAGGAACCGGGTTAGATAACTCAACATTATCAATCGTACCCTGCAACTTCCACACGTTAATGTCAGAAGAGCCAAAGTAAAACTCAGACTGGTACTGTTCTGATGTGAGAATGGGTACGTCATGCCAAATAGACCATGCCTTGAGGTTAAGGTCGTACACATACTGAGTATGAGGTATGCTTACTTCCTTGGGGGAGGAAATAACCAGCCGCGATAAGCTGGGGTGAATTCTTATTTCCCACCCAAATATCTCTCTACTCCGCGACATCGCCTGATTGATAAACGCCTGTATCTTCCACGTCAGACTAGCCTCTAAGCTGAAGGGGTCTTTCCCTTGTAGGAGGGCTCCCATACTGATGAGTCCGTAGGTGGAGAGGAGGAGCATGTCTCCACCATAAAGTCCAGTAATTCTTCTTCCGAAAGGGACAGCCCCAACAAACCAGAGTCCGATAATTCCGAAAGTCGCTGAGCTGCTTGGATCTGTTCCAGCGTAGACAATAACGTCTCCCGCAGAGCTGACCGCAACGAGGTAATCATCGGGGCCTTCGCCGCTGTCAAGTGTCCAGTCGGCAAGGACTGCAAGAATGCCACCATAACGGAATCTAGAGCCAAAGTTAAACTCGGTGAGAGTTCCACCAAAGACTCCGATATCACTGTACCATGCTGAAGTGCTGTTCTTTTCAATGTACCACATCCTGTTTTTCCAAGTCATGACAAAGGCAATATCTAATGCGCCATTTGTCGGCCCCACAATAGCAGGAACTGTCCATAGATCAGTTGACTCAGTATATAGTTGGAGGCCATTTTCTTCATCTGCCACTAGCATGAAGTGTGCGCCCCCGTCATTGGTAAATTGAGAAAAACTACACCGACCTGAAGGGCTGGCTTTTATCAACCAATTAACAACCTTCACAGGGGTAGTCGTGCTGGCACTTATATCATAGATACCATCACTGTTAGCACCGAACAGTCTATCGTTAGTACGGTTGTCCATGCTCCCCGTATAAGGTAGGATAGTTTGGATGCCCCCACCGAGGAACCCATTGGCATACTCTTGATATCCGGGGCGTACCTTGAGGCCTACAGTCGTAGCATCAATGTTAATAGTGACAATAGCATCCCGAGGTTCCATACCATAGAGGTTCGATATAGAGTTGATCCCAGCGGTCGGCGCGGGGAACGTGGCCGGTCTGGTGATTTGCTCTTGTGGCTGTATTCCGAACATTAGGGTCCGCCGTAATTAGTGTTCGGGATATTCCTAAAGTCAAGATAGTGAATACCAGCAGCACGACGCCCAGCATTTAGAATAGGTGCGCTCTTATTACCTTCAGTTGCTGCCTCCCAAGCCTTCGCGAATGCTGCGCCAGCAGAATTTGAACTGAAGCCTTTAGCATCCAAAAACTTGAACCGCAGGTACTGAACAATCATCACTGGCTTGAACAGTACAATATCATCATTCCTCGTGACGGTATCCCCGTCAGGGTCTCCGCCTCCAGCCGCACTCGCAACCCATTCACGGGAAATATATTCAAAGTTAATGTCCAGCCCATTTGGTGGAGGCTGTGGGAATATTTGGAACTTATTCTCCATGATACGGAAGCTGGCATAGATCGTAAAACTAACCAGATCACGGCCAATAAGATACGCCCATTGTTGAGGTGACAGCGGTCCCCCTAACGGAACATTCTCTTGCCGCTCCCAACCGGTCTGTGGGATCATATAGCCAAAGTCGTCCGGGAGGTCATAAACCCCGTCATCCGGGGGGACCACCGTCAAAATTTGATGCTCTCTACGTAGAATTTCCCACGGATATGACTCAACAAGATCCTGGCCACAGGTTGTGATTAAATTACGAAACTGAACAAAAGAAGGATTGGTGTCAGCAAATACATCAGCAGAAGGTTCAAGGCCGCATTCAACTGCTGCCCGATTAATTATATCTGCTGCTGGTATGTATCTGCTGACGGCCATTTACTTCGCCTTCTTCTTTGGCTTCTCCAGTGCTGTGACCTTTTCCATCAAGTCTTCCATAGCTTGCTGAAGGGCGGCAATTTCATTGTCTTTAGCATCAATGGCCGCATTGAGCTGCACCAGAGGAGCCGCTTCCCGCGACGCCTGTATAAAGGCTTGAGCATCTCTCTTGAGGTTGCCCAGACCCATGAATTTCTGCACATGCACATCGGCAAGTTCCGCCAGTTGCTCCACAGTATAGATGCCAAAGAACTTCATCTCTTCCACTTGGGAACGAGTGACCATTGGCCACGCCTTCAGGGGCGTACCTTCATGTATCTCGCCTTCGCCTGCCTCAAACGCAGCGAACTGTTTGGCGAACCGCTGCTTGTCCATATCACGGGCTGGGCGGATAATAACGCTATCCTTGTCACCAGGAACCATGATGCGAACATAGGCCTCATCCTTGAATTGGGGACGGCCTTCCTTCAGCGTTGCCGCTTCGTCCTTACGAGGGTGGTTAAAGAATACAACGAACAACTTGTCGTCACCTGCGAACCGAGCGTTATTGCCCTCACCAAGCATCGCCTGTTCGGTTATTGCATAGTCTGCTTCTATCACTTCTTTCTCCTTATTATAGGCTATCAATCTTAGCCAAAATAGCTGTACGAGCTTGTGCTATCGTACGATCAGGCAAAGCGTGGAGTGCGCGTAGAGTATTAACCTCATCAAGCAATACCTCCACCAGTGCTCTGTATATCTTCCGATCGTCATACCTGCCTTTTTCTGCATCATCGGCGAGTACTCGGGTAGCTGCTGCCGTCGCCGCATCAATATTCGCTTGGTCTGCGATATAGTCTGCAAGCGCCGTGTCAAGAGGGGCTTGAAGTACGTCTGGGCATTCCAGTTCGCTGGGGCCGGGGTCAAACATAATAAGGTCCGGGTTTCCGCCAGCCAACTCAGAAATCTTACGCCAGTCTTGTGTAAGTGTTACGACTACCTTCGCCATTATAACAATCTCCTAACTTTGAAGCTGTGGCGGATGGAATCAAAGACCCCTGAGCCAGCTCCTGCTAATTCAGTCTTCCGTAATTGCAGAGTTACAGAATCGTTAGCAGCAAGATCAGCTATGAATGTACAACTGAGATGATTCTGGAAGTGTTCTCCATCCAATGAAGTATCCCGGAATGAACCGCATCGTGCGTCTGAGCCTGCTATTCCCGTGCCAGCATCGTTTAAGCGGACTCGGCCATCCATTGTAATCAGTAGGCTACCTGAAGTCTCAGCAGTTTCCACATCTACATCATATGTAATTTCGTATGTTCCTGCTACCAGTACGTCAATATCATCTGTAGCGATATCATTATGCTCAATAACTGCTGCATCAGATTCAACATCTGTAGCATCCATTGTAACGTCAACGTATGCTGTCGTTAAAATTAAGACTGTAGTACGTCGTGCCTGTACTGCGTCATTGGGTACTTCATGAGGCGTATCGCCAAACCACCGAGTCCACGTTGTGCTCGCTACCGTTCCTATGAACGATATTGCTTCGCCCACCGGGAGTGAAATAGCGATATTTGTGCCTGCCCCCAGATCATCCCCAAGTGACGGGAAAACATCAACAGCATTCGCCCCATTATTCTTTATATAAACGAGCGTATTTAATTGGAACGTAGGTGGCAGGTCTACAGAGGCACCGGGCGATGCAGCAGTTGTTATGACATTGTAACTATTAAGAAGGGTAAATTGTCCCTGTCCACCGGCTGCAAATGCTGTGATGCTCAAATTAGCAAAAGGTTGGAAAAGAATCCCGCCAGACCCTTCACCTATGCGGAGAGCCTGCACACCCCCCGTGATTAAGGACAGATTATCAACCTGCGCTGAGCCAATGCCCGTATCAGCATCCCCCCGGTTGGGAAGAAGTGTGGGAGTACTGATCGAAGTAGGCAAATTGACCATCGCAGGACCGGCAGCTTGGAGACTCCCATATACATTGTCTGCCCAGAACCACCTTTGAGCGCCAGCAAGAGTGAGGCCAATTTGATCATCAGACGACTCAAAGAATCCTGAATCACCATCGCCAAATGCGAAGGTGGGGAGGGCTGGAGCATTGTTTTGTTCAAGGATAAACTGTCGGTTGGCCGCGCCTTCTTTAAATCTGGCAAATTCAACCCCGCCAAGATTAACTATGCCATCACCATCAGCACCAGCGCCAGCTCCTAAACCACCACTGAGTACAAAGTCGCCACCGTCGCCATCGGAACCAGCACTGACACCAGCACCACCCGTGACTTCTGCATCACCGCCATCACCGCCGCCAAGACCGCCAATACCTCCAATGACCCTACCTATTCCACCAGTGCCAGTACCATTGTTCCCTTCACCGCCTTTCGTCGCAGCTACTCCACCAATACCGCTGCCAACCGAGCGACCAGCTTCTAGGGTAGCATCGCCTCCATTGCCTCCGCCACCAGTGCCAACACCTCCCTTCGCTAAGAAGTCACCGCCATCATCACCTGAACCAGAGGCATTGCCGCAAAGGAGCGAAACATCACCACCTTCCGCACCACCTCCAGCGCCATTAGTGGCTTCAATTAAGACACTACCGCCTTTCGCTCCACTAGCACCGCTCGCGCCTGCGCGTAGTGTAAGAGTGCCGCCAATACCACTTCCGTCGGAACCAGCCGCAATGAGCAGTCCAAGTAAAGTAGTGTCAAGGTTGGTGATATTGAAACCATTGGTGTCCAGATCACCGCCAAGCTGTGGACTCAAATCATCAATAAGAGCCGCAATACCCGCTGACTCTTCGAATTGAATCTGGGTCCATGTTGAACCAGCAATGGTGGCTAAGAATGCTGCACTCGTACCTGCTGGAACTGCCAATGGAGTATCTACCCCTTGGCCAAGATCATCACCACTAGCTGGGAACACATCCATGCTGTTCGCGCCATCATTCTTAATGTGTATCTGTATGCCAACACTCAAGAATACATCGGGGAGGGTTGCTGCATCACCGGGGTTCGCTACCGTGGAGTAGACGTTGTAGGACGATGTGATTACACCGTCCCCTTGTGACGAACCTACATCAGCAGTAAGACCGACATTAGCTTTATGCCCAAATAAGACACCACTAGATAGCTCTCTAAGATACATGGCAGTGATGCCACCGCATATAAGAGCTAATTGATCAGAGGCAGAACCACCGATACCAGTATTGGGGTCAGTAGCGAAGGGAATTAGGGTTGGAACTGTAAGACTACATACTGCGTTTAGAATACTTGGACGACTAGCCCCGTTTAGTACGATATTACCTGTGACATCAAGATCAACGCCATCGTATGTAAGACCAGCAGTTCCTTCAATCGTACCATCACCGGTCCATACACCGAGCTGGTTATTCACAGGCGTCCCTACCTTGAATACATCAGCCCCGGTTGCTGCTCCACCAATTTGTAGAACAACTAATTGCTCTTCACCATCAGCAGGAAGATTCCCACTTGCTTGTACCGTACCCGTGATAGTGAACCAGCCCGTATTGTCCGTGATAGGCGCAGTTACATTGAATACCAGAAAATCAGTTGCATCCTCTTTACTTTGGATATATAACCGATCATTCGTAGTAATAAGATTAAGGATGTTGGAGACATCCAAAGCATTCTCGTCAATAGCATCAATGTAAATAGCTGTGACAGATGCTGGAGTAGCGTTGTTGAACCGAATATTCCCCTGACCGGGGTCAGCGGCTGTAGTATCAGTATCAAATAGGTACTTAACACTGAGCAACCCACCTCCGGGAACTTGATCCTTAAACGATACGACTCCCGCTCCGTCGGTAGACAGAACTTGGTCTGCTGAACCATCAGCATTAGGGAATGAGTAGTTGGGGAGGAGTAGCTGCGACCCATCAAACCTGAACCCTGGAAAACCTTTAATGGTTCCATCGCCAGTCCACACTCCGATTTGATCAACAAGCGGAGTACCTACTTTGAATACATCCCCCGCATTGGCGAGAACGAAAGCATTGACCTGAGCTAGCGAGGTTCTGAAGTCAGCCCCGGATTTATCCGTTGCAAAATTATCAGTCCCCGCTGGAGCTGGGTTAGGGGTCGCTGCTGAAATTTTAAGATCGGCCATAACTATGGAGCCTCCGTTAACCAAACTCCGCCACTTTCAGTGGCCCAAGAGTCAGTTGATCCTTCTAATTGCCAATTACTCACACCTGGACCACCAGGAAGGTTCTCAACTGACATACCTCCCCCACCTGTGACAGTAATTCCCCGAATAAAATTCACTTGTGGGCCTGAAACAGCACTTTGCCGACCATCAACTGTGACAGCAAAGCCCTCAGGCCACGATATAAAAGGGCCAACCTGATCAAGATATCTAATGCCAGAATTAGTATGTCTTATACCGTTAATGAGAACATCAGTAGCACCTAAATTCGCATCCACAGTCGTATACATACGACCATCGACATCGTGTAAAGTGCCATTGATGTTGACATTAGTCGGAAGTGGGTTAAAAGTCGCAGCAACAAGATTGTTCTGGACTTCACCATTATCATCGACTAAAGTGCCATTGATATGAGGCATAAGAAATGGGGGAGGAAAGGCCTCCCCCACTCCAGTCTTAGGTAGCGTCCGCTGTGATCACAGCATTGCGAACAAACCCGAATTCGTTGTCAGCGAATGCGAGGGTATTCACATAGGTTCCACCACCGGGGATCATCTGACCTGCTGCGTCAACTGATGAATCCGACTGTGATGCAGCCAGAGCGCCATTTGCCTGGACGTAACGGTACATGAACCCGTCCGACCCCTTGGCCTGAGTATTCAGAGCGAAGTCTGCGTGTGGAAAACCATCCACACCTCCGTCTGAGTTAATCAGCTTTCGGGCGTCAGGGTCAACTGCTCCAATCCGTCCTTCGGCTGTTGCTAATCCTACCATTTTCAATTACCTCCGAAAAAGAGCCGGGGTCGAAACCCCGACTGAAGCGTGAGCCCTTACGCGCCGTTAATACGACCCTGATACCGAGCGCCACTGGTCGTCAGGTTGCCAGCCCATGCCAGAATCTGCACTTCTGCATCCTGGTTCGTGCTGTACCGACGGTTTGGCGATAACGGGACCATGTTCCGGTCGCTGTGGGGACGGTAGAAAATGTAGTCGCAGTTAAGCGAGAACATTGTGCTTGCCGGAACGAAGCCGCCAATACCACCGTCAAGGACCACGTCAGCGTCCATGAACTTCAGGGTTGGGAACCCGAGGTTGCCTACTTCGGGCGAATTGAAACGCTGCTGAGCCTGTAAGGATGCAACGTAAATCTGCCAGAAGAGGTTATCCATCAGGAGTAAGTCTGGTCGATCTGATCCGCGGACTTGACTTGACCACAGAGCATTCATCGTCTGTTGAACGTTTGCGGCAGTGACCGTTAAGGTCTGCACTTGCGAACGCCAGAAGGTGAAGGTTGCCCGATCGATTCCCCCATAAGTACCAGTCGTTGGATCCACTGG
>Ga0209976_10001316_pt1 | contig 14784 bp, 17 predicted proteins | sample SumtaG_FD_182806 | JGI IMG/M metagenome (GOLD analysis project Ga0209976, IMG submission 182806) | Deep subsurface microbial communities from Indian Ocean to uncover new lineages of life (NeLLi) - Sumatra_00157 metaG (SPAdes) (version 2) | ecosystem: Environmental > Aquatic > Marine > Oceanic >...
TTTTTAATGAAAAGAGGGAGCATTTTGTGGCTGGCGGCTTTAATGTGGGGTTTGACAAGTAGTTTTACCTGGTTAACTCATCATTATTATTTAGCAGTGTCAAGAAAAGAAGGAAAATTTGGCAAGGTAGTGGCATATTTAATGTTAATTGATAGATGGTTGATGGGATTAATGCCTTTAATAGGAGGATATATTTTAAAAATAGGCGGATTTAATTTAATGTTTATGATAGCCATGGTTTTTTTAGGATTATCAGGAATACCGTTATTTTGGGATAGATTTAATAGAAAGAATATGGGAGTTAGTTGGGATAGAGTGGTTGAGGGGAAATGGTTAAAATCTCATAAAAGAGTAAGCTTGGCATTTTTAGCAGCAGGAGGAAAAGCAGTAATAGTGCAGACAGTCTGGCCGATTTACTTATTTTTAATAGTAAAAGATTATGTGAAGGTGGGAATAATTCAGACAGCTAGCTTGTTGATAGCATCAGTAGTTTTAATGTGGTTGAGTAAGCAGGTAGATAAAGGCAATAGGAAAATGATGAGGCCAGCAGTAGCAGCTAATGCAATTAATTTATTTGTCAGAGGAGCAGTTAGTAGTGGCTTAGGTTTATTTTTCTTAGAATCATTGTATAGATTAGTAGCTAATTTTGTGTGGGTTCCTTTTGATGCTCATGTTTATGAAACAGCAGTAAAAGAGCAAAGAATGGAGTTTTTTATTAGAAGAGCTTGGTTAATAAATATTGGAGGATTAATGGCAACAGTATTATTAGCAGGAGTTTTTGCAGCTGGATTATCATGGAATTTGGTGTTTGGAATTGGAGGTTTAAGTATGGCTTTAGTAGGAGTAGTGAAGCTGGAGAATAAGGATGAGAAATAAGAAGCATTTGAAGCCGATAGGTGATTTATTAGCTAAATATGATTGGGATAAGAAAAAATATATTTCTGAAGAGTGGCAGGATTATGCTTATAGGTTAGCAAAATACTTAGATGATTCAAAAAGAATGTCTTTGTATATGAAATTGGCTAAAGAATCTCCAAGAGAATGGTTGGAGGAAGCTAAGAATTTTGTTAAAGGAGCTTATGAAGTGAAAAGTAAGTCAAGATTATTTATGTGGAAGTTAAAACAGATAAGAATGGAAAAAAGAAAGAAAAAATGAATATAAGAGTAAAAATGATGATTTCTGGCAGAGTGCAGGGGGTGGGTTATAGGTATTTTACTAAAGGACAGGCGGAAAAGATGGGTTTGAAAGGCTGGGTGAAAAATTTAGATAATGGTGGAGTGGAAGCAGTTTTTGAAGGAAAGGAAAAACAGGTAAGAAAGATGCTGGAATGGTGCAGAAAAGGATCAATGTTAGCAAAAGTGGATGATATTAAAATTACAGAAGAGGATTGTCAGAGAGAAAAAGACTTTGTTATACTGAAGTAATGGTAAAGATTAAGAAAACTTTTAGTACAGTTTTAGTGTTAGGGTATTTTTTAGGAATAGCAGGAATAGGATTTTTGAGAGGGAATTATAGAATTTTAGCGTTAATGGATTGGCTGCAGGTATTATTGTTGCTAGCTGGAGGTATATTTGGCTGGGTAATAGTTTGGCTGGATAGATTAGTTTATATTTACTGGTCTCATCCGGGAACACAATTATCTCAGTATGCCAGATATTATTTTAAAAAAAAGAGTTGGAAAGCGGGAATAAATTTAATGGAGCAGAGAAAAGCAGAATTTAAAGAATTAACTTTTAGAAGTGTGTTGTTCCAAGCGTCTTGGGTAGTGTTAGCAGTATTTGCTTTAACTTCAGTGGCTTCTATTTTTGGCAAAGCAATGGTAGTAGGGTTAGGGCTACGCATTTTATATGAAGAGTGGCGGGATTATTTAAAAGATAAGGAAACTTTAAAAAGATGGTTGTTTTGGCAGATAAAAAGAAAGATTTCTAATGAGGAATTGAAGTGGTATTTGTATGGAATGACTGGAATATTTGCTTGGTTAACTTTGCTGTTGGTTTAATTATGATCACAATTGGGGCAATTACTTTTTATTTATATGGTTTATTGATAGGTTTGGGGATTTTAGCTGCAACTGGAATAGTGGAGATAATAAGAAGAAAAGGGTTGGTTAATAAGAATGAATTGAAAAGTTGGAGTGTAGGGGAAGTGATGGTGTGGGCAGTAGGCTTAGGAATGATAGGAGCGCGGATTTATCATGTAGTTGATTTGTGGAAGTATTATATGGTGAAGCCTAAAGAGATATTGATGCTGTGGAACGGAGGCTTAGGGATTTATGGAGGAATTTTAGGAGGAATATTGGGGGCATTAATATATTCATTTAAAACAGTTGAGAAAAAGAGTTTAAAAGATGTTTGGAAGAGATTTTTAACGATAACAGATGTGGTAGTGATGGGAGTACCATTAGGGCAAACGATTGGTAGATGGGGGAATTTTTTTAATCAGGAATTGTATGGTTTACCAACTAGTTTACCCTGGGGAATATATATTAGGCCAGAGAATAGACTATTAGAAGTAATGGAATATGAAAGATTTCATCCGCTATTTTTGTATGAAAGTTTATGGTGTTTATTTATATTTTTAATATTATGGAGAATAGTGATAAAAAAGAAATTAAAGATAGGAAAAGGAGGAATAGTTTTAACATATTTAGGACTTTATGGGTTAGGAAGGTTTATGCTGGAATATTTAAGGATTGAAAGTTGGCAGATTTATGGAGTAAATGTAGCTCAGGGAATATCAGCAGTATTAATAGGGATAGTCGTAAGTTGGTGGGTAAAACGCTTGACAGCTAGATAAGAGGTGAGGATAATATCAAAGTAATGAAAAAACAACAAGAAACTTTTGTTTTATCTTTAGGTGGTTCAGTATTTGCTCCTAATGGTAAAAAAAGTGAAATTAATATTGAATATCTTAGAAAATTTGAGAAATTTATAAGAAAACAAATCGCTGAAAAGAATCGGCGATTTTTTATTATCACAGGTGGTGGATATATAGCTAGGCAGTATCGAGATGCAGCTAAAGAAGCGGCGGGAGCTGATTTAACTAATGAGGATTTGGATTGGTTAGGTGTTCATGCAACCAGATTGAATGCTCATATGCTAAGAACAATATTTCGAGATATAGCTTATCCATGGATATTAAAACATTATGATATGGTGGATAAAAAAGCAGCTAATTATTCAGTGATTGTGGGTGGTGGATGGAAGCCTGGTTGGTCATCTGACTATGATGCAGTGATGACAGCAATTGACTATAATTCTAAGATATTGATTAATTTATCTAATATTGATCAAGTTTATGATAAAGATCCGACAAAATTTAAAAATGCAAAGCCAATTAAAAAAATGAAATGGGATGATTTGATTGGAATTATAGGAACAGAGTGGAAACCTGGATTAAATACACCTTTTGATCCAATTGCTTCAAAAATTGCTAAGGAAAATGATTTAAAAGTGATAGTTTGTAATGGGCATGATTTAGATAATTTAGAAAAGATTTTAGATGGCAAGGAGTATAAAGGAACAGTGATAGAATAGGAGGTTATTATGACAGCAGTACATTTTTCTGTAAAAGACTTTGATGAAAAAGTTATTAAAGCTAAAGGATTAGTTTTGGTTGATTTTTATGCAGATTGGTGTGGGCCATGTAAAATGGCAGGGCCGGTGATTGATGAGTTGGCTGAAGAATATAAGGGTAAGGCGGTGGTGGGAAAAGTAAATGTTGATGAAAATCAAGAGTTATCTGGTAAATATGGAGTGATGAGTATTCCAACAGTAGTGTTATTTAAAGATGGAAAAGAAGTTGATAGGATGGCGGGTTTTAAAGGCAAAGAAGGATATGAGGATTTAATTAAAAAAGCATTGAAATAATGATGAAAATACAAGCAAAACTAAATTTTCATTCAAATTTCGTCAATCATTTTTGTCTTGCATCGATAGTTCAGTCACTCCTGCGGTGACTGACTATCTACATACTCGGCACGTTTGTTTCCCGATGTAACATCGGGAAAACCAAGCCAAACGTACCTGCGTAAGTTGCCGTCAAAAAGATTGACTGTATTTGAGAATTGTTTATCATTATTTGTTAAATATGAATAAAGTTTATAAATTAATTATTATTGGGTCGGGGCCGGCGGGATTTACAGCAGGTATATATAGTGGTAGAGCAGAATTAAAACCTTTGTTGTTTGCAGGAGAAAAACAGGGTGGTCAGTTAATAAATACAGCTTTAGTGGAAAATTGGCCGGGAGCTGAAAAAGGGATAATGGGATCAGATTTAATGATGGAAATGAGAAAGCAGGCTGAGAGATTTGGGGTAGAAATAATTGATAAAAAGGTTAGTAAAGTGGATTTTTCTCAAAGACCATTTAAGGTATGGGTAAATGAGGAAGAATATTCAGCTGAGGCAGTGATTATAGCTGCAGGAGCAGAAAACAAAATGCTGGGTGTTCCCGGAGAACAAGAATTATTAGGTAAAGGTGTGGCTGTTTGTGCAGTATGTGATGCGCCGTTTTATAAAAATAAAAAGGTGGTGGTAGTGGGAGGAGGAGATTCAGCTGTTGAAGATGCATTGGCTTTAACTAAATATGCAGATAAAGTGATGATGGTGGTAAGAAGAGATGTGTTAAGAGCTTCGAAGATAATGACAGGTAGAGTAAAAAATAATCCTAAGATAGAAATATTGTGGAATAGTGAATTAAAGGAAGTGAAGGGAGAAAGTAAGGTGGAAGAAGTTAAGATAGTAAATAATAAGAGTGGAAAAGAAGAAGAATTAACAGTAGATGGGGTGTTTTTAGCAATTGGACATAAACCAAGTACAGAGATATTTAAAGGACAATTAGAATTAGATGAAAAAGGATATATAAAAACAAGTGAAAGTGGGACTATGACGAGTGTTGAGGGGGTGTTTGCAGCTGGAGATGTGGTGGATTCTAGATATAAACAAGCAATAACAGCTGCAGGAATGGGTTGTATGGCGGCCTTAGATGCGGAAAGATGGCTGGAAGGTAGGAATGCCTGAAAGAAGGTTTAGAGAAAATAAAAGACATTTTTTAGCAATTGATAGGCTAGAAGAAATCTTATCGAGTTTTCGTATAGATGATGAATTTTTACCATACAGAGAATCTAGAAAAATAGCAGAAAGAAGTGATTGGAAAGTGTGTTTATTGGTAGATAATGTAGGATCTGTCAGGCTTCAAGCGTGGGAGGGTGAAGGATATAATAATTTTTGTTGGCAGCCACACGAAGAAGTTGATAATAGATTTTCTGGTCGAAGAAAAGAAGAGGTTTGGTTGATAGGAGTAGATGGTCATAGTTATGTTAAATTAAATGTAAAAGAAAATGAATTGACTTGGAGTCAAGATGGAATTAATATTGAAGAATTAGTTATTAATACTGTTTAAGGGTAAAAGAAAATTATGTCTAATCCATACAAGAATGCAGTGAAGCAGCTTAGGAATGTAGCTAAATATATTGATATTGATGAAGAAACTTTTAAGAAGTTGGCAGTGCCCAAGAAAGTAATTAAGGCTGATTTGAAAGTGAAGATGGATGATGGAAAGTATAAGGTTTTTAAAGCATTTAGATCACAACATAATAATGCTGTTGGTCCGCATAAGGGTGGAATTAGATTTCATCCAGATGTAACAGAGGATGAAGTTAAAGCTTTAAGTATATGGATGACTTGGAAATGCAGTGTAGTAGGAATTCCTTATGGTGGAGGAAAAGGGGGAGTAATTTGTAATCCTAAAGAAATGAGTGAAGGAGAATTAGAGAGGTTAAGTCGGGCATATATTAGAGCTATTGTTGATGATATTGGAGTTTGGAAGGATGTGCCAGCTCCAGATGTAAATACTAATGCAAAGATTATGGCATGGATGGTGGATGAATATGAAAAAATTGTAGGCCATCCTGAACCAGGGGTGATTACTGGTAAACCAATAGAACTGGGAGGTTCTTTGGGAAGAACTGAAGCAACTGGACTAGGAGCTTTTTATGTTTTAGAGCAATTGGTTAAAGTAAAAAAGTTAAAGAAAAGTTCTTTGAAAATTGCAGTTCAGGGATATGGTAATGCTGGATATTGGTTTAGTTATTTTGCTAAGAAGGTAGATTATAAAATTGTGGCGATTTCTGACAGCAGAGGAGGGATATATAAAGTCTCTGGCTTAGATCCAGATAAGGTAATGGAACATAAGAAGAAGAGTGGAAGTGTAGTGGGATTTGAGGGGAGTAAAGAAATAAGTAATGAAGAATTATTGGAATTAAATGTTGATATATTAGCACCAGCAGCTTTAGAAAATGTAATTACTAAAGATAATGTAAAAAAAATTAAAGCTAAGTATATTATAGAAATTGCTAATGGACCAATAACTCCAAAAGCAGATGAAGTTCTTTTTGAAAAAGGAGTTATATCAATGCCAGATGTATTGTCTAATGCTGGAGGAGTAACAGTGTCATATTTTGAATGGTTACAGAATAATGCGAATGATTATTGGAAAAAGGATGAGGTGTTTAAAAAATTAAAAGTAATTATGGATAAAGCTTTTGGAGAAGTGTGGAAAGTGTATAAAAAAAGAAAGGTGAATATGCGAATGGCAGCGTATATACTGGCAGTTAATAGAGTTATTAAAGCTATGCAATTAAAAGGAGGAAAATGAAAAAAGTAAAAGTTAATCAGGATACTTGTATTGGATGCGGTAGTTGTGTATCAATTTGCCCTAAAGTATTTGAATTGGAGGATGGAAAAGCAAAGGTGATTAATGCAGAAGGGGATAGTGAGGCAAATATTCAAATGGCAATTGACAGTTGTCCAGTAACAGCAATCAGCTGGGAAGAAGTTGGTTAATGACAAATATAAATTGATTTGGTATATTGCTTTAATTGATTAAAGTAATAATTTTTTTTAAAGGAAGGAAGTTATGCAGAATAAAATACAGCCGGTTTTGATTGGGTTATTAATAATTGCTTCATTTGCTATAGGAAGTATGTGGACAGAATTAAGAGGATTAAAAGGTGGAGGTAAACAGAAACAAGTAGAGCAAAAGAAAGAAGAAGGTGAAGTGGCAGGAGAAGAAACAGAAACTGAAGAATTAAGCGAGGGACAGTGGAAAGAATTAATGAGTAGTTCTGCGGGAGTAAAAGGTTCTGATGATGCTAAAGTAACAATGGTGGAGTTGACTGATTATCAATGTCCGTTTTGCAAAAGATATGTTGATGATTCATTAGGTCAAATAGTGAAAGAATATGTGGATACAGGAAAAGTAAAATACATGTTGAGAGATTTAGCTTTACCTTTTCATAATAATGCTCATATAACGGCAGAAGCAGCCAGATGTGCTGGTGATCAAGGGAAATATTGGGAATATCATGATGAGTTGTTTGTCAATCAAGCAGAATGGAGTGAAGGAGAGGCTGTTAATTTACTTAAGCAATATGCTGGAGATTTAGGTTTGAATGAATGGGAATTTAATAGTTGCTTAGATGAGGGGAAATATGGAACAGCGGTGGATGAAGATATTGCTATGGCAAATAAGCTAGGAATAAGAGGAACACCAACATTTTTTATTAATGGTAAAAAATTGGTAGGAGCTGTTCCTTTTACAACTTTTAAAGCAGCTATTGACGAAGCTTTGGCAGAATAAAGTATAATTAGGTAATGAAAAAGCTTTTTGTATTACTGGTGTTGTTTTTGTTGCTGTTTAGTTTTAAAGCAGATGTTGTTTATTCTCAAGAACAGATAAGATTAGATTCAGAAGTGGAGATGGTGGCAACAGAATCTGCTGAAAAAGTAGAAGAAGCAGTTAAAAAAGATATTACTGAAAGGGCTTCTCCTGAAAAAGGGAGGCTGGAGCAATATTTATTAGAAAGAGAAATAGGCAGATTAAGACCGAGTAATTTTATTCAATATGCGATTCGACAGGCAGTAGCTAAGGGAGTGTCTTCTAATACGATAATGCTGGTTTTGATGTTTCCTTTAGTGGCAGGGTTAATAGCAGCAGCCAGACATTTATTAGGTTTGACAGGATTTGGAATTTTTGTACCGGCTATTTTAGCGGTTGGTTTTGTGGCAACAGGTATTGGTGTAGGTATTGTGTTATTTTTGATTATTTTAACAGTAGCAACTATTTCTAGGTCTTTGACTAGAGGATTAAAAATGCAATATATGCCAAGAATGGCAATATTGATGTTGTTAGTGTCATTGGGAGTGTTGGGAGTATTGTTAGGAGCAGTAAATGTTGGCTTTGAAGAATTGTCAGCAGTGTCTATTTTCCCTATTTTAATTTTAATGCTGTTGGTGGAAAATTTTATTGAAGTGCAAGTGGGGAAAAGTAGAAGGGAGGCAATAAGGGTAACAGCACAAACTTTAGTAATGGCCATAGTTGCCAGTTTAATAATGAGCTGGGAAATAGTGCAGAAATTTGTGTTTTTAAATCCGGAATTAGCACTTTTATTAATAGCGATGTTTGATATTTATGTAGGTAAATATGTGGGTTTAAGGGCGTTGGAGTATTTTAAATTTAGGAAAATTTTGAAGTAGCTTATGACAAAGTTTAAGGATGTATTAGGCATGAATGCTCGTAATCATTTATATCAATCCCGATATAATAAGCGCAAAGGTAAGAAAATTGCTGCTTCTAAGCTTTTAACCAAATCGATTTTAAGAAAAAATAAATTAACAGTGCCGAGGCTTTATAGGGTTTTTAGAAGTGAAAAAGGAGTGGAAAACTTTGATTTTACTAGGTTACCAGAGAGTTTTGTAGTTAAGCCGAGTCAAGGATTGGGAGGAGAGGGAATTTTGGTGATAGAAAAAGGAGGAACTTTTGCAGGAGAATGGATAACAGTTGATCAGCAGAGAATAACAGTAAATGACTTAAAACTGCATATTAAAGACATTTTAGTAGGTAAATACTCAATGTTTGATTTACCTGATCAAGCATTTGTTGAAGAAAGAGTTGGAGTACATCCAAGATTTGAAGCGATAAGTTTTCAAGGGACGCCGGATATTGGGGTATTGGTTTTTAACAAAATACCGGTAATGGCTTTTTTAAGATTGCCAACTAATGAATCTCATGGAAAAGCAAATATGTTTCAGGGAGCTATTGCTTGTGGAATAGATATTGCTACAGGAGTGACTACCGAGGCAATTAAACATACAAAAGAGATCAGGTTTTTTCCAGGATCAAGAAGAAGATTGAAAGGAGTAAAAATTCCTCGTTGGGATGAAGTATTAGAATTGGCAGTAAAAACAGCAGAGATGGTTGGATTAGGATATTGTCGGGTAGATATTGTTTTGCAGCCAAAAAAAACTAAAAAAGGAAAATTAAAAAGTGTACCAATGGTATTAGAGATAAATTCACAGCCTGGTTTGAAGATTCAATTAGCAAATAAAGTAGGATTAAGAAGAAGATTAGAAAGAGTGGAAGGGTTAAAAGTGAAGACAATTAAGCAAGGAATATCAATAGGCAAAGCTTTGTTTAGTGCTAGAGATGAAGCTGAGTCAATTCAAGGAGGGGTATTGCACATAGGAGTGTTTGAAGATGTGGAAGTGGAAGATTTAATGGGAGAAAAACATAAAGTAAAAGCTAAAGTTGATACTGGAGCGTTTAGAACTTCTATTGATGAAGAATTAGCTAAAAAACTAAAATTACTTGATCCAGAAAATATTTTATGGAATGCAGGGTATAAGAGTGCTTTGGGAAGAGAAGAGAGAAGGGTGGTGGGGATATCTTTTTATTTAAAAGGCAAAAAAATTAAGACATCGGCTTCAATATCAGACAGGTCAGAATTAAAAAGAGAGATGATTATTGGCAGAAGAGATATTTTAGGTTTTTCATTGAGAGTAAGAGAGAGGGAAGCAGGGTAAGAAGCATGAAATGGTTTTTTAGCTTGGCATACAATTTTATTAAATATTGTTTAATTGTTTATCATTATTTGTCAAAAAACAGTCGTTCGCTTCTTCCTGCGGAAGCGACGACTTGGTTCTCGACACAATTGCTCTACGAGACCAAGCCAATTGTGTCTGCTAAAACTTTTTGCCAAACAAGATAAACTTCAAAAACAAATTTTTGTCTGCAGTTGTCAATTATGAAAATTCCTGCGGTATTTAATGATTTAAAGGAAATTAAGGGGTTTTTCCCTAAGGATTTTCCAGTAGTGGGAGTAGGGGTGACTGCGTTTCCGAGGTCAGCTTTGGGATATATTCTGCCTGAGTATTCAATTTTGTGTTTGTTGGAAACAGCAGATTTGGGAGCGATTAGAAAGACGGTTCAGGTGGTGAGCGCAGAAAAAGATTTGGAAGTTAAGTTGCCAGAGAAGTTTAATACTTCAGAAATATTACAGCTGCCAGAAGTTAAAAAATTTTTAATGGATAAAAAAGCCAGTTTATTTTTATATAAAGCATCTAAAAGAAGTAATCAATTGGTTAAAAAAATGGGCTTAAATATGTTGTCGACACCAGGAGAGATTAGAAAGGTTTTTGAAAATAAGAGAGAGTTTAGAATGGAGGCTAAGAAGGCAGGGATTAATTTGATAGATGGGGATAATTTACTAGTGGATGATTTAACAGAGAAGAAATGGGAGGAATATAGAAAGAAATTAGGAGAAAGATTAGTGTTTCAGTTGCCGGATTATACGGTAGGAGGTGGTTTGAGTACATTTTTTATTAATAATTTTAAGGATTTTAAGAATTTTAAGGATTTTGTAAAAAAAAGGAGAGAAGTGAGAGAGATTGTTTCAGTTAATGTGACTAAGTTTATTGTTGGCAAACAGGCGAGTATTACTGGGTGTGCTACTTATTATGGAACAGTGACTAGTGTGCTTCAGACTCAGGTGATTGATTTACCAGAGTTGGCGGCTTTGGAGGGCAGAAGCGGAGTGTGGTTAGGGCATGATTGGCATTTAAGGTTTAATGAGAAAGAGCAGTTGATGGCAGAAGAACAGTGTAGAAAATGGGGAGAATATATTTATAAAAAAGGATATCGGGGGATTTTTGGAATGGATGTGATGGTGGATGGAAGTGGTAAAGTGTGGCCAGTGGAATGCAATGCAAGATATACAGGAGCTTTTCCTGTTTATACAATGATGCAAATTGAAAAAAAGGAGATGCCGATTGATGTGTGGCATTTATTAGAGTGGTTGGGAGTGGAGTATGAGATGGATATTGATGAAGTGCAGGAAATTTATAGACAGCCAAAAGAAGGAGCACATTTGATTTTGCATAATATAGAGAAAAAGTTTGTAACGCCAACTAAAACAGTGAAGGCAGGAGTATATAAAGTAAGTGATGATGAAGTGGAGTGGGTAAGGGAGGGGTTTTCTTTTTTGGATATTAAGGATAAAAATGAAGTGGTGTTGTGTGATAAGGTGGTGGGAGAAAATATGGTGTTAAAGCCGGCTGAGAGAGTAGGGAGAGTGATGTTTAAAAGACAAGTGTTGGATGGAAAAGGAAAGTTGTTACCAGAGATAGGGAAAATTGTGGAGGTACTTTATTCCAAATTTGAGTTGATGCCAGTGGAAAAACCTGAAGGATATTAGAGTTTAAAGATATATTTGAGGATTTTTTCAGTAACATGTTGAGATTGGCCCTGGTTGGGCCAGTCATGAAGGCGGAGGCCAGGGTCGGAGTTTGTTTCGATGATAACTGCGTTATTTTTTGAGGATTGATTTAAATCTTTGATAAGTATGTCAATGCCGACGATGTTTAAGCCAATGGTTTGGGAGGCTTTTTTAGCGAGTTTAATAAGATCTGAATGAATGGTGTTTGGATCAATAGTTTTAACTGAGCCACCAGTAGAGAAATTAGGAATGGGATAAAGAGTAATGGTTTTATCTTGAGAAAGAATAGTCTTTAAGGATAAACCTTGAAGGTTGAGGTTGAATTTTATTCTGGGCCAGTTGCGTATGCGATTGAGCATTCGTTTATTTAGTTTTTGATTAATCTTAAAACGGTGTTGGTTTTCTTGTTTAATTAATTGTTTAATAGTATTTTTTCCATTGCCAGTGATAGTAGGTGAAATGCGTTGAGATAAACCAATGAGTTGATGATTTAAAAGAAGAAAGCGGTAATCATTTCCCTGATGATAGGTTTCAATAATAGCGCCTTCAGGATAGTGGTCGAGAACTTGGTTGACGGCTTGTTGGCCGGCTGATTGATTTTTTATATTGAGGTAGATATATTTGCCTTTTTCTCCGGTTAAGGGTTTGATAGTTTGAGGAAAAGGAATGGTTTTAATAGTTTGAGAATATTGTTTAAGTTGATTAATAACAGTGTGTTTAGGAACAGGAAGATTGGCTTTTTTAAGTATTTGCAAGGTTAAATCTTTATTTTTAGAGAATTGTTTAGCTGTTTTAGATTGATTAATACCAAAGCTTTTTTCAGAGATAATGTGAGATTTATTTTGATAAGTATATTTAATTTTAATTGGTTTAGTTTGAAGAATTTTTGTTTGAATGCCGAGTTTTTGAGCGACCTGTAGAAGGATGAGGTGATTGGTGTTGGTAATTTTAGTCATTAAACGGATTATACAAAGACTGGTAAAATATGGCTATATGAAGAAGATAAAAGTGGCAGTAGGAATGAGTGGAGGAGTAGATTCTTCCTTGTCAGCAGTATTATTAAAAGAACAAGAGTATGAAGTGACAGGAGTGTTTTTGGATTGCTGGGATGAGCCTGGTTGTGGAGTAAATCAAGGGAGAAAAGATGCTTTAAAGGTGGCGTTGAAGTTAAAGGTTTCTTTTAAGGTTTTAAATTTGAAAAAAGATTATCAGAAAAAAGTGATTGACTGGTTTTATAGAGAGTTGAAAGCAGGAAGAACACCGAATCCAGATGTGGTGTGTAATAAAGAGATAAAGTTTGGGTTGTTTTTAGATTGGGCGATGAAAAATGGTTTTGATTATATTGCTACTGGTCATTATGCCAGACTTTTAAAGTCTCAAAAGGACGTGAGACTTAAGTTGTTAAAAGGGGTGGATAAGAAGAAGGATCAAACATATTTTTTGTATGGATTGACGCAGAAACAATTAAGTAAAGTGATGTTTCCAATAGGGGAAATGACTAAAGAGAAGGTAAGAAAAGAAGCTAAAAAGAGAAAATTACATGTATGGGATAAAAAAGACAGCGTAGGCATTTGTTTTATTGGCAATAAGATTAGTTTTGATGATTTTGTAAAGAGAAAAGTAAAAGAACATGAAGGAGAAGTGATAGATAAAGAGGGAAAGATAATTGGCAGTCATAAGGGGGTTGAATTTTATACTATTGGTCAAAGACATGGGTTTAAAGTGAAACAAAAATCTTCTAAAATGAAGCCTTTATATGTGATTAGTAAGGATCAGAGAAATAATCAGTTGGTGGTAGGAGATAAAAAAGATTTAAAGAGAAAAGAGTTTACAGTGGAGAGATGGCATTGGATTAATCCAAATTACAAACTACAAATTACAAACTATAAGTTACAGTGTCGAATTAGACATAAAGGAAGATTGATTAATTGTAAGATTGATGATAAAAAGGTGAAATTAAATCAATTTGAATTTGGTGTTGCTATTGGTCAAATATGCGTAGTTTATTGTAAAGAAGAATGTTTGGGTGGAGGAGTAATTAAAAATTAATCATTCCCTTTTTTATCTTTTTTATCTTTATCTTTACTATTATTGTCTTCATCACTATCATTGTTGTTATTGTCATCAGTGTCAGTTTCTTCAGTACTAGCATTATCAGTGTCAGCTTCTTCAACAGCAGCAGGAGCAATAGGGGGAGTATCGTCACTTTCTTCAACAACAGCAGCAGGAGCAATAGGGGGAGTATCGTCACTTTCTTCAACAACAGTAGCAGGAGCAATAGGGGGAGTATCGTCACCATTGCCAGAAGTATTATTTGGTGGTTGATGATCTAGAGATGGTTGATTTAAGTTATCTTGAAGGTCATCAATAATGTCGTCTAAATCGTCTTGAGTTTGATCAATGGCATCAATAATATCATCTTGAGTATCTGGAGGAATTGGTGTAGTTGGAGATGTTTGAGAATGTGTAGTTGGAGATGTTTGAGAAGGTGTAGTTGATATTTGAGTCTGAGGTTGGTTTTGACTGACAGTTTGTTTTAAATTATCAAGCTTTGAAGAAGTTTGATTAAGTTTTTCGATTAGTTGAGTTGAAGTTTGTTGCTGTGTTTCTGATTGTAGCTTCATGGTAATAATTTGTGCGTTTTTAGCTTCAGCTACAATTTCTTCAAGAGGTTTATTGTTTGAGGGGTGTTGAATAATGGCTAGATTAGCTTCATTGCTGCGACGATCGAGGAGCTTAAAGCGTAATTGCATTTCTAAGACTGAATCAGGAAGTAGAGTAAGAGCTGCCTTTTCTAAGTTGCGTTTGACAGGATAAAGAGTGGAGCCAGGTAGGCTGTTCCATGAGGCCAAAATAGCAGTGACAGGAAAAGCAAGAATGATAATAATGGCAGTAATAATAGAATTTATAATTTTTGAAGGACGAAAAATCATCTAAATTAAGGATAGGTTTATATTGTTCGTATGTCAATAATAAAGTGTTGACTTAAGAGAGGGGATTGATATAATACGGGGAGTATGACATAAGAAGTGACCAGAGATGGAGAAATTCTTTCCCGGCTTTGGTCGGGACTTTTTTTTGTCATAAATTTGCACTTTGAAAAATAAATGAATAATTACTATTTTAAATAGTGGTAGAAAGTCAATTTTTTGAGCAATCAAATTTTTTTTGAGAGTTTGATCCTGGCTCAGGATGAACGCTGGCGGTGTGCCTTAGGCATGCAAGTCGAAC
>Ga0209976_10001317_pt1 | contig 14771 bp, 10 predicted proteins | sample SumtaG_FD_182806 | JGI IMG/M metagenome (GOLD analysis project Ga0209976, IMG submission 182806) | Deep subsurface microbial communities from Indian Ocean to uncover new lineages of life (NeLLi) - Sumatra_00157 metaG (SPAdes) (version 2) | ecosystem: Environmental > Aquatic > Marine > Oceanic >...
TACAAAGAAAAATTTGATGAAGCCAACTCAGCTTCGCTAAGTTTCCTTCCGGCATATATGGTGAGAAAGAAACAAATGATAGGAATAATGATTACTAAGGTAATGATGATTAATATAAAAACAATTATTTTCTTCTTTTTTTTTCTTTTTTTATTTACATTAGTGATATCATTTACTGAATCTGTTGTCTGTGACATTATGGTAGATTAGTTTAGAAAGATAGGATATGTTTTATTACTCTTTATCGTAATCGGGACGTGTAATCATATTGAGATGGTTGAGTGGCCAGAATCTTACAAATACTCGTCCTTTGAGACTCTTCCTACTGACAAAACCAATGAGACTGCTTCGTGAATCGAGACTATTTTCTCGATTATCCCCAAGTACAGCATATGAATGCTCGGGGACTTCACGGCTTTTCCCTTCTTTTAGATAGTCGCTTGAGGCTGTTTTTGTTTCGCTAGCCAGATATAATTCATTTGTTTTTTGCCCATTTACAAAGACATTTCCGTTTCTAATCATAATGGTATCACCACCAATTGCAACGACTCTCTTAATCAGATCCTTATCTACACGATCACTTCGAAATATGACAATGTCTCCCCGTTTGTAGTTCCCGGTGATAGATTGTAAGTTAGTTTCACCAAATAACTGAATAAACTTGTTTGTAAGTAATAGTTCTCCATTATAAAAACTTGGTTCCATTGAAGGACCATATACTTCATTTGGTGTCGCAATAAAGAGGTATATGATAACAAAGATAGAAAAAAGTATTACCCCTATCTGAAGTATATCGATTAGTATATTTGATTTTTTCTCCTGTCGTTCCTCGGAAGGAAAAGGATCTCTTTGTAATAATGCCATCTGTGTATATATTTATATTGAATACGTTCCCATTGTAGATGGTACATTGTGAAAATACAAGATGGAAGAAATAATTTATGCTGATTTATGAGTATTAATCAGAAACTCTTGACGGAAACCACGAAGAAACTGGTCTGTATCCATTATCCTTTTTCCTTCAATCTGGATTTTCTGCAGAACTATAAGATTGTTTCCAGTTTGTATGGCAATTCTATTCTTATCTATTTGTAAATCTCCTGGTGTTTCTGAAAGTTTACCTTTTTTTATTTTCGCTTGTAAGACTCGTAATCTACTTCTTCCTTGTTTTGTTTCGATCCATGTCCATGCTATTGGTCGTGGATTATAAGCGCGAATGGCTCTTTCAATTTCATTTGCATTTTTTCTCCAGTCTATCTCTGCGGCTTTTTTTGAGATATCTTTTCGGTAACAGTATGTTGCGTTTTGTTCTTGCTGCTCATGTGAGACAATACGATTAGCGATCCAATCTTCAACAACTTGTATGATTGATGAAGCAACTATCTTTTGCATTATTTTTGTTAGTGTGCCACCAGTTTCATTCTTTGAGATAGCTACCTCTTTTTGAAATATGACAGCTCCAGTATCCATGTCTGGACGCATCACCTGAATTGTTACACCAGTTTTTTTCATTCCCTTCAAAATTGCCATTTCGATGGGACAAGCTCCGCGTAACTTGGGTAAGAGAGAACAATGAATATTTAGAGAATGATATTTTGGTATGTTAAGCATACTTTCAGAAAGAAACTGTCCATAATTACAAACCAGAATGATATCCGGTCTAAAGTTTCTAATTCTATCATTCTCTGCATTAGAAAGTTTTTTTGGTTGTAGTATCTCTATATCCGAAGCTAGTGCAAGGTTATAGAGTGAGTCGCCTTTACCTGCATTCGGGCTTGTTACTAAGCCAACGACTTCAATATTTTTTGATGACATTAATTTTTTTAGAATTGGTATGGGAAATGATCCGGAACCAAAAAATACTAACTTAATCATTATATCTTACTAATATTATTTTCAATTATATGCAAGAAATGAAATTCAAGCAATAAAAATATCAGAATTCTAAATCCCTGCCTGCCGCCTTGCCTGCGTGACCTGCCCGACAGTCCGGCGGGAGCAGTCCGGCAGGAAGTGGAAGGTACGCCCCGTACTACGGGGCACGCAGGTAGGCGAAACAATTTTCAAATGTTTGAATAACCAATGATCCAAACCAATGAGTGATTTAAAAAGAAATCCGTTTTTTATATTTTTCATTATTAATTCACTTGTATGTTGCTCTTTGTCCTTGTCTGTGTAAATATAGTAAAGTCGTGCTATAATGCAATAATTTACGTTTTATTGGTTAGCCTTGAAGAATCAGCTTTTTACCAATAAAAAAGATCTACTTGTAGAACTTGTGAGAACAAGTTTCAAGCTAAGATATAATAATTCGTTGTTAGGCTTCATCTGGGTCATACTTAAACCCCTTCTTACCTTTGCCGTGCTATATGTAGTATTCTCCCGATTTAAAGGCGGATGGGTTGATAATTTTCAGATATATCTGCTTCTAGGGATCATTCTCTATACATATGTTAACGATGGAATTATGTATGGTATGAAGGGTATCCTAGAGATGGCTCATATCATATTAAAAGTTAATTTCCCGAGGGAAATAGCTCTTGCGAGCTCGCTTATTCTGGCTTTTATAAATGTAGCGATAAATCTTGTAGTTTTACTTGTATTCATATCATTCAACCCTGTTTCTCCAACATTTATCTCAATCTTGTATTTTATAGTAATACTGGGAGTAATCTTTGTTCTTGTATATGGATTATCGTTTTTTACTTCCATTATACTTGTTAAACTTAGGGATTTAGAGCACATTGCAACTCTTGTAATGCAATTACTCTTTTATGCAACTCCAATATTCTATCCATTAGAGATCTTACCTGAGAGATTCCAAAGAATTATTCTTTTAAACCCTTTGACAATTCTTATACAAGCATCACGCTCAGCTATTATTAATGGAGAGATTCATTATTATGTTGAAGTATTTCTTTTATTTTTGATTTCACTAATTCTCTTTTTAGTAGGAAGCCAATATTTCAAGAAAAATGTAAAGCGTGTAGCTGAGAATTTTTAAAACTATGAAGCAAGAACCTAAAGCGACAATTGTGATCTTGAACTGGAATGGAGAGAAATTCCTAAAAGAAAATCTTCCTTCGGTCCTTGACCAAACATATTCTAATTATGAAATACTCCTTGTCGATAATGGGTCCAAGGACATATCGAAGAAAGTGATGCTAGAATTCAAAAAAAAGAATCAAAAAGTGAAGATTCTTGAGACTGGATCGAATCTTGGATATGTTGGTGGGAATAATAAAGGAATGGAGAAAGTATTAAAAGAGAATAAGAGTGACTATATAGTAATCCTCAATAATGACGTCAAAGTAGATAAGAATTGGTTAGAGAAACTTCTTGGAGGATTTCAGGATAGTGCTGTAGGGATCTGTACATCGAAAGTATTACTATATTATCCCTTCGTAAAAATAAAACTTGTTGCAACAGAAACAGATGTTCAATTAAAGGATATTAAAATTAACGATTTATCATACTTTGTCTTGGAGTACGGAAATAATTTTTACGGTAGCGGTAGCTTTGTTACATTTCCAAAAACATTGAGAAAAGGAGAAATCTATTATTTTGCTATTGCTTATAACAGATCTTCTGTGAATAATCTCAATATTTCATTTATCGGGGAAAAGTTGAAGATACAGACATTAAAAAAAGAATTCTTCATAGAAAAAAGTACATCGATAAAAATAGATTGTGAAGAGGAGTATATTATTCAAAATGCTGGGAGTATGCTGAATCGAAGTCGTATGACTTTTGATGAGCGATATCATTTATCCTTAAATCGATCTATACTGAGTGGCTTTGTAGATGCTGCGTGTGGTGCTGCGATGGCTATTCGTACTGATTTACTTAAAAGATATGGACTGTTACGTGAAAAATACTTCATGTATTATGAGGATGGTGAACTGAGCTATCGCTTCCAGAAAGAAGGTTTCAAAACAAAATTTGTTTCTGATGCTATCTGTTATCATTACTATATGGGAAGTCACGGAGGCAAGATATCATCAAAACATATATTCCATGGAGTTAAGAATAAATTATGGTTTACCAGAAGATATTTTGGATTGTTTTATTATCTTTTATTTTTTATCAAGACATTAGCACGTTCAATTTTATTCTTGGTACAAACTCCATTTAAAAAAGAAGCGAAGGAGTCATTTGTCATTTATCTAAAAGCCTTAAAATATTCTCTAAAAAAAGATACATGAAGAAAAAGAGAAAGAAACAAGAACTACCAATAGAAGTTACAAACGTAACAAAGAGGTTTAAGGTACCTAGTGAGAAGAAGAATACTTTTAAAAGCTACTTTCTCAATCCATTTAGAAAGACGGATAGTCATCTTTTTAAGGCATTAGAAGACGTTTCATTTTCTGTTGAGAAGGGTACTTCTCTGGGAATTATAGGTAATAATGGAAGTGGAAAAAGCACTCTTTTAAAAATCATAGCTGGGATATATCTGCCGGATAGTGGGAAAGCAGTAACTCGTGGTCGAATCGTCCCTTTTTTGGAACTTGGGGTCGGATTCAATCCTGATTTGTCGGGAAGAGATAATATCTTCCTGAATGGTACCATTCTAGGTATGAGAAGATCATTTCTCGAGGAGAATTTTGATGAGATAGTGAATTTTGCGGAAGTAGGTGATTTTATTGACATGCCTCTTAAGAAATATTCCAGTGGTATGCAGGTGCGTTTAGCATTTGCTATTGCAATACAAACCGATGCTGAGATTTATCTTCTCGACGAAGTGTTGGCTGTTGGTGATCAGTCATTTCAGCAAAAGAGTTTGAATAAGTTTAGAGAACTGAAAAAGCAGAAGAAGACTGTGTTGTTTGTAAGCCATAATATGAGCCAGGTAAGAGAATATTGCGATAAAGCAATACTACTTGATGATGGAAAAATTCATTCTTTTGGGGTAACGGATATGGTCATTGATGATTATTACCGCTCATATGAAACGATCGGGAGAGATAAAAGAGGGGAGTACAAGGTTATGATCGAAAGAGTAGAATTCCTGAATAAGAATAATAAAAAGCAACTTTCGTTTAAAACTGGAGATTCAATTGTGTGTCGTATAAACTATAATGCAAAAGAACGTATTGAGAAACCTGTTTTTGGAGTTGCAATTCATTCAAACGATGGTATCCATATAACTGGTCCCAATACAAGAACATCGGATTTTAAAATCCCATATATCAAAGGAAAAGGAAGTATTGATTTTGTCATTGAGAAGAACGCTTTACTGGGAGGGAAATATCTGGTTACTGTTGGACTTTTTAATTACGAGGAAACGACTATCTACGATCTCTGTGAAAAACGATTCATGTTTGATGTTGAAAAAAATGAACTAAACCAATATGGATTACTTAAGTTATCGCATCAATGGAGAAGGTGAGGAAACTTCATAGGTATGTTTATCAACGAATAATTGCTTATGGACATGTTTTTACGAAAGAAGGTCCGCTTGGTATTATTCGAAGGATGTATAGGTATATTCTTCGTCTTTTTTATCTATACCAAACGCGAAGAATTACTTCACCCAAAGATTTTCTCATTATTTCCGGGTGCTTTTTAGACGCCCCGCATCGATATAGAGGAATTCACCAGAAAGAACAGTTAGAAAAACAAGGGCTTTGTGGAGATCTCATTTTTTTTGATGCTGCAACTGAAGCAATGGCAGATCGGTATGACATCTTTATCTTGTACAGAGTCCCCATCACTGATCGAATTAGAAATCTGATAAAAAGGGCAAAGCAACAGAATAAATTATGTATTTTTGATATCGATGATCTGCTTTTTGAAGAAAAATTTGTAAAGGATCGTTATGAACTGGATGAAATGACTAAACAAGAGCGGGAAATATATCTCGATGGAATACGAAGGCAAAAAGAAACATTGGAGCTCTGCGATCTTGGAACAGGTTCAACTGAAATTATCGTAAAAGAGATGAAGCCGTTTGTGAAAGATACATTGGTTAACAGAAATTCCTTGAGCGATCTTTTTATTGAAGTCCATGAGCGAGCATATAAAGAAGGTAAAGAAGATAGAAGCACAGATTCAAACGAGGTGATAATTGGCTACTTTAGTGGTTCAAAGTCGCATAATCATGATTTTCAGCTCATTAAAGACGTATTGAAAGAAATCATGAGAAAGCACTCGCATGTTAAACTTCTTCTCACTGGTTATTTACATATTCCAAAGGAATTTAAAAATTATGAGGATCGGGTCATTATTCGACCTTTTGTGAAATGGGACAAGTTTCCAAAGAATATCATGGCGTGCGATATAAACATTGTCCCTTCCGAAGATAGCTATTTCAACAATGCGAAAAGCGAGATAAAATTCCTTGAAGCTGCACTAGTTAGAAAACCTACTGTTGCAAGTGCTCGCGATGCCTTCCAAAAATCGATAAAGCATGGCACTACTGGATTTCTGGCTGAAACTAAAAAAGAGTGGAAAGACTGTCTAGAGAAACTGATTTCTGATCCAAAGCTTAGAAGAAAGCTAGGAGAAGCCGCCTATTCACATACTATAAAACACTATACTACGCAAATTATTGGTGAAAATTTCTATCGCTTCTTGAAAAAACATGCTGCGAAAAAAATTACCTATTACTTACCAAGTTTAGCGATATCTGGTGGTATAATTGTTGCGATAGAACATCTAAGTAGGCTTCAAAAAAGAGGTTTTAATGTGTCAATAATAACTACATATAGAGGGGGAGATCTGCAGTGGTTTGGTGAGAGTGCTATTCATATCCCTATAATACTTAATATTGGTAAACCTTTTCAGACAAAATTTGACATTCTAACTGCTACTATGTGGAGTACTGCTGAGCAGATCATGAAAATTGATGCACAAAAAAAATTCTATCTGATACAAGGAAAAGAGTATCTTTTTCTATCAGAGAAACGGTATGCTAAGCGGGTAAAAAAAACATATTCAAGCGGTTTAACCTTATTGACTGTTTCCAAATGGTGTCAGTCATGGTTGAAATCAGAGTTTGATCAGGATGCGCTGTTAATCCCGAATGGGATTGATCTGTCGCTATTTAATAAGTGTAAGGACAAGAATTTTCATAATCCGGTTCGAATTCTCATTGAGGGAGATCCGGAATCTGAGCATAAAAATGTTGATGAGTCCTTTAAGATACTCGAAGGACTTGAGATCCCCCATAGAGTTTGGTTTGTAAGTTATCAGGGGAAACCAAAGGATTGGTATCGATATGACCGTTTTTTTCAGCGGGCTCCTAGAAGCAAAATGACTCGCTTATTTTGTGAGTGTGACATCCTCCTAAAGACATCAAAATTAGAAAGTTTCTCTTATCCCCCGCTCGAGATGATGGCAAGCGGTGGTGTTTGTGTGGTAGCCGCGAATCCTGGTAGTGATGAATATGTAAAACATGGTGTTAATGCGCTTACGTATACTCTTGGTAACATTGACACAGCACGTTCTCATATAGTAGCACTTGCTAAGGATGTAAAACTACGAAAAAAACTTGTTATCGGAGGGTTAAGAACTGCTAGAAAGCGAGACTGGAAATACAGCATGAATATTTTGGAAGAGTTATACAATGGAGAATAGAGTTATGACAATTCTTAAACTTTCGGTATTAGCTGTTTCGCTACTTCTGCATATTCTCTGGGCACTACTTATTCCACCTTATCAAGGTAATGATGAAGAGCGTCACTTTGCAACAGTACTTTTCTTTTCTGAAGAGAAGCGCTTTATTTCAAAACAGGATCAGGGACTCGGTTTTCGTGATAGCAGTTGGTACAAACAGCTGCGTGCAGAGATCATCCGTCATGAGAGCCATAGAGTCTTTGCAAATCCACTCTATCATAGAGACTATACAGAGGATCAAAATCTAAGTTCTGAGATCGAAGATATCAACGTAAGTCCGGGCTATCCCTATCAGCCTGGATATTATTTATTCGCAAGTATTGCTGGATCGACTTTCAGTTCTCTTCAGGCAAAACTCTATGCTGCTCGTTTTGTGTCAATCGTTTTCTCTATGCTTACTGTTTATTTTGTGTATAAGATCATTCGTCACGTTACGAAGCAGGAATTTCTTTCGATCATTGGTACGGCACTAGTTGCTTTCTTTCCGATAATGACCTATGCGGGATCAATGGTAAATAATGATTCCATTGTAGGGTTTTCTGCTACATGGTGTGTGTATCTGCTACTTACAATCCAGAAGAATCAGACCCCTCGAAATGTACTATTACTATCCTTCGGAATTGCACTCGGTTTGATGTCAAAACCGCAATTTATTCCCATTGGTGTAGCGACTATTGGGGTTGCACTATATCTGATCTATACTCAAAATGATTATTGGAAAGAAAGATTAAAATCAGCTTTACAGTTATTTTCAGTCAGTGCAATTCTGGCACTTCCATGGTATATATTCAACCTGTTTCAATTTGGATCTTTTTTTCCAGAGACCTTTAAGCCAGGTGTCGGGATTAGCGGAATGGTAGAGAAATCAGGTATAAGACCTGAAGGAATTCATAATATTGTATACCTTGGGAAATCAGTCATTATGCGTTGGTTCTCTCATCTACCTCCGCGGTTTGCTGGAGATTTTGGCCAGGTTGATATACAAGCTCCAGCTTATGCAAATACTCTTTTTCAAATAGGATTTATTCTTTTTTTCATCGGAGGACTTTTTCTTTTAGTTCGATATCTTCTTAGAAAAAGAAAATTACGATTCTATCACCTTGTTTTTCTCATCATTACACTCAGTTTAGAAGGACTGTATACATTTTTATGGATACGGGGTATATGGCGAAATGGAGGAGCTACTTTTCCGCTTTTTGCCCGGTACTATTTTCCATTAAGCAGCATTGGTGCATATGTTGTGATGAAGGTGATATCTCTTGGGAGCTCATTCAGATATTTTGCATATATCCTGTTATCAATTTCAGTCTCTATGCTTGCATACAATTTTTATTGTATATTACTTGTTATTACCAAGTATTACTTGTGAAGAGAAGCATTAGTAAATTAAAAGTTACTATTGCCGTTGCAGTACTGTTCTGTATTGCATTTCTCCCTTTAGTCCTCTTTCTTTTCCGGACTCACTACGATAGGGAGCAGACGTATATACCAAACAACTGGTCTAATGACAAGAGAACATTCATTCCTCTTGATCAAAGCGGAATTTCTGTAACGTTTAGTCCAACTGATCAGCTTCTTGCTGGTTTTGATTTTGTCCTTGTGTATGAGGGAGATACGTTATTTATACCTATTGAACTTGTTCTCTCTGACAGCTCTGAAGAAATTAAGACATTATCTATTACTCAAGATGCGTATAATCATTCTATGAAGGTGTTTACTGTTCGATTTGAGGAACCGATAAATGTTGATGTAGGAGAAAAATACCAAATACACTTAAGGAAAATGACTCTTGAGGATCAGGAGGTGTCAATAGTTGCAGCCAACTATGATACGAACAGTACATCGGAATGGTATGTGGAAGGAAAAAAACAGGCAGGTGATATCGCTGTTGTACCGGTGTATGAAGCGGAAAATCTCGGGCAATTCTTAGCTATACTGAAAGATAGAATGTATGCGGAATCAGCTGTTCCTACTTTTGTATACTGTATTATATTTATCACATTATCTACAGGAATGGTTGTATTCATTACGATAGGAATACTACTTGCATTGGGAAAGAAACGCTGAATCTGATAGAATTTTGATACTCTACTACTGAATACTTTACTCAATACCAGAATATGCTTATGAAAAAATATGTATCAGCGCTCTTTATAATATTCTTCTTTATCATTGCTTTGGTTACTTTCCCTAGGAACATATCCGCTCAAGGAGAACCTGTTTTACTCAACGATGGCGTCTCAGATTTTTTCGTAACCAATATCGGCGGTGATCCAAAACCGGTTTTAGATAAGGAAGATATTGTTTCAGTCTTGGTTGAAGCACATGATGATCCAGTCTCTTATGGAACGAGGCATACATTTTCTCTTAATGAAGATTCTCTCGTTGCAGTAAGAATTCTTCTTGACGAATATGAGGATTATGATACAGAACCGTATAAGCTGAAAGGTCTTGCTTTCTACCTGATAAATCCTTCAGGGAGTGTATATACCATCCAAGCAAAGTCTCTACTTGTTTTGCATCTAAGTGATCCTGGAGAATATACGATACAGCTTGAAGGCAGTACGATCGGTTTTTATACTCTTGACGCATTCCGGATAAGATCGCCATATCTTTCATCGGTAACTTTTATTGGAACAAATTTTCCTTTCCAGGGGTACGAAACAGTCTTCAATCATTACGTACTTTCTGGTGGAGTAGGAATAATTTATAGTAACACAGATGCTCTTGAATACATAGATGTGAAGCAAATAAATCAACTGTTAACGATCAACGAAAGTTATGAGGTTACCAAATCAGATTTGCTATTTGACAACTATATTTCAAATGGGGATGAGATTACTCTATTAGAAAGTATGACTCCTGTTGAAGTTATTAAAAAGTATCGTGATCACCCGATGCTTGTAAAAGTACAAGGTAGTTCAGCTGTAGGAGGCATTCTTGTTGTTAGTCCGACACTTACGATCCTCGAGAAAACTGAATTATCATCTATTTTACAGGAAGCAGGAACTGAAATAAAATTTTTTGAGGAAGAGACTGCCCCTATGTTTACTTTATCTCAAAAGTTGGCTTTTGTATTTCTTGTTTTATTACTACTTGCTATTTTTTATGTGACGGTTGGGAAGCTGATCATCCATTCATTTCAGGACGAACAGTATCTATCTACCCTTTTAAAGAACTTAGAAGAAAGGAAAGCTACTATTAGAAAACTAACATTCATTATTAATCTTTCTGTTTTATTGCCACTATCTTTTTTCATTATCTTCCTCATCTTTCTCTGGGAGAAAATCTCACAGTGGCTGCTTCAACTTGGTTCGTATCAGGCAGTACCGGATCTTTCCTTTTTCTATGAGAATTATACAGTTGGAGAGGCATTAGAAGCTGTCCTCATTCCTATTATTGGTATCGTTATGATAGATGCAGCAATTATTATCTGGCTGCAGTGGAAATTCATCATTGAAACAAGAGACTTCCTTTCCAAGTCACTTTTTGGATGGATGCAGGAATCTTTAAGAAAGCCGATTATGAAAGCATTGTGGTATGCTGTTGCACTGAGTTCACTTCTTTTCGTGTATATTAGCGCATTTCATTCTTCTGATATACTGTTAGTGTCTTTTAGTATCGTAGTTACTGTTATTGCGGGATTCTTCTATCTATCCTCTATGCAGAGAAAAATCTCATTTTCTCCTCTTGAGAAAAGAATGGGAACTATAATGAAAGTATTACTTATTGCTGCTCCTATTCTTTATTTCTCGATGGTAGTATATACACTTCTTAGCCCATTTGGAATTAACCAGAAGTATCATTTCCGCGAAGAAATATTTGATCATATCGGATCTATTAATCCGCAGTTTTATACTAACTATCAAGGTGGAGATTTTGCTTTTTCGTATAATCCTTATTCACAAAAGAATAATGTTTCAACTAACGTCGGCCAAACACTTTCGAGCACAGATTCTATTTACCTTAGAATAGATAATCCAGCAGATCGGAGCGAACGTTTCCTTTTCTTTGATCAGGATCTTTCTGAGTTTCCGAAAGTAAACTCTGTTGATGATCTTTATTTCTTAAGTAGGGCCAGGATCGATTCTCAGGGTGATCTTGGAGAAGTTATTAAAAAAGAAGTTCCAGTTAATTCTTACATAGGACTTGATGAAACTGTATACAATTCTACGATGTCAAATGGCAACTCTTCATCATTTAACTTCTCGGATTACTATCGAGAAATAAAGATGCAGAGAGGGAAAACAACAGTTACTCTCGACGTGCAGGGATCGCTTGCATTTTATACCGTTCTTAAAGACAATGTAGTTTTAGATATTACCTATGAGAGAACATCTTTCACCGTCGGAAGAGATGAATTTATCGTGCGAGTAGTAAATGAGGAAGGTTCAGCTGTGGTTTCTGAATTTGTGGAAGATGAAAATGCTCCGCTTTATGCAGATCCGTCTGAGAAAAGAATTCGTCTTGAAAAAGAAGGTCTAGAGGAGGGTGTTTACCACATTGAGATTTTTGGATTTGATGAAACAGCTTCATTTGCAACAGTAAGTGACGATATCGTATTCCAAAATCTTACGATTAATTCGAAGCATTTGGTTATAGATACTTTCTATTCGAATGTAAGTCGTTTTGTGATGCCAAAAACGCTTTATTACAAACCCATGGAAACAGAAACCTTTGTAACTCAATCGATGCCTTCCGAATATCTAGTTCGAGAAGAGTGCAGTGTCCTTGGGTTGAAAAGTGATACAAATGTAACAGCAGAATCGGATTACTCTGAAGTAGGTTTGAGGCTTGAAGAACAAGAGATAAGTGCCAAAAACATGAGGCAGCTTTCTTTTTCATGCTCTTTAGGGAAAGTCTATCCGTCATACAATTTCTATTCCTTTACAAAGGATTCTTATTTTTATCCTTTCAAATACTACTTTACTGAGATTGACAGCATTGATACAGCAGTTATTTCGAGGAGCAATCTAGTAGTAAAACAGAAGGAAGACGGCTACTACTCCTCTACTGTTGATCTTGGACTGTGGGATTATGAATTCCGTAAACCAGTACTCTTCACGTTTTCAATTAAAGGGAATCCATTGCGTTATACCGGTTTCCATGTGAAGGATTTTGAATTGACACTAAAGACGGATGACTAGTTAGCAGCGAAGCGAGTTTAACTTGATGTATTTCTTTTGGATCAATAAAGATTTCTTAGTATAATAATTACTGTGGGAAATAACTATAGTTCGACCAAAACAAACTGAGTTTAATACAAGATATATTATATAACCAATAAGTTTGTATTGGCTCACTACGAGAGTTAAATGGGGAGATTGAATATGTATAGACTTCTTACGAAATCTGGTAATTTGTTTTGGAATAGCTATAATCTAAATTATTTATAAATAGATTAATGAAACTAATAATCCAAATACCCTGTATGAATGAAGAGGAAACTCTCCCTCTTGTCTTTAAGAATATGCCGAAGAAGATTGAGGGGATCGATATCATTGAATTTCAAATTATCGATGACGGTTCTACCGATAAAACTGCTGAGATTGCAAAAAAACTTGGGGTTCACCATATCGTTACTTATCGTGGTAAGAACAGGCGCTGGCTTGGAAGAGCTTTCAAGCTTGGTATTGATAATGCGCTCAAACAAGGGGCTGATATCATTGTCAATACAGATGGAGATAATCAGTATCCTTCAGAACGTATTCCTGATTTGGTTAAGCCAATATTAGATGGCGAGACAGAGATCGTTATCGGAGACAGACAGACGCAAAAGGTTAAAGAATTCAGCATGATAAAAAAGTTACTTCAGAAATTGGGCAGCCTTGTGACGCAGCTTATGTCAGGACAGAAAGTTCCAGATGCAGTAAGCGGTTTTCGAGCCTATTCAAAAGAAGCTTTATATAAAATAAACGTTATTACTGACTATACGTATACAGTCGATACCATCATGCAGGCGTATAAGAAAGGGGTTGACATTGCATGGGTGAAAATAAAGACGAATCCAAAGACTCGAGATTCCAGGCTGATTAAAAATCTCTGGTCAAAAGTTAAAAAATCAGGGGGAACAATTTTAAGGATGTATGCTGTATATGAACCTTTTAAGACATTCTTAATGATTGCATCTCTATTTTCCATTATTGGTGCAGTACTAATTGGAAGATTTCTCTACTATTACCTCCAGGGTGATGGAGCAGGGCATATCCAATCAGTTGTTATCGGGGGTGTATCTTTTGTCATCGCTGTTCAGATGTTTGCACTTGGGATCGTAGCCGATCTCTTAGCGGTGAATCGCAGGCTTATGGAGGATATTTTGGAACGAGTGAAGAAAAGTAGTGAAAAAGTATAGAATTATTCTTTCTGAGCTACAATAAGTAGATTTTTCCCAATTGGTGGTTTGATATATCTTTCTACACGTTGAAGAAGTGGAATAGCTACTTTATCATAAAGGTTGACATCACTCAATGAGAGAACTTTTTTCTGAAACATTTTAAAAACAATAAACCAGGGAATAATTCCCAAAGAATCAAAATATTTCGATTTAGTTACCTTAAACCCATTCTTATTTAGCTTCGATTCGAGCTCACGCTTGTGATACCTTCTGTAGTGCCCAAGTGTTTTATCGAATGGTGCATATAACCATCTAAGAGCCGGCACAAAGATACATAGATGTCCATTTCTTTTTAGGGATTTGTAAATAACACCCAACTCCTCATCGTCATCTTCTACATGTTCCAGAACATTTATATACATAAATGTATCCGGTCTTGGAACCAATTTTTTGTAAAGATCGGGAAGATATCCATTGAAGGTCCTATCCTTGAATTTTCTTACGAATAATTTTTTTTGAAGTAACGTGTACATGTTCTTTGAAGGCTCTATTGCATAGAACGAATCTGGTTGAAATTCTTTAAAAATGATTTCTGAGAAAGTCCCCGATCCTGCGCCAACTTCGACTATATTCCTACCAATGAATTCCTTAAATTCTAGCAACAACCATTTATTGTAGTTTTTTGCATAGTGCATTACTTCTAGATCTCGTCCAAAGTATTGTGTTTGATCGGATTGATGTGTCATACAAAAGGAGTATATCTGATTTAAGATCATTATTGTAGCGTGCTGAGAGAAAAAAAGGAAGGAGGTATCTCGTT
>Ga0209976_10001320_pt1 | contig 14768 bp, 19 predicted proteins | sample SumtaG_FD_182806 | JGI IMG/M metagenome (GOLD analysis project Ga0209976, IMG submission 182806) | Deep subsurface microbial communities from Indian Ocean to uncover new lineages of life (NeLLi) - Sumatra_00157 metaG (SPAdes) (version 2) | ecosystem: Environmental > Aquatic > Marine > Oceanic >...
TTATATCATTTGTCAAAGATACACCTCGGCTTTGGCTCGAAATCGTCAAGATCGCTTCTGTATCCCACTTCGGTCCACGCTGCCCCGCCGTCAACCCACGAAGAAATCTCGGTCCAAGCTCCTCTTGTCCCACCTCCTGTTGTTACCATGACATATTCATTATCATTTGTATATGCCCATGTACCTGTTTCATAATCATATGCCCACATGTTTCACCTCTTTCTATCGTTTGTGTAGAATCCCTTGCCCCTGTATACGACAGGGGTCAATGTTATAACCTTGCGTGACTCCCCGCCACATTCTATGCAACATGGCGGAGAGTCTTCGACATTCATCCTATACTCATATATATGTGAGCATAGCTTGCATTTATAAGTATAGGTTCTCATTTCCTACCAGGGAATATCTCCTGCGTTTGGCGAGTCGCTGTCTTCGTCGGGTTGTTCCCTTTCGCTCCTAGCCTGTCCGCCGAACTTAACGTCTCGGGCAGTAAGCTGGATGCTAATTTTGGGTTCGCCATCGTTGCCGATGAAAGCGTGTCCGCTAAGGCGGTCTGCGATAATCGTAACGAAGTCGCCCTTCTGAACATATTGCTGGCAAATCTCGCCTAGCTTGCTCCACGCCTCGACGGTGTACCACGTGGTGTATTCTTTGTCTTTGTATTTCCGATTGGTTGCCACGGAGAATTTACAAACAGTTGCTCCGCTATCCAGAGTTGATGTTTCTGGAGTGCCTCCAACATTACCGCCGATTACATGATTTTCAAAAGACCTACCCATTTGTCACCTTACCTTGTTCTAATATTTCAATTGTTAAATCCACGAGCTTGAACAATGATTCGCGAAGCTCATCAACCATCTCTTCCGCGTCTTCATCTTGCACGGCAAAATGCCATGTAATTACAGGAAGCATAGGGCCGTCGTCCGGGCTTGCATTATACGAAACCTCAAGACCATACGGCATAACAGATCGCTTAATCATACTCATCGTTGTCCTCCCAATATTTCCTGTTCCTTTCTAGGTACAGGTTAAACACTTTTAATTCTTCTTGATTCTCTACGTATGTGTACGTTTCACGCCCATCGTAGTATTGTATTTTCACCTGTATGGTGTTATCCATATCAGGGACAATGTCTTCAAACTCACCATGTGTTATAGTGATTTGATATAGCGGAGTTGTTTCCATGTGCAAAATTCTGTCGGCTATTCTCATAGGATGTACCATCTTTATAGTGTTGTGAACTCGTCTACAAGATATGGTGTTGGGTCAACAACGTCTTCGAGAACATATCCTGAAAGCCCGTTGTCTCTCCACTGCAAGGTCAGGTGCAGATGTACCCCTGTACTATTACCAGTTGTGCCAGCCGTTCCTAAAACCGTACCAGCTTCAACAACCTCTCCGACTATAACATCAACCGTTGACAGATGGCAGTACCATGTAACGAATCCTTTCGCATGGGCTACTCTAACATATTTGCCATAACCCGTGCCTGGATCGACCGTCCTTATTCGCTCGACTGTTCCTGGAGCGCAAGCTACGATTTTAACCGGTGTTCGGTCTGCGTAAATTGCCCTTATGTCCAGTCCTTCGTGAAGGTCGTCTTTGATGCCGTCGCCGTCGTAGTCTCTCGGCTCGTCGAATGGGTGGGTAATTAACAGGTTGATACCCGCCACGGGGCTGTGAAGCTCTATCATCTGCTCTGTCGGAGTGTCCTCGAACCATACGTTAGTACCGGGATATTCTTTCCTGAACCAAGCTAGATATGACTCATGTCTGTACTCTTCTAGCAAGTGTATCACAGCATCCTTGTTTTGCAAAGCCCCAATTCCCGCATCGTCATACGATGGGCCAACCGTTGTAGGATTCTCTGCCCACAGCTTAGCGAATATTGCCGTGGCAGCCTCAACTGGGGTTTCTGCCGGGATAGTGTGATATACCCTGTGATATTGCTGTCGTGGTTCGCCGTAGCACTCGTCGTCTGGTGGAGGAGGCTCTGGCGGGGGCGCTGGGGTACCGGGGTGCCATTCTTGCTTGTACATATTTGCAAGCATGTTTAGCTCTGGCTGCTCTGTCCAGTAGTGCTTCCACACATTATCCACTCGGCCAACCGTGTAGGTTGCCCAGCCGATAATCCTGCCTTCAGCATATGCCGGGGTTTGTTTAACATCGGCAATCCATTGGCGCATGGCCTCTACATATAAGTCTCGGTCTCCGCCGAGGCAGTTGTCGCTGCGCCATCCATCTATTGCAGATTGGAATGGGCCAGCTTCGGTGAATACCCAATCAACGTCGATGCCCCAGTCATATTCCATTGCGTCCCATAAGCCGGACAGGTTTACCCAGTCACCCCACCATCTTTCTTTTGGTGTCTCCCATCCCCAAGCCGTGTAGGGATGATAGCCCATTGCGCAATCATAGTCTCTCGCGATTACTGCGAAGTCCCTATGAATCCAGTTGCCGATGGCAGTATTGCATAACACCAGCCTGATATGGCTGCATGCTTGCCCATAATCAACGCCTTCGTGTATCCAAGTCTTGTAGCGATATTCGTTTTTCCATACCCATGCTAAAGCCCTTGCCCACAATACCCGGTGTTCAACCTCTTGGGTATTTTGCGAGTTGGCAAGATATTCATTCCAGTCTTCAATGAAGTCTGTATGTTGTGCATGATGCATGATGAACGTTCCGTCAATGAACGTGTTTAGAAAGTTTCTGGCGTTGGTTTTATTCCATTCCCAATCCCCGCCGAATACCTGAAGAGGATCGTACCAATGCCTAAGACATGTTCTGATCTTGGGGTTTCTTGCTTTCGCCACGGCGTTTTGCCCTGACTCATCAACTGTTTTGACCAGCGCCATATCTGGGCCTAATGATATTGACTCGTCCCAGTTAGGAACTGTTCTTTGTATATGTAACATGTTATACCTCTTAATATTATGTCAATAAAGTCCCTATTATGAATAGAGGCCCGATACTTAGAAGTACCGGGCCTCTCACACAAGGGAGGTGAACATGCAAGTCGGCCCAAGGGAGGGTTTGAACCGCTCTGCAAATATTATACCACACTAAATCCCAAAGTCAACAAAACCTCGTCAATTTCCTCTAGCAAGCTAGCTTCTCTGCCGTGACGTGATTCCCATTCCGCCTGTCCGGCGTGGAATGCAATCCCGTGCCCGCCAATTCTATGGTGCATTGGGCACAACGGGATGGTTTTGCTGTGGTCTTTTTTCTGACCAACTCCCCTGCCGTCTCGCAGGTGATGGATTTCGGCATCGGCAAACGTCATAGTTTCTTTCTTGCAAACTACGCATCCTAACGAAACAAGCTTGTCAAGTCGCTTCTTGTCTGCTATTCTCATATCGTAACAACATCCATTACATAGGTCGCCGCGTCTGCCACTGTTTCTCCAGTTCCATTTGCAAGGTAAGAACAGTGGGTTATCGGCCAAGATAATACAGCATTGGACACATCTATTCAAGATGGTGATTTCGTCCAGGTTAAGTGAAATCCGTATCTTCTTATGATCACAGGAGCCTTTGGCAACTTCGTCTTTTTCTTTTACACTTCGCATATACCACTGGGACAGGAAATGACCGTGCTATCTTTCTCCTCTAAGTTTTCTAGGACTTGATAATCCCTACTGCCATCCCTGTATACTGTACTACCCTTTGCGCCTTTCTCCCACGCTTCTATGAAGACAGCGAGAACGTCTTCATGGGTTGAGCCGTTAACCATGTTGATGGTCTTGCTAACCGCTGAGTCTGTCCCGCTTTGAGCAGCAACCTGAACATCAATGTGCTGAGTCCAAGTAGGCATCTTTGCCTTCACATCATTAATGCTGGATCGGAAGAAGTCTTCGTTTCGCATTGGGTGTTCAAACAAGTAAATCTCGCCTCTCTCGTCAGTCCTTTGAAAGACCGGGGAGAATACAGGCTCTATGCCATGCGAGCAACCAGCTATAAAAGCGATGCTACCCGTTGGCGCTATGGATACAGTTGTTATATTCCTACGCCCAAGTTTGCCAGCGTGTGAGGGGAATCCCCGCTCGAAGCCAAGCTCTCTTGACTCGTAATAAGACCTGTCTTTTATGACATCCATAACATGCTCTGCAAATTCACAACTTTCATGCTCGCCATACGCTATGCCCATACGCATGAGCGCATCAGCGAATCCCATGATTCCAATGCCTATGGGCCTGTGCGCTTCATACCATGATGCGAACCGTTCTCCTGGGAATGTGTTGACAGTGCCAACATTATCCAGGAATCTGGTTACGTCTGATGTAATATCGACCAACTTGTCATAGTTGAATCTATTACCATTGAAGAAGTAATCATGTGATATGTTTATGGAGCCGAGATTGCAGCTTCCATATGGCGGGAGCGGTTGTTCGCCGCAGGGGTTTGTTGTGTGTATCTCGCAGCCACATGCTCCGTATGGGGTATCCCTGTTGATTGTGTCTGCGAATAGTAATCCGGGTTCCCCGTTGTTCCAGGCGTTGAACGCCAGTTTCGCCAGTTGGCGACCGGGGTTGGAGTCCGGGTTGCTTACCGCAGCCTTCATCCATTCATCGGACGCAAACAAACTTTGGTTAAAGTTGTACAATGCGCCTTCTGGAATGTCTTGCTTCAGGTCGATGAAGTCGTCAATGTCCGTTCTGAACTTGTGGTCTGGTTCAGGCTGCCACAGGTTGTCGGTTGACAGAGAGAACATTAATGCCATCTCCCTGAAGTTGCCCTGTGTAATCATCTTCAGATAAAACGACACGGACTCAGCCCATTTGTTAGGGCCGTATGCGCTGCCGTGGGCGCTTCCGGCGACATGCCAATCATGCGGTCGAATAAACGATCCGCTGAAGCCGCATCCACCACCGCGCTTACCGACACGCGCTATCTCTCCAAGCGTATCAGAGTGATCTTCGATTGTGTCGTACTCTGGGCCAACGACGAAGCACGCCATTAGTCCGCCGTTCTTTGTTCCTGAACCAACAAGACATGGGGAGTTTGGAACCCAAATCATGTTGTGTATTTGATTGAAAACGTCAAGCTGATATTGATCGTCTTCGTCTCTACAAACTGCGTTTACTACTCTTGTTACTAGTCCCTCCCAATTCTCACCTCGTTGTAAGTACCGCTGCTCAAGCAGCCGTTGCGCCTCTGGAGAAATCATATCTTAGTCCTTTAACCTGTGTTGTTAATCGTGACCCATTTCACCCCGTGGATTGCTGAGTCTGTTGGTTTATAAATACATTCAAATATGGGCATCGACAATGCATCGTTGCCCACAAGGGCAAACCTGTTGTTTCCTCCTAGCACAATTAGCTCTTTGATTTGAGCCTCTGACGGATTTAGCAACCTCCGTGTAAAGGTATGCATATCCAAGGTATATAATGTCATAATGAGGAAAAAATGGCGGGGCCGCTTGCACGACCCCGCTGTTTTATTATGGGCGTTAGATCTTCTCGTTTTTTGTGTTTAGAATCCTTTTGCCCTAACACCACTATTATACCACACTCCGCTATGTTTGCGCAAGGGATTCGTGCTTCTAACATAATGTTAACATTAAACTTTCCTTTTTGAAAAATGATGGTATACTTATACCTATGGGAAACAAATTCGTTACAAAGGCACCAAAACGCACTAAAATGCAGATAGTTAACGATAGGGTGCGTATATCAGACCTATTGATGATGGGTCATACGCAGAGAGAGATTAAAGACTTCATCAATGATGAGGGTGGATTGAACCTGTCGCTAACAACTATCCGTAACGACATTGAATCTATCAAGAACGACTGGCGCTCCAAGACTATTGATAACTACGACGAACTCATGAATAGGGAGTTGGATCGTATAGACTCTACAGAGCGCGAAGCCTGGAGAGCGTGGCGTAGAAGCTGCGGCGACAACGAGAGAGAAATCGTCGAGCAGGTAGCTAAAGAGATTGAGAACGCTGGCGGGGACACCGAGTTGGTGGTTGCCAAGATAACTAAAATCGTTGACAAGAACAAGGGTGTCGGAGATCCCCGGTTCTTGGACAAGGTAATCTCATTGCAGATAGAGCGCAGAAAACTTGTTGGGTTGTACGCGCCAACTAAATTAGGTATCGACATTAACAAGAAGTCCGAGCTTATCATTAAGGGGTATGCAATAAAAGAAGTGTCCCCCGATGCGTGGCCTGATGCTATAGACGGCGAAATTGTAGAGCTAAAGAAGCTAGAGGACAAAAGTGGAGAAGAGTAAGCACACCTTTGAGCGCAGCCAAAAAATGTATAGGGGCGGACAATACGGCAAGAACCAAAGCACATATACGCACATAAAGGTGTTCAAGCCCCTGCCGTGGCAGAGCGCCCCGTGGAAGGACACATCAGAAATCATGTTGCTTTCTGGGTCTGCCGGTGGGGGCAAGAGCGTCCTCGCTGCCGAGAAGATACATGGGTTCTGCCTGAAGTACCCGAATACAACTGCTGTCGTTATGAGAAAGACAAAGGACAGCATGAAGAACTCAACCGTGTTGCAGTTAGAGCGTGGGGTTATCGGCAAAGACCCTAGAGTTATCCATGTGAGAAACAGGGATAGATTTGAATACTCGAACGGCTCAATCCTTGCCTATGTTGGCATGAGTGATCCAAAGGCGAGGGATAGGATTCGTTCGTTTGGTATTTTTGGCGGCATTGACATTATTTGGATGGAGGAAGCAACCGAATTTGAGGAGGAGGATTTCAATGAGGTGTTGGCAAGGCTGCGTGGTACGGCGGCACCGTGGCGGCAGATCATCTTGACAACTAACCCGGACGGCCCAGCACACTGGATACATATCAGGCTCATAATTGGCGGCGAAGACGACGAGGATGTTTCGGTGTACTACAGTGGCGCGATAGACAATCCTCATTTGCCAGAGTCGTATAGGAGGAACCTAGCCAGGTTAACTGGCGTGCAATACCAGCGACTCGTGCTGGGCAAGTGGGTTCTAGGCTCTGGAGTTATATTTGATACATGGCTAGACAACTTTGCAGTCGGACTAGAGGATAAGACTGACGGCAACGTAGTTAATGAGGCCAACTACATGCCTGAGAATGGGCATATTGTATGGGCTGTAGATGACGGCTACTCTGGTAAACGGGACAAGAAAACAAGAATGTTTACCGGCAAGAGCCATCCCAGGGCAATACTTATAGCTCAGATACGAAGCGATGGAATCATTGCGATAATTGACGAGAGCTTTGAAATAGAACATCTCGCAGAAGATCACTTGAGAGAAATGATTAGGAGGACCAGGAAGAATGGAATTCCAGACCCACATCATGTAATCAGGGACAGGGCTGCTGCGTCGATTGACGGCGCTGGCAAAGCTGTCGGACTGAAGAACATACGGTTTAACAGGATGGACGTTGAAGAAAGCATTAAGGAGATGAGGGCTTGGCTTGCCCCAGATCACAATGCTGTTCGTCGTATAATAGTCCATCCTAGATGCCGTTATCTCAGGTACGAGATGGCGCAATACAGTATGAATAAAGATGGCAAAATAATTAAAGAGCACGATAACGGTGTTGATGCACTAAGATACTTATGCTGGGATGAAGCCTATGGCATTAGCCCGACAATAGATATTGTGTCGTGGTCAATGGTATCAGGAAGAGATTAATATGGCTGGAAAAATAATTCCAATTGTTGAACGCTCAGTCCAGGAATCAACTGGATTTGATAGACCGCTTGAGGATAACGATGGCGGCAGTAACTTCGACTTGCTTGTTGGGCTTGCCAAGGCTGGCACTCAGTTGCCACCGTGGTGGAGTCGAAGAAGGGATGTCGAGCTAGGGAGATTCTGGAAAACAGTTAATCATTTATCCCTGGCTGTATACAACGCACAATCAAAACTGGTTAGCATACCATTTGAGATTATTGCGAAAGACCCGACGAATGATAGGCATGTCGATCAGGCAGAAACGCTTACGTTCTTGCTTAACTCTGGAGCACAGTTTGGCGAGACGTGGGGGTCGGCTTATGCGAGATTCGTGGAAGACTTGCTCACTCAGGACAACGGCGGATTCATGGAGATAATTGGTGGCGGCGACCCGACAGGCCCGATTGTTGGTATGCCTACGTCAATCAGGCACCTTGATGCACAAAGATGTACAAGGCGTGCCGATCCTATATTCCCTGTCAGGTATCTTGGGGAGGACAACAAGCGGTACTTAATGCATTGGACTCGTGTCATATATATGTCACAGATGACATCTGCAAGAAGGGACATGAATGGCGTAGGTCTATGCGCCGTGTCTCGCTCTGCCGACGTTGCTCAAAACCTGTTGGACATCATACACTATAAGCAAGAAAGGTTAGGCAGTCGTCCGCCCAACATGATGCTTATCGGTAAAGGCATAACAGGCTCACAGCTTATGGAGGCGTTCTATACTGTCGAGCAAGAAAGCAACAACGCTGGGACATCGAGATACTCGAAGATGGTTGCCGTTGGTTCTGAGAACCCGGACATAGATGTGACTCGGGTAGACTTAAACCACATGGAGCCGTTCGACGAAGAAACGTCACTTACTCTAGGCATGTATGCCATAGCTTCTGCATTTGGTATGGACGCTGGAGAGTTGTGGCCTGATAGTTCCGGTGGCAGCAAGGGTGACAGCGCACTCAAAAGAACTCGCTCACGTGGCAAGTTCCCCGCCCAAACCACCGCAGCCGTTGCCGCCCAATTTAACTACAAGGTTATACCCCCGCACCTAAAGCTCAGATTCGACTTCAAGGACGACGAGGAAGATCAGCAGAGAGCAATGATTAGGGATATTCGGGGCCGAAACAGACAAAGGGAAATATCCTCTGGAACCATTGACGTTGTAACGGCGAGACAATTGATGCACGATGACGGCGATTTAGAGAGGGTGTTGTTTGAGGGAATGGAACTTAACGATGGGCGACTGTCCAATGGAAGCCCTGTCGGTATATTGTTCCACCATCAAGACCCTGTATATGCAAGGCACCTGGCATTTTCCTTTGATGTCCTGGTTGTCAACGACAACGACCCAGACATGGCTATTACAGAAATACAACGCAACAAGTCTGGAGTTCTCGAAGAGTGGGCCAAGACCACTTCGAGTTCAAAGCGCGACAAGCTACAGTTAGCCAATGGCGCTCTTGAATGGATTGAGGCCGAGTACAAAGAGGCGGCCAAGATGAAAGCAGAGGAAGAATCAGCGGAAATAACTAGCACAGATATTGCCGCTAGAGCGCCAAGGAAAGGCCCGCTATCTACACAGCAGCGAACGGCCACGAATGTTGGCGGCAGATCCCCGAAGGGGCCAAGAGACGGAAGAAAAGATGGGCACAACGAAAATTGAGCTTAGGCCAATCCCGAAGGATGGCAAGATAAACCCTAACTTCAAAGTGTTTGAGGCTGCGATGGTTAAGGTCATCTTGGATGAATTAGATGAGTACGAAAAGCTGTTTAACAGATTCACTAAGACCTGGAAGCACAAACCAAAGTGGACCAAGAGAGTAAAAAGCTCAACGGCACAAATCGCTGGATTTCTCACGACGAGAAGCAAGCCATTTGTATATGTGGAAATGGGAACAAAAATCAGAAGGGCCGCTATGAGCCGGGACTTTGTAGCCAAGTCTAAAGTACGCAGCTTATCTGCTGGCCCAGGGCGAGGCAGAAAAGTTGGCATGCTAAAGAGTCCGCAGGGCGGCATTAAGGCCAGAGAAGCCAGAGTAATCATAGCCAAGAACAGAGAAAGGGTCTTTGTCATTGACATGCAAAAAGCCCTAAACAGGGCAGCCCAACAGGTATTTAGCGGTACAGGTGTTGGTGTAGGAGTTAGTAGAGCATAATAATTAAGGAGAACAATATGAACATTCCACCGGAATGGGCGAGTGTAGTGCTGAGACTTATGTCCGAGGCACAGGAGACACTATCGAATAACAAGAGTGATGGTATAGCGATATTGTCAATACACATAGTTGTCGATTCGGACAGCCGCCCACTGTTTTGGGTCGTTCCAGATGGTAAGAGAGTAGAGCCATCTAAGAACGCGAAAGAGACTTTAATCGCCGCGCTGTCACAAAGTTGACACGTATTAGTATTATGTTAGAATTGTTTTAATAAAGAGGACAAAATGGACAATGAGACACTAGAGAAATTTATCTCTTCAATGGGGCCAACGAGCTTCGCTGAACTAGATGAAATTATCGCGGCCAATGAGAAAGTTTCTCAGATGAGACAACTGTCTACGGCCTTTCATTTTTTAGTTGACAATGTTCTTGCAAGCGAGGATGTAAAAGACAAGGGTGCGGCCATTAAGAAATTGTCCGCCGAGTTCTCTAGCCGTCTCGCAGTCGCCGCGAAAGAAAAGGGTATCGTAGATACCGTCGTGGATTATGTTAAGGACAAGGTAACAAAACCAAACCCGCAGAAAGATAACCGCTTAATGCTTTTTAAGAATACTGGCGGAGAGTGGGTATGGTTCGCAAAATACAGCAACAAGTTTCGGGATAACGATAATCCCCCGGAGATCATTGCTGAACAATCCCATTTGGGATTCGTTGATAAAGTCAATTCTGGTCTTACCCCATACCCAGAGTTGTGGCTGTGGCACATCCCAGGCACGACGTGGGGAAAGGCTACGTGGGTTGGATACGACACTAACGGCTTTGCCCTAGCTGCTGGCGTTGTAGATCCCGAGTATTATGACCTTGCGGAAACATTACACGGGAGAGAAGACATCCTGTTATCACATGGGATGCCGACTAAAACTATTAGCAGGGACGAAGAAGATTCCTCCATAATCGTGACACACGAAACACGAGAGATCAGCGTTCTGCCGTTTTGGGCTGCGGCAAACAAACTTACAGGCTTCGTCGTACTTAAGGAGAATACCGATATGAGTGAAATTAAAGACAAGGGCATCGCGCCCGAAGATCGGAATAAGCTCATTGACGATTTGGGCCTTACCCCAGAGGTTGTAGATCGCATGGAAGCAAGTAATCTAAAAGATGCTGCCGTTGCTAGTGCCGTGGGACTCGAATTCAAGCAAGAAAACACCGAAGAAGCAGTCGAGGAACAGGAACTAGCAGGCGAACAGGCCACCGAAGTTGAGGTTGATGAAGCCGAAACTGAGGAAATCGTAGAGGAAACTCAGGTTGACGAGCAACCAGTTACGCCAGTCGTAGCCGCATTAAACTTGGATGATGTTACATCAGCCATAGGCAAAATGATTGGTGCAATTGAAGCTTTGAATACCAAAGTTGACGAACGATTCGAGGGTGTCCAATCGGAAATGGATGCTTTGAAAGTGTCTCAAGATGCTGTTGCCAAAGAGGTTGTTAATACCCCGTTGGCCTCACGCGCTGGACACATGTTTGAGTCTATAATTGGCAAAGAGGAAACCCGCATTGAAGACGGGCGGACTCGCGTAGCCAAGGATGGCCCCAAAGAAACTGACCCCAACCAGAACGATGGAAAATTATTTTTCCAAAGTGAGGGCTGGACTTCCTAATTGGAGGATGAAAAATTATGGCGAATGAAGACAAACTAGCACAGGTTCTCGAGCAGCAAGCCGAGATTCTGGACAGACTAGTAACAAACAAAGAAATGGAAACCAAGACTCCAGCCGCTCAGGGCACAAACACTGAGTTGCACGGACTTGGCTCGCTTTTCGGGCGTTCCTCAGTAGAGCGCGACGTTATCACGGCTCATATGAATCCCGAGCCTGGTATCGCCTCTATTGTTCCCTTGCTGCCATCAGTAATGGAAGACCCCCGTTTTGCGTCGATTACTGGCTATACGGCCACGACCGGAAGCGAAGCTGCAACTCCTTGTGATGATGCACCTGCCGCTTTCGTGAAAGCCGCTAACCTAACTGCCCAGTTTGGTCGTCTCCAACGAGACACCCAAACAATCGACTGGGACAAAGTTGCTCTACGCCGCAATCGTGGCGACTTCACCGACTTGCAGCTACGCGGCCAAGTCCTTGGAATGACTAACTTATCCCCAGTTGAAGCGGCAACTAGCGACATCTTGAATATCGTTACGAAATCGGAAATGGTTATTGCTGGTGTCTCAATGGAACGCACGTTAGTGAACCATATGTGGCAAGGCAACGTTGCCAATAACAACGCTGGTGGTGGGTACAAGGAATTCCCTGGACTCGACGCTCAGATTGCTACGGGCCACGTAGATGCCGACAGCAATACTGCTGCTCCCGCATTGGACTCAGATGTTAAGGACTTTGCCTACGACGGAGTTGGCGGCACAGGGCGAGACATCGTTGAGTATCTCTCAATGCTTGAGTTCTACCTGAACTACAACGCCACTCACATGGGTTTATCCCCAGTGAAATGGGCCATCGTAATGCGACCGGAATTATGGTTTGAGCTAAGCGCCGTATGGCCTTGCCGATACCTGACCAATCGCTGCGCGACCAGTGGTGGAGCAAACCCAATCGTGATTAACGACAATGTTAACGTAAGTGCCCGCGACGATATGCGCAACGGCAAGTTCATTGACATTAACGGCAATCGCTATCCGGTTGTAACAGATGTTGGGATTTTTGAGCATACGAATATCAACAACGCGAACGTCGCTGCTGGCCAATATGCCAGTTCGATTTACATGGTTCCGTTGACGATTACCGGAAGCTTCCCAGTTGTTTATCGCGAGCATCTTGACTATCGTCAGGGCGCAGCCGATGCTGCCTTACTGCGCGGCAACGAAACATTCTGGACTGACAATGGCGTTTACTCATGGGCATACGAAGAGACCAAATGGTGCTACAAGTTGTCTGTGAAAACTCAGCAACGGATCATACTGCGAACCCCGCAGTTGGCCGGACGAATTGACGCTGTTCTATACGAACCGCTGCAACACATCCGCTCATTCGATCCTTCCAGCCCATACCACTTTGACGGTGGCGTGAGTACGGTAGCTGACGAAACATCATACGCAGTTTGGAAGTAATGTAATCTGACTCTTCGTTAGAGATAACAAAAAGGGGCCGAGTAATCGGCCCCTTTTTTATATATCCCCCATACCTTTTCGAGGGTATGGCGCAGAGCCACTTAACTGTGGCTCTTGCTTTCCACGTATCTCGTTTGTACTCTCATACTTAACTCGTTGTTATATGGCAATACAACAATACGCAATCCTTGAGTTAGATATTGAATGAGTGCGACAGAATCACTTTCTATTCTGCCACCAAGAGCTTATCTCCTTTGTGTTTCAACTATGGGGATGTCAATAGAACGATACGTGGGGATGGAGGCGGAGGGGAGTCGAACCCCTCGTTAGAGCCGAAGCTCACTGACCCGTCGCCCCCTTAAACTATTTCTTGCGTCTAAGCAACCTAACTGCTATACCAAAGATTAGTCCGGCTAGTGCGCCTATAATAGTATTGCGCTTCACCTTCGTGCCACCCTGGTAATCGTAATAAATCACAACGTCTGTTATGCCTTCCTGTTCGTTAAAGAATTCGATGAGCGACTTCTTCTCTTTCTTATGCATTTCTAATACTCCTACGTATTTTCTAATATACTTCTAATGTTCGGCTCTGTAAAGTTCGGCCCTTTCATCACCTTCCCGTCATCTCTGTATATGGGCATGCCATGTTCGTCCAGCTTACTCATGTTGGAACGCTGAACCTCCTTGAACACAGCATCAAAGGGTATGCCGTATGTTATGGCCGCACCTATGCATACATATACCATGTCTGCCAATGCGTCAGCGATTGCAACGATGTCATCGCTTTCTTCTGCGTCTATGTACTCGATGAGTTCCTCGAAGATGAGGGCGCGACGCATAGCTCGCACCTCGTAAGGGGGTAGCTCTGGCCTTTCGCCAATTGTCAAATCATAAATCTTATGAAATTCTAATACTAGCTGTTCGTAGTTCATTTCCACCTCATTTCGTAGAACGCTGGACGCTCATTGCAATCCCTGCATGAGCACCTGTCATGTTGTCTTAGGGTTTTTGTTTTCCTGGTTACTGTTTTACCACATTCACACTCACAAAGCCAGTCCCAGTTCTGTGGGAAATCTGATGTATCCTGGTTTGCTATAAGGCCAAGGACAGTCAGCTTGCCAACCTTGGAGCCAACAAGGTAATCATAATCACGCACATTCATATCAGCGCTATGTCCTGTTCGGTGCCATTATCCTTGCGGTACGTAGCTACAATATTGCTCCCGCTCCACGTTTTCGCGACCACGGTGTCAGTACACTTAAATCCTATACGCTCAAATCGCCTCTTGCCTTTGCTGAACTCTGCAAAAGATCTATAAGTTTCTGTCGTTGTGATTTTCATTTAACACCTCCATGTGTTATACGTATGCGCGTTCATCCTTTATATGTTATGTTATATGTTATGTAAGACATATCATATTAAGTATAATAAATTATACTTAACATGATATATCTACGAACTTTTGTCTTTTAAGCTGTGCGTGTATAAGAAATTTCGTTCTTGACTCTCTCTATGAATTAGTATATACTTTCTTTAGAATTATGTCAAATCAAATTACTAACAAAGGTGAAACATGGGAACATTTAATCAACTAACTAAATTCTATTCTGGTAAAAAGGTTGTAGTGACTGGCGGTGCCGGATTTGTCGGAAGCCATCTTGTTGAGCACTTAGAGCAACTCGGTGCAGAGGTTGTCGTTCTGGACAATCTATCCAAGGGGCAAAACCTTCCGGCCAAGGGCCAGTTCCTTGCCGCAGATATAGGAGATTTCAAGCAAGTATCATTCTGGCTTAAAGATACTT
>Ga0209976_10001321_pt1 | contig 14766 bp, 11 predicted proteins | sample SumtaG_FD_182806 | JGI IMG/M metagenome (GOLD analysis project Ga0209976, IMG submission 182806) | Deep subsurface microbial communities from Indian Ocean to uncover new lineages of life (NeLLi) - Sumatra_00157 metaG (SPAdes) (version 2) | ecosystem: Environmental > Aquatic > Marine > Oceanic >...
TCAGCATCTAAAACAGTAATCCCTCCATCTAAAACGCGGAGGGATCTTTCAACTTCAGCAGTGAAGTCAACATGGCCAGGGGTGTCAATGATGTTGACCCGATGCTCTTCTTGAGGGACAGCGCCGGGAAGAGTGGGAGTCCAGAAACAGGTAGTAGCAGCTGACATGATAGTAATACCTCTTTCTTTCTCCTGTTCCATCCAGTCCATCTGGGTGGTACCTTCATCAATATCACCGATTTTGTAGGATTTACCGGTATAGAAAAGGATTCGTTCGGTGGTGGTGGTTTTACCAGCATCGATATGGGCAATAATGCCGATATTCCGTATCTTTTTCAACGGCACTTGGTGTTTTTTCTTGGTGTCAGATGGTTTATCTGCCATAGTTTTAGTTTACTAGATTTGAAAGAAAGAGCAATAAAAAATCGCTTCATCTAGAAGCGACTGCTTCCGAGCAAATAGTAAATCAAATTAGTGGAGATATTGTACCTAATTTAAGGGGTTTTGTCGAGGAGAAGGGTAAAAATTAACAGACGGGGATCTGAGACCACGATCGTGGCGCTAGATCCATCGGTTTATTCTTGATATATTGAGGGTATGGCGAAGTGGAAAAAAAGACATGGGAAACGACATTGGCTGGTGGTGGTGTTTATTCGGCTGGTGAAGTTTGTAGTTGCCCTGGTTTTGGGGGCGTATTTTTTCTCTTTTGGCTTTAGTTTGTCGAAAACAACTTTATTGACTTTTTTTACTAAGGAGCAGTTGGATTTAGTTGATCAATATTATGTTTATGTCCCCTCTTTTATCTGGTTGAAAAGCAAGACAGTTGATCTGTTACCTTTAAGCTCTGGAGGGTTAAGGACTTGGTGGACAATGGTGGTGGGAATTCCTTTGATGTTGATGGGGGTAACTTCTTTGCTAAGTAATTTTTTCTCATTTTTATTTGCAATTTTTGATTATGTGTATAGCTTGGGGCATTGTCCCTGGTATGAGTGGCATAAGTTAACTGTAGATGTGTTGAAAAACGGCAGGAATCATAACTGGAAAAAAGGAAAACAGACGAAGAAATAGACTAACCGCTGGTTGGGATAAAAAAGCCTGCTTTTATATATCCAACTTCTTTCCAGTCGTTTGGTTTTGGCTTCTGTTTATCAGAAATTAATATTTGGGCAGGAATATGTTCCTCAGGTGAGCGAAATCTAACCTGAAGAATATCTGCGCCTCTTTGTTCAGAAAGAATTTCTTTAATTTCAATTTCCAAGGCATCACAGAAGTTTTCATTTAATCTGAAATTTTTTACACAACGACTTTTATCGTAAGGACAGGCTGGTTGACAACTAAGAGGAATTCCTAGGGCTTCTTTGGTCACTTTGTAAGAACAGTGATTGTTTCTACCATCTAAAATGGGCAAAGGCTCTATTAGCTTCAGCCATTTTATGAGTCTGGGTTTTCTTTTCAATGGCACCGCCTTGGTTTTTATGGGCGTCTAGAAGTTCGGCGGCGAGTTTGTCGTAGAAATGATGATATTGACTGTTGGGGCGGTTACGGGCAGCTTGGATGAGCCATCTGATAGCCAGGGATTCTCGACGATCACCTCTAACAGGGATGGGGATTTGGTAAGCGGCACCACCGACTCGCCTGGATCTGACTTCCATGGAGGGCCTGGCGTTGTCAATAGCTTGGCGGAGAACCAGCAGAGGGTCTTCTTTGGTTTTGGCTTTAAGAATATCTAGGGTTTTGTAAACATGCTTTTGGGCAATGGTTTTTTTGCCTGAGAACATGATTTTGTTGATAAGTTTGGCAACTAAACGGTTTTGGTAAAGAGGATCAGGAGGAGTAAGGCGTTTTTTAGTTTTTCCGGTTCTAGGCATAGGTTAGTCTTTCTTGGAGGCTTCTTTTTTTGGTTCTTCCTTCTTTGGTTCTGGGGTTTTATCGTCAGCAGCAACAGCACCGGTGGCAGCAGTAGCAGAGGTGGTAGCCCCACTGATTTTGGTGCCATATTTTGAGCGAGAGGTTTTACGATTGGCAACACCAGAGGTGTCGTATTTACCTCTAATAATATGGTATTTGACACCAGGTAGATCTCTGACGCGGCCACCCCTGACCAAAACAATTGAGTGCTCGGCTAGATCATGGCCAATACCAGGGATATAGGCAGTAACTTCTTGCTTGTTTGATAATCTAACCCGGGCAACTTTTCTAAGAGCAGAGTTGGGTTTTTTAGGGGTCATGGTTTTAACTACAAGGCAGACTCCCCTTTTTTGAGGGTTGATGGTAGGAATTATGCGCCTATCCTTAAGATTAAAGGTTTTACGCAAAGCAGTGGCTTTAACCTTTTTGGGCTGAGGCTGTCTTTTTTTCTTAACTAGTTGGTTGATGGTTGGCATAAAGTTAATTAATTTAATTGATCTAATTATTCTAACCTGGCTCTTCCCTCATTAGTAGGAATGAGTCGACCGATTATAACATTTTCTTTGAGGCCAAGAAGATTGTCGATTTTACCACTAGCAGCAGCATTGGTGAGAATGGCAGAGGTATGTTGGAAGGAGGCGGCTGAAAGCCAAGATTCGGTATGAAGAGAAGAACGGGTAATGCCAAGAATTATTTGAGCAGCGGTGCCTGGCCGGGCTTTTTTGGCTTTAGCCTGATGATTGGCTTTATCAAAACGAGTTTTTTCAATAAATTCACCGACTAATAGATCAGTGTCACCAACTGTTTGAATCTGAACTTTATCAGACATTTTTCTAATAATGACCTCAAAGTGTTTATCATGAATGGGGATACCCTGAGATTCATAAACCGCTTGAATTTCTTGAATAAGGTATTCTTGAGTCCCGCGGAGTCCGCGAATATCAAGCAGGCTTTTAATGTTTAAAGCGCCAGAAGCGAGTCGTTCACCGACAGCGACTAACTGATTGTTTTTAACCTTTAAGGTAGAGGTGAGAGGGACTAGATAAGTTTTGGCTTCTGATTTTTTAGTGGGCGTGATGGTAACTTCATAGCCTTGAGAGATTTCTTCAATAGAAACTTTACCAGCAACTTCACTTAAAGGCGAAGCCACCTTAGGAGTCCGAGCTTCAAAAAGTTCTTCAACGCGAGGCAGACCCTGAGTAACGTCAGAGATAACAATGCCGCCAAAGTGCTTAACCCTCATGGTTAACTGAGTACCAGGCTCGCCAATTGATTGAGCAGCGACTACACCGACAGGAGCACCAATGGTAACTTTTTTCCTGGTAGAAAAATCCCAACCATAACAGACGGCACAAAGGCCGTACTTGGCTTCACAGGTTAGAGGTGATCTGACTTTGAGCTCAGCCACTTTGGCTTTGGTGATGGTTTCAGCCAGATCTTCGGTGATAAGCTTGCCTTTTTTAGCCAGGACTTTTTTGGTCTGAGGATGAGTTAGTTGTTCAGCTAGAAAGCGACCGGTAATTCTGGTGGTAAAGACTTGGCTGCGCTTATCGGTTGATTTAATAACCAAGCCGTCTTTGGTTTTACAGTTCTCGAGTCTAATAATCATGTCATGGGCAACATCAACCAGACGACGGGTGAGGTAGCCAGCATCAGCGGTTTTAATAGCAGAGTCAGTCAAGCCTTTACGAGAGCCTCGAGAGGAGGTAACGTACTCAAAGATAGACAGACCTTCTCTGAAGTTTGATTTGGTGGGCAGTTCAACGATTTTACCTAAAGGATCAACCACTAAGCCACGCATGGCTGCTAGCTGCTTAACCTGATCTTTAGAGGCTCGAGTACCACCAGAGTTGATAATTAACTTGACAGCATTGTTGGCTTCAAAGTTATCCCAGGTTTTCTCGGCAATAATGTCGGTGGTGTCCATCCAGAGTTCGTTACTGAGGCGGCGTTTTTCTTCTTTAGTAATGAGGCCGTTTTTGTAGTTTTCCTCGATCAGAGAAGCTTTTTTGTTAGAGTCTTTAATAATGGTTTCTTTTTGAGGAATGATTTTGCAGTCGCTAACAGCTACCGACATACCAGAGAGGGTAGCGGCAAAAAAGCCAAGATCTTTAAGATCGTCAATCAATTGAACAATGTCTTCATTTTGACAGATATTAATAGCTTGTTTAATCAGATTTTTGATGGCAGAGGCATTAACAGTCTGATTGATAAAGCCAAGTTCTGTTGGTAAAACCTGGTTAAAGAGGAGTCTGCCAATGGTGATGTTAATAATTTGATGATTATACCTAACCTTAATGGCTTGGCGGAGGTTAATTCGGTGGGTTTGGTAGGCAAGAATTGCTTCAGAAACAGAGGCATAAATGGTGGGATCAGGTTCAAGTCCTGAGTCAATAGAGGTGAGATAGTAAGTACCGAGAGCCATTTCTTTGTTAGGAATGGTGATGGGTGAGCCGTCGGCAGGTTTAAGCAGGTTTTTGTCAGGCATCATGTAGTCAATAGCTTCTTTTTTAGACTCTTTACTTAAGGGCACATGGATGGCCATTTGATCACCATCAAAATCAGCGTTGTAGCCCGCGCAGACACAGGGATGAATCTGAATAGCATTACCTTCGATTAAAACTGGATAAAAAGCCTGGATGCCAAGTTTGTGAAGAGTAGGAGCCCGGTTAAGTAAAATAGGGTGGTCTTTAATAATGTCTTCGAGGATGTCAAAGACCTCAAGAGGTTTTCTTTCAAGGACATGCTTGGCAGATTTGACGTTAGGAGCATGACCGCGGTTGATAATTTCCCTTAAAACATAAGGTTTAAAGATCTCCAAAGCCATGAGCTTGGGAATGCCGGCTTGGCGGAGTTTTAAGTCAGGACCAACGACAATGACTGAGCGGCCAGAGTAGTCAACTCGTTTGCCGAGGAGGTTTTGACGGAAACGGCCTTGTTTGCCGCGAAGCATGTCAGCCAAAGAACGGAGTTCTTTGCTGCCACGACGACGAATGGTTCGGGCTTGAGAGGTGTCAATGAGAGTGTCAACTGATTCTTGGAGCATGCGTTTTTCGTTTCTTAAGATGATTTCCGGAGCACCGAGATTAACGAGATGTTTAAGGCGGTTGTTGCGGTTAATAACTCGGCGGTAAAGATCGTTAATGTCTGAAGAGGCGAAGTGACCGCCGGAAAGCTGAACCATGGGGCGGAGATCAGGAGGAATGACGGGCAGGATATTAATCACCATCCAGGTTGGATCAATGCCGACCCTTTTAAAGGCTTCGATTATGCGAAGACACTTGGTGGCCTTGATCTGACGTTGGCCAGAATACTTTTGAATTTCTTGCTTAAATCGAGCAGCCATTTTATTAAGATCGAGTTTTTTGATGACTTCGAGAATGGCTTCGGCGCCCATGCCGACTTTCATAAAACCGCTGGCATTATAGTCAACTAATTTTAAGTATTCTTCCTCAGAAAGAACGATGAAGTCTTTAGTTTTTTTAACCAAGTCTTTAACAGCGGTAAAAATATCTTTGACGGTATCTTTTTCAGCCACTGAGGTTTCTTTTAAGGAGGAGAGGTCGCGTTTGATTTTTAATTTAGCTTCATTAACAGCCAAGTCTTGCTGCTCTTTAGATTTGATTTTTTTCTTGATAGCGGTAATGGCTTTAAGACCCTCTTGTTTAGCCAACTTGATGTCTTGCTGGTATTTGATTTCTAGGTCTTTAGTTTTCGAGCCAAGCTGTTTGTCGAGATCTTTAAAGATAGCTTTTTTAGCCCGATCATCAACCTCGATAACTAGATATTTGGCGAAATAAATGACGCCGGAGAGATTGCGAGGGGAAATACCCAAGAGTAAAGATAAATGAGAGGGACTGCCTTTAAAGAACCAGATATGAGCCACTGAGCAAGCCAGATTGATGTGACCCATGCGTTCACGACGAACCCGACTTTGAGTCACTTCAACACCACATTTATCGCAGATAATGCCTCGGTAGCGAATACGTTTGTATTTACCACAATAACATTCCCAGTCTTTAGTAGGACCAAAGATGCGCTCACAAAAAAGACCATCTTTTTCAGGCTTTAAGGTGCGATAGTTGATGGTTTCAGGCTTGAGGATTTCGCCATGAGACCAAGATTTGATGATCTCGGGTGAGGCGAGTTTAATCTGTAAGCTGGTAAAGTCGGTTAGTTTACTCATTTGGATGATTTAGTTGATTTAGTTGATTTAGTTGATTTAGATTTTTTAGGTTCTTTTTTAACTTCTTTTGGAGATTTTTCTTTTGATTTGATTGGGGCTTCAGAAGTAAGTTCATCTTCATCTTCGTCTTCATCTTTAACAGCATCGTCGGTAGTGCCACTGGGAATAACATTGAGACAAAGACTGTTGAGTTCTTTAACTAAAACTCGGAAGGATTCGGGGACAGTGGCCTCAGGAATATCCAGGCTTTTAACAATGGCTTCAAAGGCTTTGGCACGACCAACGACATCGTCGGATTTAATGGTCAACATTTCCTGAAGGCTGTAGGCAGCTCGATGAGCTTCCAGAGCCCAGACTTCCATTTCGCCTAGACGCTGACCACCCATTTGAGCTTTACCGCCAAGAGGTTGTTGAGTGACTAAAGAGTAAGGACCGGTAGAGCGGGCGTGGATTTTGTCCTCAACCATGTGAATAAGCTTGAGAATATAGGCGACACCGACAGCGGTTTTTTCTTTAAAGGATTCGCCAGTACGACCATCATAAAGAGTAACCTTACCATCAACTGGCAACTTAGCTTTTTTAAGTTCTTGGGCAATCAAGTCTTCTTCAACATGTTCAAAAACAGGCAAAGCTAGGCGATAATTGAGTTTTTGGGCAGCCCAGCCGAGCTGAGCCTCTAAGAGCTGACCGAGATTCATGCGAGCCAGAACTGATAAGGGAGAGATAATGATGTCAACTGGAGTGCCATCGTCAAAGTAAGGCATGTCAGCAGCAGGAACGATTTTAGAGATAACGCCTTTGTTGCCGTGACGACCGGCCAGTTTGTCACCGACTACGATTTTTCTCATCTGAGCGACTTGGACTTTGACTTTTTTGATAACACCAGGGTCAAGTTCATCGCCTTGGTCACGATCAAAGATTTTAACGTCAATGACGATACCGCCTTCGCCATGAGGGACTCGTAAGGAGGTGTCTCTGACTTCCCTAGCCTTTTCTCCAAAAATGGCCCGGAGAAGTCTTTCTTCGGCAGTCAATTCGGTTTCGCCTTTAGGAGCAATTTTGCCGACTAGAATTTCATTGGGTTCGACTTGACTGCCGATAACCACAATGCCGTCTTCACTAAGATTGGCCAGTTCGGTTTCACCGACATTAGGAATGTCACGGGTTAATTCTTCGGGGCCGAGTTTGGTGTCCATGACTTTAGATTCATATTCATTAATCATGATAGAGGTGAGAACGTCTTGTTTAACCAAGCGGTCAGAGATGATGATGGCGTCTTCATAGCCTAAACCTTCGTAACTCATATAAGCAATGGTGAGGTTTTGACCAAGGGCGAGCTCGCCTTTGTCACAGGCAGGGCCATCAATAATGATTTGACCGGTCTTAACTTTGTCACCAATGTCTACCAAGGGTCGTTGAGAATAGCAGGTAGATTGAGTGGTGCGGGAGAATTTGGTGACTTGGTAATGAATGTTTCTACCAGAAACAGAAATGTTCTCAGGTAGATGGGGCTTGAGGGCTTTAAGCTTTTTAAGGTCTTGAGGATCGGTTTTAATAATGACTATTTGAGAGTCAAGATAGGTGACCTTACCAGAGACTAAGGCGGTGACGATCCGGTTCATGGCTGAGGCGACAGTAGATTCCATGCCAGTGCCAATAATAGGAGAATCGGGTTTGACTAGGGGGACTGCTTGGCATTGCATGTGGGTGCCCATTAGGGCTCGGTTGGCTTCGTCGTGAGCAATAAAGGGAATTAATGAGGCAGAGGTGCCGACTACCTGGCGAGGAACAACATCAATATACTCGATTTGATTGCTGGAAACCTCGAGGAACTCGGTTTGATAACGAGCTGGAACCCATTCGTCAACAATGCAGCTTTGGTTGTCAATAGAAACTTCGGCATGAGTGATGTAGTGATTTTCTTCTTCGTCAGAGGCGAGATAGACAATTTCGCCAGTAACTTTCATTTTGGTTTGTTTACCCCGAGTTTGTTTGATAACTCTACGATAAGGAGTTTCTAAGAAGCCGAATTGATTGACTCGGGCATAAAGAGCTAAATAAGTAACTAAGCCAATGTTAGGGCCTTCAGGAGATCTGACTGGGCAGATGCGCCCGTACTGGCTGGCGTTGATGTCTCGCATGGAGAAGGAGGCACGTTCACGGGTGACCCCACCAGGGCCCATGACTGATAAACGACGAAGATTATCAAGCTCGGATAAAGGATTGGTTTGGTCAAGAATGGTGGAAAGACGATTACGCCGGAAAAAGTCAGAGATGGCAGCAATGACTGGCCGAGGATTAACTAAGGTACCGGGAGTAATCTCAACATCAGCTTTGGCTAAACTCATTTTCTCTCTAATGGAGCGTTCGAGGCGCAAAAGGCCGACTCTAAAGGAGGTGGTGGCGACTAACTCACCGATGCGGCGAACTCGACGATTAGACAAAGAGTCAATGTCATCAACTTTGCCTTGACCGTTTTGCAGACTAATGAGGTATTTAATGGTGGCAATGATGTCCTGACCAGTGAGGACGCGAGTGTTGATGTCCAGATTAAGACCAAGACGACGATTGAGCTTGTAGCGACCAACATCGCCAAGATCGTAACGGCGAGGATCAAAAAACATCCGTTGAAGCAGCTCTTTAGCATTCTCAAGAATGGCGGGTTCGCCAGGCCGCATTTTTTGATAAATCTCAATTAAGGCTTCTTCGTGAGTTTTGCTGGGGTCTTTCTCGAGGCTGGAGAGGAGATAGGGACGTTTTTGATCGGTGTCAACGTCAGAGTAGAGCTGGATGAGTTCTTCGTCAGTAAAAGGCTGGATGGCCCGGAGTAAAGTGGTGGCAGCTAGTTTGCGGTGGCGGTCGATCTTGACACTAATGGTGTTGTAGCGGGAAATAGCTATCTCAAGCCAAGAGCCGCGTAAAGGGCGAAGTTCTGCCTGATAAAGATTGCGACCAGTGGACAAGTCAACTGTGCCGGAAAAAAAGACGCCCGGAGATCGGACGAGTTGATTAACTACGGCTCGCTCAATGCCGTTAATGATAAAGGTGCCAACCTTGGTCATCTGAGGTAGATCACCCATAAAGACTTCTTGTTTTATAGTCTCACCGGTTTGAAGGTTGGTAAGTTTGGCTTTAACTCTGAGAGGAACTTCGTAGGCTAAACCTTTGTTGAGGGCCTGACGAGGTTGGTATTTAGGTTCGCCAATAAAGTGATCACCGAACTCGAGTTGCCAGTTTTTACCGGTAAAGTCGTCAATAGGAGAGATGCTTTGAAGGGCCTCTTTAATACCCTGATCGAGAAACCAACGGTAAGATTGTCTTTGGACCTCGAGAAGATTGAGTTGAGGCAGGTTTTTAGGAGTGGGTTTCCAAGTAAGGCGATCTGGTGATGAAGATTTTGGCATGAGTTTAAAAAGAGAAACAGAAAAAACGGGCCTAGAGTCCCGTTTTTAGATGGTAGTTTAATTAAAAGTGCCCCACTTCTGCTTCCTACTAGCTGATTGGCTAAAGTCAAAAGGTTTTAAAGATAAAGATCTTTGGCTTACTTTAGCTAAACAGGCTATAAAAGAAAAATTGACGAACAAAAGCTAGCCTGTAACAGGCTATCTATAAGAGGTAATATAGCAGATTACAAGAGGTTGTCAAGAGGTAGATTATCTTTGACTATTTTAAATATTTACCAATATTTTCTTGGTGTTCCTCGAGATCTTCAGCATAGTGATTGTAGCCGGCTGAGTCAGAGACATAATAGAGATAATCGGTGTTAGCTGGGTTAAGGGCAGCTTTGATAGAAGCCAGGCCGGAGTTGGCGATAGGTTTAGGAGGCAGACCAGGATGAAGATAGGTGTTGTAAGGTGAAGGAGTTCGGAGATCTTTAAGGCTGAGTTTTTGGGGCCACCAGTTAGCTGATTTACCAAGAATGTATTGAACGGTGGCATCAATTTGCAGAGCCATGCCGAGTTCGAGACGATTGTGGATAACGCTGGAAACCAAGGCTCTGTCTTGAGCATGTTTAGCTTCGCGTTCAATGAGGGAAGCAATGATAAGAATGCGTTGGTCTTGGGTGGGAGATTTTTGGCTAAAGTTGTCAAGAAGGATATTGACGATATCCTCGGGTGAGGCATTGTAGGGAATGAGATAGGTGTCAGGGAATAATTTACCTTCGTGGGGTTTGGCAGCGAGAATGAAGTCTTGGGGGTTAATTTCAGATTTTTGGATGAGTTTGTTAGCATATTCTTCGACTCTGAGGCCTTCAGGAAAAGTTAGCCAATAGTCAAGAGTGTCGTAAGCTAAGGTTTTGATAATAGTTTCCAGATCCAGGCTAGGAGAAAGACGGAAGTCACCGGCTTGGAGTTGATGAGCAACACCATAACGATTCAGAAGAAGTTGGAAAACAAAGTCACTTTTGATAAAGCCTTGTTGTTGGAGACGGCGACCAATAGTAGAGGCCGGTTGACCAGGAGGGACAACAAAAATTTGAGGAGTTTGGTTTTGAGGATCAACTGGGCTGGTAGCCCAACGGTAAAAAGAATAGCCGGCTACTAGAGTAGCTACTAAGAGGGCAAGAAAAATTCGAGATAGTTTTTTAGACTTCTTCAAACAGGGCTCGGCGATACTTGTTGGTCTTTTTGTCGTGGATAAAAATGCGGCCACATTTACAGGTAATTTTGATTTTACCAGCTTTGAACTTGGTTTTTTTAGCTGTTTTTAGAGGCATACCGCAACCAACGCATTGACCGCGGGAAAGCAGCCAGGCCTGAACTGGAGCAATAACATTTTTAAACATAAGAGTATGCCTCCTTTAGGCTTAAATGATTAATAAAGATATCTTATCAGGCTTTAGAGTGGTCATCAAGGTAAGACTGAAGAATTTGGGTAGCAGCAGCCCTATGGTCTTGGCGGCGTTTTTTTTGAGGGGCCTGAGCTTGGAGAAGTTTGGCTTGGGCTTCTTGAGTAGATAGGGTTTCGTCTTGATAGTCGACCGGTAGTTGAGTGAGGCTATGGAGTTGAGAGCCGAAGGTTTTGACTGAAGCAGCTAGTCGGCCTTCAGGTAAACCAATAATGATTTTATTGATTTTCTGGTCTTGAATAAGTTGGTTGAGGAAGTTGAGGAGTTGATCAAGTGATTGATAAGATTTTTGGGTTAAGGGGGCAGCTAAAGGGCCTTGAGCATGACTAAGACCAATATGCTTAAGGCCAAAATCAATGCCTAGATATTTCATATTTCTACCAGGCGAGCTTTGATAATCCCCCGCCGCCAGTAAGTACCAGGGGGGACACAGGTAACCAGAGTGAGTTCTTTGTAATTGTAGCGTTGTTCGAGGATGTCGATTTCATCAGGAGAAACTTCGTAATATTCATAAGCTATATATTTATAGGTAATGCCATCAAAGTTGACTAAGATTTCGTCGCCAGGAGAAAGACTGGGTAAAAGAGAAAAAATGGCTCGATAGCTATTGGGGCTATAGAACTGAGGTAAGACCGAGTGGCCAAAAATGACAGTATTGCCAGCTTCACCAGGATTAACAGTGCCACCGTAGTGGATCAGACTAACATCAAGATCATCGCCGCCAATGGTGACTAAAGCTTCTTGAATCCTGAGTCTGGGGATGGTGATGGTATAGTGAGTAATATTAGAAGGGCTTAAGAAGGCTTGAGGGCGAGAAAAATTAAACCAGCTGGAAAGTTTGGAATAGTCAACAGTGGTAGAGTCAGGAGTGGTTTGAGCCAAAACTTGAGGATTGTTGGGGCTATTGGGAGTAAGAATGCCTTTGGCTTCAGAAACAACTTCTTGAGAAACCGGGCTGATGATATCTGGTCGCTTGGCTTGACGAGCGGTGGTGAGTTCATAGGAAAGAATGGGATAGCCAACAGCAATCAGGAGGCTGGCGCCAACAGTGGTCATGATGGTAGGAGTTAGTTTTTTTAATTGTTGCCAATAGTAGGCTAGGGTTAACTGGCGTTGAAGCTTTAAAGGATCGGGTGGGGGTTGCTTGATGTATTGATAAGTCATGGTTAATCGCTGGCTTTTATTTCCAAAGTAATGTTTTTGGTGAGTCGAGGCAGAGTTTTGAGTTTAGAGGGAAGGTTGGGGGTAATGACAATATCGGCTTTAATAAAATTAGGTAAAGTGGCTAAATATTCCTGAGTAATCTGAGGATAGCGACCTTTGAGATTGTTTTTAATTTCAGTAAAATCAAGCTTGGGAACCAACTTGGCTTTAAAGATAACCTCAACAGTGGCGCTACCATCAGCTTGGAGTTCGGCAGGTTGAACGTCAATTTCGCTGGCATCACTTAACTGAAAGTTGTCAGGGATTTTTTCTTTAATGGTTTGTTGGAGTAAAAGGTCAAGGTCGGCTTGGCGATAGCTTAAAGCTGAGTATTCAAGTTGAGCATCAAGTTTTAGGTTGTCGGTTTCTTCATCAACATCATGATTAAAGGATTTAGAGATAAGCTCGTCTTGATCTTCAACATCGACTAAAGACATGCCTTCACCAAGTTGACTAGATAATTCTTCAGCAGCTTGAGTTTTAAGATCGGCAATCAAGGCCTCTAAGAGATTGGCTTGATCTTCTTCGGAAACAACCTTGGCTTCTTGGGCGGTGCCGCCAGATAGGCCGCCAGCGACTTTGGCGTAATAGTCGCTCTCTGAAAATTGCTTGAACTGAAGCTTGGCTCCATCCGATAAATTACTTTCAGGGCCGATTGATTTAGCAGTAATTTTGGTTTGAGTTCTACCTGGAGTAATAGTGATTACGCCATCACTGTCTTCCTCTGAAGAACTGGAGGCAACAGTGGTATCTTCATCTAAGGTAAAAACCAAATTGTCAGGGCCGATAAGATCAATGCCGGCAGAAAAGGTTTTGGATTGATTGGTTTTGTTGTAAAGAGTGACATCACCTTGGGCTGGGTCGCCAATTAAACTGGTGCCGGTGGTTGGAGCGGATTTACTACCTTTGACCGAGATCTCCAGTGATCGACCAGGTAAAACACCTTGATCAGAATCTAGGCTAGTGGCTTGAGGATCAATGGTTAGACTAAGTTCTTCATCAATAGTTTTGGGTTCAAGGAAAATGGTGACCTTAGCTTTAGGTAGGCGCCAATAAGCGACAAAGAGGGCAATGAAGATGATACCCAAGCCGCCAGCTAAGAGAGTTAAACTTCGAGGTTTCTGGCCAGGTTTGAAGCTAATCATGGCTGGGAGTTTAGAGAAAAAGGATTGAAATTTGGGTTTAATTGATTGGAGTAAAGATTGGAAACGGGATTGGCTTGGAAGAGCTGAGGGTTCTGGGCGGGGTTGGGTTTCAAGCTCTGGTTCAGATTTAGATTCAGGCTCAGCTGTAAGTGGTTCGGGTTTAGGTTTGGGTTCAGGTTCTGGTTCAACGGGTGGGTGTTGATCAGCAATGTCTTTGGTGGTAAAACCCAAACTAGTAGCAGTGGCTTTAGTCGGAAGTTTAGCTTCGATTGGTTTGTCTGGGGATTTTTTCTTGGCAGGTTTAATAACAAAGCCTAATGATTTAGCGACTTCACTGCCACCAGCAAGAGCAACGGCTTTAATGGATGCGTCTGAGGGTAAAACCTCGACTTTGGGGAAGTGAATAAAGGGGAGTTTTTCCTCCCAGTCATAAGAGACCAACTGCTGTTTATCTTCTTCAAAGTCATGTTTGCCATCATAAAGAATCATGCGGGCTGGCAAGGTATCGACTTTGTCAAAACGAGACAGGGCTTCTTCGACGTCAGAGCCGAGATCTTCACTTCGGCCAACTAGTTGAGTGCCAATGACTTTGCCGAGCTTGACTAAAGTGAGGTTGAGTTCGCCGGAGCTAAGCTGAAGGAAAATAGCGCTGGGAGGCGTACCTTCTTCAATCTTAAAGTATTGGATAACAGCGTTGTCGGTGATGACATAGCCTAAGGGTTTAAGTTCTAAATCTTGGCAGAGTTTTTTAAGGAGTTGCTTTTTATCAGAGGCTATATCTTGTTTATTAAGCCAGGCTTCAGGTAGGCCAAAAACCACGCCAGAAGGCTCAGGAGTAAGATTATTTGAGGCCTGAGTAATGGATTGGTCAACGGCTTTTAAAAGTGAGTCTGGGTCTTGACCATCCCAAGTTTCGGTGGAGCCTATTTTAACGACCTGGGTATGACCATCAACCACGGTCCAGACGGCACTTTTAACAATATCATCGCTTATTTCTAAAGCAAAAAATTGTTCCGGAGCTTCCTCTTTGGACTTAAGTTTGGTGAGCAGGTTTTTGATCTCCATTTTTTAAGACAGCATAAAGCCGACGCTTGTCAGCACCAATTGATTCTTCTTTAGTAATCTTAACACCGCCTATTTCCCCTGTCGAGGAAACATGAGGACCGCCACAAAGTTCTTTAGAAAAGTCGCCAATGGAGTAAACCGAGACTTTATCAGGATAGGTTTCTTTGAAGAAGGCTAGGGCGCCGGATTTGAGGGCTTGATTTTTGGTTTGAATGGTTTTTTTAACGGGAAGGTCTTTTTTAATTTGCTTATTAATGAGGGTTTCAATTTTTTTAATTTGTTCATGAGTCAAGGCTTGAGGGTGAGTGAAGTCAAAACGGAGACGGTCAGCAGTAATGTGACTCCCCTGTTGACGGACGTGATCGCCGAGGATTTGGCGGAGAGACTGATGGAGAAGATGGGTAGCAGTAT
>Ga0209976_10001322_pt1 | contig 14757 bp, 27 predicted proteins | sample SumtaG_FD_182806 | JGI IMG/M metagenome (GOLD analysis project Ga0209976, IMG submission 182806) | Deep subsurface microbial communities from Indian Ocean to uncover new lineages of life (NeLLi) - Sumatra_00157 metaG (SPAdes) (version 2) | ecosystem: Environmental > Aquatic > Marine > Oceanic >...
GAAATAGAACTAGCTGCATTGAATGAAGCTAAGTCAGCATTGCAAGACACTAGTTAGCATGGTACAATTAAATGAAGTAACAAAGGCTGTGAAATCAGCCATCCATAATAAGGAGAAAGAAGTGCCTGAACAGCAGCCAGATGGTCACCAGAAAATAGCCCTCGGTATTTTCCAAATCTTTAACGAAGGAGTGCCTGTATCCTCAGCTAAATCAGAACAGGTGTCCGAGATGAAATTATGGCTCGCGGCCATCGCTAATGGTCAGCTTAAGATTGTTGACACAGCAGCTATTCCAGATACTCCTCCGGTTGATCCTCCCCCGGCGGACCCACCAGCAGGAAGCAATGGCGATGGAGCTGAAACTCCTCAGGATTAGTTCTGGGTACGAAGCTACCCTTGGGAACTTGTTTGATACGGAGCCTGCTCGTGCGCCTCTTTTAACTTTCCTGTGCTACACTTTAGAGGATCAGTACAATGAGCCAAAGGTTCCAGGTGAAACTAGAATACCCCCGGGAAGGTATGAAATCAAGCTGCGTACCGAGGGAGGCATGTACGGGAGGTACATGGAAAGATTCCATCCGTGGCATGGGGGGATGCTCTGGTTACAAGACGTACCGGGTTTCACATTTATATACATTCACGTTGGCAACAAAGACGACGATTCAGAAGGTTGTATTCTCGTTGGCGACGGCCAGATATCCAATGTAGTTGAACGGGGGCAAGTCACAAGTAGTGTCATAGCTTACCGACGTTTATATGAATTAATCCATGCAGCAATAATGAAAGACACAGTGTGGATAACGATAGAGGACGTAGCATGAAACGAATACTGCAAGGCTTCATAGCATTCTTACTCCTTGGGTCTATCACATTGGCCCAGTCTCCCAGCTATCCTCGTGATGTAACCCTGTGCTGGACCCATCCGACTTTGTACGAAGATAGTACAACTATTCAAGATGGGGACATTGCCCATACCCGAATTACAGGTACTCGGCACAGTGGGGAAACTATAGTTGACACTACCTCTGCAATGACTGTCTTGCCGGGGGCGGTTCAATGCCAAACCCTCGTGGGGGCTATCCCACAGCCGGGGACATATACATTCCTCGCTTATACGGTGACTGTTGATGCTATCAGTTCCGATGCAAGCAACTCTGCGGATAAGAAATTTACGGGGAAGCCCCTCCCCCCAAACGCTCTGGGTGTTCAATAGGGTAGCTTATGAATTGGTTAGCGATAGCAATTGGAGTCCCCCTGTTCATCTTATTGGTCGGCGTACCGTGGCTCAATGGTGTGCTTGATCTTATCATGGCGTGGCGATTTGCCAAGAACCACCATACTGACAAGACTGCATTCTTCGTAAACTGGAATGCTTTCAAATGGTCGTGGCTCCATCAGCTTGAAGCAATGGTGAAAGCTATGCCATTTCTAGCAAAAGATCTAACTGAAAACTTCGGTATTCGACCGGATGATGGGAGGACTACATGAATAAGCCTTCAAGCACTATCACAGCGGCTGGCATTGCTGGATTTATCGCAGCAACTGTTCTTCTTATCGTCAAGATTGTTTGGCCTGAGATTCACTCGCAAATACCACCGGATTATCATGGCTACTTAGTCGTAGGAATCATGCTTATCTTTGGTTACTTCAAGAAGGAGAATGTCCTTGGGAATTCTAAGCAATCTACTTGGGGGTGACACCGCAGTCGCAGGGGTCACTGCTGTCGGCAATGTGCTGGACAATTTGTTCACTAGTAAAGACGAAAAGCTGACGCATGAAGAAGTGCGGATGCGTCTCGCTATGGCCCCAGACATGGCGCAAACAGAGATCAATAAGATAGAAGCGACGAGCCGCCACTGGTTCGCCGCTACATGGAGGCCATTCATCGGCTGGGTCTGTGGTTTAGGAGTTCTTAACATGGTGCTCATAAACCCATGGATACAATGGATTTCGGGGCAAGTTGGGCCGGAGCTTCCTCACCAAACTATCATGCAATTAACTCTGGGCATGCTCGGACTTCTAGGTACGATGCGTACCGTTGAGAAGGTTAAGGGTAAAACGAAATAGTTGTGCGGTGGTGACTGCCTCCGTCCGCACCCAGAGCTAACTAGTACCCGTTGGTCACCTCGGGCGGACTACTTGTCCTGATTGACATAGTCCGGTGTTGCATCGCCCTCTTCTTCGCCATCTCCGTCTGCTTTAACGCATTCAATGTACTTTTCCAAGTGGTGCCTCGCCTTCTCCAAGTCGTCAAGGAGGGGCAAACCACGCGGACCCTTCTTCCTCCAAATGTACTTTGATATACAATACTGGAACTGATTAAAGCCAAAGGCCCAAGAAACATCCCAATGCTCAAGAAGATGACCACAGCTAGGGCAGGGAGCTGCCGTGTCTTTATAGTGCTGTCCTCCGACTTGCCTTTCATTTGCTGCCATTGCCTTCCCTCCAGGATGCATCCCCATTTGCTCACCACAATACGAACTTGGCTAACTCTAGTATTACAAGACACCAAATCCCCGCCCTTATATGACTTACACCACGGTAAACATCGCCCAGGAATTCGCCCATTTCCATTTCATCCGTGTACCCTTTCACTGCTGTTTCCTTATTTGACATATCCATATTCCTTTTAGCTAGGCTACTTTTATATAATAACCCATCCACCAGTCCGGACCTAATTATATTTTTTCCTTTCAATGCGCCTTGTCTCCCAGTCCCAACAAGCTCTATGCCAGTCAGAAGCTACAATCTCCTCAATATATTCGTACCTGTTTGGACGATCTATGTAGGCCATTTTGATAGGCCATGCGACATGCTGTATCCATGGGCAGCGGAAAACACTTTCCCCATCAAGGAAACGAACACAATCCTCCATAAATTCAACATGAGTACAGTCTGTCAGCAGGGCCATGTGGTCCCCCACCCTTTGTTCCCCCTTGTACATGTCTACGTCCAGGGTTGTTTTGATAATATCCTCATAACGGGGGACGTTAGTGTAGATGTGGCAGTTATTACTGAACACATGATACTGCCCTAGTTTCAAGACAGCAGCGGAAGCTATAAGCTCCTGTAGCATTGTCATGTGTACCACGTTCGCGCCCAGCATCCCCCAAATAAAATCATTGCTCCGGTTACACACTGTCATATTAAGGCAGTCAGTTTCGTCTACTCTGAAGTATATGTGAGTATTACATGGTCGGTCTGAGGTCTGGGCTCCTGGTCCGTCGTGTACGACGTCCCACATGGACAGTACAGCTTGACGTGTACCGGGGGACTGGCGGAGAAGATCAATGACTTGGGTAATTTGATAGATAGGGTTCGCCCATCGGTATCCATAAGCGCCTCGCAGTATTCCATTATCACTATACTCCATCATTCTGCTATTAAATTGGCTTATCCACTCAGCGTCGTTAGACCCTGCCATCATCCAAACAAATTCCATACAGTGGAAAAACGGGTTAACTCTTCTGACAGGGCAGTTGAGCAGACGCTCCTCAGGAAATTGTATGGTTAGGAATATCGGAGCCGGCATTACCATCGCAGCTCCTACCCTAGTATGTTCCATTAGGGAGCATGTACGGAACATCTGTAGCCCTTCTACGTATGCTTGAGGCGCGTTTCGCCCTGTTATTTCTATAATCACGCGTGTAACCCCTTGTTTTATATAACATTTTAACCTAAGCCCGTCTACTGGCTGAATAATAAAGCCATGCCTAGCTATTGCCCGGTATGCGATCTACCGTCGACAGGCGTCTGACACGGCCATATTAGCTCAATAGGCCGCATATTTGCGCTTACTCCGGCCAGTGCCGGTTAGAACGCGACAATACTTGTCGAACTCGCACATACAGTTCTGTAGGTCCTGCATACACATTGTGAAGTATGGCTCCCCCAAGCGGTTTTCAATATCGCTCTTAACATCTTCTATAGCTTCCTGATACAGAGATTCTGTAATCTTCCTATGGTGATACCAGGATAACCCCCGGAGACTTCCTGGCCCCGGAGCACTGAAGTACATCCAATCAGGGGCTGCTTCTAAAGGGTGGCCTTTCGTATTTTTAAGGTCTGCTACAATCTGGGCGGAGAGGAAGCTGCCAAGGCCATCCACCCGTTTGAACCAATGCCAGTAATCTTCGCAGTTAGGCTGGCAGGATGCTGGTGTAATATCTATCACCTTTTGCAGTACCTCTACGCAATAGTCTACTTTAGACATCTTGCGCCCATGCGTAGTAATGAGGTATGCCCCTCCCCAGACTTTATCCCCACGCTCTTGGCGTTTAGTCAGTACGTCCCATAGCTTCGTATGGGGGGAAGGCACTAAGCTGAATTTTATTTCCGCAAGGGTTTCGGGCCAATTAAAGAGACGCCCCGCGACAACAGCAACTTCATAGTAGTCTCCGAACGTATCCGGAGTATAGTTTTCCCGGAGCCATCGCGTAACACGATCGTCCTCCCTGTGAACGTTGCAGAAATACGTCCGTTGGAATACCAAATCTTCGCTCCATGGTCGCTTATCACCACGTTCCTTTTTAACACGAATCCTCTCCCGTTCAGATATCCAGTAGGCCAGCAGCTCCGGCCTTGTATAGTGCCTTCCATTGACCTCTAAAGTCAACTCGCTTACCTCCCAACCATCCATCTTTTGCCTCCTTTTCTACAGCTTTGATGTAAGGCCCGAAGCGTTCTTCTAGCCAGTAGCAGGCTTCAGCTTGCATTTCGGGTGTTCGGTATAGGCTGCACCCTCCGGGCGCGTTGCAACTCCCCCAATCCTGGAAGAAGGTAGTAATGATCTTATTGCCTTGACCTCTTGCTAGTAGGGTGGCATTGAGTACCACGTCAGAAAGAATAGGAAACTTAGCAAGATCAGGAATTGTACCAGCCAGCCTACGATTAATTCCCTGGACACAGATAACTTTCCCATTTTCATTAAAAGGTGGCTTCTGAACATGGCCCATTTGTCGGGGGTGGACGCCCACGAGTGCTGTGTCTTCAAGTAATATCTCCATAAAGCCAAAGAGGGTCAGCAGGCGTTCACATTCACTCCCTGCTAGAGTTTTAAGTGTGAAGCCAGTCTTACTATTTTCCTTCATAACTTGGTGGCTGAATACAAGGTCATCATCTAAAATGCAGCAACATTCCTTTCCATCACCCATACCGTCTTGTAAGATCCATTGCATTTTCTGGCTGTAGTTGGTGACGGTAAAGGGAGCAGCAATAGTCGGAATCTTGCCGTGTAATTCCTCTTCTTCCTGGGGTACTACGAGCCAGCATTTGTCCCGCCATGAATAAGGTATGCTTTCGTAAGTTCGCTGCGCTCCAACTCTACCACGTGTCATTATGTATAAGTTCATAATCTTTCCCCACAAACAAAACGAGCTCCGATCACAAAGTAACCGAAGCTCGAGGGCTTACGCTTCAGCCGGGGGTGCAGTCAGTGTGCAAGCTTCAGCTTCAACAAAGAAGCGGAGCCAGCCACGAGGCTGCTCTTTTTCTTCGGCCTTTTCAGCAAGTTTGGCGAAATGCTCGACAGTCTTGCCGTCGCTCTTGGTCAGATATTCATACCAACGAGCACGAGCACCACGGAACTTTTGTTCTCCATCGGTTAATCCGATGGTAGCTCCTTTGGCATACCCGTAATCTTTCCTGGGGGCGCGGGGCTTCTTATCGCCGGAAGCTTCTTTTTTGGCACTCGCAGCTTTTCCGGTCGGCGGCGTAACATTGGACTTGCCCATCTTCATTCTCCTTCTTAGGGTTTATATGGGTGCATTGTGAGTGTACCACAAAGAGCGTCTTCGTGCAACTATTTAGTGCTCAAACTCGCAAACAATTTTTTCTGGGTATGATCCTTTTGTGCTAGAGTATCCATTACTACGTCATCCAGTGTGTCAGTAGCTAGTATATGATAAATGAATACTGGGAATTTCTGACCTTGCCTATTCACACGCGCATTAGCTTGGTCGTAATATTCAAGGTTCCACGTTATACCGAACCATATTATATGATGGCAGGCTTCCTGCAAATTAAGTCCGTGTGCCATGGAAGCCGGGTGGCAGATCATTAACGGTGTCTGGCCTGCATTGAAAGCCTGTATGTACTCGTTAGATCGTCCAGCCGACGTGCCTCCTCCAAGAACAGGGATTGAAGAACCAAAGCGTCCGAGTATTCGCTCTCTGTCGTGATTGAATTCATACATAATAAGTGCAGGAGCCCCTCCAAGTTGTTCGATAAGGTCAGCCAACGCTTCAAGCTTCGCCTCATGGATCGGGGACCAGTCGCGATCCTTTGAAGTATATATCGCTCCATTGCAGATTTGTCTGCACTTGCCTCCAGCGACAGCGGCATTTGCTGCGACGATGACTCCTTCGTTGATTTCGGTGATGAATTCGTTTTCGATGTCATTGTATTTCTCCCGGGCATCTTGGGGCAGGTCCACATAGATGCGCTCTTGTAGAACAGCAGGCATCTCTAAATAATCATTTGCAGCTAACCGAAGCACCAGAGGGTCTATCCTCCCCATTATAGCTTCCCAAGAACCTTGATTGGGGTAGAACTTATAAGGCTCCCAAGCATTGCTATGAAAAAACTTATTTCGGTAATGGGTGACGTATCGGCCCAATGCGTTTCCTTCGTCCATTATGAACACTTGGCCGAATAAATCTTCTAGCCCGTTGGGGATCGGTGTTCCTGTCAGAATCCATCTGCGATCGAACCGGGGAAAGTGAGGCCTCATTAGTTTGAATCTTTTCGTTGTTGAGTTTTTGAACTTGGTGCTTTCGTCTACGCATACAACAGTCCATTCCTTGCGGTGAGAAGCAGTTGGGGCGAACAACCACGCCAGCCCCTCGGGATTAATGATATGTATGTCTACGTCCAGCCTTAACATCGCAGGTTTATCATTACCATGTATGACTGCATAGGTAAGTTCATTAAACTCCAACCACTTTTCTATTTCGTCAGGCCAGACATTGTAACAGGGACGCAGGGGAGCGATGACTAGCATTCCCTTGGGGACCATACCCTTGCTCTTTAGAATTTTATATGCCGCGAGGCATACTGCTGTTTTTCCGAGACCGGGGTCAAGAAAAAGGCCTCCGCTCCCCTGCGATAGTAGGAGCTTTATAGCACGAAGCTGGTATTCATGGGGTGTCCAGGGAATGCTCATCTAATATGGTCTTAGCTCTTTCATAGTTGTCCGTCCAATACGCCGCAACACCACGCTCAGTAAGTTGCTTGAGTCGGTGCTCCTGTATTTTGCTAGGCTTTTCCCCGAGTTTCTTAAACTCAATCCATACGTGATAGCCGTAAGGATTAACGAATAAGTGGTCTGGCCATCCTCGTTGTCCAACGACGTTGATCTTAAGTGGTAGGTAATTGATAGATTCAGCATATTTACTCGCTTTTTGCTCTACTTTACTTTCTAAAATTGGCAGGGTCCTCTATTCGCTTTGCTAAACTGACACCACTTGCAAGACCATTGAGGCTTAGGTATGAATTCCTCCAGTGGTGTATTTTCAATTGTGTCAATTTCATCCCTCAACATGGGGATGTACTCACCCATCATAGAAGCAGGGTAGTGAATCTTCTTGTTTTGTTTCTGGTCTAGGTAGACCGCAGTAACATCAACTCCGTCCTGCTCTGGTAGCTCTATAAGAGTCGCCACACCATAGATCCATTGCTGGTGAGTATGCTCTGGATAGATTTTACCTGTCTTATATTCAAATACCTGAACTCGTTCGTCCTTTGGTATGAAGCGTAGGTCCATGAAGCCCCGCACCATAACGTCAGGATGATCATACCCACAAGGACCCATGTCCATGTCTATGCCCCACTTGTACTCAGGCTGACAATCGTAAGTTTCCCGCAGGCTAAAAAAGAACTGCCCGTAATGCTCATGTATGTCTGGGTGAAGCATTTCCGTGTGGCCACTGACGAAAGCTTCTAAAGAATTATGGATTTCAGTACCTCGTTCCATAGCAGGGGATACGATAAACTCTACCTTCACCTTGTCTATGTAGTTAAATTTGAACTTGGCCGGGCATTTCTTAAACGTAGCCAGCCGTGAATACGAGTATGGGCCATAGTTCATGTGCCATTTCCTTTACTGTGTTTGATTTTATGAACCTCTTCAAGAAGCTCCAGCCTATCAAGGATATTCTCACATAGGAAGAGAAGCAATAGGAATGGACGGTCTAGCAGTTTACCATCGTGCATATCCAGACCCACTCTATTCGCTATAGCTTCAGCCATAGCCCGTATCATAGCAGTTTCTTCTACTGCTCCTTCAATAACTTTTAGTTCATCGACCATAGTCTTCCCCCTTTGTCATTTTAGTTAGTGAACCCCAATTAGGCCCGTGAAAGCCTTCGCTTCGCATGGGTACATCAAACAGGGGCGCATCCATGGCTCCTTGTAGATGTGCCATTTCAGCCTGCCATAGTTCAGTGGGTACGGAAGCGTTAATTTCATCGTGTATGGTGGCCAGGAACATAGTGTCCAAGTCCTTTATATCATGCCAATCACATATAACTTCTTTAGTTTGGTCACCTGCGCTGCCTTGAATTAAATAGTTAAGAAGCTTGTATTCAAAGGTTCGCATCTTACCTTTGATTAGCTTTGCTGGCTCCGTCCGGTAGTGCCGCCCACCCCATGTGCGGATTGTACCCCCAGAGCGCCCTCGACTGCGCGTAGACGCAGCGAGGTTAGCTGCCGCTGGCATAGCCTTAAAATAGGCGTTCCGTAGCTCGAAGGCCACAGCAGGGGGCTTCTTAAGCTGTTGACTTAGCCCCGGCACACCACTACCGTAGATAATGCTGAAGCCTGTAATCTTTACATCAGGTCTTGGATACAGATTTCCCGTAATTTGTTCAATGAGATTCTGTGCCATTGTGTGCGGGTCAAGAAAGGGGTTATCGCAATACGCCACCATGAGGGGGCCATCTTCAAAATGTGCCAGGATACGGATTTCTTGGGAACTAAAATCCCTTTTAATCCAGACATGGTAAGCTTCAGGTAATAAATATTCTCGCATGTTGGGCAATGGCGGAAGACCCCTTGGTATGATCCAATCAAACGGATTAGGAGGGTTTTGGAAGTTGGGTCGTGCGCTAGACAACCTTCCAGTTCTTGCGCCTGCTGTTCCTTTTTCATTATTCTTTACCTGATTCCACTCGGTGTGAACGCGCCCATCTGCTTCTGCAAAAACGAGCCATGGGTTCATAAAAGTGCCGATGCATGTACTCATAGTAGACCGATAAGCCAGTAGGTCTAATAGGTCTTTGTACTCTGGATCGATCCCCTGAATTAGGTTGTCTTTGGCGGTACTTCGTCTTCCTGTTGGGGTGTATTTCCATTCTCGCATAACTCCGGCTGCGTCAAGTTTGTCTGCAAGAACAACTCCTGATCCGATGTTAAATTCGTCGCATCCAAGCCTTTTATATATCCGTTGCTCTGCTTGTGCGAGGCCAATGGTACAAATGTCAACGTCAGCTGCGAGTCGTTCCACATCAACTCGTATTCCATTTCGGCTACTTTCCGCCATGATGGGGGCGAGCCTACGCTCTCTATCATACGGTTCCTTAACATCTGGAGTATGGAGAAGATTGAACAGTCCGAGGGTACGCAGTACGTCACCTTGCGCGTATGGGGCGACAAGAGTGCTAGGAGCAAGTGAGATATAAGCTCCCGCTGTCTTTGGTGTCGCCTCCGGGACATTAGCGAGGATCCATTCAGTGAGTTTATCCTGTTCTTCCGGAGGCATATCCAAATACCTATCAGCAGCAGGCTTAAGAGCAAGAGTATTACTATAGGGATCGTCCAAGAACAGTAAGAACATTGTGTCATGTACTCGCTCCCAATGTGGTCGCTTGGTTTTGAACCAGTGGGTTCCTACAGCTATGTCAAATTGTGCGTGGTGGAATATAAGGGGTCGCCCGGAGTCTATGGCTTTGTCCCACATTACTTTCATAGAGTCCCAGCCCGTCGTATAGACCGGGCTGGTCTCATCCAGGATACCAATGCTGGCAAGACCGCAAGGGCGAGGGGGGTTCACCAATGGGTTGCCGACAATGGCCTCTGTTTCGAAGTCAAGCGTTATCACGCTGTACGGCGATGTTTACGTCTGCGTAGATTGCGGACATTGCCTAGTGTGATTTCCATACGGGCTTGGAAGCTATCAAGCGCCCTTGCTCGTTTAATCTTCTGGGTTGTAGTCTTACCATTCCAGTAGATAAGGGAAACATCGCAGGTAGAACACACGCCTACGGCTGATATCTTGTGGGTCTTACTGGTGCGGTCGCACAACGAGCAGTATTTATACGCCATCTTCTTCTCCTTGTTAGTATGACGTAACGGTCCGGGGTACGCAAGATACGTTGAAAAACAACGTCCCCCGGTCCGCTACGAGCTGTTGCTGATTAACGGCAGCTACCTCCGTTTGATACTCCCTCCAGCTTGGGTTGAGCTCATGGGCTACCCGATTCCACGGCATGGCTCTGTATTCAGTATTTGCCGCTATCTGCTGGAGCCTCCTCGCTTTTTGGGCTGAGGTCATAAGGGACCATCAGGGTGCTGCGGCATACTTCTTTACGGGCGTGAGTAGCAGCGATATACTCGTCGGCTAGGGGTTCAACCGGCTCAAAATGTACTCGGAATTGCGACTTGGGGTCAGGCTTAACCATCACTTTAGTCAACATGCCCCACGAAGGCCGCTGGAAGTTAGCCGATAGACCATTGACATAGTTGGCCCAATTCTTAACCGACATAACCGGCAGGCTCAACACAGCAATTTCAGCATTGCCATATTCCTCTACATTGTCAAGCCACGGCAGAATTGCCAGCTTGCGACGTTCCCCACAGGGCTTCCCCTTCCCCGGTGGTTTTCTCCATGCGTTCATAATACAAGTGGCGCAAGAACCCCACCCTTCCCAATCACGCTCAGGCACAGCTTCGTGTGCTTGAAGGTCCTGGCCTACGTCGCCATAAGCGAAGCAAGCGGGAGGGTTGACCACGCCCGGTTCGTAGGGCTGGTCATAGTACACCTGCTCATGTATTACATCGGCCACAATGCAGGTCAACTCGTTATCAGGTACAGGGGTGTCATTAAACGTCATAACTCCCGATTGCAATGATATGCGTGTGACGCTGGGCCGTTCAGTTTTGGCTACATCCTTGGCTTCGTCCTTCATCATCTCTTCCCATGAGACAATCCCCGTTTCGCTACTTGCTTTCTTTTTGGTCATTTGAATGTCACCTTTACTTTTTCGTTTAGTTTCCGCCCTATGCCGGGTATTTCAATATCATCATCCCAGCGCAGTTTGACTGCCGTAGCTGTAAGACGTTTATGTACGAGATCCATAGCATCATTGGCGACTATGTACTGGTGAATTGCTGCCCAATCCTCTCCAACAGGTTCTTGGGTAGCAGTATATTCCACAAGCACGTCGCCCATGTCTACGCCAGCCCCACCGTTTTGATTACAGTGTTGGACTAACGAAAAATAGAAGCCGTCTTCTAGAGTCTTGAGGTCCCTTGCTGCACGGTCGGCAGAAAGGCGTTCAGCCTTGGCGCTTTCATACTTTCGGGCTGTGGCTTTGAGGTCTGCTAGGTCCATATTTCATGCTCCTTATTCTATGGTGGCCTGCCATTACATAATACCACAGGGGGTTGTCAAGTGGTAGCTTCAATAATTCACGTCAATGCTCATAGGACAGTAGCTTGTCACTGGGATAATGTAGGTGTATGTTCTACCTTCGTATTCATAAAGGCAGGTCGTGGTTTCTGAGCCTTGAACTTCACCGACAAGTACGGCTGTGACTAATATGAGTGCATACATCATTTCTTTAACTCCTTAAGGATATCTTCCATTACTTTCTGGTTGTGGGTCTGGTCTAAACTGAAGCCATTGATTTCAAGATTCATTTCTACATGCTTATCTATATCAGCTATAAGCTGTTCTTTGAACAAATTTAGCATAGTCCGCATGTTTTTGTTGACCACGCAGTCTTTATGATCTTTATGCTCCTGGGCTGTGAGCACTAAATAGATAGCGAAGGTAGATACCATGATTTTTTGACCCTCCCTAATGATATCTAAAAGATCATCTGGGTCATCGACATCAGAAGCTACGCTGAGTAGCATATTCATCAGTCTTTCGGAGTCTTTCATTCGCACACCGTTTCGTAAATGTCTACTTCCTGCATCTTAGTGCCTACTTTGACACGCTTGCAGAGTGTAGAAGAGAAGTTAAGCCAAATCGTTAAGTCTTTGTCCGGATGGTCAAAGTATGTTTGATAAGTTGACTGGGGATGGATGGTTGGACGGCTCCGAGGCTCATAGCCAAGAGGCCGCAAAGCTCTGAATATGCTTTTCAACACTTCCTGGTCCCCTGCCACAGAGATATCGACAGAGTCTGAGTCAAAATTCACCCGTAGTATTTCAATATGCTCTAGGGCTTTTGACATCTGCATTAAATCTCTTTGGTTGTCCCGAAAGAAGTGTTTAACCTTCCTGTAAAAAACTCTTTGTTCCCGTACTGCTTTTTCAGTTTCACCTAATAGACTGGACATTACTGTAATTCCCCTCTTGTGCTTCTTTTTCTTGTGTAATAAGGATTTCCAACTGCTCTAGCACGTGAGTTCTATTGCCGGTCATCCCGTATGCGCGTTTGATTATCATGTATGCTGAAGGTGCGCGGCTCCGCTTCATGCCTAGTATCTCCAGCTTTAATGCTGACCTGCGGGTCAACATGGCGATTAGTTTGAGTTTATCATCAATCATGCTTTAGTCAACTTGGTGATTTCCACCACTTGGTATAACGACTTATCTCTTTCATGCAACCGAATAGCGTGTTTCGTTGCCGCAGCTTCAACGAAGGGGAGGCCCCCATTCGTGCCAATAATTTGAAGTGCTCCGGAAGCTGCCTTGCCTACGATTAAGAAGCGTTGTAGCCTCTGTTTCTTTTTATCCTTGGTCATGTGAAGCCTGTGATAAATTGTAAAGGTGAGTGTCTAGGTCAGTGCTGCCTGCAAAGTGATCTTGAAATTCGAGGTACATTGCAATGACCCGTAAGGTGAAGGGGTGGTCGTTTGGCATTAAGGTCTGATGAACCCTACAGTGAAGTTCCATTTCTGGCTTTATGGCGATACCATGATTAGCATGGTAAGGTTGATATTCTTCCAGAGTTACCTGGACCATATAGCCACCTACCTGATCTTCTATGTTGCCGATGAATACTAGATTACCCATAATTGAATTCCTAAGTTAGCCTACATTTACATAATTACATAACCGGGGCTGATGTGCAAGGCATCTTTATTCCCTGCATGAGGAACATAAAATTATGTAAATCGGGCCGCTATGCGGTATTATATAAAGGTATAGCAGCCAAGGAAACTAACTATCATGAAAATGTTTAAGCAAGATTTCGTAAAGGAAATCGAAGAGTCAATGCCAGAATTTGTACGTTACTTTGAGTACATGGCTAAAGTCGCTGGAGTTGAAGGGCTATTTGAACCAGCGTATTGCTCCGAATGGGACACAGCACCGGGGCAAATTCTTGATGAAAAAGGTTACTACCTCCTAACATCACAGAAGCTAGGTTCTTATGAATGGGTTAATCAGGGCGAAGAGATAATATGCTACTATGGTCGGGGTTGGTTCACTTTCAGCATCAGCTGCCCACTAGCCTCTGGTATTCAGGAAATGTGGGTTGACCAGCATATAATCAGTACGCTTAAAGATTATGAATTGATATAATAGTTAGTCAAAAGGTTGCAACTGACGGCCCCATTTTATATAATTACATATAAGCCCACAGCATGAAGGAAAACTAACTATGAACGTACTTGAATTAAGAAATGTGATTTGCGGCATACTGGAACACAACGGGGCGAAAATTGTTGACACTGGTATGGAGCTAGATACCCCAGAAGGTGAAATTGGGGTACAGCTTGGCGAAATGATTTACGACATAACCATACGGGAGCGTGGCCATGTCAACCCAAGCTAAAGTGGAGGCAATTATTGCTGAAGTAGAAATGAATGCCCCTCAGCACACCATGTTCCCCTGTGCATTTAGACTTAGGCTATTTCGTAACAGCCCCACGGCAGGACGGGCTATCGGCACATGCAGTTTAGAAATAAATGCTGACCTAGCCGAACAGCATCCGGAAAACTTACGCGATACAGTTATACATGAAATCGCCCATTGCCTTGTCCACCTTAACTACGACCACAAGTGCAAACCTCATGGATCGGAATGGCAGGACATGATGTATAGGCTCGGTATTGAACCCGAACGCTGCCACCGCATGGAACAACCCAACCTTGTTCGTAAGCGCCACCACCGAATTGCATATCATTGCAGTTGCCACGAACACCACCTTACGACGGGAAAGCACAACAAGATACAGATATACGGCCAAATTCGCACATGCAACAGATGTGGCGACCAACTAATCTACGGACCAAAGGAGCAAGACAATGCCCAAGTATAATCGTGTACAGGGTCACAGCAGGCAGTATGAGTTATTGCTGGAATTGTGGAATGACGAGCAACAGCAGAAAACGATACGGCAAAATGTCCTAACGGAATTGCACGAACCAACCCCAGACTGTTGTTTGAAGGATGAACCATACTTCTACCACGATGGCCTGTGGGACATACTGCCCCCGGAATCACACTACATAAGCGAATATATTCCGGAGCATGGAAACGAAGACGACGAATGCCAGCTACTCGTGGCCATTTGGTGTCGGGTT
>Ga0209976_10001324_pt1 | contig 14746 bp, 11 predicted proteins | sample SumtaG_FD_182806 | JGI IMG/M metagenome (GOLD analysis project Ga0209976, IMG submission 182806) | Deep subsurface microbial communities from Indian Ocean to uncover new lineages of life (NeLLi) - Sumatra_00157 metaG (SPAdes) (version 2) | ecosystem: Environmental > Aquatic > Marine > Oceanic >...
TTTTTATATTTATCGTTAAAATCACATTCTTTTGATGAAATAAATCTAGAGCCCATTGCGATTGCTCCAGCACCCATAGAAATCGCGGAAGCTAAACCTTCGCCTGTAGCATAACCACCAGATGCAATAATTGGAATATCTGGTAGTTCTCTTATTATCTGTTGTAGCAAAATTAAAGTACTAATATTATCGTATGACTGATGTCCTCCACCTTCCATTCCTGTAACTACTAACCCGTCAACTCCATCTCTAATTAGTTTTTGGGCTAAATACAAGGAGGGTGCTACGTGAAAATGTTTAATATTTGAACCACTTTGTTTCAATTTTTCAAAATGTTTGTTGAAGATCATTCTTGGTGAGCCAGCACTTGTTATCAGATATACGCACTGTTCTTTTATTCTCTGATTTTCCATGATGAATCTTGGAATTTGCCTGCAAAGCTTTATAGCATCTGGTTGTAATCGAGCTGTTCTAATGTTAAAACCAAAAGGTTTATCCGTATGTTCAACAACATACTCCATACTCTTTTTCATTTCATCTAAACTAACAGTTCCGTGCAGAGTTATATGACTAAGAACACCTAACCCACCAGCTTCAGAAACAGCCACAGTTAATTTGGTGGTGTAAAAAGGACCCATTGGAGCACTTAGAATTGGATGCTTAATCCCTAACATTTCTGTAATATTCGTTTGTATTACCATTTACATCACGTTATCATTTTTTCGAATCATTTATTGAATGATTGTTCATTCAAACGATTAACTATTAAATCAAATAATTAGTTATTTTTATCAAAGGAATCTTTATATAATTTTTACACAGAAACCCACTATGAGAAGTATCAAACTATAGAAGATCTTATTAAAATTTTTAGAATATTTTATTAAATTGTAAAATTGGGTTAATTGTTTTTAAGAAATATGATAATAAAATTATGTAAATTAAACATTTTAATTTCTCAACAAATTTCCAAGAAAAGTTTCGAATTGAAAATAGTGATTTTTTTATGCTAGAATCCGTCTATATTATATAAGAATTTTTCTAATTTAAACCAGAATCTAAGAATGTTAAAGTAAAAAAGGTAAAAACAATGGCATGGGGAGGTTCATTAAACCAGAAAGGATCAGATTATATAAGAAGGCTTAGGGAAGCAGATAGAGTAATATCATTCTTAGAACGTCTTAAAGAAGATTTAAATCATGAAGAACAAGAAATTTTTAAAAGGACTATTGATATAATTGTTGATTACGTTTCAAATATGTCAAAAAAAACAGATTAATTGTTTAACCTTTGCTAATAATATCTTTTATTATTTCAATAATCTGGTCTGCTACTATTTGAATAGTTTTTGTGAGATTTATATTAAAAAAGGGAAGATCAATATTCTCATCTCGTTGTTCTATTGGTATTTCATTTTCTTTATATAATTTTAAGTCCGTAAACCCTTTAAGGCTCTCTGGTACGACACCAATCATAAAAACCGTTAAATCTGGCAATTTATCAAGTAGGAGGTCGATTATAATATGAAGGGGAATTGTATGTGTTGAAATAGGAACATAATCTTGTATATTTTTACGCTCAATTATAGCAACAGTACCAGGAGGTTTTCTTAGAGTACATGTGTCTAAAAGAACAAGATGCGAAGCTTGAAAATCGATGATTTCGTCAATTCTACTCATGGGAATAATACCTGCATTAATAAATAAATATTTTTCATTTGAGTAATTTAGAAGTTCGCTAATAATATATGGTCCAAAAGCATCGTCAGTTAGCTTTTCTTCACCAATACCCATGAAAACAATTTTCTCTGCACTATTTAATTTATCTAATAATTTTTCAAGTAATTCTCGCATGATATCATTAATCTGGAGTATTTTATATTTAGATAAATTCCCCTTTCATTAATAAATAATGGTTTGAACTATTTGAAAGAAGAAACTTTTAATAAAAAATTAGGTTATAATTTAGTTATAAAAATTAAAATTCTGAATTTGGTATTTAAGCTAAATTAAAATCTTTAAACCTCTATGAATGTGAATTAATATGAGCGAAAAAGACAATCAGAGGAGTATTTCCGAAAAAGAATTTAAAGCCATGATGAATCGTTTAGATGTAGGCTTTTTCAAAGGTGAGTTTAAAGGTAAATTGTTGATGCATAACATCACTCTTAATAAAATATTAGGAATAGATATATCAGAAGATTTAACAGGATCTACAACAACTCAATTCTTTATCAATCCCGATGATCAACAAAAATATTATGATGAGTTGATGGAAAAAGGTCAAGTAAATGATTTTATTACTACAATTAGAAAATCTAATGAAGATGTGATTTATATTCAATTGAACGCCCATTTACTTAAAGATAATACCAAAAAACCTATTACAGTAGAAGTAACAGTTTCAGATATAACAGAAAAATACATTCTTGAAAAGAAATTAAAAGATTCTGAGGAAAAATATAGATACTTAATTAATAATCTTACGGATATTATACTTGAAATTGATTTAAGAGGCAATGTGACTTATGTTAGTCCTCAATGCCAAGAGATCATGGGTTATCAACAAACGGAACTTATTGGTAAGAGTGCTTTTAGTTTTATATATTCCGAAGATATGTTAAAGATAGTTGAAGGAATGAAAGCTGCGTTAAACTCAAATGAAATGATTTCAATTCCTAATTATAGGCTCCTACATAAAAATGGAAATATAATTTTCGCTTCAGCGACAGGAAAATATGTCAACATAAACGGTAATGAAAGCTTTATAGTTGCTATAAGAGATATTTCATTTCAGAAAAAAATAGAACAAGAGTTAAAAGAATCTGAGCAAGTATTAAGGGCGATCTTGGAGTCAACTGCTGATGGGATTCTTGTTGTTGATAAAGAAGGTAAAGTAATTCACACGAATAATAAATTTATAAGCTTGTGGCGAATACCAAGGGATTTAATCAAAGAAAGAGATGATAAAAAGTTATTAGATTATGTTTTAGATCAACTTAAAGATCCTTATGCTTTTCTCACAAGAGTCACTCAACTTTACACCTCAACAAGTCAGGACTTTGATACGATCTATTTTAAAGATGGAAGAATTTATGAGCGATTTTCGAGCCCTTTAATACGAAATAAAGAAACTTATGGACGAGTAAGAAGTTTTAGAGATATATCTGAGCGTAAAGTAGCAGAACAGAAATTGAAAGAATCTGAAGAAAAGTACCGTAAATTATTTGAATCTAGTACAGAGGGAATAGCTGCTGCTGATATGGAAGGCAATTTAATTGACGTTAACGATACCTATCTAAAAATGCTTGGCTATTCTAAGGGGGAGATCTTAAAAATAAATTTCAGAGATATAACTCCTCAAAAATGGCACAAAATGGAAGATAACTTGATAGTAAAAGTGTTAACTGAAGAAAAAGAGGGTGGTGTCTATGAGAAAGAATTCGTTCGAAAAGATGGTACTGTTATTCCAGTTGAAGTTAGATTTTGGGTTTTGGAGGATGAACAAGGAGATCCTACTAGGATGTGGGCTATTATTAACGATATCTCAGAACATAAACTAATTGAACAAGAATTAAAAAAAATAAATAAGTTAAAATCTGATTTTCTCAGAAGAGCCTCTCATGAATTAAAAACACCTCTTATTTCAATTAAGGGATTCGCTGATTTACTATTATCCTTATATAAGGATGAGTTAAATCCAGATATAGTATTAAAAATAGAAGAAATTAATTTAGGTTGTGAACGTCTACAGATTATAATAAATGATCTCATATATGCTTCCAGATTGGAATCTTCTGAATTGAAACTAAAAATGGAAATTGAAGATTTATCTTTTCTTATTAGATTCTGTTTAGATGAGATACGCTCTCTTGCTGTTCAGAGAGAACACTCAATTAATATTGAAATTGATGATTCAATAATTGCTAGATTTGAAAAAGAAGAAATCCATGATGTCATTACAAATTTACTAACAAACGCGATAAAGTACACACCTCCAAAAGGTTGGATTGATATAAAAACAGAAATCTTAGAGGATTTTGTGATTGTATCTATAAAGGATAATGGAATTGGATTCACAGAAGAAGAAAAGAGAATAATTTTCCATCAGTTTGGAAAAATCGAACGATATGGTCAGGGATTGGATTTAGGAATTGATGGAACAGGTTTGGGCCTTTATATTTCAAAGAAAATTGTAGAATCGCATGGAGGAAAGATTTGGATGGAATCTGAAGGCAAAAACAAAGGATCCACATTTTTCTTTAGTCTCCCATTAAGTAAAGCTTTACCTTCTGACAAGTAATTATAACTTCGAATTAAAATGGATTAGTACATGGGTAAATTCATTAATTATAATAAATTCCTTTAAGTAGCACATGACAGAAGAATCAACTGAAAAACCTGAGAAAATTCAATTAGAAGGAATAATTGAAAAAAATAAAGTCCTAATTTCAGATGAAAAAGGTATTGAAGAATTTTATAACACGTCATCGATTGGAGACATCGAACAGAATGATGATGATCAAAAAATATTAGTTCTTACTCCTGTAGAAGTTTTGCTTCTATGTGAAAGAAAAAGAGTATTATTATGGGAAGAGAATGATAAAAACAAATCTCCGTTTGATTTTGAGAGTCTCCTGATCTATTTTACTCAATTTGATGATCGTCTTTGGCATAAATATATTATCTACAGCGATTTAAGAAAAAGAGGTTATATCGTTCGCACAGGATATGGAGAGGGAATAGATTTCCGAGTATATAAACGAGGTGCTGATTTTAAAAACGATACAGCCAAATATTTAATTTACCCTGTATTTGAAGGGCAACCAATAGAATTACGAGATTTAGATAAAATGTCGAGAGTTGCATTGAGCTCTCGAAAAGATTTAATCGTAGCTACTGTTGATAGGCTTTCTAAAGCAATATACTATAGTGTTAAAAAGTTTCAAATATTAAATAAAGAGGAAGAAATTGATCAAAATGCCGGATAAATTTACCTGCGACACGTCAATAATTCTTAATGGTCAAATTCTTAACTTAATTGAAGACGGTGAGTTAGGAGAAAAACCAGAAATCTTTATTTCTAATATTGTTATTGCCGAGGTTGAGTATAGAACAAATATTAATAAGGAAATCGGTTTTTTTGGATTAAATGTATTAAAAGAATTACGAAAATTCCATAAGGAAGGATTTATCACACTTCACGTTGTTGGAATGCGTCCCACCATAAATCAAATAAAAATGGCACCAGGAGGGGAGTTAGATGCTTTAATTAGAGAAACAGCTCGCGAAAACGGAGCCGTACTTATTACAGCAGATAGAATTCAAGGAGACGTTGGTGTTTTTGAAGGATTGGAAGTTCTATTTGCATGGGAAAGAAAAATTCAACAAAAAAACGAAACACTTTCCCTCAAGCTGTTAGATTACTTTGATGATACAACAATGAGTATTCATCTTAAACAAAATTTACCTCCCTATGCTAAGAAGGGTGCTCCAGGAGATTGGCGTCTAGAAATTATTAGAGAAGAACCAATAAGCTCTCAGTTAATTGAGGAGATAATTCTTGAGATAATTGAAAACGTAAGAGATGATCAACACTCTTTTATTGAAATTGAAAAAAAAGGGGCTATTGTTGCTCAGTTACGTGAATTTAGAATTGTAATCACAAGACCTCCTTTTTCTAAAGATGTAGAAATCACTGCTGTAAGACCGCTCGTAAGTTTAAAGTTATCTGATTATTCAATTGATAGCAGACTTAAAAGAAGATTGGAAAAAGCTGAAGGAATATTAGTTTCTGGGCCCCCTGGGGCAGGAAAATCAACTTTTTCAGCAGCCTTAGCAAACTATTATTTAGGTCAAGATAAAGTTGTAAAAACACTTGAAAGCGTAAGGGATTTACAAGTTAGACCTGAAATTACTCAATATACCAAGTTAGAAGGAAATCTTGAAAATTCAGCAGATATCCTTTTGTTAGTTAGGCCAGATTTCACAATCTTTGATGAAGTTAGAACTACAAAGGATTTCGAGATTTATTCTGATTTTCGTCTATCTGGAGTTGGTATGGTTGGTGTAGTACACTCATCTTCTGCAATTGATGCAATTCAGAGATTTATAGGGAGAATAGAGCTTGGAATGCTTCCATCAATTATAGATACAATAATATTTATAGAAGGTGGTGATATTTCAACGGTTTTAATCTTAAAAATGATTGTAAAAGTCCCTCATGGTTTCAGAGATAAAGACCTTGCACGCCCAGTTATGGAAGTAAGAGATTTTAAGAATGATCACTTAGAATTCGAAATTTATAACTTTGGAAGTGATGTAGTTGTGAATCCTGTTGGTCATAGAAGTAAATTTACCTCAAAGAGTCAATTTAAAGGAAATTCATCACATAATAAGCGAAGAGATGAAAGAATAGAATTAGAAATAGATGTTAAAAAACAAAAAATAATGATTAAAGCAGATCCTCGATTTGCCAGCCAAAATATTTCGATCTTTGGAAATAATAGTCTAATATTTACTGGTTCACTAAGTAGAAATAGTGATATATCTATTTCACGTTCAAATAAAGAAGCAAAGAAAATGCTAAAAGTAATAGATAGTAATATGGATATCTATGGGAAGCTAAGATGAATTGATTTCTATTTATATTAAAATTCAATTAAATTGTTCTTCTTTAAAATTATTAATCCATCTAAAGTCCATATTGGTCTCCACCAAGGTAAGTTCTGATAGATTATTTTAAGACCACCATCGTCTTGAAGACCATTAAAAAAATTATTTACTTCATCTTCTACCACATTTTTATCCAAAATATCGAGAGCTTGATACCAATGTCGACCAAATAATGGATAATGTTCCTTATTTTTTTCAAAAATACTCGGTAATCGGTCGATAATATGTTGTAGCATCTTTTTTTCCTCATTGTTTTCTCCTAAGGATTTTAGATAGATAAAATAGGGATAATCATAAATTTGGATTTCCTCAGGAATTTGAGTTTTTACATAAAAGGATCTCACTTTAGAAAAGAAGTTTTTATCTTCAAATCCAAATTTCTTTAAAAACGCTGCAACAGCAAAAATTCTTTTATTATCAGGATTTTCCCACCAAGGTTGATGGGGATAATCAAATAGACCATCAGGAGGATGTTTTATGTAACCTTCATTATTTAGTGCGTTTATAATCCATAATACTAAATCTTCAAAAATTATGTGGTTTTCTATTTCTAAGAGATCCAATATATACAAGGCAGTTTCAGCTCCAATTGCTGTACTATTTGGACATAAAAGGTCTGGTTCGATACCATTTCCAAACCCCCCATCCTTATTTTGATATGCTTTCAAAGCATTTAAAACGTCTTCCTTGAGTCCACTTTCAAAGAAATAAGAAAAAAGATTCCTTTCAAGTAATCTTCCATTCGAGAAAATAAATTTTTTAACCTTTTCGATTAAATTTTTGTCTAGACTTACCATTATGTAGAGTTCCTTAGTTATATAAGAAAAATTATAAAAAAATCCATAACATAACTATTCAGTTTTTAATAATTCTTTTACTTTTTTTACAATTGGAGGGAGAACATCTTCAATTAGATCGTCGAATCTAAGATCTGCAGCGTCGTCATATGGTGTTTCTCCCTTATTTAAGATTATTAACTTTGCTCCATTATTTTTCGCAATACCAGGCATATTTGCTGCGGGAGTAACCACTAAAGAGGATCCAACAACGAAAAAAGTATTCGCTCTTTCTGATCGCCTCATAGATTCTTCAAGCTCATCATAAGGTAATGAATCACCAAAATTAACAATACTTGAAATAATTCGTCCTCCACAATGAGGACAAGTTGGCTGTCCATTTCGAACTGGGGTAGTTCTATATCCGTTACCCCATTTACTCTTATCCCATCCAGCTTCTTCGAACAGCATCTTTTTATTGCATGATAAACATTTCATGAAAAATAAATTTCCGTGTAATTCACTCAATTTCTCAAAGGGAATTCCAGATTTAGCATGTAATCCATCAACATTTTGAGAAATTAGATAATCTAACTTTCCCATCTCTAATAATTCAACAAATAAATAATGATTAAGATTTGGTTTTACTTGGTCCCAAGGGGGGCTTTTAGGGGGGGGCATTCCTTTATCGCGCCTTGTCCAAACTCCATCCGGGCCCCGGTAATCAGGTAAACCACTTCCGGTCGAACAACCTGCACCAGTAAAGATTACTAATCGTTCTGATTCAGCTATCCATTTGGCGGCTAAATCAATTTTTTCTTCTAAATCCATATTATAGAAATAAAAATTCACTTTATAAAAAAATAATGGAAAGATGGAATTTTCTAAAGATTTATAAATTCAATAAAAACGTTAAAAATTCCTATCTCCCAATTTTTTTAAATAAAACCCTTGATATACTTAATTTATCACACTTTATTTGTTGCATTTGTTAAGGGTGGAATGTATGATCGAAAGACAAAGGGATATAAAAGAAAGAATTGTATTTCTCGAAAACGAAATTCAGCGTCATCGGGATCTTTATTATAATGAACAACCGGAAATTTCAGATGCTAAATATGATTCCTTAGAGGATGAATTAGAAAAGTTGGATCCTGATAACCCTATTTTATTTAGGATCGGTATTGATCGATCTGAGTTATTCAATAAAGAAAAACACATCATCCCTATGAACTCCCAAGATAAAGTAACTCTGCCACAAGAATTCATTAAATGGGCAAAGAAACGTAATTTCAAGGTATTCATCGTACAGTTTAAGCTTGATGGGATTAGCATTGAATTACAATATGAAAAGGGGATATTTCAAAAAGCTATAACAAGAGGAGATGGAGAAGTTGGAGATAATGTATCTGCCAATGTAGTGAAAATGAAAGGTTTTATTCCCAAACTTAAAGAAGCTTTCACGGGAGCAGTAAGAGCTGAAATCGTTCTTTTCCATGATATTTACAAAAAAAAGTATTCAGATAAGCAAAATTGCAGAAATGCTGCTGCGGGAATTGTAAGAAGAAAAGACGGCATTGGAAGTAAAGATTTAAATCTCATTTTTTATGATACGATTAGCACTACTGATGATGTAGTCTTTATGACTGAAACTCAAAAGATCAAATGGTTAAAAGAGCAGAATTTACCGACGGTTTTAACAAAGATAATACATACTCCCCAGGAAGTTATTCAAGTGAGAGAAAATGTTATGAATAATGTAAGAGATACCCTAAATTACGATATTGATGGACTTGTTATCAAAGGAAAAGAAATTGATATCGAAGATATGAAGCGAGCTAAACCCATTAAACAAATAGCCTTTAAATTTCAAGCTGTAGGAATTGAAACAACTCTATTGGATGTTGAATGGTCTATTAGTGGGCATCACTATACTCCTGTTGCTATTGTTGAAACTGTTCATTTAATGGGAAGTAATGTAAGTAGAGCAAGCTTAGCAAATCCAAACTTAATTGAGGATCTAAAAATCAAGATTGGTGCTGAAGTATTCATAACAAAACGAGGAGATATTATCCCAAAGATTGAGTATGTAATTAAAACACCTTCAAATGCGAAAGAAATACCAATTCCTTCAGTCTGTGAAGTTTGTGACACCCTTTTAATTAATGAGGGGACTCAACTATACTGTCCAAATGATTCTTGTCCAAAAAGAGCTTTTTATCGTCTGACAAGATGGATAAAAACACTTAATGTGAAATATTTTAGTGAAAAGCTAATGATAAAGCCTTTATTTGATTCTAGTAAAATAACGGCAATCACAGATTTGTATAATATTAAAGTTAGTGATCTTACAAGATTAAATGGGGTAAAAGAAACTTCAGCAAAAAAAGCTTTAGATAACTTACACGCAGTAACAAAAGTACCTTTAGCGAAGTTTATTGGGGGATTTGCAATTGAGAATATTGGAGAAGATATGGTCCTAAAAGTAGTTGATGCCGGGTTTGATACACTAGAGAAAATTAGAAAAGCTTCAACCTTTCAGATCGCTCAAGTAGAAGGGTTCGCAGAAATATCAGCACGTCAATTAACCGAAGGAATTATTAAATTATATCCCCAAATGAAAGAGGTTTTAGAAACTAATAAAATCAAAATAGAGGATAGAAAAATTGGAAATAAATTAGAGGGAATGACTTTTTGCTTTACAGGTAAATTAGAAACCATGATGCGAGCAGAAGCAGAACAAATAGTAAAAGATATTGGAGGACAAACAAGATCAGGGGTAAGTAAAAATCTTACCTATTTGGTCACCAATTCAACAGAGCCTACCACAAAATATAAAAAAGCTCAAGAACAGGACACTAAGATCATAACCGAAAAGGAGTTTCTCGAAATGGTTGAGTAATATATACTAAAAATTTATTTTTTAGTAAAGAATAAGTTAAAGGATTAGCTTATTACAGCTTCTTTTAAATTTGATTTTATAACATGATTATTTTTAATAAAGTGGATTTTATATAGATTGGATTAGAGGAAACAATGCTAGTATTATGCTTTTATTAAAGTTTAAATAAAAATTGTTTAATTACACAATTAGAATTAGTTGGGTTGAGGAATATGCTATCGTATACAATTAATTTTGATAAGGAAGCCCTTAAAAATACAGAAAAGGACTTGAAAGATGTGAAACTCACAACTGAACAGTTAAAAATTGTTCAAGAACTATCGAAATTTATCTGTGAAATAATAAAACTCCCCGAGATAGCTATTAGGGCTAATATCTGGAAAGCTTTAAATGAATGGCAAATCAAGAATAATAAAACTATTGAACATATTGCAGAATTGCCAGTAGAACTACGGTTAAACGCTGTTAAAGAAATCTTTATTATATGTAAGAATTTATTAAAGAAAATGGTTAGAGAACCCAAAGATCAAAGTGATATAATAATTGATATTGCATTTGAAAAGTCATTTAAATATTATCTCAAGAATTCTAACTAATCTTAATAATTTATTTTACTAATCAGTACTTATTTCAAAGAAATTAAAGATTTTAAAAGAATTTGGAAATTGTTTTCAAGATTATAATAGGATATCATTTCGAGTGGTTCATTTGTATTGTTTAAATTATGTAACGAGTGAGAATCACATCCTATGGCAACGGGTATATGATGATTTTTTAATTGCTCAAAGAAATATCGATTTTGTGTAGAATAGTAATCAGGATAACTTGGATTAAACTCAAAATAGATATTGTAATCTTTAAGAAAAGATATTAGTACATCCATATTGCTGTGAAGAAAATGAAAAGGATTGAAATGAGCTAGTCCAAAAATAGGGAGTTCATTTCCAGATAATAACGTATTTCTCCAATAGTTTATAAGATTTTTAATAAATGCTATAGATTCAATATCTTGAAGGTACTCAAACAAGATCAGATCAAATTCATTAACGTTAACATACCTTCTTATGAATTTCACGGAACTCCCGAGATCGATTTCAAGACCCTTGTACAATGTTAGTGTTTCATTATTAATTCGTAAAAATTCTTGACAATCTGTTAGTTCTTCAAGATATTCCAGCATTTTTTCATGATTTTTTAGTATTGATACCCATTCTTTCCATGAATCGGTAAAATGATCCGTTATTGCTACATATTTTAACCCTAACTTCAAAGCTCTTTTCATGATTTGTTCAATAGTGTCTTTTCCATCCGAGTAAACCGAATGAATATGAAGATTGATTTTAGGAAATGGCATCTTTTGTTTAAAAACAATATATTATTAAATTTAAGAAGCATTTAGTCTTTTAAATTCCTAATGATTTAGTTTCTCGATTTTGAATTAGACTCAATGATCCACTAATTAAGAGGATTATACCGAAAAAAAGCATCATTGAATTAAAAATATATTCTCCCGATTTTTCACTAACCCCTGTAAAAAAACTTTCAATTGTAATGATATCAGATACAAGTAGCGATATTAAACTAAAAACGAATATCGAAGCACCTATTTGTATTAAACTTATTACAACATTTGTGTAATAGATGATTCTAGCTTTACTTCTTTTTAATTCAATAATCTGACCAATTCCAATATCAATTGCTACTTCTTTTTTATTGATCTTTCTTATAAAAAAGTAGACAAGTTCCTTAAGGGGGATAATGTCTAGGAAAACAGTACCTATAGTAAAAATGCAAATAAATATTAATCCTCGAAGCAATATATCAAGAAATACCACAGTAAAGCCTGATAATGGAGAATTTATACTACTTAGATTTTTAAGAATCCAAATCAAGCTTCCAACGATAATTATTGCTATGGATTTTAATCCTGCTATAGTTAATACTATCGAGTGCCTGTCAGCAATCGTTATTAGATAATAAGTTATTCCAATAATGAAGATAATTCCACCGAGAACAATTGCTCTCCATTCTAAGAATAGTGCTAAGATAATACAAAATGACATAATTATTATCGGTAAATAAGGAAAAAATGGGGCTTTAAATGGCCGATCAAGTTCCTTTCTTTTACGTCTCAAATTAACTGCAGCAAAATTAACGAAAGCTAAAGCAATAAAATAGATAAACGTAGCAATGTTTGCTGTGAATCCAATATCTGCGAAAAAAATTGCTAATAAAGTAAAAAAAATCGTGACAATCGTTGTAATTATTAAAATTAGAGTTGGGACATTTGTTTTTTTACTTACTTTGGTTAATTTTTTAGATACATAGTGATCTCTTGCTAAAGCATTCATTATACTTACAGATGAGCCCAGTGCAGCATTCATAGCAATTAAAGTTGAAATTAAAGCTGCAATTCCCATTAGTAAGTAACCAGGGATCCCTAATATATCTTTTAATATATCAGCTAATAAAATTGGGGATTTTCCTAATTCAGAAGCTGTATTTCCAATATTAACTAAAACGACGACACTAATTGATAGATAAATTGAAAGTGTAGCAATAATCGCATAAATATTAACTTTAGGGATGTTTTTTGAAGGATTTTTTAGATCAGGATTCAAATAAGCTAAGTTTGAAGTAATACCTGTAAAAAAGATAAACATTAATGAGAACATTGAAATTACACTAAAGAAATCCGCTCTTGAATTGAGAAATTGAGGAGCAAAGCCACTAGTATTTGTAATGGGAGCAATAAATAATCCAGAAATAATAAAAATTGCAAATATTATCAAAAGGATAATTGTTAAATTGATTAATGTTTTCATGGCGAGCCTTTGTGAACGAAAAACTACAATGGCAGTAAAGAGTATTGAAGTTATAACGATAGTAATAAATATAGGAGGAATTAAGGGGAAGAAGGCATCTATAACTATTACAAATGCTTGAGCAGAGAAAGAAAAAGTAGCAATATTTGCAATCCATAGGAAGAATCCAATTATATACGCTAAAAAACCTCCTAACGCTTCCTTACTAAAATTATAAGCGCCTCCTGATATCGGTAAGCTAGTTGATAATTCGCTATAATTTAGTGCTGTTAAGATAATTAATATTCCTCCAAGGCTCAAACTGATAAGGATTCCAGACCCTGCTTCCTCTATAGCAGTACCTAATAGAATAAAGATAGAACCTCCAATTCCGCAACCTATTCCATATAAAACACCCGACAACAATCCAACAGTTCGAGTTGGTGGAATCCTTTTTGAATCTTTTTCAGTCAATTTTAAGTATAAATTAAATTTAAAATTCGTTTCTAATTCATTAGACTATCGTAATTCAAGATTTTTCTAAATGAAATATTCCTGAAATTATCGCTAAAATAGCACCTATTAATAAGAATAATCCCATCATTGAATTATTTATTTCACCTAAATCAAGAATATTAGTAAATACACCTATTGCCCAAATTATAAAAAATATTCCAACTCCAATTAAAATTCCCCCAAAAAACTTTGAAGCTCTGTAGATTGCTGATAAAACTTCTATTCTATGTATTCGACTTTCCTTATCTCTTATTTCCTTTTCTTGGTTATCTAACTCTAATTTTAATTTTTGGAGAATTACTTTCGAATCATTAGTACTACTCTCAATAGCTTCTTTTGCTTTTAATAATTTTTCATGATCACCGCTCATATGTGTTAATTTTTCGGTTAATGCTTCAAGTCTTTTTTCTCGTTCAACATATTCGGTATTTGAGGTTTCAATATCCAATTTTAAATCTTCAATTCGTGTCTCATTGGCTTCAATTAAGTTAATTTTCACGCTAATCTGTTCATTTAAATTTACCATGTTCTCATTTACTTCTTGAACCCGAGATTCAATTTCTATTAATTGTTGTTGCTTATCAGATAATTGAATTTTGTATTTAGCGAGGAGTTCCTCATATGTCTCCCTTTGTTTTTCCATTTCTGGAAAACCTTCATTATATTCTTGAATTTTCTGCTCGAACTCTTTTAATCTTCTTTCTTTTTTATCGATTTGTTCTGTAAGTAGATTTTTCTCTTCTTCCTTTGTTTCAATTTCAGTATCAGAGTGCTCTAATTCGCTTTTATTTTTTCCAATTGTTACTCTCAGAGTATCATTCTCTGCTCGTTGACTTTTTAGTTTTTTATCTAATGCTTCCGATTCCTCTCTTAGTTTTTCAACTAAAGCTTCATCATCTCGGATTTCTTGTTTCACCTTCGCAATTTCGGTTCTTAGTTCATCTTGAGTAGCTACTTTCTCTTTCACCGAATCTGTAAGAACTATTAAATCTACTTGCCTAGTTTCATAGGTTTTTATAAGTTGTTCATTATTTTTCAAAAGTTCTTTATAATCTTCTTCCAAATTACCTTTAC
>Ga0209976_10001328_pt1 | contig 14711 bp, 14 predicted proteins | sample SumtaG_FD_182806 | JGI IMG/M metagenome (GOLD analysis project Ga0209976, IMG submission 182806) | Deep subsurface microbial communities from Indian Ocean to uncover new lineages of life (NeLLi) - Sumatra_00157 metaG (SPAdes) (version 2) | ecosystem: Environmental > Aquatic > Marine > Oceanic >...
TGCCCAATTGATAGATCCTCATAAACAAGCTCAACTAACCTCTGCTCTCAAGGCCTTCTGGCAAAGTTCCTCTTTACGAACTAAAATGTCTCGGCTAGGATTAAATCAAGTTAAGCAGTTTTCCTGGCAGAAAACTGCCGCAGCCACCTTTAAAGTCTATGAAAAAATCTGTCTCGCTTAAAAGCGGATTTCTCAATAAACTTAAACCTTACTGGCCAATACTAGTCATCTTGTTTGTTTCTTTAGTTTTACTTCGATCTTTTTTCAAACCCGGTTTTCCGGAAACTCATGACGGTCAAAGTCATTTAGCCCGCTTAGCCAACTTTCATTTAGCTACGATTGATCGTCATTTCCCTATCCGTTGGGCTAGAAATTTAAACTATAAATTCGGCTATCCTGTTTTTAACTTTAATTACTTTACTCCTTACGTTTTAGCTTTAATTCCCGGTCAACTAGGCCTTTCCTTTGAAGCCAGCTTTAAACTTGTTTTCATCTTTAGTCTGTTTTTTGGCGGCCTCTTTTGGTATTTATTATTAAAAAAGAAATTTGGATCAATACCCGGTTTGGTCGCCGGCCTCTTCTATATTTCCGCCCCTTATCAACTAGTCAACATCTTAATCAGAGGCAGTGTTGGTGAGATTGTCGCTCTTGGCTTATTTCCTTTTCTTTTCTGGTCGATTGATTGGTTAGTTGATAAACCCTCTCGTTTATCTTTTTTAACCACTACTTTAGGATTAGCAACCTTAGCCTTAACCCACAACATCTCTTTTTTCTTTGGTGTCCCCATTTTAGGCTTATTTGCCTTAATGCTGATTTGGCTCAAAAAAGACTGGCATCGTTTACGACCGGTTATAGTCAGTTTTATTTTTTCTGTTGGGTTAACTCTTTTTTTCTGGATACCGGCTTTATTAGAAAAAAAGTTTACTAATCTTGATTCCATTGAAATGTCATATGAATATATTAAGCACTTTCCCAGTTTAGGCCAACTAATTTACTCGCCTTGGAATTATGGCTTTTCAGTAGAAGGCTTAAAAGATGGTTTTACCTTTCAGCTTGGTCCTTTTCATTGGCTTATCGGTCTTCTTTCAATTGCGGTTTTGATTAAGACTTACCTTAAATCCAAGAAACTCAACTGGTGGGGGATATTTTTTACTCTGATTTTTATAGTTTCTATCATTTTCATGATGCCAATTACTTTGCCAATTTGGAAAATTCTACCCATGGTTCGCTATATTCAGTTTCCGTGGCGGTTATTAGGCTTCTCAATTATATCCGTGACTGTTTTAGCTGGCTTTTTGGCTAAAAAACTTCCCAAAATTAGTTTTATCCTAGTTTTTGGAGCAATTATATATTCAAGTTTAATTGCCAAGCCCGGTGGTTGGTTTAACTGGAATGATGATTTTTATTATAATTTTCCCTTTTCTAGCTCCATAAAAGGACTTAACATGCCAAAATGGTTTACCTTGGAAGTTGACCAACGAAGTTCCTTTGGCAATCGTAACATGTTTGACTTAGAGGGTATAACTTCATTTAAAGAGTTTTCCTGGAAAACTCAAAAACATATTTACCAACTTAACGCCTCTCGAGAAACTAAAATATTTGAAAGAACCGCTTACTTTCCTGGCTGGCAAGTTACCATTGATGATCAACCAACTCAAATTGATTATCAAGCCAAACAATACCCTGGTGTTATTTCTTTTACTGTGCCTCAGGGGGAACACCTCATAGAAACCAGCTTCACCGAAGCTACCCCCGCCAGACGTTTAGGCAATGCTTTGTCAGTCGTTAGCCTTATTAGTTTTCTTAGCTTTCTCTATTTTAAAATTCTTCTTTAATGCTTAAACGACTGTCTAAGATCTGGTTTTACTTAATCATTTTCGCCATTAGTTTATTTCTCCTAAAAGACTTATTTCAACTTGGTTTTCCGGACACCCATGATGGTCATAATCATTTAGCCAGGTTCGCCAATCTATGGTTAACTGTCAGATCCGGCCAAATTCCCCCTAGGTTTGCTCCTAATCTTGACCATGGTTTTGGCTATCCCGTCTTTAATTTTAACTACTACCTACCCTTTTTTATGGCCTTGTTCTACAAACTTCTATTTAGTCTTTCTCTGGAAATCAGCCTTAAAGCTGCTTTTATCAGCTTTTACGTTTTAGGTGGTTGGGGAGTCTTCAGTTGGTTAAGAAAAAAAATTCATCCGCCTTTAGCTTTATTAGCCAGTCTGGTTTACCTAACCATGCCCTATCAGTTGGTTAACATCTTTGTCCGCGGCAACACTGGTGAAGTTGCTATTCTGGGTATTCTGCCTTGGGTTTTTTGGGCTTTAGATAAACTTAAGCCCAAGCTGGATAAAAACACCATTGTCTCTGCAATAATAATCTCTATTTATTGGTTAAGTCATAACTTAACCAGCCTAACCGGTTTACCTTTTATTCTTTTTTACCATTTCTTTACTAACCGTAAAAAACTTGGTAATAAACCATTCATTCGTCAGTCTTTAGTTATTTTCTGCTTAAGTATTTCTTTAACCGCCTTTTTTTACTTACCGGCTTTTTTTGAAAAAAAATACACTCTCTTAGACGGCATTATTCAGAACCAACAGCTTAATGATCATTTTTTATATCCTTCCCAGCTGATCAGTTCTGCTTGGGGTTATGGCTACTCAGAGCCTGGGCTTAATGACGATATGTCTTTTAGTTTAGGCTTGCCTCATTTTATCTTAAGTTTGCTCAACTTAATTTTTATTGTTATTTTATTGTTTAAGAAAAAGCTTAAAGCTACTCAGCTTAAATCATATCTTTTCTTTTTATTCTTTTTTACCTTGATTATTTTCTTAACCCTTAATTCAAGCCAGTTTATTTATCAATTAATTAAACCCTTGCAATACCTTCAATTTCCTTGGCGTTGGTTAACTCTCATCCCTCTTTGTTTAGCTTTTCTAGCCACTTGGGGATTTAATAAAATCAAGCAGATAAAAGCTTTAAATCTTGTTTATTTCATCTTAGGCTTAATTTTAATTGCCACTGCTTTACCTATAGCCAGGGCTTCTAACTATTTTCACAATCAACAAGATGATTTTTACTACAAACTTTTTATCACCAGCTCCACCATGCATGAAAATACTTCTAAGTGGTTTGTTCGTGATAGTGTTTATGATTTTAAGCCGCCTTATGTTTTAGAAAGAACTAGTCAAGCCAGAGAAATTGTTCTGAAATGGACCGCTAAAAAACATCAATATCAAATTCAATCAAACCAGCCTTTAGATATAGTTGAGCACACTGCCTATTTTCCTGGCTGGCAAACCAAAGCTAATGGTCAATTAGTTGATATTAACTATCAAGATTCTCAATTTCCAGGCTTTATCAGTTTCAAACTACCTCCAGGAGATTATCAGATTGAAACCGTCTTTACTCAAAAAACTCCAGCTAGGATCATTGGTAACTCTCTCAGTTTAGCTGGCTTAGCCGCTACTATTTTCCTTTGGCTGAAGCTACAATACAAACATCCTTATGAAAAAAAGAAAAAATAGTCTTTGGCTTACTATTTTAACCATTGCCGTACTTGTTAGAATCTATTTTCAAGCCTTAGCTGCCTGGGCAATTAAAAACATTCCTTTTAAAGGTAGCTTTCCTTACTGGGAATCAATTTTAGCTGATCGTGGGCCTGACTGGCTTTGGTTTTGGGGTAACTTTGACGGTGTTCACTATTTAAACATTGCCAAAATTAACTACCAATATGGTTTAACCCAGGCTTTTTTCCCGCTCTACCCTGTTTTAATAAAAATAGTTAACTTTATTATTAACAACTCACTCTGGTCAGCCTTAATAATTTCCCACTTAAGCTTTATTGGTTTTATTTACCTTTTTATTAAACTTGGCCGATTTGATTTCAAATCAAAATCAGTTAAATGGGCTTCAATTCTACTTTTACTTTTTCCTACCAGTTTTTTCTTTTTTGGCGTTTATACCGAATCCCTATTTTTGCTTTTAACTGCCGCCTGTTTTTATTATTCCCGCCAGAAAAAATTCCTTTTAGCCTCTATCTTAGCTGGCCTGGCTTCAGCCACTCGGTTGATTGGCATTTTTCTTTTGCCAGTCATCCTCTGGGAATACTATCAATCTGTCAAAAAACCTCGATTAACCAAGTTGACCTTGATTAGCTTAATCAGCTCTTCAGGCCTCTTAGTCTATTTAGCCTACTTACAAAAACACTTTAATGACTTTTTAATCTTTATTAATTCTCAACCTGGTTTTGGTGCTGGTCGTCAAGTTGATAAATTAATCATGATTTATCAAGTTATCTTTAGGTATATTAAAATGCTGACAACAGTTAGTCCTCAAAACGAAATCTACCCAGTCCTAGCCTTTGAGCTTTTAGCTTCCATGGCTTTTATTGGTTTAATTATTTACGCCTTTATTAAAAAACTTCGTTTAAGCTACTTAATTTTTATTATTCCCGCTCTATTACTACCTACCTTAACCGGTTCTTTTTCTTCTATGCCTCGTTATGCTTTAGCCGCTTTTCCTCTTTTTTACCTACTGGGTAATTTAAAAAGTAAATATAAAAAGGCAAGCTTGGCAGTTGCTTTCGCCTTAATTTTAACTTGGGCTTTTATCCGTTTTGCTCGCGGTTATTGGTTAGCTTAGATTATTGCCTTAAAGAGATTTTTTTGGGCAAAGATATTTGTTGACTGTTTGATCTTTGGTGTCAAACAGCTCAAAGGCAATTTCAGGTTCATGAAAGCGATTCTGATAATATATTGTATCTAATCGTGAAACCAAAGGCATTTTCTCAGGCTCATCAACATCAATAATAAGGGTATTTTCTAAGCAAAAATCCTCAGCTTCTATTCTTTTAAACTCCACCCCATCAAGATGAGTTAAATAAGCATTAAAAATGTTTTGTTGGCCCGTTACTTCATTTTGATAAAGCTCTGGTTCTATCGGCGAAAAAAAGGCTAAGAAAATATGAGGTTGACCCCTAAAAGTGGTAAAAATTACCCGGTCATATTCATGTTTTAAGCTGTTGATTTTTTCAACTACTTCTTTATGTCCATCAAGCCAAAATGGAGCTGTATATTCAGGGTAAAATAGAAAATATCTCCAAAGGAAATAGCTCAGGCCTCCAAGATATAAGCCTATGACTATCATAATACTACCAGCTTTTAGCAATAATCGTTTTTGAGCTACAAATTTATAGCCCGACATTAACCCCTGGACAGTAAATATCTGTAAAACCGGCATCATAATGACGGCTCGTAAGCCGTGAGGCGAGTCAATGGTTAAGCTTGAGGCAATGGGAGCTAAAGCTAGCCAGGTTAGTAAAAATTTATCTAGCTTGTTTCTTCTCTTAATGGCTCCAACTAAGCCCCAAATTAAAAAAGGAAACGATATTAAATACAATTTACCAACTTTTGAGATTTCAAGTCGAGGAGTTGCATCCTTTCCTAAAAATAAAAATTCTGGAGAGAAATGCTGAAGATACTTGTCAATAAATTCTTTACCAAAAAACAGAGGCTTGTTATTAAATAACCGCAGTAAAGGCAGGTCAGTGACGTTATGACGATAAAGGCCTTCATTTAACTCATTTAACAATCCCTCATGGGTAATTAGGGAAATCTTTCTGGCTCTAGTCAACCAATCTGTTTGCTGCATGGCTCTAAAAAGCGGCAGTAAGACTAATAAGCCTAAAATAGAAGCTATCACTATTAACTTCAGCCGCTGTTTTAAACTTTTCCAGTAAATTAGACCATAAGCTAATAATATTAAAGGTAAAAACAGCTTAGTGTTGCTGTAGAAATATAAACTAACAGCCAAAATCACTGCCGCTGCCGGCATCTTCCAGCTCTGTTTCTTACTATCTATTAATAAAGTCAAACCCAACACCATTAAAGGAAAACCTAAATACCATTCCAGGGAAAACCGGGAAGTATGAATCGCCCAGGGGGAAATGGCTATCAAGCCTGCTACTAAGCTGGCAGGGATGGTTTTTTTAAAAACTTTTAAAGCTAAGTAAAAACTAGCCAAAATCAACAAACAGCCAAAGATGACGGTTAGCAGTCTAACTGAAAAAATTGAAAGGCCTAGAATTTTGATGATCGGCACCAAAGCGATAATTCCCAGTCCGGACTTATACTCTCCAAAAGATTCTAAAAACAGTGGCCAAGGTTTTCCAAACTCATCCTTTCCAGTTTTAAGCAAAGAGTATGCATTATAACCGTTAGCAGCTTCATCCCAGTTAAATCCTTGAGGCACTTCAGCTAAACGATAAGACCTTAAGAAGAAACCTATTAACAAAAATATTCCTAACAATATATAACCGGCTTTTTTCTTCACATAATTAGTTTAACAGAGATTTTCTTCCTGATAAACAGTCTGTTAAAATATAAGTAATGCAATCGTCTTATAAAATATTAGTTACCGGCGGCACTGGCTTTATAGGTAAGCACTTAATTAATCGCCTCCAAACTCAGGGTCACCACCTGACCGTGATTGACAATCTCTCTGCTAGTCAGAAAAACCAACTACCTTCAGGAATTAAGTTTTATCAAAAAGATATCGGTAATCCAGCTTTAATCAAGTTGTTTAAAGCCATTAAACCCCAAGTGGTTTATCATCTAGCCGCTGATAACCGCATCACCAGCTCTCCTCAGGAAACGATCTTAAGTAATGTTATCGGCACCTTTAATATGCTTAATTTATCTAAACTCACCAAAGTTAAACACTTTATTTTTACTTCTTCAGCTGCTGTTTATGGTGAATCTAAAAACTTACCCATTAAAGAAACTCACCCGACTAAACCTATCTCAGCTTATGGGGTGTCTAAACTAGCTGGTGAGCTTTATTGCCAGCTTTTTAAAGACCATTTCCCCAGCACCATCTTTAGATTTGCTAATGTCTATGGTCCTGGACAAAACAGTTCTTCTGAGGGGGGAGTAGTGGCTATTTTTATCTCTAAGTTTTTAAAAAGCCAAAAACCGATTATTTATGGTACTGGCCAGCAAACCCGGGATTTTGTTTATGTTGATGATGTTATTGATGCTTTGGTTTTAGCTTTAGCCAAGCCGCAATCAACCATCTTAAATATTGGTTCTTCTCAGCAAACCAAAATAATTGACTTACTTAAGCTTACAGCTAAATTAATTCACCAAAAACCTGAATATATCAAAAAGCCTAAACGACCAGTAGAAATAGAAAAAAGTGTTTTTGAATCTAAGCTAGCCACTCAAAAACTTGGCTGGCAGCCCAAAACCAGTTTAGCCACTGGCCTCAAACAAACTATTGACTACTTTAAACCTTTATGAAAAAACTGGTTTTAATCTTACCTGCCTTAAATGAAGCTCAAGTCATTGGCAAAGTATTAAAAAAAATTAAAAAAAAGGTTAAAGCCCTGCCAGTCAAAACCGAGGTTATTGTTGTTAATGACGGCTCTTCTGACAAAACTGCTCAAATTGTAAAACAGCAAAAAATAAAAGTTCTGACTCATAAGGTCAATCGTGGTCTAGGCGCCTCCTTAGGCACTGGTTTAGCCTACGCTAAGCTGGTCAATGCTGATTTTGCCATTACCATGGATAGTGACGGTCAGCACGATCCCAATGATATTATTAAACTCTTAACTCCACTATTAAAAAACCAAGCTGACATCGTTATTGGCAGTCGCATGCTAGGTAATCAGCAGGACATGCCCTTTTTAAGGCGCCTTAACAACAAGGCCTTTAATCTTCTCACCTTAAGTCTGTTTGGCATGACCACCACCGACTCTTTATCCGGTTTTCGAGGTTTTTCCAAAAAAGCCATTAATAATCTTCGTCTTAAAACCGAACGCATGGAGGTTTCCAATGAGTTTTTTAATGAAATCAAAAGAAATAATCTTCGTTTCACTGAAGTTCCTATCAAAGTCATCTATACTCCATACTCTCTCACTAAGGGTGTTAAACCAGGTAATATATTTGCTATAATCTTTAGGCTATTCTTAAGACTGTTTAGATAATATGACATTTCTACCAATTCAAATCATTTTCGGCCTCTTTCTTTTATTTGCTGTTTCTAGGGTTCTCTTACGACTCAAAGACGGCACCTTAACTTTTAACACCTTTGCTTTTTGGACTGCCTTGTTTATCTTAGCCATAATTGGGGTTATCAAGCCTGAACTAACCACCCTGGTAGCCGATAAACTTGGTATTAACCGGGGCAGTGACGTAGTTGTTTATGCCTCCATCATGCTGTTGTTTTACTTAATCTTCCGCACCAATATTATGTTAGAAAACTTACGCCATGACTTGACTCAACTGGTTCGTCGTCTTGCTCTTAAAGATGAGATCAAGAAAAAATAATGAAGCTTCTTTTTCTAACCGAGTTCTTTCCTCAAGATAATAAATTGGTTTTTACTGGCGGGGTTGAAGCCCGAGTCTATTATATTGCCACCCTTGCTAAACAAGACTTTGATGTTCAAATAATTTCCTCTCGTTCCCGGCAAATTCCTGCTACTCCATTATCTGTCTTGACTCGTTTTGTTTACATCTTTATCGCCTTTTTCAAAGCCATTCAAGCAGACTTTGATTTAATCGAAGCTTCTAATGTAGTTACCTATCTACCAGCTTTTTTAGCCGGTAAACTTAAAAATAAACCTACCATTGCCTGGATTCCTGATGTTTTAGGTAAACATTGGTTTGAGTTTGGTTTTTTTGTTGGCATTTTTGGTTTAGTTTTAGAAAAAATCGCTTTACTTCTGCCTTGGAATAAAATTATTGCTCTTAGTCAATCTACTAAAGATAAACTCATTGCCCAAGGCATCAATCCTCAGAAAATATCGGTCGCCAAAGCCGGCATTGACCCTAAAGAATTTAAGCTTAAACCTCCGAAAAAATTTCCCCAATTTACCATTATCTGCATTGCTCGCCTAGTTAACACTAAAAGAATTTTTGATCTGATTAAAGCTTTTGCTGATCTAACTAAAGCTCAGTTGATTATCATTGGCCAAGGCCCTAAGAAAAATAGCCTCAAACAGTTAGTTAAAACCCTCAATCTTCAAACCAAGGTTAAATTTTTGGAAAATCTATCTCGCCCAGCTTTAATTAAAGTTCTTTATCAATCTCATCTTTTTTGCCTGCCATCAATAGTTGAAGGTTTTGGCATTGTCACAATCGAAGCCATGGCTGTCGGTCTGCCAGCTGTTTTAGCTGACATTCCCATTAACCGAGAAATTACCCAAAACGGTCAAGGTTCAGTCTTTTTTAAACCAGCCGACCCTCATGATCTAGCTAAAAAAATATCTAAATTAATGACTAATAAATCTCTTTATCAGCAAAAACAACTTCAAGCTAAAAAACTTGCCCCTCAATATACCTGGCAAAAAGTTTATAAAACTACTAAAGCTATCTATGAAACTTGTCTTAATTCTTGACGCTTGGCACCCCATTGTTGGTGGTGGTCAAAAACTCTTTTTAGAGTTGGTCACCCGCTTAGTTAAACACCATCGCTGTCAGATTGAAATTATTACTCGAGCTTTAAAAGATGATCAGGGGAAAAAATTCACTGACAATGAAAGCCTGCTTAATGGACGTTTAACTATCACTCGGCTTGGCCCGACTACGCGTTGGTCAAATCTTCTCGCCCGCATCTGGTTTACTTTTCAATCAACTATCGTTGCTCTTCAGCGAGATTGTGATCTATATCTTGCCTCAACTTTTTTACCAGCCATTTCCTTAAAGCTAATCAAAATATTTAAATCCACCCCCAATTGTTTAGTAGCTATTGGTTTTGGCGCGGTTAATAAATTCTATATTTTCTTAGAAAAATTTCTCACCCAGACACTTAAATATGATTTACTTATCACCGATGACTTTACTTTTTTTAAACAAATAAAATCTAAATCCAGCATTAAATTTATTCCTAATGGCGTTAAAATTCCTTCAAAATCAAAAGTCAAAAAATATTCTGACTTTACCTTTCTATTTGTTGGCAGAAATGAACCTCGCAAAGGCGTCCAGATATTACGCCAAGCCTTTAACCAGATAAAAAAGAAATTTCCCCAAACCAAACTTCGGTTAATCGGCCCAGGCTTTAAAATCATTAGTCAAAAACAACTTCATCAAGAGCTTTTTAAAGCTCATTGCCTGGTTTTACCTTCTTTAAAAGAGGGTCATCCTTTAATTCTGTTTGAAGCTTGGGCTCATCAACTGCCTGTTATTGCCACCAAAGTCGGTAGTGTTCCTCGTTTTGTTAACTCCACCAATGGCTATTTAATCCCTCCTAAGGATTCATCTGCTTTAACTCGAGTCATGAAACTAGCTATCAAAAACCAATACCTTAAAGTTTTAGGTAAAAACGGCTTTAATCTCATCAAAAACTACACTTGGTCAAAAACAGTTAACCGCTACTATCAAGCTTTAAGTTCTTTACGCCAATAATCTAAAGTATCTTGCAGGCTAGTTTTAAAGCTTATCTTTGGTTGCCAACCCAATCCTCTTAGTTTTTGATTATCTCCCACAATTGTATTAGGGTCATTCTTCCGCCACTGGTTTTTTTGCTTGATCTTAAACTGCTTCTTAGAGAGTTGTTTAAATCCATTTACTACTTGTTTAATACTTTTCGCCTTTCCCGAACAAACATTATAAACCTCGCCAGCCTTACCTTTTCTGATTAACAGCCAATAGGCTTTAACTCCATCACGAACATCTAGAAAATCTCGTTTAATATTAAGATTTCCTATAACCAACACCGGTCTAATCTTACCTCTTTCTATCTCAGCCGTCTTTCTCCCTAGATCAGTTATTACCCATCCAGGTCTTTGCCCCGGTCCAATCAATAAAAAGGCTCGGGTGCACACCAACTTCAGCTTGTAGCTTTTAGCCAACTGCAAGCAAACTAACTCTTGAGTTAATTTGCTTAATCCATATGAGTTTTGAGGTTCAAGCCTAGCGATTTCTTTAAAAGGTTTTTTATCACCAGCTTTATACACAGCTGCTGTGCCGGTAATTAATATTTTAGGCTTTTTCTTTAATTGAGCCGCCGTCTGAAGTAAATTAACGCTGCTAAATAAATCTACTGCTAAGTTTTTCTGTAAAGATTTATCAATTAACTCTTGAGATCGAATAATCGGACTAGCTAAATGAAAAATATAATCAGGCTTTTCTTTATTTAATATCTTTTCCAGCTTACTTTTATTACTTAAATCTCCCTGATAACCGCCTTTAACTTTTTTTAAATCAATCCCTGTAACTTTGACTCCTTGGCTTTCTAATAACTCCTTTAAATGCTTTCCAGTAAACCCAGCTATGCCTGTAATAAACGCTTTCATTGGCTATAGTATACTATGACTGTATGAAACTTTCTGTGGTCATGGCTGTCCATAATAATGCTTCAACCCTCAGACAAGCCATTGACAGTCTCCTTCACCAAACCTTTAAAAACTTTCAGTTTATTATCGTTAACGACGCCTCAACCGACGAATCTTCTACCATTCTTACGAAAATCGCTTTGGATGATAAACGCCTGAAAATCATCACTAACAAGGCTCGGTTAGGCCTAACCCGTTCTCTTAATAAAGCCCTAAAGCAGGTGAAAACTAAATATATTGCTCGTATGGACGCTGATGATATAGCTTTACCCAGGCGCCTTGAAAAACAACTCGATTTTCTGGAAAAACATTCAGATATCATGTTTATCGGCACTGCTGCTTATTTAATTAATGATAAGGAAAAACAAATCGGTCTCAAGAGATTTCCCAGTGATAATCAGACTCTGCGTCGTTTAGTCCTCCGTTACTGCCCCTTTATCCATCCTACCTGGATGTTTCGTCGTTCCCTTTTAAGAGAGATAGGGGACTATAACGAAAACTTTCTCTTTGCCCAGGATTACGAGTTTGTCTTACGCTTGATGAGTAAATATCAAGTTGCCAACCTGCCCCAACCTTTGCTTCGCTACCGGGTTGATTCGCCCACAGCCATCTCCTTAAAAAATCTTAAACAGCAAGAAAAATTTGCCCTTAAAGCCCGTTATCTAGCTTTAACTTGCTATGGTTATCCTCGTTCAGAAGCCTGGAAGCTCATTAAGCCTGCTCTTTCTTATCTCATCCCTGCTTTTATCAAAAAACCCATCTATCAAAAATTCTTATGGTGAAAACTATTGCTAAATACGCTTTATTAGTCGCCGCCATTCTTCTTATTAGTCTTAGGTTAGCTACTCTAAAGCCTGAACCGCCTGAAAGACTTAAGCCTCCTCCTTCTCCTTCACCTCAGGGCCCTGACTATATCGGCTGGAAAGAATTTAAAAATGAAACCTATAACTACATGATTAAATATCCTCATGACTGGCATTTCCACGAAACCGGCTTTAATCCCCCTCCACCTACTACCATTCTACTTTCTAATAAGCCTGAAGAAAAAAAATCCCAGCCCCATGTCTTTGTAGAGATTTTTGTTGATCAGCGTTTAGGTCGAACTTTAGATAATTATGAAGAGATTCAAAATCTAACTTCTCAAGGCAATGTAGCCCTGCCTTTAAAAGTCCATGACTCACCCGCGGTTTTAATTGACAATTTAGGCCAAGATGGTAATTTGGCCACTATGTATGTTGAGCATGGAGATTATATTTATCGCCTGAGCTGGAACGGCACCCGCCCTGATGTCAGAGGCCAATTTAAAGATAAGTGTTTAGCCATCATGGCTTCCTTGACTTTTCTAGACTAGCTTTTCAATAATTCTCTCAGTCCCTCTTCTAACTTTATCTTTGGTTGCCAGTTAATTCTTTGCTTAACCTTGCTAATATCAAACCGATTTTTATCAATATCATGAGGTCGGGATTTACCAGTATAAGTAACTTTCAGTTTCTTGCCGCTAATTTTTTCAATTAATTTAATTAAATCAGCCAAAGTAGTTGATCGAGGATAAGCCACATGATAAATCTCACCCGGTTCAGTCTCAGCTTGAGCTAGTTTAATAGATACCTTAACCAGATCTTCAACATAAATATAACTTCTTTCCACTCCAGGTTTAGTTAATTGCAACTCTTGATTGTTCAATAAATATTTAACAATCATCGGCACAATATAAATCTTATCCTGCCCCGTTCCATAGACATTAGAAGTTCTTAAAACCAAAGTCTTAACCTTGAAAACCCGGCTATAAAATCGACACAACTCCTCACCTAAAAACTTAGTAAATGAATAATGAGTTGTTGGCCTGATTGGATCAGTCTCTTTTTTGTAATCTGTATACGGTTGATCATAAACATAAGTGCTGGGGAAGATTAATTTAGCCTTAACTCTCTTACAATATTCCAAAACATTCACCATCCCTAAAACATTAACTTTGTAAGCCAAGCTAGTATTCTCATTCGAACTTCTATAACCCGACACGGCTGCTAAATGAAAGACCGTATCGACTTGAGGTAACTTAGTAAAGTCATTCACTCTACTCACATCTTGGTTGTTTTCCAGGTTAAACTTCACCACCTCTATACCTTGGGCTTCTAGGGTCTTACTTAAATGCTTGCCAATAAATCCATTACTACCTGTTATCAAGGCTTTCTTCATAAGAGTAATTTTAGCATATAATATAAGCATGCTTTCTATTTGCTCTCCTCAACTAGGCCTCTCACCTGAGTCTAACTCTGGCGGTGAAGTTCATGATCGAGAAATTTTGACCCGTTTATGCCAGCAAGGCATTATTGTCCATAGTTTACTCCCCAGAGGTAGGTCTTACCTCAGCCAGGATAATCTTAAAATTAACTATACGTGGATTCGTTCCATGGTTCCGCCTCATGTTTTCAATGCTTTTGTTTTTCCTTATCTAATTAAAACCTACTTGACTCAAGGTTTTAATCTTCTTAGAGTTCATAATCCTTACTTTGTCGGCCCGGCGGCGGCTATTTTTAAAAAACTTTTTCCTCAAGTTCCTTTAGTTTTAACTCACCATCATGTAGAAAAAGGCATAAATCATTTAATTGATAAAATATTTATAAATAAGTTTGACCACATTATTACTGTCAGTCAATATACTAAAAAACAAATAATTGATAACTTTCTCTATCCTAGTAAAAAAATATCTGTTGCTTACAATGGTATCAATAAGTGTTTTCAACCTGGCAAAAAACCGCAGAATCTAATCAAAACCCTAAATCTAGACGGTAAAATTATTTTATTATTTCTCGGCGGTTTTAAAAAAAGAAAAAATCCACTTTTCTTGCTTGAAGTTTTAGCTAAATTAAACAATCCTAATATTTGCCTTGTATTTGCTGGCATGGGGCCACTTCTAAAATCACTGCAGCTTAAAGCTAATAAATTAAACCTGTCTTCTCAAGTTAGATTTCCAGGATTTATTAAAGAAAAAGATAAAGTTGATTATTATCAATTAGCTGATATCCTTTTACTTCCTTCATTGAAAGAAGGTTTTGGGATGACTTTAACAGAAGCTGGAGCTTGTGCTATTCCTGCAATTGGTTCTGACAATTCCTCAATACGAGAAATTATTATTCCCAACAGAACTGGCTATTTAGCTAAGCTAAATGATATTAATGATTGGAGACAAAAACTTACTCGGTTGATTCAATCTAAGTCTCTTTGTCAACAGATGGGACTCAACGCCCAAAAACATGTTCGTAATAAATTTTCTTGGGATAAAAGCATTAAAATTCATTTGAAAATATTTGACCAATTAATTAAAAATTCTAATTTAATCAAACAGTAATATTATGAGTCAAAAACAAATA
>Ga0209976_10001329_pt1 | contig 14707 bp, 18 predicted proteins | sample SumtaG_FD_182806 | JGI IMG/M metagenome (GOLD analysis project Ga0209976, IMG submission 182806) | Deep subsurface microbial communities from Indian Ocean to uncover new lineages of life (NeLLi) - Sumatra_00157 metaG (SPAdes) (version 2) | ecosystem: Environmental > Aquatic > Marine > Oceanic >...
ATCGTTCTATGTATTCATCCTGAGCTTCTTGAAGTGTAGTAGTCCCACGATCTAAGTTTCTCCACGTCTCTGACTTTACCACATTATTAGCAAATTTCTTTATCCGAATTTCATCATTGACAAATCTCATTAAGAACTGGCCAGGTTTAAAATTTAATAAAACATTCCCAACATCAAAAATTATATTTCTTATCAATATTGTCAAGCGGAAAGGGCTTAAGATTTTAAAGAATAAAGGAAGCAATTGAACATAAAGGTTTTTAAATTATAAATTAGTGCGGAAAATTACTTTATAAATATTGAATCTCGTTCTGAATCTATTCAAACCTTGAATCGGGTCAACACATTTTTTAAATCTTCAGCAAGATTACCTAGCTTATTAGCTGTTGTGGAAATCTCTTCCATCGAGGCAGTTTGTTGCTCAGTTGAACTATTTATTTCAGATATTGAGGTCCAAGATGAACTAATCATAGTCATAATTTCCTCAATTTTAGTCCTCGTCGAGTTTACGCCATTTTTTGTTTCTTCTGCCAATTTTCTAACTTCACTCGCAACAACTGCAAAACCTCTCCCCCATTCACCAGCTCTTCCTGCTTCGATACTGGCATTTAAAGCTAGTAAATTAGTTCTCTCAGAAACATTAGTGATTAACTTAATAATATCTCGAATCTCGTCTGATGACTGCATTATCAGTTGACTTTCTTCAGCAACACCCTGAGTTGTTACTGCAATTTCTTCAGTGGCAGCATTTACTTCACTAACACCAGCAGCTAATTCAGTGGCAATATTAGCAACTTGAATCGAACTCTCAGAAGACTTATTTATAACTTCTGTCAAATTCTCTTTTGTAGTTGTTATGATTTTTAAAGCATAATTTATTAATAGGATTGTGACAAAAATACCCGCCGGATAAAATATAGCCATTGTAATCCATGAATTCTTAGAGCTTCCCGCCTGAAGAATGGCAACACATGCAATAAAAACAATAGTTGAAACTATAATTACTGATATTTTAAATTCTAAGGTTTTTCTGTCCCTTCCTGTGCGAATATAAAAAAGTGCTACAAGTAAAACCCAACATCCTAAAAGAAATAGAAAATTGAGATTGTTATCATATTTAGTTTGAAAAAGCATCTGTCTTTCACATGTAATATTTAATATAATATTTATAATTTTTTAGAAAAATGTGTTTTTATAAAGGACTATTCACAATTTTTCTCAAATTTACATAAATAGTAATAGATTTTATTTTTAAAGATTTTTAATTTTGCACTTGTTTGTATTAAAGCAAAGGAAATATTATTAAATCTAAAATTATCTTATTTACAAAAAATGAAATTGAAGTATTGTACTGTTATTAGTGATTATAAATCACCCTATACTGAACCATTGAAAACCCGAAAAGGTGATATTCTGCAAGTTGATATTAAAGAAAGTGAATGGTCTGGATGGGTTTGGTGTATGAATAAAGATGGTAAGGAAAGATGGGTTCCAAGGAATTATTTAGATATCCATGGTACTTCAGGAACTTTACTTCAAGATTATGAAGCAACAGAGTTATCAGTGTTTATTGGTGAAGAGTTAATGATTGAAAAAGAGGAAAGTGGTTGGGTTTGGGTATCAAATGCAGAAGGAAAAAAAGGATGGGTTCCTTTAGAATATATTAAGATCAAATAATCACTAATTCAATTTAATAACTTAACAAACTTTTAGTAGGTTAAAATGAATTCAGTTATAATTAGAGAGCCCAAAATAGATGAAATTCTTGAATGTGTTAAGGTTTTCCTTTTATCTTTTGATAGAAGTGATTTTAGCGGTATATTTGATGAAGAACAAGCATGGATATATTTAATTAATCAAAAGATTGCTAAATTTCTTATTGCTGAAAAAGAAGATAAAATAATCGGTGTGGGGGGAGTATTCCTTTTTCAACAGGTCGCAAGTATTGGATATATGGGTGTATTAGCAGATTACAGAAAAAGGGGCATAGGAACATTATTATTTAGAAATTTAAAGGAATCTGCAACTCGCTTTCGCAGATTTAAAACGATAATACTTTATGCATCCAAATTAGGGCAACCTATCTATGAAAAATTCGGTTTTCGGGGAAAATATAACGCTTCGAGACATTATTTAATAAAAGCAAAACCTGAAAAACAAGATGAACCGAATAAAGTTAAAATTATAAAATCTACCCCCAATTGGGTTTTGATCCTTGACAGAGAAACTATGGGGTTTGATAGATCTGATTATTTGAAAGCAAGAATTACTCTAGGAGCAAAATATTTAATTTTAGAAGATAAAGGTTATGCTCTTATTTCCAACGTGTTCTCTAAAATAAGATTAGGACCTTTAATAGCCAAGAATTCAGATACAGCACTACAAATTATCAAAAAAGGTCTCAAATTAGGTGCAGATAATTTAATTATACCTTATCACCCTTCTCTACAAAATAAAATGTCAAGGATAACACAATTTATTGAAATGAAAGGAGCCCCAAACATAAAAATGGTTTATGGAGAAGAAATCAAAGAAAAAATGGACTATTTATACTCTATTGGGACTTACGCTAAAGGATAGATTACAAACTAAGTCCCCCATTTTATATCTCTTTAATTGCATTTTGAATTCTTTCAAGAGCTTTTTTTAGAGTCGATTGCGGGCAGGCAATATTTATTCGCTGAAAACCATCTCCACCACTCCCAAACATTGATCCGTCATCCAAAACAACTTTAGCCTTCTGTCTTAAGAAACCTTTCATTTTATCAGCATCAATCCCTAATTTCCTGAAATCAAGCCAAACAAGATAAGTTCCTTCAGGTTCAATAATTTCTATTTGGGGGATATTCTTTTTAAGAAATGATTTAGAGTTGAAGACCAGCTAAATTAAAAGTTTTACTCAGAGATGTGCATGTTATCGTTCTTAGTTTTATTTAATTTAATTAAAAAAAGCCATGAAAAAAAGTGTTTTCTATTAAGGTTTCATAAATATGAAAAAAATTATAAAAAAAAAGGAAAGATTTTGATTGTATTGATATTTTAAATAAGACTCAAGTAGTTACTGTTAATTGTTTTTTATCAAAACTATCTGGATCTCCACCTTCCTCGATAAATTCTGCAAATCTCTTTAAGCCTTCTAAAAGAACGCCTCCAGCAGATTCAAGAATTCTTTTGTTCCTCTCTTCTTCAAATTCACCCCAGATTGAGACATTTGTAGTATCTCCCTTCGATTTTAATACATATCCCATCTTAGTAAATATAGAGCCTTCTATGTCAAAGGAGATTTTTTTATTTTCTTCAGTTTCAATCCGTGTAGACGTTAGGTCACCAATCGTAGATTTTACTTCCCACTTATTTGGTCCAATACTAACATTCTCATTTACGGTTAGGTTCCATAGAGTTGACCAGTCATCATTCATTAAAATATCATAAATAGTTTTTGCTGATGCATTCGCATCCGTTTTTACTGTTACTTTAGGCATATCATCACCTCAATTTTGTTGCATCTAGAAAAAAGGATAAGCTAGTTTTTATACGTTTGTGTAAAATCTAGATTTTTAACTAAAAGTTTTGAAGAAGTAACAGTTTAATATGAAGGGAGAGAAATAGCAAACTTGCATTTATCATCTCCATTCACTAATGACTCTATTATCTTAATCCTAACAGGTTTTCCCAGAATACCTTCCCACTGCTGACGATACCAACCAGCACTACAATTACAAAATGTAGGGGAGATTCCTTCATTAAAGTGATTTCTAACTATTGGGCAATGACAGTAATTCTTTTTTTTCTCTTCTAAAGTTTCTGCTTTTTCATAACCTTCGGGATTATAAGGAATTTTGGTTACATGGATGATACTTTCTTTCCGTAAGGGATCCTCATACCAAGCATAATCTTTGTGCATCTCTTTTAGAACTTCGTCTATATCGCTTGTTTTATTGTATATCGATCTTAATGTATTAATCCGTTTTTTAGAAAAATCATGGGCACAGCATGACAGGATATCATATTTTTCATAATCATTTGCCACCCCATCAAGTCTATTAAGCATCATTTTTATCCATTGAGCTCTCTCATCATTACTAGATTCAATAGTAAACAATGTTTCCCTATCTCTCATAACCTCTTTTCTAACCTCTTCACCTAAAACTCTGTCTAAATTTCCTTCTAATCTTTTATCCCATTGATGTATTCCACATTGCATTTCAATTTCATTCTCATCAGGATTTTCTTTATTATATTTATGAAAAACTAAGCGTAACCATCCTGTACCTGGAATACCATGCAAGTTAAAATAGGTAGACAAATGTTGGAAGGTCTCAGTAATACTTTCTAATGAACCTTTATGAATTTTAAACAATACTTCTTTTGTTTCAAGAAATTTTGTATTAATATTATCTAATTCAATTGTTTCTTTAATTGGTATACAAAGATCTATATCTCCTCCTCCATCACTATAAACTCCATAGTCTATAACAGCTATAGGTGGGCCTAATGCGAAGTCTTTACATTGTTGATTTATTATATCAATCTTAGATGGAATATCCTTAATTTCACCACGAAAATTGATATAACCGACGAGGATTTTATCGGTTTTCTTATGAGCGATTTCATAATCTTGAAGCAACATCTTTACTCATTTACATAATATACACTCAAGTATAAAAAGATTTAACTATTGAACTAAGTCTGAACTTTTAATGTGTGAAGATAGCAATGAGTTAATAAGCTTTAAAAATGTTCAATTTTACCTCTCAGAGGGAGAGATATACGATGGTCAGTTTATCAATCACAAAAAATTTAAATACTAAATCACTTATTAAATAAGTGATTATAGTGGTAATTATCTCAGACCATGCTAAAAAACAATTGGTGAAAAGGGGAATAACAGAAAACGAGGTTGTTGAAGCTATAGAAAATTGCGAAATTATCTTTGAAGAAACTGATGCAAGATTCGGTAAAAAAAAATATAGTAAATTTCCACTTGGTTTGAAAAGTTTAATTGTTGTTTGGTTTATTAATAAAAGTAGTGAAGAGGAAGTAATTACAGCATATTGGAGGAGAAATCGAAAATGGGAAAAATAGTTTGTAAGAAATGTAATATTGAAGCTAAGGAAGTAGTTCTAGAAAATTATGAGTATGAGGAAGGGATACCTTTAAGAAATGTCAACGCACATGAATGTTCTAATTGCAAAGAATTTATTTTTACTGAAGATCAAGTTGAAGAGATGGAACAAAAGACTGACATGATAAAATCTGAGATGTTTGCCTTTAATAGAAAAGTAACAATCTCAGGTCGGTCATTAGTAATAAATATTCCAGAGGATTTAGTAAAGCATATGAACATTTTAAAAGGTAAGATGGTGAAAATAATCCCAGCGGGTAAAAAAAGATTTATAGTTGAAATTTGAAAGAATTAATAATATAGAAAGTTGATCAATTGATTAAAACTGCTTAAGAGATTGACTACTTATAAAAAATAAAAATAGAAAAATAAAAAAAATTACCGAGTAAAATTCATTATAACTGGATTATATCCAACGATTCCTTTATTAACTTTTTTTGCTTTTTTGTGCATTTTTTTTTAACCTTTTCTTTGAGTTGTTTTTGTTAAATATAAAATAGATTATAATCTATATATGGTTTTACTACATAGACTTTCCACGAAGTTTGAAGTATTAGGAAAGTAGTATGAGTAAAAGTTTCAGGAAAATAAATATTATTTTATCCTTCAAAAAATTAACTTTAGAGAAGAAATGAGGGAATATATCAATAAAAGTAAAAAGAGTCAATTACCTCTCAGAGAGAGAGATTTACGAAATATAAAAAATAAAATAGAAAAATAAAAAAAATTATCGAATAAAATTTATTATAACTGGGTTATATCCTACTATTCCTTTATTTACTTTTTTTCCTTTTTTGTGCATTTTTTTTTAACCTTTTCTTTGAGTTGTTTTTGTTAAATATAAAATAGATTGTAATCTATATTTAGTTTTACTACATAGACTTTCCACGAAGTTTGAAGTATTAGGAAAGTAATATGTGCTAAAAATACAATTTTGAGAAATAAACTGGGAAAGCTGTTAACAATGCTTCTAGTACAAAATGAATCATTATCCCCAAAAATTTCCTGAATATAATTAGAAATTTAATGCTATATTTCAAATCTAGTCCTTGATTTAAAATAGATATAAATGAAGAGAAGTTATTCAATAATCTATGAATGTTTATGATCTAATGATGAAACGTAGATCAGCTAGAGTTTTCAATGATCAAAAAATTAGTGAGGAATTAATTGAAAAACTCTTAGATTCTGCGAATAATTGTCCTTCAGGTGGAAATATTCAACCCTTATCAATAATTACCGTGAAAAGTGATACAGGAAGAGAAAAGCTTGGAAATCTAATTGGATCTCAGCCATGGGTAAAAAATGCTCCATTATCGATGATCTTCTGTATTGATTTTTATAGAATAAAGAAATGGGCTGAGCTTTCTGATACAGATTTTCAGGGTGAAGACGCTCTTTCACATTTTCTTATCGCGTATGCGGACTTAATGTGTGCTGCGCAAAATGTCGTAATTCTGTCGGAAAGCTTTGGACTTGGATCTGTTTATGTAGGATCAATACAAGGAGTCATTAACAATATCAGAGAATCATTTTCAATTCCTAAATTAGTACTTCCGATGATGCTGCTTTGCATAGGATATCCCAACTCTATCCCCGACTCTATCCCAAAACTAAATCGTAATATAATTACACATAATGAGAAATATAATGTATTAAATGACAACGAGATTCTAAAAGCCTATAAGGAAAAATATGGGGAATTCGATGAAGATCCTGAAAAATGCTTCATGAAAGCCTACATAGAAGTTATTGAATCAACAAAACAAGAAAGTGATAGATGGTTAAAGCTGGCCAAGAGGAGAATGAAAAAACTAAAGATAAAAAATCATGCTCAATTCTTATTCAATTTGAGATATCCAACTAAAGCGATGGTTAATATGAATAAGGATCAAATTCAAGCTTTTAGAAATGCAGGTTTCAATTTTCTGTAATAAAATTTTACTTTTGATTTTTAATAACTTTGTATAAATGATCTCATAAATAGATTAATTTGCTGAACTTAGAGTGAACTCAAAATATATATTTGTAGTAATAAATTTTAGTAGGGAGCAACTCAGAAGAAGGAAACCTCATTTACTAGTTAACTCTTTAAATTTATTTAACTCTCTAATATTATCAAATCTGTCATCTGACATTATTTTTTCAATATATCTATTATCAAACTTAATTAATTCTGTTAATAGTTCTAAAGCCTCTACTTGATTGTTTTTTAGTGATTCAAGACAAGCGATATTATATATAATCTCAACATTTGCAGGATCTATTTTGAATGCTTTACTAAGATATTGTTCTGCTTTTTCCAGATTTCTTAAATTTAAAAATATATTACCAAGGTTGTTTTGAACATCAGCAACGTTGTGAGAATAGGTTTTAGGATCTTCTTTTGCATAGATTTTAAAGATTTTTAAAGCATCAAGATACTTTTGTTTTGCTTGAGTGAATTGTTGTAATCTGGAGTATATTATTCCAAGGGAGTTCTGTATAATAGCAACATTATAAAGGTATATTCCGGGATTTTTTTCTGCTAATTGTTTAGAAATCTCTAATGCTTCATTAAATATCGGTTCTGCGTCCTCAAATCTATTTAAAGTAGCGTATAAATCTCCGAGATCTAATAGTGTGAGGGCCAACTCTGGTAAAACCTGATTTGGATAATGTTTCGCCATTTTCTTTTTAATTTTTAATGCTTTAAGGTGCATCTGTTCCGCTTCTTCAAATTTCATCAATTCAGTATAGACAATTCCAAGACTACTTTGAGCCTTAGCAATATCGATTAAGTGCATATCATAAGATATTTTCGCTAATGTTTTGTAACTCTCTATAGAATCAATGGATCCATCCTTAATATCCTCTAATAGGTCTAAATCAACACCTACATTTCCAAATTTATTTGTAATTGAAGGCTCCCAAGGGAAATAAATATCGTAATTTTGCTTTAAAAACTGATTGTATGTCTTTAAATTATCAAAATATGATTTTTCTAGACCATTATACTCTTTTGAGTGAAAATCAGGTGAATGAACATTATAATACTGTCTTTTTAAATCTTTATATGAGCTTAATGCACTGCTATATATCTTTTCTGCTTCTTCAAACCGTTTTAAATCTATGTATAAAGTTCCGAGGTTTTTTTGAGTCGCTGCGATATAGGGTAAATAGATTTTGTAATATTTTTTCGCCAAATTTTTGTAGAGATCTAAAGCATTCAGATAAATTCTCTCTGCGTCCTCAGAATTTCCAATGATAGATATAATATTTCCAAGCACGATTAGTATTGGTGCTTTATATTTATCTTCAAGTACAAGTAATTCTCCCGCAATATCAATCAGTCTTTTGTGTTCATAGTCAAATTGTTCTATATTGTTGGCCACTGCTAAAAATTTATTAACTAATTCCTCAGACGGATTTAACTTTGTCTTATGAAAAAGAACTTCAATTTCATCTAGAAGATCATCTCGAAATTTCTTACGCTTTTTTTCATAGTATTGTAGAGCTTTTTTATGTGAATTTTCATCAGCTAGTGAATTTAAAACATCTTGAATCTCTTGAGATGAGAATTTATACGTCTCTTCTTTACCTTCTTTCTTCGTTATTATTCGGATAGCTAACAATTCATTGATAGATTTCACTACATTTGAAAATTTACAACAGGTTTCAATAGATTTTCTATCAATATTAGTGTCTATATTTGTATTTATCACATACAATAACTTAAGCAATTCTAATGCTTCTGGATTCGAAAAAAGAATCTCTTCAATTATTTGTTTATAAAATTTTTGTATCTCTGTGAAATCACTTTTGAGATTAAAAACCTTTAATTTATCAAAATCAATTCTTTGATAATTTTTCTTTATTAACTTTTCAATCCCTGTATGTCCCTCAGGTAATTGTTTAATAATTCCTAAAACTTTATTTGGATATCTGACCCTAAGTCACTTCTATATCTTCTAAGTATTAATGTTGAATTTCATGCTTTAATATTTAAATTTACTTGATAGTACGAATTTTACAAAATTAAATAAGTTTTAAGGGAAAAATAAAAGGGGGGGTTGATCTATTCTTATTTTTTCCAGATATCGAGCCGTCCACCAAGCCAAATTGAGTATAAATGAACTTATTTAAATAGGGTCGATCCGTTTTATGAGTAAAATTTTATCAAAATCCGAATCATGAGAATATACCTCTTGAATCTTATTTTCTAGTAAACTTGCTGCAATTAACGAATCCCTGCCACCTGTTTTGTATTTTTCAGCTATTTCGAATGCAAATAGAATTGATGATGTAGAAATGTCTAAAACATTGATATTTTTTGAATCTATAATTGCGATTAACCGCTTTTTAACCTCGACCTCTTTGTATTTAAATGCCTTAACTAATGCATGAAAACACTCCATGAATACAATTGAAGGGATCCCAACAACTTCTTTCCCGTTAACAATATTTAGCAGCACTTCCTTGCAATGTAAGTGTTCAGGAAGGTCTTTATTTAATGCATACACAAGAATGTTCGAATCAATACCTCTCATGATTTCCACATACTTTTGCTCGCCTTTATTACGTCAATATTCTTTAAACCTTCTGTTAAAGGATCCTCCAATATTTCGAGAATTTTATCTTTATTATCCCATTTTTGTCTTAGATCATGGCAGAAAATAATATATTCACCAATCTTCATGTTAAGATGATTTGCTTCCCGTTTGATCTCCCACCACTTCTCTTTTAGCTCATCATCAATTATTATATTTGTTCTCATATATGTAAGTATGTATTACATACTTAAAAGCTTTGATAGTTTAAACTAGTAGTTCTAGAGAAATTACCACATAATTAGTGTGAACTAAGTTTTCTCTTTCCATTATTTGAAATCTTGAATAAACCCAGATATCGATTAAATTCATTCCCGTTTTAAAAATCGGACTAAAATTAAATCGAAGATCAACAATAGGGGTATCGGTAGCATTATTGGTATTAAATTTTCCCCCTGGGAATTTAGAATGTACATCGCAGGTATTGATATCATTAATGGGATTATTTCACTAATGATACCAACCAAAATAAAGCGTATTTTGTTGAATTTTCCTATGAAAAACAGAAAAATTTCTACCAGAAAGAAAAGTCTAAAAAAACAATACACGAAATGGTACTGAAAGGCGCTGAAAAATCTGATTGAATACCATGCAGGTTCAAGAGATACTTCCCAAATCATTGCAATAATGCTATTAGGCCCAGGTCCAAGATCCACGTGATAAGCGAAAGGTGCAAAAAAAACGACTATGATTGATAAAAATCCTATAACTATTATTTTCAACCGTTTATTGCCAAGTGACATATTAATAGTTCTAGGGAATTATCACGTAAATAACTATTTAAAAATGAAAATACAATCTCATATTTTCAATATTGGTGTTCTTTATCAACTTGATTAATAGGAGATTTTCCTTTTGCGATATTGCTGATATTCTCGGCAATGATTTTAATGCTTTTCCCAGAAAATCGTGTAATTTCAGCAGAACCGATACTGTGGGGTGTTGCGATAACATTGGGTAATTCCCAAATAGGATACCTGGATGGTTTATCAACTTCAGGTTTCCATTTAGGATCCCACCAATGAGGAATCCACCATACATCTATTGCCGCACCGGCTATTCTATTTTCTTTAAGAGCTAAATAAAAAGCTTTTTCTTCAATTATAGCTGCTCTTGCAATGTTAATTACATATGCCGTTGGCTTCATTAATCGTAATTCACGCTCTCCAATCATTCCCCTTGTCATTGGGGTAAGTGGAACAGATATAATGATAAAATCTGATTCCGAAAGAACGTAATCTAAATCATCAGGGTCGCCTAAAAAATCAAGGTTCATACTATTTTTTAAATCCTCTGATTTCCGTCTTCTTATTCCTAGTATTTTCATTTCAAAGGCTTGTAACCGTTTTGCAATTTCAATGCCAATGCTTCCTAATCCGATAATACCTACTTTTTTCTCTCGTAATTCAATACCCCGATTTCTATCAATATTTGGAAATGCTTTGTGGCGTTGGACAACACGTTTTGCCAGAGCAAGAAGTAAGCTTATCGTTCCTTCTGCTAAAGGTACAGGGTTCGCTCCCGATGTGTTTGCTACCAAAATACCATCACCAATTGCATCAAATGGCAGAGCATCCACACCAGCCCCTGTTTTCTGAATGAGTTTTAAGTTTTTTGCCTCTTTCACAACAGCTGCAGATAAACGGGTACATACAATAATTTCAACATCTCGCGCGAGACGTATCAGTTCCTCTTCAGTTCCTTTTTCTGGTACAATTAACTCTATATTATCTGGCAATAGATCCGTCTGTTTTGCTATCCAGTCTGATAGATAGGAATGTACAACTAATACTTTCATGATAAGCTATATAAAATTATATTTGCGTAAATTAAATATCGATAATGAAAAAGGCTTTAAAAATTCTCATTACTATTATAAAACTCAATTCCTCTTAGTAGTAATGAGAGAAAAATTGAAAAAGGAAAATTAAAACATTAGATTATTAATGTTTTAAAAAATATCATCTAATTTTTACATCAATGACTGCTGGTTTGCCTGAATTTTTAGCACGCTGAAGAGCATTTTTAATTTCATTGGGATCAGATACTGATTCACCATAACATCCAAAAGCCTCAGCAAGTTTACTGTGATCAAAATCAGGGAAGTCTACATCTATTGTACGATTTTTAAATATAGATTGCTGCACGTCCTTGATCATACCATGTGCACTATTGTTTGCTATCACATAAATCAGATTTTTTAAACCCAAACGTACTGCAGTTTCTAATTCTTGTATATTTATCATGAAAAAACCATCCCCCGATATTGAAACGACTTGTTTTTCTGGTTTTGCCAGTTTAGCACCAATACCATATGGTATTGAAGTTCCTAAGTGTCCCATACAAAGTGAATGAAGTGTTGATAAAGGTTTTCTATCATACAAATGGAGTATAGCATGAGTGTTATAGACTACATTCCCACCATCGATTATTAAGATTGCATCTTCATCAATAAAGTCTAATACTTCTTTTATCATCCTGAATGGATCGATTGGTGTTGTATCACTTGAAGCCATGTTCTTTAATGCTGTCAATGTTAGCTTTTTAGTTGCGCTAAGGTTCTCTAACCATTCTCTCTTCTCAATTCTTTTCTTATTCTTTACTTCATTAAGGATTTGAGTTAAGAACATTTTACAATCTCCTACGATTCCTATTGTAACGGGTTTCTCTCTCCCGATCATGGCAGGATCAATATCAACTTGTATCATTTTTTGTGAGTCGTTCCATGTCGGTTCAGAGCCATATTCCATTATAAAAGAAAATTTGCACCCAAGACTTAAGATAACATCGGCATTACGTGCCATTGACATAAACATTCTCATTGTTGTTCCTAAATGACATTTTGATTGACTAGATATAGTACCAATACCCTGAACAGTGGTGATCACGGGAATTTGTAAGTATTCCGCAAATTCTTGTAGCTCATTCCATCCTTCAGCTCGTGACACACCCCCACCAGATATAATCAGTGGACTTTTCGCATTCAATAGCATATCTAAAGATTCCTTAATTAATTGAGGATTTACTCCTGGTTTTTCAACTGACCGATATTGATTTTTAGTAAGAATTTTTACTTTTTCTTCTTCAATCTTTCCAGTTAAGGCATCTTCATAAAACTCTAATAAAACTGGTCTCGGGCGTCCTCCAGTAGCCTCTCGAAAAGCTTTATGAACCGCATCGGGAATATTTTCTACCTTGCGAACACTTTTTTGATATTTAGTTATTGGTTTAAACATTGTGATTTGATCTATTCCTCCTTGTAATGCGAATTTGTCAGCCTCCTGAGTCTTTACTTGAGCTACTATTGCAATCATAGGAATATTATCACCCCACGCAGCCCCCACACCCGGTACTAGGTGTGTTGCTCCCGGCCCCACCGTTCCCATGCATACTCCAGGTGTATTAGTTACTCTTGCCCAAGCATCAGCTGCATGCGCCGCCGCTTGCTCATGTCGAAACATAACAGTATCGATCCCTTTCTCACGACCCCAACTATAAACCGCATCATATACCGTTAAGAGTTGCCCACCGATTATCCCAAATATTTTTGTTACCGATTCTTCTAGTAGGCATTTTATTAATACATCGCCTCCCCTAATCATTTTCTTCTGCTCTTCCACTTTTTCCACTTTAAAATTAGAATTACTATGATAGTTGTTAAAACATAACTTCTTACTTATAATTGATTATAGAAATTTAGTATGGTTACAATGCTACTCGCATAATCTTTAAGCTATTTACAGTAAATTTACCACTGAAAATCCAAAAGGATAAAAAAAAGAATAAATAAAGTTATTTTATTAGTTTAAACTAGCCCTAAAAGCTTTGTATTGTTAAGCGACAGTTTTGAAGATCATTAGTAACAACAGTAGAACGTACATACATCGATATGTTATGGATTCCAACAGACCAACCTTCACTAAAATAATCTAGCGCAACAGAATGAAAATAACTTGAATAATTTCCTGCGAAACCTCCAACTCGAGCAGAGGGATAACTAATAAGAACCCCATCAATGTAAAAATATATCATTACATCTGATCTACCCAAATTTCCATATATCAAGGCGGTACATGTAAATGAGAGCAGAATTGATGATGTAGCTGTTAAATCAATGCTTATAGACATGTTTGGAATTGTTAAGTATGTATTAATTGGGCTTACATCAAAAGTAGAATCATAATATCGATACCAAATGTTTTGACCGGTTAATTCATTAATTTCTGATTTAATAGCATTTTGACCATTCCAAGCGATAAATCCAAATCCAAGTCCTCCAGCCCCTAAGAGCATTCCTATTATCCCAAATACTGATCCAGCTTTTCCCATTATTGTTTACCTTTTTTATTATTTTTTATTTTGGAATTCTATTTTTTTTGGAGCTTATATTGAAAATTTAAGTGAAGATTATTTTAAACATTTATGTTAAAATTAAATGTCATTCTTTTTTCCTAGCCACCTTAGAAATTTGAGAAAAATATTTGAAAATTTCTTATCTAGTTTATGGGCTATTAGGCTTAGTTCTTTCAAATCAGGATTGTTGATTAACTTTCTGAAAATTGATTGACCTTCTTTAAATCTCACATCAAGCTTCATACATTGATAAAAGGCTTTAAAAGATTTCTCATAATTTAAGCTCGAAGAAAAAGGTGAAGTTATTGAGCTTAATATCTATTGCCTAGACAATCTCTTTATTAATAAAGGAATCGAGAGCAAACTTATCAGACTCAATATACTTCATAATAGATGGGTTGAGACTCTTCTTTTCCAACTTAACTATACAATGTCTGTTTTCCCTATATAAATTGCAAGACTCTATCAGTTTTAAAGGTGAGAATTAACCAGAAAATAAAAAAGATTTAACCTTTAATTCTATATTGAATTAACACTTAAGTGCCAAATTTTTTTATCTTTTCAAAGGATTTTTCATTGAAATCAGACACTGAATTTACCTTTCTAGAATTTAAACCGTTACATTTCGAAATAATAGTCA
>Ga0209976_10001332_pt1 | contig 14689 bp, 6 predicted proteins | sample SumtaG_FD_182806 | JGI IMG/M metagenome (GOLD analysis project Ga0209976, IMG submission 182806) | Deep subsurface microbial communities from Indian Ocean to uncover new lineages of life (NeLLi) - Sumatra_00157 metaG (SPAdes) (version 2) | ecosystem: Environmental > Aquatic > Marine > Oceanic >...
GTCATGGTATGGCCTTCGATTCGGTAGGTGGTGTTTCACGATACTCAACAGGCGTGGCTTATGCCGATCAGCCAGAAAATCCATTTACCGAAACCAATGACAATACGATAATTTCATCGGTTTATATTGACGAGGCGGCTGCTGGGGGCCTATCTATCCCAATAGCAATGTATCATTACATGCACCATTAAGGATAATTCATGTCTTTCCAAGGATATTTAAAAGCGGACACAGAGACAAAAGTTCCAATCGGTCCGGTGGTGGCCGTGGGTGACGGATTTACCCCTGTCACCGGGCTTGATCTTACCATAGCCGACGAGGCTGTGATTATGAAGCACAACGCCGCCGCTGTTACCGGCATTACAGGCGCAACCTGTACGGCGATATCAGGCGCGGATGGTGAATATAATGTGACCATGACTACCGGATATACCGACACTGAGGGGATGCTGAAGGTTATTATCAACGATGATTCCCTTTGTTTGCCCATAAGGGCTGCGTTCATGGTGCTTAGTGCTAATGCGTATGATGCTCTTGTAGCGGGTACGGATTTACTCGATGTCAATGTAACCCAGATAAGTGGAGATGTGGTACCCAATACGTCCGGCAAACTCCATGTACTTGACGATTCAGGGGCTTCTCTTGCTACGGCGGCGGGGCTAGCTGCTGATACTTCCACTGTCACTGGATTAATAACGACCGTTGACACGGTGGTGGACGCAATCAAGGCTAAGACAGATAATCTACCGACCGACCCTGCCGACTCTTCTGTTATCACCGGACTGCTGGCAACCATTGACACTGTTGTGGATAACATTTATACCGCCCTCGACACAGAAATTGCAGCCATTATTACTACTTTAGGCACGGCGGGAGCTGGGCTTACAGCGGTAGCATGGAACGCGGCCTGGGACGCTGAGGTTCAAAGCGAGGTAAACGATGCCCTTGTGGTTCTCAAGCTTGACCATTTGATTGCCGTGGCTGAGTCAGATGATCCTGTGGACGATTCGATAATAGCCAAACTGGCGGCAACTGGCGGTGACTGGAGTACCTTTGTGAAGGGAACCGATTCTCTCCAAGCTATACGAGATCGAGGGGATGCGGCTTGGGCTGCCGGGGGTGGCGGTTCCGAGACTTGGGTGTTCACCTTGACTGAGGCTGGGTCGGGTGAGCCGGTGGCGGACGCGAATGTGTGGGTGACCGCCGACGAAGCGGGTGAGGGCGCGGTGATAATATCCGGGTATACCAGTACCCTTGGAGTAGTCACTTTCTACCTTGATACTGGAACATACTACTATTGGATTGAAAAGTCCGGATGGAACTTTGAGAATCCCTTTGAAACGGTCATAGCAGCGACCGGTTCAAGCGCAGAAACAGGCATCCGGGCCGGGGTGCCGGCCGGAGCCCTGAGTATTTGTAATGAGGCCATAAATCTGCTCGGCGGGCAGACCTTGACAGATTTTACCGACAACACAAAGGCAGCACGGCTGGTCGAACAGTTTTATACCCCAGCTATCGCGCAGACACTCAGGGATTATGACTGGGCCTTTGCCACCAAGCGCAGTTCCGAGTTGGCTGTGTTGGACGATGAGCCGGAATTCGAGTGGAGTTATCAGTACCAACTTCCCTCCGATTGTGTCCGGGTAATCAGTATGAGCGTTGAAGCTGATTTCGAGATTGAGGGTACAGTTCTGCTTACCAATATGACTGAAGTTTATATCAAATATATTTACCTGATAACCGACGTGAGCCTGTTTGATTCTCTTTTTCGCCGGGCCCTGGTCAGGCGCCTGGCCGCTGACATGGCCTACGCCCTGACCAAGAAGCGGAGCAAGGAAGAGGAACTGATTCTTCTTTACGACCGGGCCATATCCAAGGCCAAAGCCAAGGACCGGAAAGAGACTCATAATGTGGCCCGTACTCCGGCCAGTAATGATTCATGGACAAAGAATCGTGGATAACGGATGACCTCTTACGCCATAACCAATTTCACCGCAGGTGAACTGTCCCGGCGCATGGCCGGCCGGATAGATTTTGCCAAGTATTTCAACGGTTGCTGGCAGCTTGAAAACATGCTTATTCAGCCTCAAGGCGGGAGCGCCAGGAGACCTGGGACCGTATTTGTGGCCTCAGCCAAGGATTCAGATAAGAAGGCGCGGCTGGTACCTTTCGAGTTCTCAGACGAACAGGCCTATATCCTGGAATTCGGGCATGAGTATATCCGGTTTTATAAGGACCAAGGCCAGTTGGTCGCCGTGGATTCCAGTACAAAACTTCTGCTTCACATGGACGGCCTGGATGGAGGCACGACATTTCCCGATGATGGATATACTGGGCACACGATTGTTTCAAATAATGGTGCGAAAATAGACACGGCTCACGCTAAGTTCGGGACCGGCTCTCTGTTTTTAGACCGTACCGTGGACAGTTATCTTTCAATCGGTGACCATACTAATTGGGATATGAGTACCGGAGCCTTTACTTTTGATTTCTGGTTTGAGCCTCGAAGTTTGTTAATCGGCTCAGACCACTGTTTTTTCAGCCAATATGATGATGATAATAATTACGTGTATTTCGGGATATATAGACAAGGTACGTCCTTGTATCACCTAAAAGCCTATATTTATAAAGCTACTGCAGTACAACTCAGTATTAGTTCTTTTATTGCTGGGTGGAGCCCGGCAGGAAAACAGCATTATGCCCTGATTCGCGGATGGGGCGGGAATGCTGACGCCGTGGCTATTACGGTCAATGGCGCGTATGCGGTTGGGGCTTTGATGGTCGGCACTAAGGACTGGCCTGATTTAACTGCTGATTTCGAGATTGGCCGGGGTACGTTAGCCAGTGTGGCCAAAGATATGGACGGTTATATTGATGAATTCCGGGTATCTAAGGGTGAAACCAGATGGACTTCGGCTTTCAATCCCCCGATAGTTGAATATCCGCAGGCCATGGGCGGAACGGCCTATTATATAACCACTCCCTATACAGAAGCCGACCTGCCCTTCTTAAAATTCACTCAATCAGCCGACACGGTTTATATCTCTCACCCTGATTACGCGCCTCGAAAGTTGACTCGGACCGGTCACGTAAATTGGACCCTGGCGGAAATAGACTTTCAACCGCCGCCTACTTATGAGGCCGATTGCGAGCCTGACGCTACCCTGACCGCTTCGGCTACTTCAGGCACGGGTGTGGCCTTTACGGCCGGGGCTTCGGTTTTCCTGGCCTCTGATGTTGGCAGGCAAATAATGTATCCCGGTGAGAGTGCGCGGGCTATTTGCACCACTCTTACCAGTAGCACGGTTATGGTGGCTGAGATTATTGATACTTTCCCGGATACCGGGGCTATTGCTTCTGGTGACTGGGCCTTGCGAAACAGTCCGGCCACGGGTGTTACTCCTTCGGGAAAGCGTAAACACTCAATTATCGACCTGGCGGCAGCCGCAGATTGCTTCCGGTCAACCGATGTGGGTAAATATGTATTGATAAACGATGGAGCGGTGCATCTTACGGCCTTTACCTCGGCCACGGCTATGGGTGGCGAAGTTTTATCCGCTCTTTCCAGCACGGGTCAGGACTTGAGTTGGACGCTTGAGGAACCCCAATGGGACGGGACCTTGGGCTATCCGGGTTCGGTGGGATTTCATGAAGAGCGACTTTGCTTTGCCGGTTCCGATTTCTGGCAGCAGACCGTCTGGGGTAGTGTATCCGGGGATTATGAGAATCATACAGGTGGGGCCAATGACGCGGACGCCCTGACCCTGCCCCTGTCCAGCGGTGAAATGAATCGTATTCACTGGCTGTTGTCGCACAGCGCTCTTCTGGCCGGTTCCGGGGGGTCTGAGTGGCGGATAGGCTCATCCGGGTATCTCGAACCGCTGAGTCCTTCCAACGTCCAGGCCAAAGAGGAAAGTTTTCACGGCGTGGCCAATATGGCCCCAATTAAAGCCAATAACGCCATGCTGTTCGTACAACGTGCCGGCCGGAAACTCCGGGAACTGGCGTATGACACGGAAAGAGAAAGATTTGTCACTACCGATTTGACTATCATAGCCGACCATCTGACAGAGGAGTACAAGATTACTCAACTGGCTTGGCAGAAAGAGCCGGTGCCTACCTTGTGGGCCGTGCGAAGTGACGGCGTTCTGCTGTCCATGGTGTACGAACGGGCGCATGAGGTCATAGCGTGGTCACGGCATATTACAGACGGTGAATTTGAGTCCGTGGCGGTCATTCCCTCAACTACCGGCCCGGATGAGGTCTGGGTGGCGGTAAAGCGAACTATCGGGGGCTCTGAGAAGCGTTATGTGGAATACCTGGCGCCTGACTTCAAGACCAGCAGTGAGTACGCCTGGCATGTGGACTCCGGCCTTAAATATGATGGGGCTGAGGTGTCTGAGGTAAGCGGATTGGACCACCTCGAGGGTGAAACTTTGGAAGTCCTGGTGGATGGGGCGGAGCATACGGACTGTACCGTGGCCAGCGGATCCATCGACCTTGACCCAGCCGGCAGCGTGATAATCGCTGGATTACCTTTTACCTCTATTCTGGAAACGGTGGACCTCGAGCTAGTGGGCGAGGGTGGAACATCTCAGGGTAAGCCTAAGACCATATCTCAACTTGCAATCAGGTTTTTCAGGACTATCGCGGCCAAAGTTGGATCCACTGAGGCTGATTTAGTGGATATTCCATTCAGAACCCCGGGTGATGCCATGGACGCACCTATACCGTTGTACACCGGGGATAAGAAGGTCAGCTTCCCGGGCGGATGGGATACCAGCCAAACCATCTTGATTCAGTCTGACGGCCCCATGCCCATGACCGTGCTTGGCATTTTTGCCGAAACTGACATGGGAGCGGATTAATGGCCATTAGGTGGAGAGCGGATGGTCGATTAATTTGTGCGGCCATGAGTGAGCCAGAAGAAAATGATGTGTATATAAATGACCGATTACATTATCAATTATCAGTGGTTTCCAGGGCAATTCTTGCGGACGTAAACCATGAAACTAATGGACTTTGGCATTGGGTATTTTGTGCACTACTTAGAGCATGTCCAGAATAAAGGAAACGAGCAATGGAAGTGGTCAGGTTTAAACAAGAGCATTTAGCTGGCTTTATTCCGCGGGAAGCGGTCCCTGAGCCCTTTCCAACTATAGAAAAGAGGCTGGAACTATACTCTCAATGCGGCTTGGCTTTTTCCCTGGTGCATGACGGCCGGACTATCGCCATCGCCGGGGTGGCTTTTATCGCTGAAGGGGTTGGTGAGGTCTGGGCATTAACCGATTTCCTGGTCAAAAAGTATCCTATCGCTTTTCACCGGGCGGTCAAGGAAGGTTTACATACTATTTTCGAGACCTATAAATTAAGGCGGATTCAGGCCGTGGTATTGGCTGACTGGAGGGTGGGCCGGGAATGGCTGAAACGCCTGGGGTTTCAATCTGAGGGCATTATGGAGGCTTTTGGTCCAGACGGTGCGGATTATATCAGGTTCGCAATGGTGAGGGCATGAGCGATCCCCTGACATGGATAATATTAGGCACGGCGGTTTCGGCGGGTGGAAGTATCTACTCTGCATCCAAACAGGCTGAGGCGGCCAATGCCAACGCTCAGATAGCGGAAGATAGGGCCAAAAAAGAGCGTGAGGCGGGTAAACGCCGGGAAGCCCAGTACAGACGTAAGGGTGAGCGGTTCAAGTCCACTCAGCGGGCCTTGTACGCCGTGTCAGGCATCCGTATGGATGAGGGTTCGGCTTTGGACGTGATGAAGGACTCAGTACAGGAGATTGAATATGACGCTCAAGCTATCAAGGCCGGAACTGATGCAAAAGAGCAATACTATCTCAGCCAGGCCCGTTTGGACCGGCAGCAGGCCGGCGCGATAATGACTACCGGATTCATTCAGGCCGGGACCTCTCTTTTAACCGGCTACGGCAAATATAAGTGGGGTAAGAAATAATGCCTAAGGTTCCCCGTCCATTCGCAGGTATAGACCGGCCGGCAATCCCTTCTGGGCCTCGCAGGTCCGTGACTCAGGCCGGGATGATAGGCCAAGCCGTGTACGGGTTCGGTCAGACTATGGCTGAAAGAGGCGCTAAGATTAAATTTGAGCGCGAAGAGACTTTTATTTCTGATTTCATGACCGGACTTGAGGGAAAATCCCGAGAATTCACCAAAGATCTATATTCGCAATTAGGTAGTGACGCCCTTCATTCGGTTGATAGGCATTCAAAATGGTATACCGACTGGCTTAAAAGCACGGAAAAACTTCCGTGGTCTTCAAGGGCTAAGGCCAAGCTAAAAACGCTGATTCTGAATCATCGGAAAGCTGCCTTGAACAAAACTTCTGTATTTGAAGCCACGCAGGATCGCGTACTCAGAATTCAGAATTTTGACAATACAGAAAAAAGCGCCATTGAAGAGGCGCAGGCCAGTTGGGATAATACGGATTTAATTGATCAGGTTTTCACTCGGCTTGATAAGGCGGGTAACGGGGCTTTCTACAAAGAGTTAGCTGAGGCGAAGATACTGGCCGCAAAAGATAAAGCCGTGGAAGCTGCGGTCAATCAGGCTTTGCTTGCCGGGCAACCTGAAGTGGCTACGGCGCTGCTGGATAAGTACGAGAAGGTTCTGTTTTCGGAAACCGAGCAGGCGTTGAGGGGGAAGATAAAGGCCGCAATCGAGAAAGGCGACATTCAGCGCCGAGCTAACGAACTTTACGCTACCCTGTTTAAAAAACATCCTAATGACCCTGATGCGGCTTTAACGGCCCTGAAGGATCCTAAATATCCCCGTGAAGTGGCTGAAAAAGTCAAACTCATGTTCAAGGGTATCCGGGCTCATGAAAAACAACTGGAAGCAGAAGAGAAACAGGCGGAGATAGAGGCGCGAGAAGCAACCAAAAAAGATTTCGTTAAAAAGTTTACTGATAACGATTTGACGGTTGATGAAGTATTGACCTCGAATCTTGAAGCTAGCGATCAAATGACCTGGATATCGAACATAGAGAAACGGGCTGAGGCTGAAAAGACAGGCAAGAAAAATCCGTTTACCGTTACCGATCCGGCGGTGTATGGCCAATGGTCTGAAAAGATTACCCTTTCGCCGGAGTCTATTAAGTCCGCCGATGAGATATGGAAAGATCACGGCAAGGGCTTGACTACCGAAGATGCTTTTAAATTATCTACCAGGTGGAAAACCTGGAAAAAAGGAACCACGCCGGAAGATAAGAAACTCGATCCGGTTATGTCTGATCTGCATAAGGACGGCGCGCAGAGAATTGGGCGGGCGCGGGCCGATGAGGTATTCGGCGAAGAGACCGCTGGCCGCCTGAACCTGAAATGGGACCAGTACGTTGAAGATATCCGAACTGGCAAGATTAAAGCCACGCCGATTGAGGCCCTTAAATATTTCGAGGAAATGATTATCCCGGAAAAAGAAAAAGGGATAAAGGAATATATAGGAGATGCTTTATCACTTACTCTTTATAAATATAATCCCTTTCTGTATCCCTTTAAACAGTTAACAAATATTAGTGACAAGGCTGATGCCGCACTTGATGAATCAATAGGTATCCGCAAACGGGCTATCAAGTTACTCGAAGAGGCCGGTTATCCCGCAACCCAGGAAAACATCGAAGAAGCCGTGAAACAGATAAGGGCTGAAAAGTAATGGGCTTAGACCTTTCTAAAATGCCGAATCAACCTACGCCTGACCGGTCTCCGCTACTGCGGGACGCGGACTCGAAACGGCTGAATAACGCCTTAATTCATTCAGAGGCCCTAGGTTTTGATCCCGGCCGAGCCTATGAAGACAGCGACCTGATTAATAACGAGTTGAAGAAAATCTCTCAGACTCGGGCACCCGAGCGTGAACGGCAGAAACGCGAGTTCGGTTATGAATCCCTGAAACAATACGGGGCTTATATCCCCTGGCTCGGCCTGTCTGCTTTTAAGGGTGTGACTTCCTACTTCCTGGAAAACATCTTCTTTTTTAAAGAGTTCGGTACTGACCGGGCCATAGCTGAGGCTATCGAATACTGGCGCGAAAAGACCGGTTCTGGTGATATCTTAATACCTGACTTTGGGTTCGAGTTTAAGGACGGTAAGTTAAGGGTACGTCATACAATTCCTCCTGATTTCCTTCAGCCTTATCCTCAAGAAAAAAAGGTCACTTCTTCAGTTAAAGATATCGTGGGCGCAACCGCTGAGGTGGCCGGGGCCGTGGCCGGTCCCGTGGGCGCGGCTTTCAAGGCCGGTAGGCTGGTAGTAAATAAATTCGCCGCTGAGGCTGGAGCGTTTTACCAGAGTATCGCCCGGGGCATGATAACCGGGGCCCTGCTCGGTGAAGGCAAGAAAGACCAGACCCTTGAGAACATGGCTTTGTTCGGCGTGTTCGAGCCGATAGCCTATTTCCTGGGCCGCGCGCCTGAGTTGGGTAGACGAATCAGAGAATCTACGGCTTGGCGTAATATGACGGTCAAGGAACGTGGATTGATGGTCCAGGAACTTGACGATGTTGCCGGTAAGGCCGCTGACTATCTTCAGGTGATGAAAGAGCGTGGGGCGGGTACGGAGACCCTTGAATTCCTAGCTGAAACCTCAGAGGGCCGGATACTGAGAGATTGGAATAATCCCACCTGGCGAAGTGAGGCCTTAAATAAGCGGACACAGATAGAGAAAGACCGGGTTCGGGCTGAGGCTGATGAGGCTATCCGGGCCAAGGCAAGGGAAGAAGCGAAAGCGCGACCAGAGCCGGAAGTTCCGGCTGAGGCTGAGGTTCCACGAGATGCGGAATTTTTAGGTCGAGATACTGAAGGAAAATATGTTTATGAAGATCTTAATAAACAAATCTATCGTTTAAACGAGAAACTCCCGAAAGTCCCGGCTGAGGTTAAGCCTGCGGGTGAAAAACAGCCGTGGGAGATGACGCGGGAGGAATATCGGGAAACCGCGACCCTTGAGGATATTTCGCGAGAGATTGAAGCAAAAGCCGGGACGCAGAATCCGCAGGAGATTGCCGATTACTACTCTAAAAAATATGGATTGCCGAGAATTCGCGTAATTTTAGATGATTCCGCAGATATTCGCACAGCGTCAACGTCTAAAGCGATTTTAAAAGGAGAAAAAGTTTATAATATACATCTACCGGGTAGACTCACCCGTCGGTTGTCGGAAATTCTTCGCCATGAGATTGAACATATCATTGATAAAGAAATTCACGGGCACGATATTGGTGGTATTGGAAGGGGTGCCAAGGATTCATTCGCAAAACATGAACACGAGACGTTTACGCACGATTATTCCCATAGAAGTGCAGTAAAACAAGCCCTTTCCGAGGGTAAGCCCGTTCCCCCTGAAGTACTAGCCGATTATCCTGAACTGGCTAAAAAAGCCCCTGAACCTACTCCTCCCGGCCGCTTCGAGGCCGACCTCCGTCAAGAAATCCCCATAGAAGATATCAAGGAATACGAGCAATTAGCCGGTGAGGCCCGCCGCAGGGCTGAGGTCAAGGTTGAGGCCGAGATAGACGAAGAACTGTTAGTTGATGAGGAAATAGATATTCTGCGCAAGATGCTGGGCCGGAAACCAAGGGCGCGTAAGGATTTGAAAAAGGTTATCCGGGAGCAGACCGGCCAGGTCAAGATCGGTAAGGTCCTGGAGATGGAAGAGGGTAAGGCGCTCAAAATTAAGATACAGGCTGAGGCTAAAGCCGCCAGGGAAGCCTTTACGGCCGGAAAACGGGAAGCCGCACTCAAGGCCAAGGAACGTCAAAAGGAACTGCTTGAAGGAGTCAGGGAACGAAAGCAGACGCGCCAGGAAATCAAGAAAATAGTCAAAGCCCTGAAAGCGATTGATACCGCCAAGATGTCTCCCCAAGAGGCGGAGCCGATAAAGGCCCTGTTGGGCGGACTCGACCTCGTTAAACGCACTGAAAAGACCATACTAAACCTCTCCCGGACCCGCAATTTCCTGGAAGAAAACCCGGACGCGGAATTACCGGAACGTGTATTGGAGCGGCTGAAACTGCTGGATAAAAGAAATCTTAACGACATATCCCTTGATGAACTGAGATCAGTTTATATCGCGGTCATGCACTACACGCACCTGAATAAAACGAAGAACAGAATCAAGGTTGGCCGGGAGCAAAAACGGAAGGCCAGTGCCTTACAGGACTCTATTACTGAAATGAAGCCGGTTAAAGAGGTGGAGTCCGCCATTATCAGTTCTCAGCCGAAACGGATAGGTGGAGCGAGAAGGGCCGGGATACTCATAAAAGAGACCATGGGTATCAGACATGATCATTATGACCTGATAATTGAAAGCCTGGCCGGTGCTAACAGCACTATGGATAAGGTTCTGTTTCAGGGTATCAAGGAGGGCGTAATTAAGCAGTTGAGATACAAGCAGGAAACCTTCACTAAGTTTCAAAAAGACCTGAAGGAAACCGACCTTTTTGGAGGGGATAAGATCACGGACATAGCCGGGTGGCTGAAAGAGAAAATCACCACGGGACAATTCAGCCTGTCCAGGGGTGAGAGAATGGCGTTGTATCGGCACTCCCTTAACCCGGATAATAAGCGGGCCATACTTGAAGGGGGGTTCGGTTTCAGGTCCAGTGCGACCCCGAACAAGGTATATCCCATGACCGAGAAAGAAATGAATGAGATTATAAAAAGTCTCACTCCGGAAGAGTTGGCCTTTGCCGGGAAGCCGGCCGATAATCTTTTTGAAAATCAGTATAAAGAGCTTAGTTCTGTATTTTACAAAAAGAACGGCTATCCCTTACCGAAAGAGGAGAACTATTATCCAAAAGACACTATGCCTCTGGCCCGTGGTTTGGACTTTGAAAAACAAGAGGCGCTGGAGGCATTTAAAAAACATTGGACCCGGATCGGTATACCCAAGGGGATGCTGATCGAGCGAGAGCGGGTAAAACTTCCCATTTACCTTAATTCCATGGCCAGCGATATAAATAAAAGCGTGATGAGGTCGGCCGCGTATGTCGGGCTCGAACTGCCTTTAAGTAACGCCTCGAAACTGCTTTATGACAAGAATTTCAGGCGCGAATTGTCTGACCGATACGGTCCCGAGACATGGCGGGAGATTGAAAAGGGAATCAGGGACATAGCCGATGACTGGCAGAGTTATTCTACCGTTGAAGAGCTATTGCTGAGGATGAAAAATAATGTGACAACCGCTATCCTGGGTCTCAATCCTTTTGTCATGACCAAACAGGTCTTGTCGCTCCCGCTTTACCTGCCCTATGTCAAGCCGGAATACCTAGTTCAAGGCGCCATTGATTATATGAATAATTCGTCCGATGTCACTCAGCGCCACAAATTGTATTCACCTGAATATCTGGAACGGCTTGAAGGTGGATACAGCCGGGATGTGGCCGATATTTTCAAGGCCGGAGCGGATAAGCGTTTGTTTGGCGGTAAAAAAGAAATCAGAGAAAAGGTTATGGGGGGAATCAAACTCTTTGACCGGATGGCCGTTACTCCTGGTATGCAGGGCGCGGTCCTGCAGGTCTTAGACGAATTCAAGACTGGGACTCTTTCTCGTGAGGTTTCTATCGCCCTAGATATGACCAATAAGGATATTTTGGGATTAACCGCTGAGGATAAAATGAAGCTGGCCTATAAATACGCCGATTACGTGACTGAACGCACTCAGCCCATGTTCTCACCCGAACACCGATCTTCGCTCTCGCGTGGTGAGCCGGTCGAGAAACTGTTTACCATGTTCGGGGCCTTTACCAATCAGGCTTTAAATCTTATTCGCAGGACTTTGCGAGAAGCGCAACGGACGGGGGACCGGAAAGCCTACGATAAGTTGGCAAAGGTACTCTTCCTATTACTGGTAGTCAATCCTCTCGGTGTCTTTCTAATTGATGAACTCAGGAACCGGATATACCAAAGGAAACGGGGGGGCCATATTGCGGGCCGTATTCTCGGCAGTTGGGCATCATACTTCTTTTTTATCCGGGACCTGGCAAGCTCTGTAATCAGCAAAGTCGAGCGGGGAACTTTCAGGGGTTACGATGTTGAACTACCGGTCTCAAGAATTCCAGAGTTAATGGCGGATGTGATTGCTAACGGTATCAGAATGACGTTTGAAACTAATCCGCGTAAACGGGAAAAAATAGCCATGCGTTTTGTCGATGACGCCCTTAATCTTCTACTGATGTTTATGGGAATTCCTTATGAAACACCTAAGAAACTCGGCAAAGCGGCTATTGAAGCGGGAACAGCCATAGCCGAAACGAACGATTGAGGTACTTAAATGTCACTGGCAAACGAAAAAACGAAAAAGTCATACACCGGGAACGGGTCTACCACTGTTTTTCCCTATGACTTCAAGGTGTTTAACAAGGCCCACATGCTGGTACTGGTCGGGTCTACCGAGCAGACGGTTGATGTGGACTACACCGTAACCGGCGTAGGCGAGGCTTCCGGTGGAAACGTGATATTCACCACGGCCCCGGCTGACGCGGCCAGTGTGGTGCTTATGCGCGATATGGACGCTATTCAGGAAACCGAGTACACCACTTCCGGGTCATTCCCGGCTTCGGCTCATGAAGCGGCCCTGGACCGGCTGACCATGCTGGTACAGCAGGTTCAAGAGCAGGTTGACCGGATGCCCCTCTTGCCCGTGAATATCTTTGAAGCCGGCGCCTTGAATCCCCTGGTATTACCTACCGGAAACGGCCGGGCTATCGGCTGGAACTCTACCGGCGAAGAGCTTCAGACTTATCCGGTAACCACTATTTCGTCAGCCGTGTTTGATGATATTGGAAATTACTCGGATGACTTGGCCGCCGCTGTAGCCGCTATCGGCGCGACTCGAACCACGCTGGTAATCCCTTATGATATTTCAATTATCACTGATGTTTCTACACCTAAAACCCTTCGGCTGATGCCTATCAATGATGCGAAGATAAATATCCTGGCGACAAAGACCCTGCTCGTATATTCACCCGCTCATTTTATAGCCAGTCCAAATCAGCAGATACACGGGAATCCAGTCACGGGCGGCACCTTAGCCTTCACTAAACAAATGGGCGTAATCGAGGCCGGATGGTGGGGATTGGTAGATGATGGCGCTTGGGCGGAGGGAACGGACAATTCTACGGCTTTAGCGGCGGCACTGACGGCGGCTGAGGGGCCTATATCCGTAGACCGGGGCGGCGCAAGATTACATATTCCTGGTGGTTGGTACGCCTTTACAACTCCACTCGCTACAACGGGTTATCGGAACATAGAAATTTACGGCGATACCAGAGAATCGACTATTCTTGATTTCAGAGGTGCGGCGGGAGAGACAGCCCTTTCTATTGATGGAACGCAAGACCCAAATTTATCTTTTTACTATCTCCACGATTTTGCTCTACGGGATGCCGGTAATTCAGGGGCCGGAGATAAGGATAAACACGGACTTAACCTGACTTTTGTGCAGATATCAAAATTTGAAAGAATGGTTTTGAGGGGGTTTGATAACGCTTTAGTGATTAAAGGTGCCTCACATATTAATCAATTTAGTAATATATACTTTACCCTGAATAATACCGGGGTATCCGGTACTAGTGCCGCTGGTAGTGGAAATAATAACTCTTTTAATGATTGCTGGTTTAATTATAATACCACCTCTCCTTTTAATGGAACCTATGTGAATTATACGACTTTTACTAATTGTGACTTTGAAGCTGGAAATGGAAAGATGATCCTAGGCAATGGCAACAATTTTTATGGAAATAGATTAGAACGAAATACTAATGGAATAACTTGGGTACAAATTGTAGGAAATAACAATAATATTGACAATATGTTGGTCGCTTCAAGTGGTGGCTTTGCCCCAACTCTTGTGTTTGACGTAGACGGTAATTACAACCGAATTAAGGCTTATGGTGCAAATGCAGGCGGCGGCAATCTCATACAGTTTGACGGAAATCATAACGAATTCGAGTTTAATGGTGGAATATTACTTGGTCATGCCGACTATACTCATATCCTAGATAATGGAACAGGAAATGTACTCAAATCCCCGTGGGGTTATGTAAGTTCTGGTGCTGGACGCACTACCAATATAATCACCGCGCCGGTAATAAACGAAATACTTCAAAGTAGTGATCTGTCTAACGCCTCTTGGACTAAAACTGGCGTTACAATAACAGGACTGCATCAAGTTGTAGTTGACGCTGGTCCTCCGCCGAGTAATTCTGTCTCGCAATCATTTACCGCTGATAGAGACTTTGATTCAGTTTGGGTAGGCTTAAAACATTTGAAACAGACGGCTTCGGGTCGTTATCTGACCATAACGATATCAAATGATACTACACCAGACTCAGATGCGACATTATATATTGATAATAATGAAGCAACTTATCAACACTTCTTCCGGGTTTCAGATATTGGCGGAGACTCTGGCGATACCGTTACCATTTCATTGAGTACCACTAATTTAGTCGATAATGCTTATAATGTAAAAGAGATCATGGTCAGCCTTGATTCTCCAGCGCCATACACGCAGACCCAAACTACCCAAGCTGCTTCAAGTGTTGAATATCCCGCCGTTTCGTTTACCTGGGACCCCGGAGATTTAGCGGATGGAGTGGGCGAGACTTCAAGTTCTGTCAACGTACCCGGCGCGGAATTGGGCGATTTTGTATTGGTCAGTGCTCCTTAT
>Ga0209976_10001333_pt1 | contig 14671 bp, 14 predicted proteins | sample SumtaG_FD_182806 | JGI IMG/M metagenome (GOLD analysis project Ga0209976, IMG submission 182806) | Deep subsurface microbial communities from Indian Ocean to uncover new lineages of life (NeLLi) - Sumatra_00157 metaG (SPAdes) (version 2) | ecosystem: Environmental > Aquatic > Marine > Oceanic >...
CAGTGGGTGGCTTGGTCGGGGGTGCTTTGCGTTCGTTCCATGGCTCGGTTGGGGGTTTTGTGGGTGGGAGTTCGTGTCTATTCATTGTGTATTACCGAACAACTATACCCGTTTGTTATCGAAATCCGGCTTGCATTTTCATGTGCTCTTCATGGGTACAAAATCATCACAAAAACACAACTTTTCGTGTTATTTCTAAGATAGAATCTGGTGAGTATAAATGCAGCAATTAGGATATCTTTAGCTAATAGCGAGTTGGATTATCATAATTTCCGAAAGATATTTGATTGCTTTCTGATGACATTCAGATAATCGTTGGTGGATGGAGTTTACAATAGTATGAAATCTAGAACCCTCAATGTTGCTACAATTGTTGTCTTAACATTCTTGTTACTGATTGGAATATTCTCTGCACCAGTATCTGCAGCTGTAGTCTGGTCTGATGATTTTAGTGATGGTAACTACGATGGGTGGACTATTCTTGGAGGAGCATTCAACACACCCGTTTCTCCCAAGTACAGTCTCACATGCAGTCCAGCTGGACTTAGCATGATATACCATCCAAGTACTCAATTCAACGGGAATTGGATATTTGAGTTGTATGAAGATGGAAATGATGAAAGTGAAATTGAGGTCCTCTTCATTGCGACTGGAACAACCTTGGAGGATTTTGAAGGATACTCACTCTATCTACGATATTGGGAGACTGACTATGATGTCGCACTCTTTCGGTGGAACTATAGTTCAATTTATGATAGAAGTATGAAGACCCCTCTTGCACAATTTGATATTTGGACCTCTGGGTCAACTCTCCCTGATCCCGCATGGCACTGGTACAACATTACAAGAGATTTGACTGGAAATTTCACTATTTCCAGAAACGATGTGGTAATTATTACGACAAGTCCTGATGTTGAAGAGTTTGAATTTGATGGTCCGAATTATACTACAGACAAATTCGTCGTAAAGGCTGAAGAAGATGCTTCGATAGATACTATTGTCGTAGGGACCGATTTACCACCTGATGTAACAGAAACAACAACGACTTCTTCAACTACAACCAACACTACATCAACTACAACAACGACCACCACCAGTACGACCAGCACTATTGGTGATATAGAACAGTATCTTCCGCTCATTGCTGTCGGTGGTGGGGCGGTTATCGTAATTGTAGTGATCGTAGTCATCATGAAGAAGAAATGAGAAAGATAATCGAAATGGTATGAATCCATCAAACCCCTACTAACATAACCACGACTGCAGTTGGGCCTTGTCAGTTGGAATCAGAGTATTCATTGTAATTTCATGCGTAGACACAAACTCTGATTACAGTCAATGGAAATAGCCACCAAGGTTAGAAGGAGAGAAACCGCCTGAGTGAAGAAATCAATCTTTCAGAGAGTGTGACCAAGCTCTATCAAACAGAATTAGATAGCAACGAGTTTGCTTTCATCTACCTTGGTTATGCTGGCATTCTATTACGAATCCGAGATCTAACAATTGCTTTTGATCCAGCTGACTATTTATCCAAGGTAAAGTCGAAGATATCCACTCTTGATTTTATAACATACAGCCATAGTCATTATGATCACTACACATTACGAGATGCAGTTTCTCTCTACAAGATCTCCAAGGCTCATATCATCAGTGAATTTTCAATGGTTGAAGAACTACAATCTAAGATACCCAGCGACATGATTACTGCTGGTCCTGAAACTTTTCGCACCGTTCGTGATGAAATGGTTGTTGATTTTAAAGGTGCTAGATTCAAGATGCATCGTGGAGTGCACCCCCGTCAGATAATCCAATTTCGAGTGAAACTTGGAAAAGTGAGAATCTTCCATGGTGCTGATTCTGGGTACTGGCCAGTTGGAAAACAGAAGGTTGATGTCGCATTCATCCCGACTGGAAAACCTTCACCCACATGTGCTCCTGGAGTAGGTCTGGCGATGGTAATGGATATCAAACCCACATTTGCTTTGGCTATGCATGGTTCTGATAAACAATGCAAGAAGTTCAAAGAGCTAGTTGAGAATGAAGTACCAGAAACTAAGGTCATCATTCCCAAAGTGAATGAACTAATCAAATTGAGTACAAAGTAGCTCGAATTGCTATTTATCATGGAGAAGAAGTGGTGCGCTCGCCGGGACTTGAACCCGGGCAGCAAGATCTACGAATCCTCTGACCAGTCCTTGACTATATTGCTCACTCAAGAGATGCCTATTCCTACTGATTTGTCCTCATTTCTCGACTTTTTTGGAGCATAGTAAAATGAACCTATAGCAAATGGTATTGCCACCAATAGAGAGCTTACTCCAGTTGAGTCATCATACCCCAACCAGCGACTGTACATACTGATGTCCATTCGCGCATCCCCATGATTTGTCTGCAAAATGATATCAATCGATTGATAATATGATGAAGCGATTTCAACAGAGATCATAAGACTTGTTACATTTCTTGCTTCATAATATGCAGAGTAATTCTCCCCATTATACCATGCATTCCATTCAGTTCCGTTGAGGACTATTATATCAAGAGCCCCCTCTGTGCAAGCAAAGGAGATGTCTATTGATCGATTGAAGGACCTCCAAGGAAATCTGGCATGAAACGGTGCAGTCAGATCATCCAAGATTCCAAAATTTGATCCGGTTAGAATCAACTGATCCATTTCGTAAGGAGCTATGAATGAATGCACAGAACCTACAATGAACCCAATACATACGAACGCTAAAACAATCGAGACCCCTTTTCCCCTCATGGTCATCAAGCATGATGAAACTCAGAAGAATTTGAACTCATCGATTTTCTGTTTCTTACAAATGATGGCTCATTGTTTTAGCAGTTTTCTATAGGAAGAAAGAATGGTGCGCTCGCCGGGATTTGAACCCGGGAAACATCATTTCGCTATCTCATGATTTCTATTTCTCTGATGCCAAAAGAGAACAAAGGAATTGACAATTTGCGGTACAAGAAGTGGTCGCATCTGATAGGTGTAGACCCTTTCTACTCTAAGAATGTTGATTTCTGGTGCTAATACAATGAGTAATGTGCTTAGTACTATAATCAGAAGCCCCTTTTGAAAACTGAATCGATTTGTTAGAACGAGCCATGATGCGATCGGTGACAGAATTCCAATTATTGATACTAGAATTGTAACTGTATTGACGTAAGGAAACAACAACTCAAAAGTATCAAGGGTTGGAGTTAAAGCTCTCGTGCTATTCCATTCAATAACCCAGCAAACACACCCAAATTTTGATTGGACGAATACACCATCAAGAATCATTACTTCTCCTGCACCGAAGGTTTCTGTTTCCAGAGTACCTGGAGTTAGAATGGCAATAAGGAATAGAACTAATATTACTCCTCTATACGATTGTCCAATACCTCTCATACTTCATCAATTTTCATCAAATCAGAATATGCTTTGTTATAGGCAAAGCAATGTACTAAGTTGCAGTCTTGAGAAGCAGAAAAGATGGTGCGCTCGCCGGGATTTGAACCCGGGCCGATAACGGAATCCTAATGATGACTCGGTCATCTGTTCATCGTAGCACACCTATTCTTCACATCTGCAGTAGCTTGGTTAGGTTGAATAAACACTAGTCAACAACCACTACCCGTCGTCTATCAACTATTATTACTATTAGACCTATGATTCCAACTGTTCCTCCTACAATCACGAGAAGAAGGGAGTTGGTATACCAAGGCAAATCTGGTATTGTTCCATTTGTTGTCGTGGTTGCAGAAACCATTGGGAAGTTGTCTTGATCATTCTCGTCAATGATGTATACTCCCGTTCCATTATAATCCGACCACCAATTCCCTGTATCAACTTGATTGTCCCAATGATTTAATGATCCTTCACAGATAGCATTAGGTGTGTTGTATGCAAATGTGTTATTGAAAATCTCGTTTCGATTCGCTGTGGTATCCAGAGCTATTCCTACTCCTGTATTATTACTAATTGTGTTCTGAGTTACCAGACAGTCCGAGGTGCTATTCAAAAGAACTCCTCTGTGATTCAAGTAAACAGCATTACTCCAAATCTCAGCACCATCAGAGTCTTCCATGAAAATTCCATCAGTGTTCTGAAAAACAGTGTTGTGGGATAGAGTGCAGTTAAAAGAGGTCCACATAACAACTCCCTCTTCATTGTTACTTATTTGACAATTTGAGATATGACAATTGTATGACGAACTTAGTTCAATCCCTCTTGAGCTGTTCCTGATGTCTACATTTGTAATCTCAATATCTTCCGAGTGTGAAATGCTAATTCCGAACAGTAAATTGTTGTTTCCTGATACACCTGTAATGTCACATTGGGTTGAATCCTGCAATGTGATTCCATATGCATTATTGTTGAAATTGATACCAGTAATATCACATTGGGTTGAATCCAGTAGGGTGACTCCAATCGAATTGTTATGAAGATTAACGCTAACAAGATTGCATGAAGTGCAGTTCATTAGTGTGATAGCTGAAGCTTCACCTGGGTTGAAATTATCATAATATATCCAATCCGAGTTGATATCATGGAAATCCCCTCCAGAAATAGTAATCTCTCTACAATTCACAAGTAGCAACTGCGCATAGGAATCCCCATCAATTGTCACGGAATCAAGATTTGCGAAGAATCCAATTGGCTTACCTTGTACATTATTTCCCTCGAATCTTATTGTATCGAAATCCCAGCTCTCGTAGCTCTCAATAATCGGGTAGAGTCCACCTCCGTCAAAGGTGTTATTGATGATATCACAGTTGAAGAATGGCCCACTAGGCACATCCCACCAGTTTGAATACCATCCAAAGACAAAACCATATCTGCCTTCAGTAATAGAATTATTGGAAACATTGTACTGACTAGCACCTTGGAGATACAGTCCCTGATGGACCAGGGAGATAGTATTCGAATAAATATCACAGTCATGTCCACCGTGCATGGAAATTCCAGTTTCAAAACGCCCGGTTCTTCCAAGTAGATTATTCTCGTGAACTTTTGTTTTGTTTGTTTGATGCATCACGATTGGTCTGGAACTACCATTGATTCTATTTCCCGTGACTGTGCTGTTGTTAGTTGAGACCGTGATACCAGTCGAGCAAGAGGTGATGTTGTTATCCTGGACAGTGAAGTTATCCCCTGTCACTTCTATGCCATTATAATCAAAACCTGAGAGCTCATTTCTTTGAATTGTACATAAACTTCCTCTTGCATTGATTCCTGCCCAGTTGAGATCATATTCATCGGTAGATGCTGTGAATGAGTTCTCAACTATGTGAGTATCATAAGTCATCCGTGCTGTTATACCCATGTATGTTATGTTTTTGAATTCGTTGAGCGAGATTGTGCAATTCCTGCAATTGTATATTCTCAGTCCAATATGGCACGGTTCGTATCCTTGGGTGTTGTTTGATATCACTGTGGAATTGCTCATAGCGACACTGATTCCCTGATACGAAACACTGAGGATATTATCTGATATAGAGCAATTCGAAACTTGATATCCGGAGACCGCAGTAAAACTATCTACAATATGGTTTCTTTCTACTATTCCGTTGCTTACGTTAGTAAGAGTAAGAGGAGCGATTGGTTGGATAAATGCGTAGCCATCGATAGATGAAGAAAACAAGCAATTCTCTATGACGAAATGACTGGTGGTGTTCGTAATCCAAATGCATGTTGAATTTGTCGACGTTATGTTCAGATTTTGAATGAGGTATGGATCTACTACAGACCCATTTCCCGGCCAACCTTGAGTTTCAAAATCGGTGTTAGATGTTACATTGAAAGGTGCATGAGAATCATACGAAATCTCATACATTCTAGGTTTTCCAGTAATTTCTGTAGTCTTCATGACATCAATCATGCTAATGGATACCATGAATGACATACCAAGTACGACTACCAACAGTATTGCTACTACACGACGAACCATTCTCTAATTCCCTCAATTGGTAGTGGCAAATCATGTTCGCTTGAAGGAATATGAACATTTGCACATTTTGCGTGATTCAGAAGAAAAGTGGTGCGCTCGCCGGGATTTGAACCCGGGCGAATTGAAAAAAATTGATTGTGTCTGTTTTTCAGAAGTTTGAAGGATAAGCATATCATCGACTATTATGAAAAAATAACAATGTACATATCTCAATACTGGCTTTGAAAATATGAGTGAGGAGTGATTGTAGATTGGATGAGGATTCATACATTAAAACTAGAGTGATATTTGTACCGTTACATAATTTCCACGCTTATGATGCGGAAGACATTAAGCAGATGCTGCGCATCCTATCCTACTTATCAGAATGTCTTTCAATAGGTGTTTATCGCGTATTCGAGAAATTACCCACGATTAATGGAAATGATACATCTCTTTTGGCATCTACCCCCTTGAATCACTATACCAGTACTCCTTGTTGGGATATACTGGCTCATGTAAAAAAGAATCAGAAATTATACATTGGTCTGGACAAACCTATTGGAATCTTTATTCGTGGTCAAGCAATCGAGATGGTGTTTGATAGATATATTTCAACGGATTTCAGAAAATTAGATAATGAAATAAGGACACTAGCAAGTTTAGTCGGTTCTTTGATTTTTGGTTATAAACTTGAATCAATCACTCCAATCATTGCGATTCTCAAAATAATTGAATGTTCTGAAACCAAAGATGCAAAGATATTAGGGAAATTTCTTAGTTTGTACCAAATTGCTGACGGTTTATTTGTTGGTCCAAAAAAAATCAAGAAAGATCATATACCGGATCAGGTTTTCTCCTTTTATTCTTCAGGATGGTCCGATATCTATCTTGCTAGTTCCAAGATTGTGTATTCTCCGAACTCAACGACTAGTTATCCATTGAATGAAATTCTTCCATCTGTGATTATGACTTCCCTCTGTGCAGCTGAATTACATAACCTCTCAACACTTATTCCTCAAGTGATTACGGAAATTTACACAGCGGGGTCCAATATGCCTATTCTCTTTAGAAATTTATTCAAAACCGAACCAATTGTTAAGCGCTGGATACGTTTCAATGATGAATCGATTCTTGAACTAACTTCAGAATTCACCAAGGTCATGAAACGTCTAGAAACCAATCCTGATGGCGAAGTTGCGAGATCTTTTTGGAAAGTCCATAGTGAAGTACATCTACCTCGTCTCAATGAATTAGCTATACACTTGGACCAAAATGTAAATCGGCTCTTACATAACATTACTACTTTGCTAGCAAGAAAAAATCCTCCTATCAAACGCGCTCTTACTTCTTTTAAATTGTTTAAACCATATGAAATGATACTGAATGATCTTAAGGATTTAAGACGGGAAATTCCCTCATTCAAGAAACCATTTCAAGAACAAGTTTCAAATGCTATTTCCAATGCAAAATTGGAAGTGGCACTCCATGGAATTCTTATTTCCCTTGGTGCACTAATAATAGGAGTATCTATTGATATTCTTACAGCATTTCCTTCATTACTACAAATAGTTCAGAATTTTGTAAGTGTAACTTGGCCACTAAGTTTCCTATTATTTGGACTACTAGTTTCCATACTTGTAGGATTCGTTGAGGTACACATTCTGATTAAGGCGTCGAAAAGCAGGTATTTTCCAAAAAGACTTGCCCAACTAATTACAAGACTCCTTAATCGCAGGTGATGTAAATTGGATATTTTGTTCAATTTAGAAATGAAGTAGCTGACTGGGCAACTCTAATGAACACTTCCAAGAGTAGTTAGAATCACAATTGAATGAAAATTTGTAGAAAAACAAGAATTATGGTGCGCTCGCCGGGATTTGAACCCGGGCCGGATCCGATCTACGGTTCCGAGGGATTAACCTCCGAACGTTGGCAGGGATCCATCATAGCCTTGGCATTTTCTTAATGGGACTTTAAATTAAATCAACATGACAAATATTTGAGATGGTATTCCAATCAAAATTCACTATAATGCCGCACTTGGTGGATTTCATTGAAGAACTCTACGAAAATAATAATTCAAGACTAATTTATACTGAAACCAGCTGTGAAACCGTTGAAGCGCTTAGAGATGTATTGAAGCAGTTCTCAAACACTCTGAATGAACGTTTAATTCAAGATAGTATAGAGAATCAAATCCGGGTAGCAGTTGTAAATAATCGAATCTATGTTTGGAAATCGGAAAATTCCCCAGACAAATTGATTAATGCCTATTCAAAGGAGCGATTCTATTTTAGAAATAGTAGGAATCTCGATCGGTTTGCTAGAAGAATATTTGGTCAATTAGATCTTGACAAGTCATCTGCATCTATGAACCATCTCAATGAATTATTCTCACAGCTACGAGATAATGGTTCAAAAACTAAAGCTATCCGCTCTACACAGCTAAGTATACGTGGGTATGATTTGAAACTATGCCTTGACATTTTAGGACTAGAACTCAACGATATCGAAAGAGAAATATCTAAACTAGCTGGGATAAATGGGCAAGGTGCAATTAATAATCCAAAATTTCCAGATGGTGAAACACTATCTGAATTAAGAGTAAGACTTGGTGCAATTATCAACAGTGATTGTCATATCCGCAAGGATGGTATGATTACTTACTACGAGAGCAGCTCAGAGCGAATTGATTATGTGGAAATATTAGTGAAGGAGTTTGGGGATATTACACTACATAGGGGCAAACGAGAAGGTCGCTATGAAGTATGTTTCCCTCGAAGTATTGGCCGTGCTTTTCTAACTTGGGAATTTACTGCGGGGGATAAGCCACTTCAAAACAATCAGTTATCAATTCATATCCGGAATGCATCATTAGCTGATGTAAGAGCTTACTTCGAAGAACTGATTCCCGAAGATGGATATTTTACTCCACACGCAGGATTTTCTTGGAGCCGGTCAGTTGTTCTAGATCCAGGAATTAAGCGAGAAAAGTATCAAATTGCTTCTCTAGTGGGACTGGATGAAATGAATTTAGTTTGTGATTATGGTGATGACCATTGGAAGGAGCGACAATTGATTGGGATTAGTCTTACAACTCTCCGAGAGTTAACAGAATCTGAGAATGAACATATCGCAGTAACAGCAAATAGACTTCTGAAAGCAATATTTGCAAACCCGAGTACCCTGATGAGTGACGAGATAAAACTACTTAGTCGTTTGAATATTAATGCTCATCCATACCCAAAGGATATTGTTTATTCACATAGGACAGGTCGTCTTTCAATTAATTGGACCGCTTATGTATTCAAAAATGGAGACAAAATGAGATGGGCGTTGTTGTGCCCACCTAGAGATATCGTAAAACGTGAAAAGGTTGTTGAATGGATAAGACAGAATCAAGACTTGTCATTCAAAGTAAAGAAACAGCTACAAAACGAAGGATATAGGATTGATTAACTAGTTACACTATTGCAATTAGGTTATTTGAAAAGGAAGTGGTGCGTCCGCCGGGATTTGAACCCGGGCCGGATCCGATCTACGGTTCCGAGGGATTAACCCCCGCACGATGGCAGGGATCCATCATAGCCCCTTGGCCAAGCTTCCAGAAATTGAAAGCTTTTAGACAACGGACGCAATCTTGCTACTCTGACAACGAGCGCTGTAGAACTGAGCGCAACGGTGAGCGTTAAAAAGCTTACCAAATGTTGCCATAAACTAGACATAGGTATTAACAAGATGTTTGATGTGGACTACCCTGAAAGTAGATTCACACTCCAAAGCATGACGATTTCCCTTTCTTTCATCGAACATCATCCTTGTTCCTCCTACCCAGTAACTCGTTTTCTTCTCTGATAACCATCCACGAGGAAAGATGTATGTTCCAAAATCAGTTTCGAAGGTCCTCAAATACTTCAACGATCTCTGGAACCACTCAGTTTCATGTGCCAAAGGGAACTTAGCCATTAACTCAAGGGTGAGGAGTAACTCTGCGAACTCTCTCTCTTCGGGATTTGTTAGATATCCAGGAAGATGTGCCGCCCACCCCAAGACATAGTATCTAGAACCATATTTTGCAAGACCATAACTCCAAGGTATGTTCTGATACTCTTCAGTAAGCACTAGTTCAATGACTTTGTCTAGCTTCTTTCGATGAACTTTGCTCTCCATGATGCTCTTACAACTAGCAAGTCCACGAATATCATGAATCCAAGGGAGCATGAATCGCTGATCTTGGTATAATTCAGGATTGACTAGTCCATACTCAGTATTCTTGGGAATCCCTTTGTATTCAGACTTGTCAACAAATATGCGTGAGAAGTCAGGGTCCTCAGCAAACTCATAGAGGCTCTCCAACCTATCTATCATCTGCTCTAACACAGGTTTAGTTGAGCCGTAACCCGCATAAGCTAGGAATGAAGCAATGATTGTTCTAAGGAATATTGCATGAGGTTTCTCTGGAATGGTTTCAACATTCTCGGTAAGCCAGACTCGAAAAGGAAGGGTCTTACTATCAAAGGGCTGAAGCCCCGCTCTGAGACCAAGCTGCACAAGTTTTCCCATTACATTCTCGAATGCATCAATTCTACTGGAATGAATACTATTGAAATCTAATTTTGGTGTAAGGTGTTCCAACCATTTGACGACCTCGGGACTCAGTAGCATCTCATTGAGAGCACGTCCAACTATTCCAACATCTTGCTCATTCAGAATATCCACTAATGTTCTGTATTTGATTGAAGGTCCAGCATTAAGCAAGAGCCAATGAGCAAGGTCGTACAATTCCATATGCTACCTCTTTGATTTGGAACATATCTATTCTCCCATCATCATTTTTGGCGATACAGTGTTAAGGAAGAATGATACAAATCCGATTGAGTGAAGCAGATGACTCAACTGGACAACCTCAAGAAGAACATCATGCAGGATATCTATGAGAAACGGATGATTCTCACTTCAGTCCGTGATAGACCCGAGGGTTGGACTCTTCACTCTGGGATATGGAGTCCCTTTTACATACAACTTAGAATATTGAGTTCGTTTCCTGAAACCCTGAAATTGGTAGGAAGTGCCCTATCTACCTTGATCAAAGAGGAAGCTCCTTCGGTCAATCGACTGGTTGGCATTGCTTTCGCTGGTATACCAATTGCTACTGCTGTTTCGCTTGAGTCTGGTATCCCCGCATGTCACACTCGCAAGATTCTTGGAGTTCGCACAGAGCAGGAACTATTTGATGCCATTGGTAAATATGGTCAACATTCTCTCATGGAAGGAGAGGTACAAGATGGAGACACCCTCTGCCTTATCGATGACCTAGTTACGGGAATGGAGAGTAAATTGGTTGGGCGTGCTCAGGTACTGGCGGAGATGAAGAAGCGCGAAATCTCTGATGTATCTGTAGATGATATTGCTGTGATAGTAGACCGCCAACAAGGAGCTCGTGAACGAGCAAAGGACTTGAACATCAAACTTCACTCATTGATTGACCTGATAGATGAAGGACTTCCTTCAATCAAGGACTTAATGTCTGAGGATGAATACCAAATCGTATCTGAATATCTTACAAATCCCAATGGTGCAAAAAAAGTCTGAATTAGCCACCATAGAAACTAATTTCTTTACCAATCATCTCTTCATAACTTCCTATGAGTCCTAAGAATCCCCTCGAAACCCTGTTGAAACTAGCTCTATCTATGTCGGAGCGTAATCATGAGTATTACGATGAGACCTCTGATAATGTTGAAATTCCGCAAGTAAAAGCACTTCTTCGCGTTCTTGCAGATACAGAGCGTGATTTGATAATAGAAATCCAAGATATGATAGTGACAGGAGTTCTTGATGAAATCGAGGAAATGGGTCGAGTTGAAGTTGGTGCTGATCCCCTAGATGACACACCCTTTGCTCCTGAACGAAATGATTCAGACCCTCGAATTTTTGTTTGTAACAAGGCGCTAGAACAGGAAGTTAAGGGGTATACCTTCTATCTCTCTATCTCAGCAAGAGCAAAATCCGAACTTGTGAGCCGTGTCTTTGAATATCTTGCCTTCATTAAATCTGAGCAAATCGAGAGGATTCGTAAGGTCTGTGAGACTTTCTAGATTTGGGTATCTATGATAGAAAGTTCTTTTTGAAACAACGCGCACAATATCGTGCGATGACAGAGAGGAGTTCAGTCCAGAGTATGCTAAAAGTTGCACTGACAACTTCAGCAAATCATTATGATTTCTATCTAAAAGCAGCAAATATAGCGTCAACCGCTCAGGTCAAGGCTCTACTCATGGTCCTTGCTGAAACTGAAGGTGACCTCATCGAGCGCATCCGACTAATGATGACCACGGGAATTCTCGATCAGATAGAAGAGGTCGCTAGTGAAGCATTTACTACTAAGGACCCTGATCCTACACCTTTTGGAATGGACCGAACCCCCTTTGCTGCATCCAATCCCGATACAGATCCTCGTTTCTACGTGTGCAATCGCGCTCTTGAGATGGAATTCAAAGGTTTCAGTTTTTACAGTTCAATCTCCAACAGGGCACAATCTGAGTTGATAAAGCGTCTCTACGAGTACTTTGCTCATATCAAGTCTATCCAAATAGAGAAGATACGTAAAGTGTGCGAGTCCTTCTGATAGTGCTTTTATTTTCTAGAACTAGTTCAATTATAGAAACTTAGAACACGTGTTCCAATGATTTAATTAGACGAATATCGATTTAAATAAATAATTAGAAACATTTATATATATTTTATGTTATGCATACAGTAGTGGCCGAGAGGCCGCGAACAGTGGAAACCCTGAGAATCTCCATCGGAAACGAAGGGGGTAGGGGGTTCCCAACAGCGAGATGGAAATTATGAATAACGAACAGACTGTGTTTATTCCCCCTGTTAGGCTTGACAGCTATGTAGACTTCAAAAATATTGCAAGTGAAGCTGCAGTGGTGGTCTATAGTCCTCAATATTATCAGGGACCTTTTACAGATGAACCTAAACGACTAAGCAGACTCACTTTGACTGCAGTAGGAGTTAGGAGAAATAGTGTGCCTTTGACATTCAAGTATATCATTGATGATGTACGAGACATTGATAGAGTCGCATCGGAGATACTTACAGAACTAGAAAATCTAGGGAATCTAGTTCGTGGATCTGTTGAAACTTCTCGACCTATGGGCGAATTACTGACTAGTTTGTCCTGATGATTATTCAGCAATCAACCAATTGGCGCTGTCCACTTAGAAAAGGACCATCTCGCATCGACCGATACTGCTTTTTGGATACGTATCAAGTACATAATGAGAACAGTGACAGACCCAGAACCAGCTGAAAAAATCGTACCTCGCATTCTTGAGCAATACTCAGAACGCCCTCGAGGTTGGCATATTATGAACACTCCAAGAGGAGAAGTTCTTGTGCTTAGTTCTGATTCTGCATTTCAGTTGAAACTGATTCCTCTTAATCCTCGTGAGTTCACTGGGGCTGGTGTTGAACTTCCAGAATCCAATGATACAGTTGATTCAATTCGAACTTCTCCAGAGTTTGGTCTTCGACCACTCAGTGAATCAGACCTTCAAGGGATAGCAAACTCAATGAGTGGTGAGCAGGATGCACGAGAAGAGATTGGCGAGATTCTAAGTCGGACTCCACTCAGTCTTGAAGATCTTTCCTCGAACCAGAGTTCTCACATTCTACGCGGTCCAGTTTTGTCTCGACCTGACTTGGGGTCTCTGAGTCCGGAGATTCTGAAGATGCAAATGGCTCTTGATAGGAGTGCACAGAAGACCTTCAGGAAGCTCTACCCAATGCGTGCAGGTATGTACGGCTAGACTGGAAAATGTGCCTCTAGACTATCTTTCATTAGTCTTAGTTCCAAATTTAATTGTTGAGCGCCATGATTCGTAACTTGATTATTATTAATGAGAACAGCCGTGCTCTCCTCAGTGCTAATTTTGGTGAGTGTCATTCACTTGGTGAAGACAATGAAATGGTAAGTGGTTTCATCAGTGCAGTTCATAGTTTTGCAAAAATGGTAGATGCTGAATCTGTAGATGAGATTCAGTTAGGTACACTAACATTCATTCTGATGTCAAAGGGGAATCTAGTCTTCGCACTTTCTGCAGATGACGAAAACACAGTAGAACATAGAACAACTCTTGTTAGGATAATCGACCTCTTTGAGGACCTTTATGATTACTACACTGTGTGTGTGGAACCAGATATCGATATAGCAATTTTCCGAGAATTTCCAAAGTTTCTTGTTGATCAAGATATCCTAAAACCAAATTGTGGGAACTATACAGAATGTGAAGAATGCCCCAATAGCACCAAGTCACTTCCCGTAGAGGATATGACCAAACAACTTGATTCTCGTCGAATGTAGATTAAAGAGCCGATGTTGCTGTAGAAGAAAGTGGTGGGCCGGACGTGATTTGAACACCTCACCTTTGAACGTGCTTGGAAAGATTATTTAGAAACCACCTCACATAGAGATACCTACAATCTTGGCTTTGCGATGATTGAACAGGGAGTGTCTGGAAAAAACATTGATGTGATTCCCTCTGGGGAGTCTGCCTGAATTAATGCCCCAACTTACCCTTTGCTTCTTGGAACCTTAACAGTGCAGAATCTACATTATTCTAGGAGGAATTAATGAAATGACGAAAAAGACATACATCTGCGCCACCATCTTGGTTTCTATCGGACTTCTACTAGCTGGTATAGGGCCTGTGGTTGCAACAGATGAGCTGTGGGTG
>Ga0209976_10001335_pt1 | contig 14663 bp, 16 predicted proteins | sample SumtaG_FD_182806 | JGI IMG/M metagenome (GOLD analysis project Ga0209976, IMG submission 182806) | Deep subsurface microbial communities from Indian Ocean to uncover new lineages of life (NeLLi) - Sumatra_00157 metaG (SPAdes) (version 2) | ecosystem: Environmental > Aquatic > Marine > Oceanic >...
AGAGATAGATATAGTCTTGGATGAAGACTATATCTATCTCTGTGGATCTGAGGGTCTACAGATTCTTCAAGTGACTCAAAGTTGATTTTTTCGAATACTTCATGGAGGAAACCACGAGTTCGAATCTCGCTCGGTCCACCTTTTTTTCACAGAGATATCAATATGTGGTAATTACTGAGACCTCAATCCTATAAGGCAGATGAGAGAATGTGAGAAACATGAAGATTCTAGTTTTCAATGGGAGCCCTAGAAAATCCCATGGTACAACAGATGTGCTTTTAGAAACCTTCATTGAGGGGGCACGGTCATCAGGGGCTGATGTTGAGAAACATCATATTGTAGACCTAAATATTGGTGGATGTCGTGGTTGCTTCAACTGTTGGTGGGTAACACCTGGCAAATGTATACAACGAGATGTTATGGACCAACTAATCCCAGCTATTGCAGAAGCGGATGTAATGCTTCTCGGTACACCGATCTACGGTCGCAATGTGACCCACTATACACAAAAACTGCTTGAAAGAACCTTTGTGTTCTCACTTCCTGAAATGGTGAGTAAAGAGGGAGAAACACAACATCCTGGTAGAATACGCAAGTTTCCATTTATTGTCTTAGCTGCCACATGCGGATTCCCTGATTCGAGTAACTTCGATATTGTGAGGGCCCTCTATCCCACGGCACTACCAATTTTCCTTCCTGCTGCACAATTATTGCTCTATGAAGAAGGAAAGAAACAACTCTCAGGCTTTCTTCAAGCCGTAAAGCTTGCAGGACAAAAGCTTGCCGCAGGCGAGGAACTTACCGAGGATTTGAAAGAAAAGTTGGTTGTAGAATTCTCTGATGAGATGAAGCAGCAAATTATGGAGATGCACAACAGGGACAGTGCATCTCGCTTAGAACAATGAAATAAGATTGTTACTCAATTCGTTCTTGTCAACAAAATACATTATAGGTTATCTTGGAGTATGAATGGTTTACCACAGTTTTGACACTCGACAGTTCCATCCTCTCTTATTTTCTCTTTCGGATACCTGTATGCCTTTTTGCAATTGGGACATGGAGTTCCAGCATTTCTTATTTTGACCTTCTCAACTTGAAATTTCCACAACTTCTCTTTTGCGAGGGTTTCAATACTACTTGTGATCTCTTTGATAAAATCCTCTGACTTACCAGTTCCAAGAAATGAAAGATTTCCTCCAACATAACGTACCTGTATTTCACAGAATCGGTCTTCAATAGAATAATCCACTATTGTCATTACGGTGAAAGAATATCCCCCAATAACACCTAACCTCTCATACATCAGAACAGCAATTGTCCTATCATCTAACGACCAAATTCTCCTGTAGTCATTAGCATAATCTTTCTTTATGAGTTCCAGTAAACTTTCGACTTCTTCCACGTTCTGTAGTAGTATACGAATTGGCAAAACTTTCCCCAGTTGGAATTCTCATGAAGACGTATATACTTTCTTTCACTAATCTCCAGCATTTCTTTAAGGTTCAACAATTTCAGTAATTACAGGTGTGTTTCTATGCCTTGAGTCAAAGAATCAAATCAATGCAAAATTCCCAAACTGCAAGATTTTCTCAAAGGTGAACCTCTACCATTCAAATTTTCATACGTTACACTGCTCTATGGTAAATGTGAGGAAGACTACGATGAAGTGATATTAGATACTGGTGATATTCTAAAATCTAGAATATGAGAAAGGTTGAATCTTTCTTAACCACGAACACGGGTGCCGTGAACCTTCTTGTGTGCCCAGTTGAAGTGGCGCATTCTTTTTGATGCACCAAAACCACAGGCTGCGCATCTCTTGTGTCTAACATGATATGATCTTCGACCGCACCTTCTACAGCGTATATGATGTGGATTATTTTTCTTACCCTTTGACGGAGTGCCTTTTCCCATTGATGTTTGCTCCTTGAACTATTTTGGTGGAGGTGACACAATAACTACATTGTCGCCTCGTACTATCACTGTATCAACTTGTACGATAGTCTGTTCATCTGTTTCGGGATCAATTGAAATTTCCTCAGCATCTTCTAGGATAAGATTGAGATGTGTATCGTATCCACGGAGTTTTCCCCTGATTTTCTTTTTGTCTTTCAACTCGACTAGTACTTGTGAACCAATCGAGGCTTGGAGTAGTTCCATGGGTTTACCTGAGTTCATTGAATCACCATCACAGAATGTACATCATATGGCCGACGGTCATACGCTGTTCGCGCTAGTCTTTGGAGATGGCTTAAAAACATGACGATGGAGCCCCTTGGTGGTTGTACTCAAACTGAGTATTCGTAGGCTTCAAAAGGAATGTACAACTCTATCTATTTGATATGCCGAAGATAGAACGAATCAAGAAGCGTCATCTCCTGAAGAAACGCGAGCAACGTGATGAGATAGAACGAATTCAGAGCGATTTAGGTTCATCAATTGGATTGGACTCTAAGGCAAAGCTAGAGGGTGGAGTTCTCGATGATGGTTCTCGGATTCTACTTCTAAACAATGAGATACTCTTTTTCGAACATGAAGGAAGAAACTATCCCACTTTGCGAGCTCTTCTTGCTGGTATCATTGCGATTCCAACCGTAACGGTTGATATGGGTGCAGTGAAGTTTGTAGTCAACGGTGCAGATATCATGAGACCTGGAATAACCAAGGTGGATGACTTCGTTTCAGCTAATGGAATAGTTGCTGTAGTTGATGAACGGCATGGAAAACCGCTAGCTGTAGGTGTATCAAAATTGTCTGCAAGTGACCTTAGGGCTGCAAAAAGTGGCAAAGTTGTGAAATCTATACATCACATCAATGATGATCTATGGGATTTTGGGAAGATTTAGTCTTCCTCATCGTCGTCATCATCACCTTCGAGCTTTGCTCTAATGTACATCATAGCAGCCTTGTAAACCTCTTTAGCCACGTCTATATCCAGTCCACAATTTTGAGAGAATCTATCCCGTGCAAGTCCTTTCTTACTTGCATCGATATCTTTCCTAATCACATCAGAGATTGTCTTGTAACCATTGTCGTAGAGAATTCTAGCAGTGTTTCTAGACAATTGACTTGAGAAAGTACTATCACCTTGCAGTAGATGTAGCTCAAGCAAATCAGAACTAGCAAGATCAGCATGTACGCCATATTGTAATTGTCTACTGAAGACACCAAAACGTTCAGCCAAGTCTTTCTTCTTTGTTGAATTGAAGAAGCGGCTTACGCTTTCCACTACTGTGCTACATATCCCAAGCAGTGAGTCGAGGTCTCCTTCATCAAGACTGATACCTCTTGACTTCTCACCTGTTTCCTTGATGATGGTTGCAACCTCTTGCTCATCAATCCATCTTTGCAAGACTGATTTCTTGATATCTAAACGCACTGGCACAAGTTTCATGTACCACTCTGAAGGAGCTTCGAGTCCAAGTACCTTCAATTCATCTGATGATGGTACTAGTGTTCTTGGTCTAATTGCTTGAGGTAGTCTGAAATTTAATAGAACCTCTATGAGTTGAGATTCCTCAATATCTTCTGTTAATTTTGATAGCATCTTTTTAGTGTGTAAGTAGTCAATAGGATCGATACCAGCAAGAATTGCAGCACGAGATTCCTTTGTTATTTTGAATCCCTTTCCACTTTCTTCAAACATCTTCTCTTTTGTAAGCCACTTGAAAACTGAACCAAAGAATTTACTCATTTGTGCTGTATAATCCGAGTCTTTTGTTCCTCTTAATGTCCCTTTGATATACTCAAAGAATTTCTTCTTCAGGTCTTCTCGACTTGCTGCTCTTCCATTGAACATACCCCGTACCAAAACACTTACTGCAAGACTTGGATAGAGCGGTCCTGGATTGAGTGGTGTAAGGGGTTTGTGTAACAGAGTATCTTCCATTGTTTGAACATCTGGGAATACACGAGATGGACCTTCAAATACAATGTATATTCGACCACCATATTGACCAAGATGATATTCTCCTATTCTACCTGCAATCTGAAGATAGCGAGACCGTGTTGTTAGGAAATACATGTTGGGATCTAGAATGACCACAACACAATCAAAGGGTAGACTCATCCCCGAAGTTATTCCTGTAGTTGATACAACCGTTCGTACAACCCTCTCTTTGATTGCAAGTTCTAGTCGCTGGCGTACCCCTGCATCTAGACCTGAGTGATGGAATGCAACACCTCCCTGTAGACATTTGGATAGTCGATCACTCAGAGGTAGACTCTCACCAATACCAACAATACGTTCTATGGATTCATTCTTCATTGATCTTGGATGGCTTCTCCCAAGACTTCTTGCCAAAGATTGTGCTCCGTATCTTGAGCCTACAACTACGAGTATTGATTTTTTATCATAATTTTCAAGATGTTCCATGATTGCATCAAGCGGGTCTATGTGTTTTGTAATGCTCTTCTGCGTACCATCACTACTCTCAATAGTGATTGTATTCTCTTCCTCAGAAACAATGAACTCATCGGGTGTGAGCCGAACATCAGGTCTAAATATTGACGCTTTGAGCCAATCTGTTATCTCCTCACTCTTGCCAAATCTAGATGATAGGGTGATGATTTGAGAACTCTCCTTAAGAAAGGATATGATGAGATCCAGTTTGACACTTCTATCAGTTCCAATATTCTGAGGCTCCACACGTTGTTGAAATGAGTCAAGTTCTGTTAGCTCATCAATGACTGATAATCCAATATCATCAGTCCATTTCTTTTTCTGCAGTAATGCTATTGCGAAAGTTTCGTACATTACCACTGTAAGATTTGCATTTTCTAATTCTTCATCTGTTGCTCGTGCGATTCCATCATGGCGTACAACAGAATATCCTAAGTCCTTCAACAGGGTTCCATAATCGTCTATAATCTGACGGCTCAGAGAAGTGTATGGGCTTAGATAGAGACAACGTTTTCCCTCTTGTAACTTGAGTAAGATCACAATCATTGCGAGGAAGGTCTTACCTGACCCTGGTGGCATCTGAATCACTAGATTTTCATCAATATTGCCAAACTCCTGTACAAACTTCTTCTGTGCAGGAAGTAGACTGACGAAATTCTTGTGTTTCAATAGAGTCTTTGCAGCTTTTTGAACTTCAGTTCTAGCTCCCACTGGACCACCGAGTTGACCTACTGATGCGAGAGCAAGTCTTCCTTCGTGAGTAATCATAAAACCGCGCTGCTTTCGTCCTTTGTCACCTGATGAAATCACAAATCCAACTTTCACGAGCTTGTTCATTGTTTCATAGATGGTTCCCCCGGACATGAGACCCTGACGTTTTTCCTCGTAGATTACCTCGTCTTGGGACTTCTCTCCCCTGGATGCTTTCTCGGGTTTGATAATATCATCAAGAGATAGTAGTCCCTCGACGATGCTATCCCAACCTAATGTGGGTACCATCTCTCCAGTCTGAGGGTTCAACACCTGAAGTATCTCAATCGCATGACGATTGCTTAGGGCTTTTAGCTGACCTCGTAATCGAGATTGTGCATCTTCCTCCATACTACGCGCAGACATCTTGCTCACCTACCATAAACTGCTCCTTGTGATAAAGATTGGCTCCAACTTCATGTTTTATAATACTCGGTCTTTTCTTCGTACACCCACTTGCGTAACTTGGATAATAGAGGTGACTCATAATGAGGTCAATCTTCAGACGAAAACAAAGCGATGACACATCCGAGGAAATCAGTACTAAACGATCCATTCCTAGCCTTGGACTTTTCTCTCCCGCTACAGAATCTATTCAAGTTGATCCAGTTCGGGAGCTCAAAAGGATGAGTGAGCTTGAAGAAATATTCGTAAGATCCAAGAAACTTGAGTCACTAGCTGATGTACCCTATGTTGTGGAAGAAATCAAAGAAGGCAACATAGTTCTCTTAGATATCTCACGTCTGAATGACGGGAATGGTCAAACCCACATAGAACTACGACGTATTATAGAGAGAATTCGTGGTGCAACAAGGGGATATCAAGCTGACATTGCTCTAGTCAATGATGGATGCATGATTATCACACCATCATTTGTCAGGTTGTAAGGTGTTTTACCTCAGTTTGACGGTTTCAGTCACCATTGGTGCCCTTGTTTCGATATTCATAGCCTTGTGGATTGTAGATGCTAGTCCAATTGTCTTTGATGCTTCACCATGAGCACAAATGATTCTTTCAGGAATTGGGTTCAAACGTTTTACATAGTTGAGAATCTGTTTTCTATCAGAGTGTCCAGAGAATCCTTCCACTGTTGTCACTTCCAGATTTATTGGAATAACAGTAGTCTGACCATCACGATTTCTCATATTCACTTCTTTCCAACCCTTCTGGATACGTCTGCCAAGTGTATTCTCTCCCTGATAACTGACAAATGTGAGCATGTTCTTATCATCCGGAGCGAGAAGCCTAAAGTAATCAACACTAGGTCCTCCAGCAAGCATACCGGATGTGGCCATGATGATACAAGGTTCTCCTTCAGTGATTTCCTCACGTTGGTCATGATGATCAACTTGCACAAATATGTCTGATAAGAATGGGTTTACGCCTTGATGGAAAATCATCTCACGTATCTTCTTACTGAGTGCCTCAGGATGGGTAGTATGAATCGCCGTAGCTTGTGCAATCATTCCTTCAATATATATAGGAACTTTTGGTATTCGACCTTTTGATACCAAGTCTTCGATGACAAGCATGATTTCTTGAGCCCGACCAACTGCAAGTACTGGAATCAGGACTTTACCTCCACGTTCTAGAGCTCTCTTCATAATAGTAGCGAACTTCTTCTCTACTTCTTGCCTTGGTGGCATCTTGTCGGTAGGGTGACCGTAGGTGCTTTCAATGATCATTGTTTCAAGCCTTGGAAATGTGAACGTTGCAGGTTCAAGCAACCTGCTTCTTCCAAACTTGAAGTCGCCAGTGTACGCCATATTGTATTGACCATCACCAATGTGGAAGTGCGTAATGGCTGAGCCAAGTATGTGACCTGCGTTATGCAATGTAAGACGAACATCGGGGGCGATATCTGTGACCTCTCCATAATTCAGAGGTATTGTATGAAGGATTGCCTCCTTTACATCACGGTCTCGATATGGTCTGAGTTTGCCTTCTCGCTCTGCGACTTCTAGATAATCTAGTTGCAAGAGTGTTGCAAGGTTCAGCGTTGGAGCAGTCATATAGACCGGTCCACGATAACCGTACTTGAATAGGAATGGGACCATACCACAGTGGTCAAGATGAGCATGAGTGATTACAACTGCATCTAATTTTTCGATGCTAAATTCGGGCATATCTAATCTTGGAAATGCTTTGCTAGGTGTTCCTACGTTTACACCACAGTCAATAATGATATTGCTCTCTGAAGTTTGCAGAAACATGCAGGATCTTCCAACCTCACGGAATCCACCCATTGCAGTAAATCTAATCCAACTGTTATTCATCAGCATAGGTCGGTGAATTCTCTTTCCAATCTCACGGAATGACTTGTTCCGAGTTGCTGCCTCTGATTGGATGATGTATCTAATTTGTTTGATGAGTTTGCTCTCAATTGGTGGTGTCCTCATGACATTGGGACGCCAAAAGGTCTGACGTGTTATTTCTCGGAGAGTAGTACCACTTCTTCCAATGACAAGACCTGGTTTTTGTGCTTCAATAATAACCTCTCCTCTTGAAATATCAAAGTCAATTGATGTGATCATAGCCTCTTCAGGAACAAGTTCACGTACTGTTTTCTCAGCTTCTGCATGAGTCAATCTAACTTCTGGAGCAGACCTAACAACAATACGTTTCCGCATTTTCCGTGCCAGAGCTTTGATTCGATCTCCGTCATCTAGCAAAATTTTTGGTGCCTTAGAGTATATTGCTATCTCTGGCCCTTCAAATTCAACTGTACTTATCGCTGCTGAGCGAGGAAGTGCCTTCTTGACTACTTCTCTAATATCAACATATTCTTGTTCATCACTGGGCTGCATGATAGTCACATCACAATTGTAGGCCTATTAATGCCCTTAATGGCCTGATTTTATTCTTCAACACATAGAAGTGCTGAGTTGACAGGTGTAGCAGTTTAACGTGCTACGAGTGTAAGAAACACTGTCACTATGGTCCTTTCCAAATCTTCATGATGGTGTCCTTTGGGATTACCTGGTAACCATCTTTGTCAATCACACTAACTAGGATAGAGTTGCCTGAAGCGGCATCTCGCTCGATAGCTGCTGCGACTGCACGAACGCCAAGTTCGATTGCCTTTTTCTTAGGAAGGTCTTCTTTGTATTCTGCTTCCAGAACACCTAGAGCTACTGGAGATCCAGAACCAGTAGATACAAACTTGTCAGGAATGACACTGCCCACGTAGTCTGTATAATAGACTTGTGCGCCTTCATCATCAAATCCTCCGACGACACATGCCAACATGTAGCCGCCACGGCCTTGGAACATGATATTACTAAGAAGACGGGTTAATGCCTTGACACGGATTGGCCTGCCTCTCTGAATTTCAAAAAGTTTGGCTTCTGCTGTCAAGAGATCCATGATATTTTGTGCGTCTGCAACGGATCCTGCAATTGTCGCACCTATACGGTTTGTGATCTTGAAGATCTTCTTTGCTGTCTTGTTTGCAATCAGAAAACCCATTGTAGCTCTCTGATCACTAGCTAAAACTACGCAGTCTTTAGCAATCATTCCAAGTGTAGTTGTTCCAGTCTTTAGTTCAGCTGGGGGTTGCATCTCAGGTTCCATGGTTATTGACTCCTTCTAAGAAATGAATCGTAGAGAACAAGTGACAGGCACCCGTCTTTGAAGAGTGTTATTAAGGTTTTCTCAGTGAACATAGAAATTGCGCGTCGACCTATCAGGTTGTATTCTCTTTTGGTGGCTCTGGTCGTTTGAATGAGGTTACGATTCTGACCTCTTCGATATTATCATCTGCCTTGAGTATGTCAGATGCCATACCAATCTCACCATACTGAATGTTCTCAATGTATCTTGTTTCTTGAGGTAGTTCAACAGTTACGACCTTCTTCTTCATAGTGACATCATATCTATCCTCAGGAATTCCTGGGATTCTGCGGCGAAGGACTGCCTTGAGTTTCTCGGTCTTATCAGAAACTATCTCTCTGATGATAACATCATAGACAAGGGTTTTTCCAGCAAATGGGCTGTTGAAGTCGACTCTAACTGTACGACCAAGGTCTGAAGTTACGATGCCTCGCTCATTTCCGAACTTGATTTCTTCACCCTTGTATCCTCTTGCGCCATGTTTAGCAAGTTTCACTTTTGCAATCTTCTTGATCTTGGTAGGGTCTCTAACACCTGCTCCTTTTTCAGGAGGAACTTCAATGGTCTTTGATTCTCCAATTTTCAAGCCAACGAGTTCTTCTTCGACTGCTGCAAGAAGCCAGTTCCAACCAACTACTACTAATGCGGGTTCATAGCGGTCATTTTCTCTGAATAGACCCTCTTCCTTCGCAACCTCAAGATGAGTTGTATCAAAGATGATATCGTCACCCTTTGTACTCGCGGTGAAATCGAGATAGACCATGCTCTTATCCTTAACTACTGTTTCAACTTTTGTAGCAGCTTTTTTGGCTGGGGCTTTCTTAGCAGTTGTCTTCTTTGTTGTCTTTTTAGCGGCAGCCTTTGGTTTTGCTGCTGCCTTTTTTGCAGGCTTCTTAGTAGTTTTCTTTTCTGACATGGCCAGTACCCTCTCGGTTTCCTGGTTGCTTTCAGGAAGCTCCACAGGAGTGTTATAAAACGGTTTCCTTGTGTCCTTTGAAGACACCTTTTAACACTTGTATCTTTTCAAAGAACAATGGTGTTTCATTTACTTGCTCAACTTGGAAATTATTCTCATTAAACGTCTTGATAATTGCATCAGTGTTAGCAAGAGATGAAACAACAACATAGAGTCTTCCATTGTTTACCATATGGGTTGCCGCTTCTTTCACGAATCTTTCTGTTAGTTCTGACCCTTCTGGTCCCCCTATTAGGGCATGGTCCATCTCAGTGTTCATATCATCTGCTGGGAGATAAGGTGGGTTGAACATCATCATTGTGAACTTCACATCATCTGATAGACCGATGAAGAGATCCGATTGAAGAACTGATACATTCTGTTCTAATCCATTTTTTCTAAGATTCTCTGATGTATTTCTAACTGCTAGGAATGAGATGTCAATGCTAACTACTCGTTTTGCCTTTGAAGCTGCAACAAGTGATGCTAATCCTGCTCCACAGCCTACATCTAGTACTGAGTCCGTAGGATTGATTGTTATTGCATCTAATAGGAGATAGGTATCTGCTGCTGGTTCATAGACCCCTTGCCAAACATCGAAATCAAAAGATTCGCTCACAACTTGCTCCCTCGCGGATCTGGAAGATCTCCTGCTTCAATCAAATGGAGAAGTGAATCAGAAAGATTCACTAATTTATCAATGGCAATAGTTCTCAGTCGTTCATCTCCCTTTGGATACTCTTTGCAGGATTCAAGTACAACATCAGCCAAGTTTTTGTCCACTTTCAGGTTTCGAAACCAGATTCTCAATGCCTTTCTCAAATGTTTGTTAGGATAAGGAAAGATACCATTGATCATCCAGAAGAACACATCATCATTCTTTGCACGAGGTCCCTGAGTGTAATGTTTCAGTCTTACAACGACAGAGTCTACTGCGGGTATTGGGTAAAACATGTCTGCTGGAACATCCATCAGATGTTCAACTTCTGCTTGGTATCCGATGTTAACTGAAAGTCTAGAATATTCGGAGGTTCCCGGAGTTGCATGCAGTCTCTGAGCAAATTCTTTCTGATACATGAGAATTGCTTGCTCAAATTCAAGTTCCCGTAGCATTCTGAAAGTAATCTCTGATGAGATACTGTATGGCAAATTGGACACAACTTTTGTGACTTCTGGAAGGGGGACCTTGAGAGCATCTCCCTCAATGATACTAACATTATCACAATCAGTGAACAGATCACCGAGAGCTTTTACAAGTCCAGAATTTATCTCAACAACATAGACGTACTTGGCTTCCTGTACAAGTTGCTTCGTGAGAATACCAAGTCCCCCACCTATCTCTAGAATAGTATCCTCTTTTGTTACTTCTGCGGCACCAACTATGTTCCTAGCTATATTCTGACTCTTGAGAAAACTCTGACCATGTTTCTTTGTAGGTCTCACCTTGTATCTCTTGAGAATTGCACGGATTTCATCGTCTGACAGGAAACTCACCTGCGTACTGGTAGATTTACCTTCTAGGTGGACGTGATCGGTCATTCTCGTCGTCATCACGTTTTGGAGGTCGTACAAATAGCCAACGTTTAACCTCTTCCCGGAGTTCATCGATTATACGAGCTGTTATGACTTTCTTTGGGTTCTGCAGCTTTGTCCTAGCTGCTATGTCTTCAAAGTTCTTGAAGGGATCCCGTTTTCTCTCTTCTAAAATTGCCCACATCAGTGTCTGCCCAATTCCAGGGAGCAACTGAAGTGAATGCATCCTAGTAGTTAATGGAGCTGCCTCGTTGAAGAATTGCACAAATTTGTGCTCATGCTTTGTTACTATCATCTCTATGACTAGAGGAAGTTCAGTGACGCTTTCAGGAACAAGATCCTCGAAGAAAATGCGTCTTCTGACGTGGTCAATCTTGCTCTTAGCGTTCCGTTCAATGGAAACACGTTCCTGAGGATGTGGTTTTACTCCTCTGTGAGGTATCATCTCAAGAAGTGTAAAATGAGATTCTCCAATGCCCTGTATCACCGTGTCCCCACGTGGTCGAGAATCACGAAAGAACTCTTTCGGAGGAACGATTGACAGGACGTAAGCATGTGTTTCAAACTGCCTGTTTTGTTGTCCTTCCATTCATATTCACTTCCAGTTCTACTCGGGCACATTACTGTATTTACTGTCGGGTAATGATAAAAACTAATCGGACCACGAATTCTATGATTGGTGTTCTGCGCGCAATAACTAATAGAAATTTGAGGTGATTAACTAGGATCTTTTGTTGATGACAAGATCTACAATTTCGATGAGTTGTTCATCAGTTAGGTCTGTAGAACGCGCATCGACTATTGTTTTCAGCTCCTCTGGATTAATTGGAGCTATGTTAACAATTTGAACTGCTTGGGCTCTTGAGATTTTGTAATCCTTCATCAATTTCTCTACTAGTTTTGCAGATACTGCAGGTGCCATCTTTGCAAAAGATGAAGCATGTTCAAGAGTTATTGATTGCTGAAATGACAGCTCTCCTTCCTTTGACCTCTGAGTCAAAATCTTCTTGACTTGAGGAAGGGTAATTTCTTCTTCGCTGATTATCTCCTTGGGCATTCTTAATCACTCAGCCTCTACTTGGTTGGAGATGCTCACGTCTAATGATAAGAGTCTTCATTGCTTTTCCAAGACTAACATCAACAACGAGTGCTCGCCCTCTCAAAGCAGTAACTTTGCCAGTTCTACCTTGATACCTTCTATGTGGCATTCCCTTGTGGAAACCTGGGTTGATTACAATGTCCACCCTCTGCCCTACTTCATAGTCTATAAGCACCTTACTTGGTGAACTTAGACCTCTTGAGCGAACTCTCTTGCTCATCAGGCTACGTGTACGGGCTCGGTATCCATGACTCTTTTTGACCATAAGACATCACTACGAATTATTGCCACTCGGTGCTCTGCCTAGGCTGAACTGCATCCGAGTTCCAGCATGACCTCTTGGTTCGCCACTTAAGCATTTCGCAACAGCTATGCTTTTTGTTAGTCTGGTCATGCTAGGAGCTTTCACTGTAGATTGCAGTGACATTCAATTCCGCACATTTACAACTAGTTCCTAATTTCTCAGCTATCGATGGAATAGTTCGCCCTTCATCTCCAGAGATCAATTCTTTGATGTATGTTCCGCCTTGAACCTTGAAGGTCGCTTTGAGAAGTCCATCTTTATGTTTCTTCAAAGATATCTCATGAACTGCTTTCTTTCTCACCAAATCTGCCCGTCTGTGAGAAACTCGATGAGGAGTTCTCTGTTCAATCTCTACTCCTTTGAACTCCTTCTCCACTTTCTTTAGTTCCTTAGCCGTCACAGGTTTCTCTGTTTCAATAAGTGCCTCATACTCCTTTACATTGGTTGAGGCATCTTCCTTGAGCTTTTGGAGTTTGAATCTATCAGTGAGAACTAGATTATAAACCTCAATTTTTCCTTCTGCTTCCTTATTGATACTCTTAGCAATCTCTTCAAGGTCAGGTGTTCTTATCCTTGGTTCTGTTATTTCTACAACAAAAGGTCGCCCATCCCCAAGCATGAGAACATCAATATCTTCTCTTCCTGCAGCGTGAAACTTGAATCTGGACCCATCAATAATACTCTGTGCAGGAACTCCAACATATTCAGATATTGAATCTGGATACTTGCGGCCCGTTCCATTGCATTCATCGCACCCTCTACCCCTGCATTTCTTGCAGTCCCATTTACTTTGAGGAATTCCTCTGACCAGTTTCTTGTATGTTCCAAAGATGAATACCGGATTGATCTGAACCTTCAGTTCATCTGATTCCATTGCATAAACAAATACTACATCTGGTTTCATGAATTCAACAGGTTTCTGTAATAACTCATGAAGCTGTATTCCAAGTTCACGATTTAATTGAGATTTCAGGGTTTCCGCATGCATTATTGAATGGATACCACTCAATTCGTCTTGACGTTCTGCAAGCAATGGAGGAGGTATAGATCCAACCAGAAATGATTCAAACTCAATATCTTTTGCTAATCCAACAATCCTTTCTGCAATTAATGGGATTTTCTCGAATACCGATTCATCATCGATTGTGCAAAGATAACAAGTTTCTTGCTTTTCAAACTCGATGCCATTCTTCTCTGCAATAGTTCTCGCTGGCTCAAACATACCATTACCCGCAAGCGATCGTAAGGCATTACTACCAATCTCTTTCTTTCCAGATTTCAGTTGTGCATCTGCTGACATACACAAGGTAAGTTTCAGAGAATGTCCTCTGTCATAGTTAGTTGTATTCGTACTGAGCCACGCAAATTGACGACCTAGACATTTGTCACAGAGTGTATGCTGTTCTATCAGCTTCTGAGCAGTTACCAATACTCCATTCTCTTGTGCGTCAGTCATCTGGATTTCCTCTGGGTATTTCGTCAGCATCATATGGTCATAAAAACGGATTGATGTACCTAATTGCTCGAAGCCCAGTCAAGATCATTCGTGGGTCCTTTAGCAGTCTTTTGATCACATTTCCCTGAAGGTCCATATCACCTTCACTCTTGACCACATCAAGAAGTCCCTTGGAGGCTGCATCTTTGACAACTGAATCTAGTCCTTTGTCATCTAGGGAAGTCAATGCCATTTGTGCCAAATACATCATCCGCAGTTCATTGAAGACCATTGCCTTACATTTTCCATCGAATTGAGAAAGTGACTTCCCTGAAAATCCATCAGTTGATAATGAATCTGCAACAATCTTCCCTGCTACCCTTGCAGTCATCCCCCCTAAGACCACGCCTCCTCCTGTGGTTGCTTTCACTATTCCTGCGGTATCCCCGACGGCTACAACATTTTCCATCGTCATCTTGGATATTGGCATTCCTACCAGCACAATTCCTCCAAGTGAACGTTCTATCTTCATTCCCTTCATTCTTTCAGAGATGATATTATGATGACGCATCA
>Ga0209976_10001336_pt1 | contig 14650 bp, 19 predicted proteins | sample SumtaG_FD_182806 | JGI IMG/M metagenome (GOLD analysis project Ga0209976, IMG submission 182806) | Deep subsurface microbial communities from Indian Ocean to uncover new lineages of life (NeLLi) - Sumatra_00157 metaG (SPAdes) (version 2) | ecosystem: Environmental > Aquatic > Marine > Oceanic >...
TCTTCTTATCCACTCCTCTTAACAATTTAAGTCCCACATCCTTTTGCAAAGCGGGATGGACGAAAGCATTTTCTTGCTCTATTCTCGCATAATGACCAGTAGCAATATAATCAAAATCATTTTTCATCGCCCAATCTAAAAACAAACCAAACTTTATTTCCTTATTACACATCACGTCTGGATTAGGCGTTCTTCCTTTTCTCAATTCTCTATAAAACCAATCAATCACTTTCTTCTGATAGTCTTTTTTAAAATCCAATACCTTAAAAGGAATTTTCAATTTTAAAACTACTTTTAAAGCATCTTTCTTTCCCTGATTAACTCCGCATCCAGATTCATCCCAACAATCCAAAAACACCCCTGTCACTTCACATCCTTGTTCTTTTAACAATGCTGCTGATAGGGAAGAATCTACTCCTCCACTCATTCCCACAGCCACCTTAAGTTTCCTCATGGCCATATTCTACCAGGCTTTGTATAATTCGCTTAATGACTAAAATTACCAATACTAACCATCTTATCCTTCTTCAAGCTGCTCAAAAACTCGGCATTCAAACAAAAATCCTTCAAGCTAAACCAGTCAAAATTAAATATATTTATCAGAACAAATCTCATCTTATCTCTGAAAAAAGCTTTGGCATTAATATTTCTTCAAAAGCCAAACTTATCTCCAAAGATAAATCTCTTACTCTCAAAACCCTCAAACAAACAAATCTCCCAGTCCCCAAACAAATCATTATCCACCAATTAACAGACTACCAAAAAAAAGTCTCCCAAATCCCTTTCCCTCAAGTTATCAAACCTTTAACCGGAGAAAAAGGCCAACATATTTACCTTAATATTAAAAATAAAACTCAAGGTCAGCAAGCCGTTAAAAACATTCTCAAACAATACTCTACCTGCGCCATTGAAACTTACCATCAAGGAAATGATTATCGCTTTCTTCTTCTCAATCATCAGCTTATTGGCCTTACTCAACGCCTTCCTCCTACCATTACTGGCAATGGAAAAAATACTATTAAACAGCTTATTAAACAAGAAAACCAACGCCGTTTTGAAACTAATCAAAAACTAGGTAAAAGAATGCTCAATCGCATGAGAAACTGGCCCCGCCTCCAATTTAACCTCCACCTTCAAGGATTATCCTTGAAGTCTATTCTTCCTCAAGATAAAACCATTACTCTCTATCCCATTCCTAATTTTTCCACTGGTGGTTCCGTAAAAACTATTAATCCTAAAAACATCCATCCTTCAATTATTCAAACTGCTGAAAAAGCCTCCCAAGCCATCAATTTAAACATAGTCGGCATTGACATACTTATCAAGAACCTAACCAAACCTGCTGCTAAAAACAACCTCGTCATCATCGAAGTAAACTCCGACCCCGGCCTTCGGCTTCATAACTGGCCTAATCAAGGCAAATCACAACATGTAGCTGAAAAAATATTAAAATATATCTTTAAAATTTAATATCCTTCAGGCTTTTCCACCGGCATTAACTCAAATTTCGAATAAATCGCCTTCACAATCTTCTCTATCTTTGATAATAACTTACCTTTTTCATCTAACACTTGCCTTTTAAACATCACTCTCCCTAATCTCTCCGCTGGCTTTAACACCATATTTTTTCCCACCACTTTATCACACAACACTACCTCATTTTTATCCTTAATATCCAAAAAAGAAAATCCATCTCTCACCCACTCAATCTTGTCGTGTTTCACTTTATAAACCCCTGCCTTCACTGTCTTAGTTGGCGTCACAAACTTTCTCTCAGTATTATGCAAAATCAAATGTGCTCCCTCTTTCGGCTGTCTATAAATCTCTTGTACTTCATCAATATCCATCTCATACTCCACCCCCAACCACTCTAACAAATGCCAGACATCAATCGGCATCTCTTTTTTTTCAATCTGCATCATCGTATACACTGGAAAAGCTCCTGTATATCTCGCATTACATTCCACTGGCCACACCTTTCCATCTTCATCCACCATTACATCCATTCCAAAAATTCCTCTATAGCCTTTTTTATAAACATACTCTCCCCATTTTTTACATTGCTCTTCTGCCGCTAACTGCTCTTTTTCACTAAATCTTAAATGCCAATCATGCCCCAACCATACCCCACTCCTTCCAGTCAAAGACGCCAACTCTGGTAAATCAATCGCCTGAGTCTGAAGTACACTGGTTACTGTTCCATAATAAGTCGCACATCCGGTAATACTCGCCTGCTTACCAGCAATAAATTTAGTCACATTTACTGACACAATCTCTCTCACTTCTCTTCTTCTTTTTACAAAATATTTAAAGTCCTTAAAGTCTTCCAAATTATTAATAAAAAACGTACTTAAACCACCTCCAACAGTATAATCAGGCAACTGAAACACCAATCTTTCTCCTAATTTCTTTCTATATTCTTCCCATTTATTCTCTGTTAAATCATCCACTGATAAATTCTCCCCCTCTATCAAATTAATCCCTGCTTTCTCAGCCTCCACTCTGAACTCTCGCTTATTCTCAAATACCATCCTAATTTCTCCTGGTGTTGATAAAATCTTCAACCCCATTTCTTTAGCTAACCTATTACTTCTTTTTGACGCTTTATACAAAAACAAACTAGCCCCGCGGTGAAACTTTACAGGGTCAGTTAAATATTTCCTTGCTTCAGTTAATTGCAATATCTCTGATGTATTAAACTTCTCTGGTAATTTCGCCTGCAAATCTTTTTCTAAACTCACTACTGGACACAAAGACCTAATCGCTCCCAAATCAGCCGTCTCCAGCAAGCAAAGAATCATATAGTTAGGTAACAAATATCCTAACGCACTTCTTGGAAACGCAGTCACCCCTACTCCCACTACTGGAAAATCCTTAGGAAAAAATCCCTTAATTTCCTCTAAATCATTAAAAAAAACAGGAATTTTCATGCCTCCTGCCCTGCTTCTCTCTCTCTTACTCTCAATGAAAAACCTAAAATATCTCGTCTGCCAATAATCATTGCTCTTTTCAAATCTGATCTATCAGAAACTGAAGCTGATGTTTTAATCTTTTTGCCTTTTAAATAAAAAGATATCCCCACCACTTTTCTTTCTTCTCTTCCTAGAGCACTTCTGTAGCCCACATTCCATAAAATATTCTCTGGATCAAGCAATTTTAATTGTCTAGCTAATGCTTCATCAATTGATGTCCTAAATGCACCTGTATCAACTTTAGCTTTTACTTTATGTCTTTCTCCCATTAAATCTTCAACTTCCACATCTTCAAATACGCCAATATATAACACTCCACCCTGAATAGATTCTGCTTCATCTCTGGCGCTAAATAATGCTTTACCTATTGATATTCCCTGCTTAACTGTTTTAACTTTTAACCCCTCTACTCTTTCCAGTCTTCTTCTTAATCCTGCTTTATTAGCCAGCTGAATTTTCAACCCTGGCTGTGAATTTATTTCTAAAACCATTGGTTCACTTTTTAATTTTCCTTTTTTAGTTTTTTTTGGCTGCAAGGCAATATCAACCCTGCAATAACCTAATCCAATAATTTCTGCTGTTTTTACTGCCAACTTTAAAACCTCATCCCATCTGGGAATTTTTACTCCTTTTAATCTTCTTCTTGAATTCGGAAAAAACCTAATTTCTTTTGTATGCTTAATTGCTATAGTCGTTACTCCTGTAGCAATATCTATTCCACAAGCAATTGCCCCCTGAAACATGTTTGCTTTTCCATGAGATTCATTAGTTGGCAATCTTAAAAAAGCCATTACCGGTATTTTGTTAAAAACCAATACCCCAATATCCGGCGTTCCTTGAAAACTTATCGCTTCAAATCTTGGATGAACTCTAACTCTTTCTTCAATAAATGCTTGATCAGGCAAATCAAACAATGAATATTTTCCTACTAAAATATCTTTAATATGCAGCTTTAAATCGTTTACTGTTATTCTCTGCTGATCAACTGTTATCCATTCTCCTGCAAAAGTTCCTCCTTTTTCTATCACTAAAATTCCTTCTCCCCCCAGTCCTTGACTCGGCTTAACTACAAAGCTCTCTGGTAGCCTGGTAAAATCAAACTTCTCCACTCCTTTTTCACTTCTAAAAACTCTATAAAGTCTTGGTACTGCCAATTTATTCTTTCTTAAAATCGATTTAGTTAAAAGTTTAGAAGCAGCAATTTTTTTACCTTTGCGCTTATTATATCGAGATTGATATAAATGATTCCGGGCATTCATACCTAATACATCCTTAAGATTAGTCATAAACTACTTCAAGATTTTCCTGAATTTAAAATATTCCAAAGCTCTTAAACCTACATATTTTCCTATATAAATATCAAACATTACTGTCAATAATAAGGCTAATTCAGGATTTAAAAATACCAATTTCTGCACTGCTTCCCAACTCATTACCAAGCTGGCAATTATAGCCATTACTAAAGTTTGCGTCGTTACCCTTATTGCCTCTCTTCTGCTTTTTCCCACTTGCACCTCAATAAAATTTTCCACTAACAACATTAAAATTAAAATAGGAAAAATAGACACTGCTGACAATTCTTCAAAACCAACATTTACTGCTCCCAACAATACCCCTAACACTCCCAATGAAACTAACAACATCAATACTGCCATTCTTGGCATATATTGCATCTTTAATCCTCTAGTCAAAGACCTGGAAACAGTTGCTACTGCTAAAATAATCAAAAACAATACAATCCCCACCTTAATACCTGTTGCTACAAAACCAACAGCTAAAATAGCCGGTACAAAAATTCCAAATCCTGTTAACCCCAACAAATGCCTAGCTGCTGCTATCAACCCTGCTACTAAAGGAAACATCAAAACCAGCATTATAGTATTAGAAGACACTCCTTTAGCTACTGCCTGTCTAATCGCGTATTGAATAAAATTACTCGGTCTTAATCTGCCTATTTCCCTCTCTGATAAATATTGCTCCAATCTTCCTTTTTCAGGAGAAGCTCTCTCAGTAATATCTTTTTTAACTGCTTCTTCTACTTTCTCCGCAGACTCTGTTGCCATCATTTCTGCTTCTGAATCTAACTTTATCTGTTCTTGGGAATAAACAACATCTACTTTAAAAGTAAACAGCAACACAAACAATGCTAGCAATACAAAAAGCTTTTTCATTACCTAATTATACTTTATTCTGCCAAAGCTTCGTCAATAGCTGCTTTAAAAGTTGCCCAAGGTACAGCTCCCACTAATTTTTTACCATTAATAAAAAATGTCGGTGTTCCTCTTACTCCAAGCTTATTTGCCATAGCAATATCTTCATCCACCGCTGTCTTATATTTCCCTTCATCTAAGCAACTATTAAATTCCCATTCATTTAAACCAACCTCTCCTGCATATTGTTTAAACAAATTATCAGCTTTTCCTTCACTCCATTCTTCTTGACTAGCAAATAATTTATCATGATATTCCCAATATTTTCCTTGTTCACCACCACATCTGGCAGCTTCAGCTGCTAAATGAGCATTACTATGAAATGGTAAAGCTAAATCTCGTAACATATATCTTACTTTTCCTGTATCTACATAATCTTTAACTATTTGATTCATAGATTGATCAACATATCTTTTACAAAAAGGGCATTGATAATCAGTCAATTCCACTATTGTTACTTTAGCATCATCAGAGCCTTTGACTCCCGCTGAACTGCTCATTAATTCTTTCCACTGTTCTTCACTTAATTCTTCAGTTTCTGTTTCCTCTCCTGCTACCTCTCCTTCTTTTTTTTCTTCTACCTGCTTCTGAAGTTTACTTCCGTTTTTTAATGTCCTTAACTCTGTCCACATACTTCCTATAGCAAATGAAGCAATTACCAATAGTCCAATCAAAACCGGCTGTATCTTATTCTGCATAATCTTCTTCCCTTTAAAATTTATTACTTTAATTGATTAAAGTAATATAGCAAATCAATTTATATTTGTCATTAACCAACTTTTTCCCAACTGATTGCTGTTACCGGACAACTATCAATTGCCGTTTGAATATTTGCCTCACTATTCCCTTCAACATTAATCACCTTTGCTTTTCCATCCTGCAATTCAAATACTTTAGGACAAATTGACACACAACTGCCGCATCCAATACAAGTATCTTGATTAACCTTTACTTTTTTCATTTTCCTCCTTTTAATTGTATGGCTTTAATAACTCTGCTAACTGCCAAAATATATGCTGCCATCCGCATATTTACTTTTTTCTTTTTATATACTCCCCATACTTCCTTAAAAGCTTTATCCATAATTATTTTAAGCTTTCTAAAAACTTTCTCTTTATCCCAATAATTATTCGCATTATTCTGTAACCATTCAAAATATGAAACCGTCACTCCTCCGGCATTAGCTAATACATCTGGTATTGATATAACCCCTTTGTTAAAAAGAATTTCATCTGCTTCCGGAGTTATTGGCCCATTAGCAATTTCTACAATATATTTTGCCTTAATTCTCTTTGCATTTTTCTCAGTAATTACATTTTCTAAAGCAGCTGGCACTAATACATCAACTTTTAATTCCAATAATTCTTCATTGCTAATCTCTTTACTGCCTTTAAACCCCACCACACTTCCACTCTTTTTCTTATATTTCATTACCCTATCTGGATCTAAACCAGAGGCTTTATATATCCCTCCTTGACTGTCAGAAACCGCCACAATTTTATAGCCTGCTTTTTTAGCAAAATAAGCAAACCAATATCCGGCATTACCATAACCCTGAATTGCAATTTTTAAAGATTTTTTATTTAACTTTCTTGCTTTTACTAATTGCTCTAAAACATAAAAAGCTCCCAATCCGGTTGCTTCAGTTCTTCCTAAAGAACCCCCTAACTCCACTGGTTTCCCGGTAATCACTCCCGGCTCATGCCTACCTGTTATTTTTTCATATTCATCCACCATCCACGCCATAATCTTTGCATTAGTATTTACATCTGGCGCTGGCACATCCTTCCACGCTCCAATATTATCAACTATCGCTCGAATGTATGCCCGACTCAATCTTTCCAATTCTTTTTCACTCATTTCTTTAGGATTACAAATTATTCCCCCTTTGCCGCCGCCATAAGGAATTCCCACTACACTGCATTTCCAAGTCATCCACATACTTAAAGCCTTAACTTCATCTTCTGTTACTCCCGGATGAAATCTAATTCCTCCTTTATAAGGACCAACAGCATTATTATGCTGACTTCTAAAAGCTTTAAAAATCTTATAGCGCACTCGCCCCGCTTTACCATTAAGTAAATTTACGGGGTCCATCTTCACCTTTAAATCAGCTTTAATAACTTTCTCAGGCACTGCCAACTTCTTAAAAGTTTCTTCATCAATCTTTAAATATTTACTCACTTCTCTCAATTGCTTCACTGCATTCTTGTATGGATTAGACATAATCTTTCTCCAGCCATTTCTCAGCATCTAAAGCTGCCATACAGCCCATACCTGCAGCAGTCACTGCCTGCTTATATTTAGAATCAACCACATCTCCTCCGGCAAACACCCCCTCAACACTAGTCATAGTTTCATTTTCACTTGTTTTTATATATCCTTTTTCATCTAACTCTAATTGTTCCTTAAATATCTCTGTGCTTGGTTTATGGCCAATTGCCAAAAACACACCATCTGCTGCTAATTCTTGCTCTTTATTTGTTTTATTATTTATCACTCTTACTTTCTCAACTCTATTCTCTCCCATCACTTCCTTTAATTCACTATTCCACAATATTTCTATCTTGGGATTATTTTTTACTTTTTCTGCCATTATCTTCGAAGCTTTTAACACATCTCTTCTTATCAACATTTTTACTTCTCTCGCATACTTAGTTAAAGCTAATGCATCCTCAACTGCTGCATTCCCTCCGCCCACCACATAAACAATTTTATCCTTATAAAGCGGTGCATCACATACAGCACAAACTGCCACTCCCTTACCCAGCAATTCTTTTTCTCCCGGAACACCCAACATTTTGTTTTCTGCTCCTGTAGTTATAATCACAGCTTCAGCTAAATATTCTTCCTCTCCTACCCACACCTTAAATGGCCTCTTGGAAAAATCCACTTTACCAACCTTTTTATCAATTATTTCCGTCCCAAATCTCTCCGCCTGCTTTCTCATCTGCATCATTAAATCCACCCCCATTATCCCCCTTTCAGCTCCTGGCCAATTTTCCACTAAAGCTGTATTCATTAACTGCCCTCCCTGTTTTTCTCCTGCAAACAATAAAGGCTTTAATTCTGCTCTACCGCTATATATACCCGCTGTAAATCCCGCCGGCCCCGACCCAATAATAATTAACTTTCTAACATCACTCATTATTTCAATGCTTTTTTAATTAAATTTTCATATCCTTCTTTACCTTTAAACCCCATCATTCTATCAACTTCCTTGCCATCTTTAAATAACACTACTGTCGGAACACTCATCACTCCATACTTACTGGATAACTCTTGATTTTCATCAACATTAACTTTTCCCACCACCGCCTTACCTTTATATTCTCCAGCCAACTCATCAATTACTGGCCCTGCCATTTTACATGGCCCGCACCAGTCTGCATAAAAATCAACTAAAACTAATCCTTTAACTTTAATAACTTTTTCATCAAAGTCTTTTACAGAAAAATGTACTGCTGTCATAAATAAATCCTCCTGCCCGTCTAAATGCTTTGGCTTTTGTCGGGGCTATATTTTGTATTCTAACATTTTACCTATTCTATCACTGTCCCCTTATATTTCTTGCCATCCAAAATCTTTCCTAAATTATCTAAATCATGTCCATTACAAATAATTATCTTTAAACCAATTCTTTTAGCTATTTTTGAGGCAATTGGATCAAAAGGTGTATTTAATCCAGGTTCCCATTTTGTTCCCACAACTTCAATCAAATCATCCCATTTCATCTTTTTAATTGGTTTTGCATTTTTATATTTTTCTGGATCCTTATTATATACCTGGTCAATATTAGACAAATTAATCAATATCTCAGAATGATAATCAGCTGCTGCCATCACCGCACAATAGTCAGACGACCAACCAGGCTTCCATCCACCCCCCACCACCACTGAATAATTTTTTGCTTTCTTATCCACCATATCATAATGTTTTAAAATCCATGGGTAAGCTATATCTCTAAATATTGTTCTCAACATATGAGCGTTTAATCTAGTTGCATGCACCCCCAACCAATCTAGATCTTCATTAGTTAAATCAGCCCCTGCCGCTTCTTTAGCTGCATCTCGATACTGCCTGGCTATATACCCACCACCAGTAATAATAAAAAATCGCCGATTTTTTTCAGCGATTTGTTTTCTTATAAACTTCTCAAATTTTCTAAGGTATTTAATATTAATTTTACTTTTATCACCATTAGGAGCAAACACCGAACCTCCTAAAGATAAAACAAAAACTTGTTGTTGCTTTTTCATTGTCCTGACATTATCCTTACCTCTTATTTAACTGTCAAGCGCTTTATCCACCACTTCACAGCTATTACCATTAACAATAAAGATATTCCCTGAGCCACATTAACTCCATAAATCTGCCAACTTTCAATTCTTAGATATTCCAATAAAAACCTTCCCAAGCCATAAAATCCTAAATATGTTATTACCATTCCCCCTTTTCCCAACTTTATTCTTTTATTAACCATCACTTTCCACAAAATGATAAATATCATCAAACACCATAAACTCTCATACAAAAACAGCGGATGAAATCTTTCATATTCCATCACCTCTAACAACCTGTTTTCCGGTTTAATATATATCCCCCAAGCTGAATCAATCGGCAAACCATACAATTCCTGATTAAAAAAATTCCCCCATCTACCTATTGCCTGCCCTAAAGGTAGTCCCACTACCACTATATCTGCTATCACTAAAAACCTTTTCCAAACATTTTTTGAATATATTAACGCTCCTATTATTCCTCCTAAAATCCCTCCATAAATTCCTAATCCCCCATTCCATAACATTAATATTTCCTTAGGTCTAACCACATAATATTCCCACAAATCAACTACATGATAAATTCTTGCTCCTATAATTCCCAAACCTACCACCCATAATATTAATCCCCCAACATCCCAGGTCTTTAATTCATTTTCCTCAATTAATCCCTTTTTTCTTATTATCTCCACTACTCCAGCTGCAGCTAAAATCCCTAAACCTATTAATAATCCATATAAATAAAAAGTAACTGGCCCAATTGTTATCATTTTAAACTAATAACCAAGTTAGCCAAACAAATATTCCAGTCATTATATATAAATACCATTTTAACTCTTCATTAGAAATCTCTCTTTTTATCTGCCAAAACAACCATCTTTTTAAAGTTTCTTTATCTTTTAAGAAATCCCGCCATTCTTCATATAAAATGCGTAACCCTAACCCTATCACCATTGCCTTGCCAAAAATCGACGCCACTGAAGTTAAAGCAAACACTGCCAACACCACCCAAGCTGCTTGAAACAACACACTTCTAAAAGTTAATTCCTTAAATTCGCCTTTTCTCTGCTCCATTAAATTTATTCCTGTCTTCCAATTCTTTTTTATAAAATAATATTTAACATATTGAGACAATTGTGTTTCCGGATGCGACCAGTAAACATAAACTAATCTATCCAGCCAAACTATTATCCAGCCAAAAATCCCTCCAGCTAGCAATAATAATACCTGCAGCCAATCCATTAACACTAAAATCTTATAATCTCCTCTCAAAAATCCTATTCCCGCTATTCCTAAAAAATACCCCAACACTAAAGCCATGCTAAAAGTTTTCTTAATCTTTACCATTACTTCAGTATAACAAAGTCCTTTTCTTTCTGACAATCTTCTTTTTGCACCTCAACTTCTTTCACTTCTGCCAACATTAACCCTTCCTTGCACCATTTTATCATTTCCTCCACCTTGTCTTTTTCTCCCTCAAACACTCCCTCCACTCTACCATCATCCATATTTCTTACCCATCCTTTCAAGTCCAGCTTTTTTGCCTGTCTTTTAACAAAATACCTATAACCTACCCCTTGCACTCTGCCGGATATATACACTTTTACTCTCATTTTCATTTCTTTTTCTCCATTCTAATTTGCTTTAACTTCCACATAAATAATCTTGACTTACTCTTCACCTCATAAGCTCCTTTAACAAAATTTTTAGCCTCCTCCAACCATTCTCTTGGCAATTCCTTAGCCAACTTCATATACAAAGACATTCTTTTTGAATCATCTAAATATTTTGCCAGCCTATAAGCATAATCCTGCCACTCTTCAGAAATATATTTTTTCTTGTCCCAGTCATATTTAGCCAATAAATCCTTTATCGGCTTCAAGTGTCTTTTATTTCTCATTCCTACTCTCCAACTTTACCACTCCTACTAAAGCCATACTTAAACCTCCAATTCCAAACACTAAATTCCATGATAATCCGGCTGCAAATACTCCTGCCAACAATACTGTTGCCATTAATCCTCCAACATTCAATAACCAAGCTCTTCTGATAAAAAACTCCATTCTTTGCTCTTTTACTGCAGTTTCGTAAACATGAGCATCAAAAGGCACCCACACAAAATTAGATACCAGTCGATACAATGACTCTAAAAAGAATAAACCTAAACCACTGCTGACTGCCCCTCTAACAAACAAATTAATTGCATTAGCTGCCACTGCTGGTCTCATCATTTTCTTATTCCCCCTATCTACCTGCTTACTTAACCATATTAAAACTACTGATGCTATAAATAAACTAGCTGTTTGAATTATTCCCACTTTTACATAATCTTTTACTATTAAAAATAAATAAATTGGCCACACTATACTTACTATTACTGCTTTTGCCCCTGCTGCTAAAAATGCCAAGCTTACCCTTTTATGAGATTTAAACCATTTTTCTCCCACTACTCTATCCCAACTAACCCTCATATTCTTTTTATTAAATCTATCCCAAAATAACGGTAATCCTGATAATCCCAAAAAAATCATCGCTATAATAAACATTAAATTAAATCCGCCTATTTTCAAAACATATCCTCCTATTAAAGGCATTAATCCCATCAACCATCTATCAATCAATGCTAAATAAGCCACTGTTTTGCCAAATTTTCCCTCTTTTCTTGATACTGCTAAATAGTAATGATGAGTCAACCAGGTAAAGCTACTTGTCAAACCCCACATTAAAGCCGCCAACCACAAAATACTTCCTTTTTTCATTAAAAATAAAAAAAACATTACTCGTAAAAGGCCCCCAATAAAACCTGACCAATCCAAACCAATTTTTCTGATTATTTTAGCTATTCCAAAACCACCCACTATTATTGTTAAATGGTAAATTGACATAAATACAAACACAAAGCTAATATTTCCCAATTCTTTAAACAAATAAATCGGTACAAATACATTAATCACTCCCAAACCCACATCTCTCAAGCCTGTGCTTAAAAACAAACTTGATTTCGGTTGCCACTTACCTATCTGAGTAAATTTTCTTCTTTGCTGATGATGCCAATCATATAAGGACATTTAATTCCTCCTTTATTTCTTTTATCACTCTATTTATCACTTCTTTTTCTTCTCTTAACCACTTTCCCAACACATACTCTTCACCTGTTCCTTTAAAACCAGTTTTAATTCTATTATCTATTCCTATCCTAATATGCCAAAAATTCTTTGTTCCCAATTGTTCATAAATAGAAGCTAATCCATTATGAACCTTAGGTCCTTTTCCAAAATCAATTTTATATCCCCCCAACTTAATATCTAAATCATCATGAATCACATAAATATCTTTATTCTTTAATTTGGGGTGTTTTTTCTTTATCTCCTTCACCGTCACCCCCGATTTATTCATAAACTTCTGTGGTTTAATTAATTCAATTTTTTCTTCTTTAAATTCAATCCAGCTTCTCAACACCTTCGTACTTTTACTCACCTGCCACTCAACCTCCTTAAACAATTTATCCACTACCAAAAACCCTACATTATGTCTGCTGTTTTTATATTTTTCTCCAGGATTCCCCAAACCCACTATTAATTTCATTCTCTCATTCTACCAGAAGTCTCTCTACTTCCTCATCACCAACCTGCGGAAAATCTTTATAAAACTGACCAACTGCCATAAAATTACCAGCAACATGTAAACAAACAAATTCATCTGTTATTTTCTTCAATCTCTTTTCTGTATCTTTAGCACATACCGGTACCGCTATAATTATCTTCTTTGTTTTTAATCCTCTCAAGCATTTTATTCCTGCCTCAATTGTATTTCCTGTAGCTATACCATCATCCACTATAATTGCTATTTTATCTTTTACTTTCAACCTTCCCCCTTGCCTAAATTTTTCTATATAATCCCTAATCTTCTTTTTTGCTTTCTCTAATTCTCTCAATTTATCTTTTTCTTTTATTCCATATCCTTTTATTAAATCTTCACTCCATATTGGTTCTCCATCTTCTGCCATTGCACCCATTGCCAATTCTTCATGCTCAGGAAAACCAATTTTTTGCTTATTATTACTTCTAACTCCCAACCTAATTCTTCTGCTATTATCTTAGCTATAACTACTCCTCCACGAGGAATACCCAACACTACTCCTTTATCTTCCCTATCCACTATCTTAATCATTTCATCAGCTAACCTTTTCCCTGCCTCTATTCTATCTGTAAAAATCATAATCTACTTCATTTTCTTTAGCTGACTTCTAGCAATTTTGCCTACCACCGGCAACTCAAATTCTTCACCATTATATGCTTTATAAACACTCATCAGCCAAATCACAAAACCAACAATCACCGCAAATGGAGACAATATCCAACCTATTACAGGAATAAAGCTGACTATTGTTAATCCTGCAAAAACCAATAATGATTGCATTGCATGAAATCTTATAAATGCATTATTTCTTTCTACCATTAAAAATACCAAACCACTCACCCAGCCAAAAACATAACACAATGCTCCTGCTATATTTTTCTCCAAACCAAAAGCAACTTTAGAACTTACACTTTTTTCTACTGCCATTAACCATCACCCCCTTCTCGACCAACTATTCACGGTCATCTTATTTATAACATATTTTAAATTAATAATGCAGACAAATAAAACTGCAGGCAAAACAATTTTCAAATACAGTCAATCTTTTTGACGGCAACTTACACAAATAAATGCTTTTTATTTTGCAATTTATCTGTTTTGAAAAAAGTTTACGCAGTCTACGACAGGCATGGTTCCCGACGTCACGTCGGGACTGTCGAGACGAGTACCAGGTTGGCTTTGTCGCAGGACAAAGAACAACCGTTTTTTTCAAAATATGGTAAATGAAAAATAAAATTTAAATAACGATAAACAATCAAATAAATAAAATTTGTTCATGCATAAAATTAATCTCGACCTATCACTTAAAGACATCTCCAAAATCGAAGGCGCCGCCGGTCTTGATCTTTCTATTAAAAACGGTCAGGTTGAAAAAGTTCATTTTAAAATCACTGAATACAAACGCTTTTACACTCAAGCCATCCGCAATAAATCTGCTCTAGCCGCCCCTGCTCTCCTCGCCCGCATCTGCGGCACTTGTTCTAATGCTCACATCATGACTGCCCTCGAAGCTGTTGAAAATGCCCTTAATATTACCCCTTCTACTCAA
>Ga0209976_10001337_pt1 | contig 14648 bp, 17 predicted proteins | sample SumtaG_FD_182806 | JGI IMG/M metagenome (GOLD analysis project Ga0209976, IMG submission 182806) | Deep subsurface microbial communities from Indian Ocean to uncover new lineages of life (NeLLi) - Sumatra_00157 metaG (SPAdes) (version 2) | ecosystem: Environmental > Aquatic > Marine > Oceanic >...
GTAGAAACAAAATGAAAACAAAAACCTTAATTACTTGAAAATAGCCCCGACCGAGGGGCGTTTCCAAAACCCTTCAAAATCCTTGAATTTCCCCTTTAAATTTAGGTTCTGGACCGAGCCGGGGAGCCAAGCTGTGAGACTTTCGAGGGACCGAAGCGCTTTCTAAAACTATGAAAAAACCAAAGGTGCAAAAAAATAAAAGTATTCGGAAAAATGTTCATCCTCTGCACATACAAGAACTTCCTGCTAAATATTTTCCTCGAAATACCAAAGCAAAAGATTATCGTAATGAACTTGCCAGAATGATGAATAATTTACGATACACGAACGAAAAAATTCAATACTCAGCACAACTTTGCGTGTTTACTATAAAATGTATAACTCGAAAAAGAGGATTTAAACCATCACTTCCAGAAAGCTTTAGATTAGTTGAAGAATTTGTCTATCATTACGAAAACTTCTGTTTTAGACTTTTTGTGTTTCGAGAGAAAGTGCTTAAATTTATAAATGCTGTTCTACCAGTTGGTTTTGAAAAAGACAGAGATGTAAAAATTCAATTTATGCTTGTAAATCCGGTAGTAAAACAGGCGAAATTAGTATCCTTAATCCGCGAATTTGATAATAAAAAAGATCTTGGAAAAGTCATTGAGGATCGACATTCGCTAACTCATAAGCTTTATTACGGTAAAACATTTGATCATTATTTAAGGCCAAAAAACATTGAATCAAAAAAAGTAAAAGATTTTAAACAATGGTGTAAAGATTGGGAAAGAAAGATATCGAATCGTGCGAAATTAACCGAAAAATCTATCTACGTAATTTCTAAAATGAATCATGATATTACGAGTAAAATTATAAAATATAGGGATTCTTTGAAGAAAAAATAGCCTTGACCGAGAGGCGTTGTGGGATACTCTCAAAAAGCCCCGAATTCCCCCTTAAATCACAGGTTCGAGACCGACTTGGGGAGCCGCCAGCCCGAGCCAAGAGCTCGGGTTTTTGATATAATAAAGTAATATGGAACCAATAATTTCAAAAGAAGAAGTCGACGAATTGATGAAAATTAAAGGAGAAACAAAGGGATTATCACTAAGAGATCATAGTAATTATGTTCTGAACGAAAAAGGAGAGGAGGGCTTAAGGAGGCTAGAAGAGGAGATGGAAAAATGTGGGTACCCAATAAAATATAAAAAGATAAAAACAATGGCCTTTTACCCCTTAGGATTGGAAGGTCTTATTTTGTTAATTATCAAAAGACTTTTTAATCTTAATGATGAAGAAATTAAAGAGATGGCAGTGCGTCAAGCTAAGACCTCTATTCTTATTAGACTTTTCACGAAGTCTTTTTTGTCAATAAGAAAAGCAGCCGTATTGGTTCCTAAAATGTGGAAAACCATTTATACGGTTGGTGAGGCAGAAGTAGGTGAGATTAATGAGGAAGAAAAATATGCTGTGTTAATAATTAAAGATTTTTTAATCATTCCAATTTATTGTTTATTTCTTATTGGGTATTTTTCCAGCATACTCCAATTGATAGTTGGGAATAAAGTAACCTGTAAAGAAATAAAATGTATTTACCGGGGAGATGAATATCACGAATTTTTATTAAAATGGTAAACTTGGTATCCCCAAAATTTCATCTGTAACCACAATCCTAGTCCTAACATCGTCAGCTCGGTTTTTTGATTGTTTTTTCGTTGGTTTTTGTTAGAATTAAAAATCTTAACAATTTAATATGGATTTAAAAAAGAATTGATTATAAATATGAATATTAAAGAATTTCTTATGAAAGAAGACGAAATTAAAAAATTGCTAGAAAATCCAACTTTTAAAAAATATATAACAGAGAAAAATTTCGACATTCGACAGATATATTTAGAATTCAATACTGGAAAATTATTTGATGACTTATCCCTCGATATACAGATTGCCTTAAAGGAATATCTTAGAGAAATTCTTAGGCACTTTGAAGCATTATTAATGTCGTCCTTAACAAAACCTTCTTGGCCAGAAATATACAAAGACCTTCAACTTATAGTTAAAAAAATTAGTTCCATAGGCAAAGAGAGAGAAATCCAAAAGCAAAAGATTAATCATTTCAACTTTTATATTTAAAAAATAAGTATGCAGATTTTAAAAGCGCCAGAAATCTGCTTTTTTTTATAAATAGTTCTTACAAATTTTTACAATAAAAAAAAGAGGCTTTCGCCTATTTTTAAGAAAGATTTAATTGAAAGAACTACCAATTGCTATAGACTTCAATCTTTTGCTCGCATAAAACCAATCTATCCTCTTCCTTCTTAATTTCTTCTGAGAGTTTTTCCTTCTTGCTCTCGTCAGTTTCATGCTTTTTGTCAAATTCTAGCTTCTTAATCCTAATTTGGACCCTTTCTAGTTCATCCTTCCAGCCTGGGACTAGTTCATTCATCATTTTTTTCAGACTCATTTCAATCACCAGCTATTTATAGCATTGAGAGTAAAGTCTGTCAAAACAAAGTTAAAGAATAGAGAATAAAGACGAATAAGCTCGGGTTTTGACTTTTATTAAAGTTTTGTTAGGTTATAGTAAAGTAATTTAAAACAAAATAAACAAGAAAAGTGGAAAAAATGGAATTTCCGGATCCTCCTTCCGAGTGCTGGTTTAAATTATTCAATCAAAATAAGGACGAGTCTCCCAACCCTTCCTATCATAATCATTCTTCTCGGCAGCTAGTATTGATAATAATTTTTGTCTGGGAAAGAAGAGATAAAAAATAAAATAGGGTCTTTTAAGACCTTTTTTTTATTAAAACAAGAAAGCTAAAAAGTTAAATTAATAAGGCTTGAATATAAATTAGAAATAGGTTATATGAAAATCAGTACATAACAAGGTGATAATAATGAAAGATAAAGAAAGAATGAACCGTTTAATAAAAAGAAGAATAAGAGATAACTTTAAAGAATGTCTTAGTTTATATAAAAAGAAAAATGGGGTAAGAAGAAAAGGTGTGCGTTTATTTTTCAAAGTGTTAAAAAAGCTTGAGTCCTCTGGAATACATTTTGGAGAGCCAAAAGAAAAAATGTCTTTTACGAAAAATGCCGTTTCAATTGATATTTATAGTCTAATACCTGTTTATGGGCCAGGATTTGTTGAATCTTTATTAGAAAAGAAAATTAGTTTAATATTAGACATGAAAGATTTAGGCTTCAAAGTGAAAGCTGAAGGAAAGGAAATACGTTTGATGAGAATAAAAAAGGCTAAAAAGAAAAGACTGATTAGCCAGATAAAAGCCACTTACAAAAATATAGGATATATTAAGTGTTGGTAATAAAACCAACATTTTTTTTATTTTATAGCAGGCTGCTCGGGTTAGGAGAATGTTAGAAACTGGTCTTGCACAGAATTAAACTACCATTTAAGCAAATATTCATGATAATTATCTCCCCTAAAGAAACACTTTGTTTCTTTGCAGTGGACTTTTTTCTTAACTATCAGTTGGATTACAGTCGGAAAATATCCTTCAAGGACCTGACAGTGAGCTGAATGGAGATTAAAATCTGTAACTCTTAAAATCATGTATTTTTTTTCTTCATTAAGCTCTACTGTTTTAATGTTTCCAACTGTATAATATTTTTTCCACATTTCTGTAACATTATCGGCCACTTTCCGAACAGAAAGGAGGTATTTCATAAAAAGCCTGACAATTATAGCAGACTTAGCGCTAAATTCGCCCAATTTTTTAAAATCTTCTTCGTTAAAATTAAGTATCTTCTTAGCAACAACCATCATAAAAGGATCCAACCCTATTGGATAAAAAGCCATTGTTTTTATTTGTCTATACTTTAGCGGATAACCGAAGTTTGTTATTGTATCTTCTAATTCCCTTAATCCTTTTTCACCTCTTTCTTTGAGAACAAAAGCTGCTATGTTTTTCAAGGACATTCCTCTCACATTTCCTTTAATTTTCATAAATTCATCAAATTCTTCTTTTGAGATTTTTTGTTCCATATTCTCTTATTATATTAAATTAAAAACCTAAATTAAACCTTTCTAATATAAATTTAGGAAGTTTTTAACCACCTTAGGGCCTCTTGTTCACTTTTAAATATTCTCATATTTTTAAATCCAGTACCTGCTATTATAAAGGAGACTACTGTTCTTGTCTTAACATTTACACTATAAAAAGCTATTTTCTCAAACTCATGTTCTTTAAATATGATTTTGATTTTATCTGATATTTCTTTTCTGAAAGAAGAGGAATGGATAAGAAAAAGAATACCAACATTAACTAATATTTTTGGTTTCTTAGGAACGCCTCCAAGAACTTCCATTATCCTGTTAATTAAATCTCTAATTCCTTCTTCAGAAACTTTTTCACCTATCTTCACATAAATAATTCCATCTTCCCTAATAAAAACCTTATTTTTTTCTTCTTGCTCCATATTACCCATTATAACACAAAACTGAATGGCTAGTGGACTGTCTTTGAGTGAAGAAAAGGATAAATAAAAAAATCCTCGAAAAAAATCGGGGATTTATTTTTATAAATAATCTAATTCTAGATAAACATCAATTCTATTTCTTTTCCCAATAATTCTGTCCTTTTTGATTTTTGATCTAGCTTAATTTTTTCTCCCAAATTAAAGTGAAAAACTTTTTGGAAAGTCGGAAGACCTCCTGAGTTAACGCTGAATAAAAGTTGGGTACCATTTTCCTTTTCACCTTCATATTCAAAGTAGTATCTTATACTTGAGCTTAAGGAACTGGCCTCTTTTATTAAGGAATCAACTACTCCTAAATTTTTTCCTTTAATATCTCCCATTTTCGAAAGCATTCTAATGCTAAAAATTTTATCTTCTATAGTCCTTAAAGATCGAAAAAATATTTCATCCATCATTAATTTATATTCCTTTTCTGTAATTATAACTTCGTTCATTATTCTCACTCTTTTTTATAAAAAATAATCTTGTTTTATTTTAAAGGGACTATAATCCTCCCACTTTGTTATAAAAAAAGATGGCTAAAAAGTCAAATCTGTTGTGAATAAAGGTGTGAATAAGAATGTGAATAACAACGGGATTAAAAGAGGATAAATTTATTTCTTTACTAATTTAAATCTTTAATGAAATGCTGCCTGTAATATTTAAGCTTGACAATCGTCTTAATAAAAATATACTTAAAAGCAAAAGCTGAAAGGTGGAAATTAATCTGTCAGATGAAAAATATCAAAACAATAAAGAAATAAAAAATTTGATGGAAATACGCAATGTTATACAAGATATTGGAGTGTTAGAAGGAAGCAATAAAAGAGATGATATAAAAAGTATTGATAAAGAGATAGAAAAATTAAAAAAATCAAATCAAAGTTCGTTAAAATAAAAAATCTAATTAAGTGGAAGGTTTTTTATATCCTTCCCTATTTTTTTTAATTACACAAAAAAAGCTTGTTAAAAAACAAGCTTCTTTTATGGTTTAAGAGAAAAACTCACTTAGAGATTTGGTTCAAGAGCTATATAAATCATTGCTGCAATTATAATCACACTGAAAATTAAATCAATTAATAAAAAATGGTTTCCTTTTTGTTGTTTGATTAAATTCATAATATTGTAATTTTAGTTCTTAAAAGCCCGCGAAGGATTTTATCTTAGTGACTGGAATAGCACTAACTCTACTCCAATAATCAGTAATAACTAATCCCAAAAACTCACCTTCAATATTAAACAAAGAACTGCCAACTAAAGAAATTCTCTCAAGTATATTTGTCCGGATGAAATCTTCATCAATGTATTTTATAATTCCTTCATTAACTTCTCTTTTCACTTCTCCTCCTCCAAAAAGTGAACCCAATAGAAAAACCCTTTCTCCCATTTTAACTTTTTCGTAAGAAGCGAAATCCACTGTGGGTAAATTATCTTTTTCAACCTTCACTAAAGCTAAATTATAAGTTGAATCTCTTCTTAAAATCTGAAAATCAACTGATTGTCCATCAATAAAAAATTCGGAAGTTGCACCTTCTGGGACTAAATCTGCCAAGGTTACTATCAAACCATCTGAAGTCAGTATTAAACCTGAACCATGATAAATTTCATCTTTGGTTGTCGTTTCAACTCCAACTATTGTTTTTTCCACTTTCTCGATAGCGTTTTTTAAAGCAGTATTCTCCTGGATAATAACTTCTTCTCTTTCAATAACATTAACAGGCCTATCTACAAGATAAGGCCAGAGAACTTGGTTGGAAAAAATACCACCTGCGGCACCTATTATAAAGATTGCTAAAATATTAAAAATAGTTTTTTTCATGGTAAAGATTAGCTCAAAACAGCCGCTTTTTGTTTTTTAGTTTGCCTGCTTAAATCTCTCGGAGTTTCAAAAATTATTTTATTGTTTTTAATACCAACTATCACTCTTTCACCTTCTTTTATTTCTCCAGAAACAATCTTTAAGGAAAGAGGATCTAAAATCTTTTTTTGTATTACCCTCTTTAAGGGCCTTGCTCCAAGATTGTTATCAAAACCTTTTTTTGTAATAAAATCTCTTACACTTTCTGTAATCTTCATTATAATCTTCTTTTTCATTAATCTTTCAGCAACTTTTTGAAGTTCTAAATCAGTTATTTGTTTAATCTCAGGTCTTGTTAAGTAATCAAAAATTATAATTTCATCTATTCTATTTAAAAACTCTGGCCTGAAACTCTCTTTTAGGGCTGTTGAAAGCTTCTCTCTAAGATTTTCTCTTTGGCTCTTCTCTTTATTATCACCAACAAAGCCCAGAGAAGCTTCTCTGGCAATGATTTCAGACCCCACGTTTGAAGTCATAATTAAAATTGTATTTTTAAAAGAAGCTACTCTGCCCTTGGCATCAGTTAATCTACCATCTTCTAATATCTGAAGTAAAATATTAAAGACTTCAGAATTAGCCTTTTCAACCTCGTCTAACAAAACTACGCTGTATGGTCTTCTCCGTATCTTTTCAGTTAATTGCCCTCCTTCATCATGCCCTACATAGCCAGGAGGAGAACCAATCATCTTAGAAACAGTATGCTTTTCCATATACTCTGACATATCAAGACGAATCATAGCGTTTTCATCATTGAATAAAAACTCAGCTAATGCTTTGGCAGTCTCGGTTTTCCCCACTCCGGTTGGTCCTAAAAACATGAAAGATCCCACCGGCCTGTTTTCTTCTGAAATCCCTGCTCTTGCCCTGCGAATAGCATTGGAAATAGCTACAATAGCTTCTTTTTGGCCTATTACTCTCTTGGCAATAATATTTTCCATCTTTTCTAATTTCTTAATCTCTTCTTCTAATAATCTGGTGACAGGAATGCCTGTCCAACGAGAAACAACTCTGGCTATATCTTCTTCATAAACTTCTCCTTTTAAAATAGAGTTTTTCTTTTGAATTCTAGCAAATTTTCTTTCAGATGCTTTTAATTCCTTCAGGAGCTTTGGGATTTTCCCATATTTTATTTCAGCTACCTTTTGTAAATCAGCTCCAGTAATACCTTTTTCAGCTTCAAATCGAGCTTGTTCAATATCTTTTTTGAGATTCTTTATTTTTGTAATTAAATCTTTTTCTGTTTGCCATTTGGTTTTAATCGCTTTCTCCCTTTCTTTTAAATCAGAAAGCTGTCTTGAGATTACTTTTAATCTCCTTTTGACTCCTTTTTCTTTTTTAATCCCTTCTTTTTCAATTTCTAATTTTTTGATTTCTTTTCTCAAAGCCTCAAGCTCCAAGGGTTCTGATTCAATCTCTAATTTTAAAGCTGACATTGCTTCATCCATCAGATCAACCGCTTTATCGGGCAAAAATCTATCTGTAATATACCTGGATGCCAAATGCGCACAGGTAACTAAAACATTATCTTTTATCTTTACTCCATGATGAAGTTCGTATTTCTCTTTAATACCCTTTAAAATCTCAATAGTATCTTCAATCGAAGGTTCTTCAACATAAATTGGCTGAAATCTCCTTTCTAACGCTTGGTCTCTTTCTATGTACTTTTGATATTCTTTTAAAGTGGTAGCTCCTATTGCTCTTAATTCTCCTCTAGCTAGGGCGGGTTTTAATAAGTTTGAAGCATCAATAGCGCCTTCAGCAGCTCCAGCTCCTACTAAAGTGTGAAGCTCGTCAATAAACAGCAAATAATTACCTTTTGCTCGATTCATCTCTCTTAAGAAAGCTTTTATCCTTTCTTCAAATTCTCCTCTGTATCTTGTTCCAGCTACCAAAGCTCCCAAATCCAAAGCTATTATCTCTTTTCCTTTTAAGCTTTCCGGTACTTTTAATGAAACGATCCTTTGGGCTAAACCCTCAACAATAGCTGTTTTACCAACTCCGGCTTCACCAATTAAAACCGGATTGTTTTTTGTCCTTCTTGAGAGAATCTGCATTAATCTTCTTATTTCATTTTCCCTCCCTATAACGGGGTCTAATTTTCCTTTTCTGGCCAAAGAAGTTAAGTTCCTGGCATACTTTTCAATTACTTGATATTTTGTTTCAGGTTTAGGGTCGGTAATTTTTTGTCCTCCCCTAATTTTAGCCAACTCTTTTAAGACTGTATCGTAATCTAGTTTTCCAAACTGAAAAGAAGTAACTCCCTTTTCTGATTTCAAAAAGGCAGCCTTATCTAAAATTTCCTTTGCTTTTGTATCGGTAGATAAAAGGGCTAAAAACAAATGCTCAACTGAAATATACTCATCCCCCATCTTAAGGGATTCTTTCTTTGCCTTCTCTAAAACCTTTGCCATATCTTGAGTTAGATAAAATTGGCCAAAGGTATGGGGGGTAATAATAGCTGTAATTTTGTCCAAGCTTAATTCTGTCTTTCTTGTCAGGCTCTCAATATTTACTCCTATTCTCTCCAGCAAATTCAAAACAATGCTTTCTTGTTGGTTTAACAATGTATAAAGCAAATGCAGGGCATCTATTTGTTGTTGATCCCTTTTTCTACTTAATTCTTGAGCAGTAATTATTGCCTCTTGAGCTTTATGAGTAAACTGACCTCCATTCATAATAAGATTATCTTAGCTTAAAGATATTGAAAAATCAAGCAGAAAATAAAAAACAAACAAAGTTACTTTTGTTTGCCTTAGTTGATAATAAATTGCCTATATTTCCCCTAATATAACATTAACTACTCTTTCTCTACCCTCTGTTAAGATTTTCAAAGAAACGCTATCTCCAGGATTATACTTTAGAATTATTTTTTTCAAACTATTTTCTATGGTAATTCTTTCTCCGTTAAATTCTAAAACGATGTCTCCTTCTTTTAAGCCTGCTTTATCTGCAACTGAATCTGGAAAAATAGCAGATTCTCCTTTCTCCCCCTTTACTATTAAGACTCCCTGGTCAACCTCAAGATTGTTTTTTTCTTTAATCTCTTCATTAATTAAAACATATCTTATGCCTAAAAAAGGATAAACGATTTTGCCTATAGTTTTAACCTGTTCAATGCCTCTCTTTGCTTTATTAATTGGTATTGTAAATCCAATATTCTGGCCTTCAACATCAATGGCTGTATTAATACCTATTACTTCACCCTTTAAGTTTAAAAGGGGGCCCCCTGAGTTTCCCTTGTTAATAGCGGCGTCTGTTTGAATTATATCTTCAAGGGTTTCATAAAAATCCCCGCTAGAGGCTGTAATTGTTCTGCCTAAACCAGAAATCACCCCAACTGAAATTGTGTTTTGATACCTTCCTAAAACATAACCTATAGCAATCGCAGTCTGACCAATTTTTACTTTGTCTGAATCTCCCAGTTTTATTATAGGAAAAACTTCTATTTCGGAATCTTCTTGAATAATTTTTAATACCGCTATGTCTTGAGCCGGATCTCTGGCTAAAACTTCAGCTGGAAATTCCTTATTATCTGAGGTTAAAACCGTGTATTCAGCATCTTCATCCAAAACCACGTGCTTGTTGGTTAAAACCATTCCGTCTTCAGAAATAATAAATCCTGTCCCTCCACCAACTTGCTTTTTCTCAACCCCTTTTTGACGATACTCTGGAATCATAAATTCAAAAAAAGGTTCACCGAAAAACTCCTCATAAAAGGGAGGGTAGTAGGTTTCATATACAGGCTGTTCTTTGCTGATAATAATGCTGACAACACTTTTTGAAGATTTATCAACAGCTTCAATAACTGCTTTCTCCTGGGAAACTAAAGAGAGATAATTATTTTGAAAAGAGGCGTTATTGTTATTAATTATATTTAAGCTATCTAACAAAGCTATCGTTTCTCTATAAAAATAGATGCTAGGAACCATTGCTGCTAAAAAACCAAAAAGAGAGGAAATTAAAATGGCTAAAATTAAAACTTGAGAAAAGTTTCTTTTCTTTGATTTAAAAGATTTGCCTTTGGGAAATTTTAATTTTGGTAGTTCAAATTTTGGTAATTGATAGTTAATCATAATAAAGTATTATTTACTAATTCTTTTTATTTTTCAAATAATTACCAAATCTGTATTTAAAAATATCTGACTTTACGGGACCGAAAAATAAAATATATACTCCAGCTAAACCATATTTAAAATAAGTCTTTATTCTTCCTTCTTTTTCAAATCTCCGAGAAGAAGTAAAGATTGGCTCTATGTTAATAAAGCCAAATTTTCCCAGTTTTCCTGCTCTTCTTGCATATTCATGGTCTTCAGCCAATTTTATTTCCTCATCAAAGCCATTAATTTTTTGGTGAATTTCTTTTTTTACCAAAATAACATTGGTGGCATGAGGTAAAAAGCTTTGGTTTAGTTTAGCCCACAGATTATAAAAAGTGTAAATAAGTTTATCAAGCTTGTTTTCATCAGGATAAATTGGAAAAGAAGCAATATCTAGATTCCTTTTTTTAAATTCTTGGAGGATTTTTTCTAAAAAGTCATCAGATAAAATTCTGCTGTCTGCATCAATAAATAAAAGCATTTCCCCTTTAGCTGCTCCTGCTCCTTCATTTCTTCCTTTTGGGGGCAAACCGCCGTTTACAACCTGACAACCAATCTCGTGAGCTACCTCTACTGTTTTATCGGTAGAATGAGCGTCAGCAATAATAATTTCGTAATCTTTAAAACTTTGCCTTTTGATACACTTAAGCAATAAAGGAAGATAATTTTCTTCATTTAAAGTTGGAATTATAATTGTTAACATATTAGAACAATTTTTTAGCTTCCTCCCATATTTCAACCTTCCCTTGTTTTTCTTTTAACCAATACCACCACTCACTTCCCCATAAATAGAACTCATCAAGACCTGTCTTTCTGGCAAACGAAATATTGTATTTAAATTGTTCTAAATTCATTGTCTTTTCTTGTTCTTCTAGGGGTGAATCATAAAGCAATTTTGGCCCCCAGGGCTCAGCCTGAAGTTCAGCTACAATAACTCTTTTATTAAAAATTTTCTTAATCAATACAGCTTTCCTCCAATAAAAAACAGGTGGCAGGGGATAATAAACATAAGTATTTAATTCCTTAAACCAAACTTTTTTATAAATTGTTATCCCAACTATATCTCCTAATTTTGAGGCTGTAAACCAAAAAGATCCTTCTCCACTGTCAGTAAAAACAATTGGTCTTTTTTGAGAATCAATTTCTCTTACCAAATTTATTTCTCTTTCTACAAAATCCTTGTCTTTCCATTGACATTCACCAAAAGGAAAAAGGGGTTCGTTTTCTACCTGCCAGGCAAAAATAGCTTCAGACTGGCGATATCTTAAAACAATCTTTTTAAGCAAACTTAAAATTCTTTCTTGTTGCTCTTCTTGATTTAAATTTTTAACCCATTCTGGATCATGACATTCTGGCCAACGACCAGTCTTTAAACCAATAACCAAAATGATTTTTATGTCTCTATCTTCTGCTTCTTTAACTTGCCAATCTAAATCATCAAAATAAAATCTGTCTCTTTCTCCTTCAATCAAATCCCAATGAGTAATCAATTTTAAATTCTTTACCTTTAAATCATCTAATAAAGCTAAATAAGTTTCCTTCCAGTCAAGCTCTAAATTTTGGGCATGCTTTTGTGAAAAATTTACTCCAAAAGTAATTTCTTGGCTTTCAGACGGTTTGCCAACAAAAAGATAGAAAAAGATAACTAAAAAAACAATTAGTAATATTGTTAAAACCATTTTTCGCTTCATTTTTTAAGAAATATTAAGAGATTATTTTTTCTATATTAAATACTCCTCTTTTTTCTCCTTCAACAAATCCTTGCATTGAAGCTTCTGCAAACCATCCGCTCTTTAATAAATCAAAAAGCCATTCATTTGTATAATTTGGATTTTCTTGCAGGATAGCAGAACCCAACTTTAAAAGCCATTCTTTGTTGAAGTCTTCTTGAGAACCAATCGTAGGAGCTATAATAATTGGCAAGCCCAAAGCCGTGTAAAAAGATAATTCACTTGGCTTTGTCCATAAAATATCAGTCTTTCTTAATGCTAAATTAAATTCTTTAAAATAGCTTCCTATATTTTTATGAAAGATTACTTTGAGATTATCGTCCAAAGCGCCTTCTAGATCCAATTCTCTTATGTTTTTCAAAAAATAATCTTTAACCCACTCTCTAATTCCAGCCACTAAAATAACTTTAATTTCTTTTGCCTTAATTTTCTCTTTTAAGCTCTTTAAAATTTTAACAGCCATTTCTTTTTGAGCACCCACTCCTCCTATTGCAAACATCAAGGTTAAAGGACGGGTTGGCTTTTCAGGCAACTTGCCTAAATACTTTTTAATTAATGACTGATATCTCTCAAAATATCTTTTCTCTGGATCAAGAATTAAAAGACGCTCTGCTAAATCGTGTTTTAATACCTCTAATTTATCAGAACCAATGTTTTCTAAAGGCAAAGGAAAACCTGTTAGAAAAATGTTTTTTGCCTGTATTCCATAAAGCTTCAACCTTTCGGCAACCCTTTCTGTGGGAGCGAAATATTTAATTTTGCTTGAAAATGGTTTTAAAGGCGCCCAAGATCTTGCGATGTCTGCATCACAAACCACACAATAAATCTCTCCAGGATAATCAAAATACTCTGCCATAAAAGCAGGAATAAAAAAAGTAGATACTATGGGCAATGGCTCTTTCTTTAACCTTTTAATTAAATCACTCCCCCATCCATTTTTAAATAAAGAATAAAAGTTATTTAAAGAAAAGTTTGATTTAGACAAATCTCTCTTTGGATAGAAATTAAGAATTTTTTGAAACTGGTTATATAGAGAAAAAGAGAACTCACCTATTAAAGGAATCCTTTTGAAGTTTGAAATAAATTCATAAAACTTCCTTGACTGCTCCCATAATAATTTGTCTTTTTCAGGAATTCCTTGGTAGTCGTTGGCATTAATAATTTCTCCTTTAAGGGCCAAGGACTTTAAAGGATCAGCAGTTCTTTGATGGCCATAACCCATATTTACATCTATTAACCAAACTTTCTGTTTCATATAGATTATTTTATCAAAATTTTCATAATTTGGCATTAACAGTGTGTTTGGGTTGACAAATTTTGGTTTTGTAATAGAATAGAAAAATTGAAATCATTTAAAAAGATGATGAATAGATGACCTGGGATAAAGAAAGATATATAACAGATATATTAAAGACTTTCAAAAACCAATCTAAAGATAGAGAGAGAATAAATCTCCTCAAAAGAGATTTTCTAGAATCTGACATAATAGAAGAGTACGAAGAATCCAAAGAGGGTACTGTGCCACGAGAGTTAGTAGAGCCTATGGAAAAAAATAATTACATGTGGCAAAAGATAAATAGAAATAATAAAAAATAATAATTTAATTTTTTTTATTTTAGAGTTCGTTAAAAATTTATAGTTAAAACATTAAAAGTTCTTCGCAAGAGCTAAGGGGTTTTATATTAAAAAACCCTTTTTATTTTTATCTAATTTTATTTTAAAAAGCTTAATTTTCTTTTCTCTTGCAAACGCCAAACTAAAAAACCAAGAGCTATATAGGAAACTAAAAGCCAAATCATTGAAACATTTTCAATAATTAATACGGTATAAGGAATTTTTGAAGAAATTTCAACTACTTTTAATATATAAGTTAAAAACAACCAGACAGGGAAAGAAAGAATATAGGTTAAAGGAAAATAGACTATTCCTAAAATAGCTAAAAAGAATCCTAAAATCGTAATTAAGGCTAAAAGAGGAACAATGAAAATATTAGAAATCGGACCTATTAAAGGAATTTGACCAAAATTATAGATTAAAAGAGGAAGGACAAAAGCTTGGGCAGCTAAGGTAGAAGCTAAAGAATATCTCAACTGGAAAAAGTTGGGAATTTTTTTAAAGAAATCTAAAAAAAGAGGTTGTAAATAAACCAATCCCAATATTGCTAAAAATGATAATTGAAATCCTATGTCTGATTTTAAAAGTAAAGGGTTTAAGAGCAACATTAGAGCTGCTGAAAAAACAATCGTTCTCAAACCGCTGGAAACTCTGCCAAAATACTGGGCTGTTAAAAATAAAATGCCCATAATAGCAGCCCTTACTCCGGAAGCTGGGGCTCCGATAGTTAAAACATAAAACAGAATTAAAATTATTGAAAGATAAAATGCCTGATTTCTCCAAAATCCCAAAAATAAAAAAAATCCCAAAACCAAAGAAGAAACAATAGTTATGTTCATTCCTGTTACGTAATAGCGATGTTTTGTTAAGGTAGAAATAAAAACCAGG
>Ga0209976_10001338_pt1 | contig 14646 bp, 10 predicted proteins | sample SumtaG_FD_182806 | JGI IMG/M metagenome (GOLD analysis project Ga0209976, IMG submission 182806) | Deep subsurface microbial communities from Indian Ocean to uncover new lineages of life (NeLLi) - Sumatra_00157 metaG (SPAdes) (version 2) | ecosystem: Environmental > Aquatic > Marine > Oceanic >...
TGTGCTCCTTTCTACAATGCATCGGGCGAGAAGATTGGCGTCTCCCAGTTGCTGAATAAACTATCCGGGCAGTTCACTGAACAGGACCTGGAACTGCTCATGATGATCACCCGGCAGGCAGCGATTGCCATACAGAATCACCTGGTCCTCGAAGATGTGGAAGAGTTTCGAAAACAGGAGATGGACTTTTTGGAGGTTGTTTCCCAGATTTCCTCCGAATTGGAGCTTGAGCCGCTGCTCCAGAAAATCATATCCACCGTGACACAAATGCTCGATGCGGAACGCTCATCATTGTTTATCAATGACGAGAAGACCAATGAACTCTACACCATTGTGGGTGAGGGGCTGGGCAAGAATGAGATCCGCTTCCCCAATCATCTGGGGATAGCGGGACATGTTTTCCAGACGGGGGAAGTATTGAACATTCCGCACGCCTACGCCGACCTGCGCTTCAATCCCTCTTTTGATAAACAAACCGGTTTTTTCACCCGTTCCATGCTGTGTATACCCGTGACCAACAAGGAGGGCAAGACGATTGGTGTCAGCCAGGTACTAAACAAGCGTGGTGGACCCTTTACTAATGAGGATGAGGCCCGGCTAAACGCCTTCACTTCTCAAATCTCCATTGGTATCGAAAATGCTACCCTCTTCAAGAACGTCCAGAAGCTCATGAATTATACTGAGAGCATGCTCCATAGTATGACCAATGGGGTGATCACCATTAATGAAGACGATCTTATTATAACCTGCAATCCTGCGGGCATACGGATCATGCGGATTGAGTCTGAAGAGGATGTGTTAAAGCAGAATGTGGGGGCATTTTTTTCAGGTGACAACGAATGGATTCTGAATAAGCTGGAAGACGTTGAAGAGGTCGAGGTGATTATGGATGCTGAATTGGTGTTCGGAGGCGAAACCATTTCAGCCAACATCACGATTCTGCCCCTGCTGGATGAAGAAGAAAAAGCTCTGGGCACCATGCTGATGATAGAGGACATCAGCAGTGAGAAACGGATGAAGTCCACCATGTCCAGGTATATGGATGCCAACCTTGCAGATCAACTGCTGGAGAGCGGGGACGATGTTCTGGGTGGAAAGCAGAGTGTGGGTACAGTCCTCTTCTCCGATATAAGGAGTTTCACCACACTCACAGAAAAATTGGGACCGCAAGGGACGGTAACACTCCTCAATGAATACTTCACCATTATGGTAGATATCATCCAGGGTGAAGGAGGGATGCTGGACAAATTCATCGGTGATGCCATGATGGTCATTTTCGGGACGCCAATTGCCCATGATGATGACCCGGACCGGGCGGTGCGGGCAGCTATCAAGATGATGACCGAACTGAATGAATTCAACAAGCTCCAGAAACAACAGGGAATGATGGCCATCGACCACGGTATCGGGCTGAATACGGATGAGATCGTCTCCGGGAACATCGGATCGCCGAAGCGGATGGATTACACGGTAATTGGCGACGGAGTCAACCTTGCAGCCCGGCTGGAAAGCGCCTGTAAGAAATATGGCGCCCATATCCTGCTCAGCGAATATAGTTTTGACAGTCTGAAAGCAACCTATCGGATACGTCAGGTGGATCGGGTGATTGTCAAGGGGAAGACCGAGCCGGTGGGGGTATATGAGGTTGTCGATTATCATGACAAATCCACCTTCCCGAATATGATCGAGGTGCTGGGGCACTTTAACAATGGCACTGAGTACTATAATGAAGGCCGGTGGAATGACGCGATCAAACTGTTTAAGGAGGCATTAGCGGGGAACCCCGATGATAAATGCTCGCAGATGTATGTCGAGCGTTGTGAACATTTAATTGCCAACCCACCCGCAGGGGAGTGGGACGGCGTTTGGGTCTTTACGGACAAGTAAGGGCGATAAGGGAGGCGGTAATCAACGACGCTAGAACACATCTGGAAAAATCCATTGAGTTGAACCCCGACTATAGCGAGGCTCATTTTCAGCTGGCGCTTCTGCTGAAGGATCGGGGTGAGATCAAGAAGGCCCAGAAACACCTCCAGAAGGTTGTGGAGCTTGAAGAAAATCACGTTGAGGGACATTACCATTTGGCTCTCCTTTGCCATGAGAAGAAGGACTATGAGAAGACCCGAACCTATTACCTTCGTACCATCGAACTGGACCCACACCACGCCGATGCCCACTATCATTTTGCCCTGTTTCTCGAGGAGCAGGAAGAATATATCGAGGCAAAGAACCTGCTGCAGAAAACCACAGATATTGAGCAGAACCATACCCAAGCCTATTACCGCCTGGCCCGGTTGCTCACTGACCCCGATGACTACGACTTAGCCAAACAGAACTATCAGATAGCTGTGGATATTGACCCGGACTTTGCTGAGGCCCATTACTACCTGGGGAAATTGCTGGCCGTCGGCAGGCGGATCAATGAAGACGGTACTTTGGTCATTGAGCCCGAATATGAATCGGCCCGGGAGCATTTTAAGAAGGCTATCGAGCTCAACCAGGATAACCATAAAGCACACTTCAACATGGGAAAAACTCTGGCCAAGGAGAAGGAATACGCCTCCGCCGAAGAACATTTTCTAAGGGCGATTGAAATTCATCCTGACTATGCGAAGGCCCACTATCAGCTTGCGCTCCTGTTGATCGAACTTGGCCGGCTGATTCCTGAGCATCCTGAAGATGCCAAGAAAGCCTCACAATCATAGGACCGGTGAGGTTGTGCCATTGAGTTCACCGGACTTGGCCCAATATCATCTTGAAAGAGCCATCGCGCTTGATCCCGACTATGCAGCGCCCCGGTATCACCTGGCGCTCTATTTGAAGCAGCAGGAACGAGTGCAGGAGGCACTGCGATACCTGGGACAAGCCGTGGCGGTCGCTACGAGGGGGGCAGACGCACTTGCAGCGCGCGCGACTGAATATAACGAGAATCATCAATTTGAGCGCGCAAAACGCTGCCTGCACAAGTCACAAGCAGAAAGAGCCCTCGCGGCGCTGGCCAGCTGCGAGATGGGATTGATTCTACTGGGTGAGGGCCAAAGCGCTGAGGCCGAGAAGCGGTTCACCCAGGCCGTGGAATCGGACCCGACCCATGCCGACGCATATTATCAGCTGGGGCGCATCGCATTAGAGCAAGGGCGGGAAAAGGAGGCGCGGGAGCTGTTCGAGAAGGCGGTGGATATGGATTTCACGCATGCCCCTGCCCACCTCGAATTGGCCTTTCTCATTCCGTCTGATGAAGACCAGGAGGCTGCCAGGAACCACTATCTCATCGCTTTGGATCTAGACGCAAGCCTCAGGTGTGCGGAGCTGGAGAAAAGGTTCGGATAGTTTGTATTACCGGTTGATAGGGGACTCTCCGGCATCTATATCGCCCGTCTGTACCGTCGCAGCCGGGAGGTCTACCGGTCCCACTGAGGCGTCAGTAAAACCTTAGAAAGGCAAAGTGTCTCTCTTAGATTTTAGTCTAACGAGCTCACATTGTTCTGATGATGTACATTATGCAGCATAGCAACATAAGGCTCAACGGGAGTGGACGTTGATATTCTGCAATTATGCCTTTTAATACAAGTTAGCTGCGGGAAGTCGCGGAGGGTATATGGAGTATTCAGCGATCAACTTTGAGGAGAAACTGGGCAAGTTTTCTGAGCATTGGTCGCCCAAGATCGTGGCACAGATGAACGACTATCATTTCAAACTGGTAAAATTCCAAGGGGACTTTGTCTGGCACAGTCATGCTGATACGGACGAAGTATTCATTGTCCTTGATGGAGGAATGAGCATTGATTTCCGTGATGGTAGAGTCGACCTGGGGAAGGGAGAGATGTTTGTCGTCACTAAGGGGGTCGAACATAAACCATTCGCTGAGGAGGAATGCAAGATCCTTCTTGTCGAACCTGCCGGTACGATAAACACTGGAGACGCTGGTGGCGAGTTGGCGGCAGAGAATAACGTTTGGATATAGCCAGCAGTTGGCTACGATCTCCCCTCTGGTATCTACATCACTCGGATGTTCATAATCCCGCCAACGGCGGGGGTAACGCCGGAATACAGCAAGTCAATAAAGATAGTGCTACTGAAGTAGAGCGAGGGTTGCTGATTCTGCAAAGGACACTTCCAATGAGGCGGAAACTAAACCTTGGAATATCAGAATATCTTTCTTGGTTTTTTTATTAATTAATGCACATTCCTTTAACGACGTATACCGTCGCGAAAGCTTCGGCGAAAGATTTCGACGCATTTGTTATAGTCTGCTGGTTCGGGGGAAGTCCAGCTGCATATGGAATATTGAACTACTGCCAAGGTTCGTCTAACTTTGGCCCTTACTACCATAAGATGCCGGGCCGGTATATGAAGTCCGGCATAAACATACGGGTTCAGTAAATTACGGAGCCGGTCGGACGAAGAAATGATGGGAGACATGCCAATTTCCGAAACATCAGACAGCAAGATTAATAAGCTAAACGCGTTACTCCAAGAAATGGGGAATTGCGTAGTGGCCTGCAGCGGAGGCACCGACAGTTTGCTCCTGGCCACCGTAGCTCATCGGACACTGCCTGACGGCTGCCTTGTCGCTCATGCCGTCACCCCCGCTGTTCCCAAAGAGGACACCGAGCGGGTGAGGAAAAATGCTGCCAGGGAGGGATGGCAGATACGCGTGGTGGAACCGGCTGAATTTTCCGATGAGAACTATCTTAGCAATCCTGTGAACCGCTGTTATTTCTGCAAAAGCAACCTGTATACTGCCCTGATTCCCCTGGCCAAAGAGCTGGCAAAAGACAGCAGCATTCCAGCTTCGGTTCTCAGCGGTGCCAATTGTGATGACCTCTCCGAGTTCCGTCCCGGACTGGAAGCCGCCCGGGAGCACGGGATCAGGCACCCGTTCCTCGAGGCCGGCATGGACAAGTCCGATATCCGGTCCCTGGCCCACTCGCTGAATCTGCCTTTCGCTGACCTGCCTGCTTCTCCCTGCCTTTCCAGCAGGCTCTATACGGGCACCAGAGTGACGCCGGAGCGGCTCGCGGCGGTGAACTTCACCGAGGGAAAAGTGAAGGACATGACCGGTATCCGCGTGGTGCGAGCCCGCATGAAAGGTGATCACATGTTGATCGAAGTGCTGGCCACCGACCGGCCGTCTCTACCAGAATCCACTCTGAAACAGATCCGCCGGGATGTTCTCGTAAAGTATGCTTTCATCGAGGCACTGGAACTGGACCCGGAGCCCTATCGGTCCGGGCGCTCATTTCAAACTCAAGAGTAATCATGATCAAGTTTGACCACCAGCGTGAGGAACGTATCCGGCTGCCCGAATCGGTCTTTTGCCAGAACAAAACCGTCGAAATGCTGAACGAGATCATCGCTGACCTGGCTAAAGGGGCCACGGCCCGGGTTCTGTTCACCCGTCTTGACCGGGAGAAATTCGGGGCGCTGGACGCTGACCTGGCGGCCCGCCTGGATTATCATGAATTGTCGGGGACGGCGCTGCTGGGCGGGGCCAGGGAGCAGCGGGTACCAGGGAAGGTTGCCATTATCACAGCCGGTACCGCCGACCTGCCCGTAGCATGGGAAGCACAGCGAACCCTTCATTATCTCGGTGTGGCTTCGACTTTGGTGGCGGACGTGGGAGTGGCCGGGCTGTGGCGCCTCGTAGAGCAACTCGATAGCATCAACGAACATGATGTCCTCATTGTTGTTGCCGGCATGGATGCCGCCCTGGTATCAGTCGTTGGCGGCCTGACTGCCCGCCCCCTGATCGGAGTGCCCACCTCCACGGGCTATGGCGTGAGCACCGGCGGCCGCACAGCCCTTGAAGGCATGCTGGCCAGTTGTTCACCCGGAGTGGTGGTCGTGAATATTGACAATGGTTACGGCGCAGCCTGCGCGGCGGTGCGTATCCTCCAGGGCGTCCGATCTGAGTGAACGTCGCATATTGACCATCCGGACCCCCTCGGGCATAAGCGGGGACATGCTGGTCACGGGGCTGGCGCTGATGGCCCGGGTTGACCGGCAGGCACTCGACGCGATGGTCGCCTCGCTGAACCTGCCGGACTTTACCGGGAGCGTTATTATCGAACCGGTGGAGGTCGAGGGCATATCCGGCTGGCGGGCGCAGGTGTCGCTGCCCGACAGCCATGACCATCGGTCCTATGCCGATATCCGTAAGATCATCCATTCGAGCAGCATGCTTCCCCAGGCCAGGGAATATGCCGAGGCCACATTCCGTATCCTGGCCGAAGCCGAAGGCGTAGTCCATAACCGGCCCCCCGGGGAGGTTACGTTCCACGAGGTTGGCGCCCTGGACAGCATCCTCGACATCTGCCTGTCGGCCGCACTCTTTGACCTGCTGGCGCCCGATCATGTCCGCTGCAGCCCTCTGCCAATTTGTGATGGGGAAGTCCAGAGTGCGCACGGCTTGCTCACCTCCCCCGCGCCGGCGGTCCAGCACCTCCTGCAGGATATCCCCGTCTACGGCGTGGATTCCTGGGGTGAGACCGTTACGCCGACAGCACTGGCCATTTTGAAGGCCATAAAGACCGAATTCGGTCTCTGGCCCGAGATGACGGTCAAGCGCGTTGCCCGGGTCTATGGGAGCCGCATTTTGCCCAATATCCCCAACGGCCCGTCTATGGCGTGGATTCCTGGGGTGAGACCGTTACGCCGACAGCACTAGCCATTTTGAAGGCCATAAAGACCGAATTCGGTCTCTGGCCCGAGATGACGGTCAAGCGCGTTGCCCGGGTCTATGGGAGCCGCATTTTGCCCAATATCCCCAACGGAGCCATCTTCGCCCTCGGTGCGGGGAACACTGAGGAATAATCCACGCCTGAGGACCAGCCGCAGCAGCCAATAGCCCTTGGAAACGAGGTGAGTATCTTTTAGTTTCAGCCTCAACGGTTATCTTTGTTTTAAGGAAATGCACTATTCACATCCCAACTAATCTATAGGCCATGAGTACTACGAACATCAAGCCCCTCCCATACCCTTTTCTGCAGAAGGATATCGACTACACCGAAACGATCCGCCGGGAACTGGAGAACTGCCTGACGGAAACCGACCTGGGGATCGGGACCAGGGTGGCGGGCAAGGTCCGGGATACCTATGACCTGGGGGACCGGCTCATCCTCGTCACCACCGACCGCCAAAGCGCCTTCGACCGGGTGCTGGCGTCGATCCCTTTCAAAGGACAGGCACTCAATGTCACCAGCGCCTGGTGGTTCGAGCAAACGAAGGACATCGTTGACAACCACGTCATCGAGATTCCCGACCCCAACGTCCTGGTGGCCAGGAAATGCCAGGTGTTTCCCATCGAGATGGTCGTCCGGGGCTATATCACCGGGACCACCAGCACTTCCCTGTGGACCCACTACCGAGACGGGGTCCGCAACTACTGCGGGAACCCGCTGCCCGACGGCCTGGAAAAGAACGCCATCCTGGAGCAGCCGATCCTGACCCCCACCACCAAGCACGAGGAACACGACCGCCCCACCACCAAGGCGGACTGGGAGGCCGCCAGCACGCACGCCCTGGAGCTGTTTGCCTTCGGGCAGCAGGTGGCCCGGGAGCATGGCCTGATCCTGGTGGACACCAAATACGAGTTCGGCAAGGACGCCGACGGTAATATCCTGCTCATCGACGAGATCCATACCCCCGACTCCAGCCGCTACTGGCTCGCCGAGGGCTACGAAGAGTGCTTCGCCAGGGGTGAGGAACCGGACAACATCGACAAGGAGTTCCTGCGGCTCTGGTTCGCGGACCACTGCGACCCATACAACGACCCCACCCTGCCGCCGGCACCGGACGCCCTCAGGATCGAACTCTCGCGGCGCTATATCCTGCTCTATGAGCTGATCACCGGCGAGGCCTTTCGGTTCCCCGAGGCCGGACAACCGGTCCAGGAGCGAATCCGGGACAGCCTGGCGGCTTACCAGTAGGCCTACCAGTAGGTCTACAAGTAGGGACGATCCCGAGGCCGCGTTGGGGCCTATCCGGGGCCACATTAACGGGTAAGCGGGGAGCGGCGCGGAACTGGACAAAACCAGGCCAAAACCGGACGGTTTAAAAGTTTTTCCCGACGAGAGCACGGTTGAGGTGGTGTCTAGTTTTCCGGCGGGTGCGATGGGTGACGGTGCAGAATGTCCCAGAGGGACTCCTGGCGGCGTAAAACTTAACAAAATCTCTACAATATTTCGTTTTTTTAGGGGTACCCCCCGACGAGAGGCGAAAATCTCCCTGTTAAAAAACATCTCCGCTCCAAAACGGCCCTCGGGGTCAATGACATCGGAAATAAGACCCCTACGGGCAGCGCCCCCGTAGCCCACAGCCAGGCGGGGTGCCCTTGGATGTTCCGCCCCCCACATACTTGAAACCAACAAAGAACGCCCCTGCCGGATCATTCCGGTAGCATTCCGGTAGCACGCCAGTACCATGATGGCACCACGATGGTACCACGATGGTACCACGATAGCACCACGATAGTACCACGCCTTCCGACGGGAAGCGTGATACCACACAGGGGGGTACCCCCCCACGAGGGGCGCGAATCCGGGAATAGAAATGCAAAATGCAAATTGAAAATTGCAAAATTAAGAACGGGAAGAGAGCCGGTCAGATTATGGAGCGGTCGCGCCCTCGGGGTCCATGACGCTGGAACTAAGACCCCTACGGGCAGCGCCCTCTGGGCCCACGAAGTAGGAACCAGGGCCCCCACGGGCAGTGGCAGCGGGGCGATATGGGGTGGCATTATCATAGCGCCGGAATATAAGCCCCTGGACGCGGTTTGTCTTTCGCCTGGTGCGCGAGGTGCGCGAAGAATCACTCACCCCTGTCACTTGCGTGACTTCCCCTCTCTCTTGAGAGAGGGGAGAGACCTCGCCTTTAGCGGGGTGTTCTTTGTCCTTTTCTTTTAGAAATCCGTCAGTGGACGGACGTATCCGTCGGTGGCCGGGAGGGGGCAGAACCGGAAAAGGACCAAAAGAAATCCGTCAAGGGCCGGACCTGACGGTCGGCGATCAATAAACTCGTCCCGACGAGGAAGTCGGGACTCAAACATATAGCTCGCCATCCTCGCCCGTCGGGCTAGCCTCGACGTGCCGTCTATGGCGAGTCCGGACAGGTCCGACGGATTCAGGATAAACACCGCCGAAGGATCGACGAAGGGCCTCCACACGCAGGCGTAGTTCGGCTGCCCGCCAGTGGGCGGATCCGCCTATCGGCGTGACTGGCGGACACTTGCTTGCAGCCTCCTTTTACTAATCCCACATGTAATTCGCCACTTTTCCTTGGTAATACAGCACGTAACCTGTAACTTTCCTTCGGTTTTTGCAGCAGAACACATGTTGTGTGGTGGATAACACCTTATGGTAGCCCCTGGATTACTGTCTTGATGGCCGAAACGCAATACAAACCATTCCCTGCTTTCACAGAATGGATTAGAACGGATTATGACTCGGAGAGGTGGCAAAGATATAGCCAAAAACTTGTGACTCGGAAGGACACTAATCCTGAGCAATATTTGGGGGCCTCGTAGTGAACATATCAACTGTACGTACTACCACGAATACCACGACATCTTCCACTCCCTCTCTATGGATTGATGAGCGTTAGATCGTAGGAGGCATCAAGGAATATGACGGAACAAGAGCGATCCCCAATTGCCCTTAAGTTGTGCCGTCTAGAGAACGGCCTTGCGGGTTCAGTCGATGAAATGATAAGTCAATTTCTGGGATCTCTCCAGAATCAGGATGCAGCTATCGGTATTGACCTTTCGCAAGTAAAGTTCATCGAACCTGCCTCACTTATATTCATCCTTGCGATTGTAAATGACCGCAAAGCGAAGAATCGACGCACAATACTAAGACCTCCCAAGGATTATGATGTCCGCAACTTTCTCCGTACTTGGAGGTTCTTCGAGGCACTGAAAGCTGTCACCGATCCATCTTCTCAGTATACTTCCGACGTCAAGAGCCATGATCCTAAAAGACGAGTGCTTTCCCGAAACGATTCCATGTCTCAATCTGACGATAGCCTTGAGTCTATTGTTAAAAGGGAATACCTTCCGATAAGAGTTCTGTGCGGAACCACACCTGAGGACAGACCTAGCAACCATCACGTGGATAGTGAATTGCGGCGTTGGAATGATACTGTAATAATGGCTTGGCTGCAGTCACATCTTATGGGACCGCAAGGCATTGAGCGGGACGAGAGCCGGGACTTAGCAAAGGAGAACTTCCCAGCGCGAATCGTTTTCGAGGCTATGATGAACTGTGTTCGCCATCCTGAAGCCACCAGAATTGCCACGACTTCACACATCTACTGGCCGAAGAAGAGCCCTGAAAAGGGAACTTATACTGCCATTTGGTGGGACGACGGGAAAGGTATCGTGGAAACGCTTCGCGAAGCCATTGACGCAGGAGGTCCGATCATATCCGATGCACCTCCTCTTCCAGAGAAGCAATGTGCAGTCAAGATGCAGGATGCATCGCAAACACGAGACAATTGTACCATGCTTACGACTGATTTTGTTCCAAGCCATGATTCTCCTGACAGCGATTTACTGTTTTCTTCGATTTGTTCCCGGGTTACACGAGATCCGGAAGGTAAAGGTCACCGTACGGCCCTCAGCGAAGACATCCCTCAGGACTCACCTCTTCGTCAACCAGGTATGGGTCTCTACATTCTGGCTGATTGTGCAATCAACATTTTTGGCGGCAGTGTGGCCTTCAGGACTGATGAATATTTCATGAATGTCAAGATAGGACTGAAGCGAGGAGAGCGCAAGGCAGACTATGCTGTCGCGATAAAATGTATTGATACAGGATTCGAATTCCCTGGCAATATGTTGACCGTTCGTCTTCCTATCACAAGAAAGATCGCCGAAGCTGAGAGTCGCCGATGAGAAATCTCCATATCATGAGGTATGTGTTTGGCTCCAGTTCTTCTGAGCCGATTTCGGACGAGCTTCATGATCTTTATCTTTGGATCGCGCAGTCCCTGACAGGCGATGAATGCGAGTTATCCGATGACAATTCCGCAATGAGTCTACCATCAGTTGCTCAACTTGGCGGCAGTGGTATGAATGAGATCAACAATCAGATTCTTGATTATATGCGCGACCAGTGGGAAAAGCCTACAGATGTCGCTGTGGTTGATATAGCTCGTGCTACGCCTTCTGAAACCATTCGACCCGAATGGAATATAGGAGTCGCGGCGGCAGTGGCTGCGCGCGTTGCTCAGGCTGGGGTCCATAACGAGAGTCCGCTTTATATTGTATTGTGTCGCGCAAGGCCCACAGCTGGAGATGTCGTGTGGAGCCAGCTGTCGACCGCTCTTAACTCTGGAATGGCGTTGATACTTGATGATGCAGGACTTATACGCGGGCAAGATAGATTCGTGAGCATGATTGACAGAGACGAGTATAAAATACTTCTTAAAAAAGCCAGAAAGACCGCAATTGATATCCTAGAACTCAAGTTAATCAGACGTTTAGGGCATTTCCGAGTTGCCAACAGACTATTAGGATCATACTGTACGAAGCATTACTTTGACGGCTCGGAGTGCAAGGATGAATTAGCGCAGCTCATACGCACATTTATCTCCGAGCAGTATAAGACCAATGAGAAGCCTTTTGTCATTTTTTGTGACCCGGAATCAGATTGGCTTCGAGATGTGGTTGTATCCCTTCAAGATCTTCCCGCCGCGGGCTCTATAATAAGCCTAGATAATTTCTTATCAAATGTTCGTGGTGGATTGATTAGAATTAATGTTGATGTTCAGCCTCTTCTCATTCTATCGGTCGTCGGTACTGCCAGAACACTCAATGCGATACTGAGTGAATGGGAAAAGGAACAACTCCCTGATCCTAAAATTCTTACAGTCATTTCCACACATGGCGATAATGCTCAAATGGGAAATTGGGATGTTACGCTCGCTGATAAGGAGCATCGGCTATTTTATTTTCTTCGTCGGGCTCGAATGCGATATCAGGATGAATGTCCAATGTGTCGACTCGAAATCCCGCACCAGACCACTGGGCGTGCTGATGCGTATCTCTCCCTTACGTCCTATGATTTCTGGGAAATGGCGGATATAGCCGAATGTTATCCGGAAAAAAAAGCGGATATCCCTTCTCACCGATCTTCACCTATGAAAGCCCAGCCGCCAATTCGCCAGATGGTGCATGAGAACGGTCCTTGGCTTGCGAGAAAGGCGATAGACCTAATTGAGAACTATCTCGGCGAGGGTTGCTTGAAGGGTGTACCTATAGTTCATCTGGACGAGATGGGAGCTAAGCCATTACCTCTGTACATACGCGAGATTTCTGGTGCAACACTGGTATCGGTTCCAAACTGGGTAAGGAATGAACTAAGCGACGATGGTGCGGATATTGCCAAAGTTCTGGAGAGGCTCCGGTACGATCATCCTCATTGCTATGAACAGCTCGATTCTGTGAATCCCAATAATCCTGTAGCCTTGCTTGAGGAATTTACTTTCTCTGGCGGAACGCGGAAGGCTCTTACGCGGCTCATGGAAAAATTAGAACGGGAGGTATTATTCCACCTATGTGTTGTCAGCTTCGAATCCTTGAAACCTGGCAGTGCCAATATGAAGAGCTTTTCCTTATATAATTTTACTCTTCCCCAGGAGTGATATGGAAATGCCTGTTAAGAGTCGATCTCAAATCCTTGCATTCGAAAGACCTGAAATATCAATCCGAGTATTGCTGGACCGGATAGCGAGTTGTGAAGATCCGGCTAGGCGCAAATTGCTAAAGGCAGATTTCTTATCCAAGCTGCAAGACCTGCCAACCGACAGCTATTTCTGGAATCAAGCGGAAATATTTTTAAGTGAATTTCCGGACGAGGTAGAAAAGATGAGAAAGCGCATAAAGGAGAAGAAGAGAACTATAGGAGTTCTCATAATAACCGTGCGAGATGATGAGATTCAATCCCTTCGAAGTATGTTTCCAAGTGATGGTACAGCTGAGAGTAACCAGTCCGAGAATCTAAAGTACGATGAGAAAGCAACATGCTACAAGGGATGTATTAAATGTGGGGACCGCGATGTCAAAGTTGTTGTTGCCCAGAATAACAAAACAGGTCAGACGGACGCCGCTGCGAATACAACTGCTTTCATTCACAGCTTCACGGAAATCACTGGTGAGAATCTCGACTATGCCGTCTTGGTTGGCATATGTGCAGGTTCACGCCAAAGAGATACCGTTGAACTTGGAGATATTGTCGTACCATCAGAGATTTTTAGCACAGATGTCTACAAGCTTACTCGAGAGAACGGTCAGGCAAAAAGAAGCGAAGAACTTCGTTGTCCTGGAAAACCACATATCCATTTGCTCAGATTGTGCAGAGGTGTCCATCAGAAAAAAGAATGGTGGAAAGCGACTCATTTGAAGAATGTCGCAGGGCATAAATATCCGCCAGATGTGCATCTGGATCCCCTTTTTACTGACGGCTTTTTTCTGGAAGATCCGGAATATATGGAAAAATGCCAAGATCTTTATAATCGGAAAGCAATCGCATATGAGATGGAGGCCGGTGGATTTGCCACTGCCTGTTACAACAAAGATATCCCTTTCCTTGTAGTGCGTGGGATTTCTGACTGGGCAGATGAAAAAGCCAGCGATAAGACTTGGCGTTCGTATTCCTCACAGACGGCAACTGCATTTATGTATGAGCTACTCAAGATTGCGAGCATTCCAACTCGATAACCTATTATTGGTCACAAACAACAGGTGCCGCTAGTCACCATTGGTCAAATTCCTGCCGCTCCAGTCCAGAACCGTCATCTACAGTCGGTTGTATCATAATCTGCAAGCCCATCTGGCTGAAAACTGCACACTTACTGCACATTTCCCGAAATCCTCGTCGTGAGGCGCTGGAAGCACTCCCCGCCTACGGCGGGACTGGGAGCGGGACTCCCCGCCTCTGGCGGGGTCCACTCTGGCGATTACTTTAATAGCAGCCCCGCATCCTGCCCCGCCTTCGGCGGGACAAAGGCCCCGCCTCTGGCGGGGCTGATGGCATCCTTCGCCGAGCTCAGGACAAGCCTTGATGGAGTTGGTGATGGGACAAGAATGGGGGCTGGTCAAGTCATCAGCAATAGAGTCAGGAGTATCAAGCCAGCCCTTGTGATGATATTGGTGATTGTGCTCAAATTTATCTCTAACTGAAACCGCAATAATTATGGTCTGTTAAAAGTGTAAACGAGTTTTATCGTCAAGTCTATATAGTTAAGGTCAAACGTTTCTTCCACATATTTCGGCTCCCAAGAATCATTATAAGCAATTATTGTAGGCCGTTCTTCCTTGCCAGTAACATACTTTATTCCAGCAGAAACATGAAATTTGTGATTGCCAAATAAGTCGATTCCGATCCCAACAATTGGTCGAATTGAATTCGATTTGTGATCATTAGAAGGTTCGTTTTGGAGATCAGAACGTGTACTTTGAACTGTCGTATATGATGAGAAGGAATAGCTACAAGCACCAATTGAAACATGCGGATTAAAAAATCCGCCGTAGTTGAAGTTGTAGTGAACTAGAAACTGCGGGCTCAATCGAATTAAGATACTAGTATTTGCATTAGTTATGCCTTCACCAATGGCCTCAGCATTATACGCATATCCGCCAGTTTC
>Ga0209976_10001339_pt1 | contig 14641 bp, 12 predicted proteins | sample SumtaG_FD_182806 | JGI IMG/M metagenome (GOLD analysis project Ga0209976, IMG submission 182806) | Deep subsurface microbial communities from Indian Ocean to uncover new lineages of life (NeLLi) - Sumatra_00157 metaG (SPAdes) (version 2) | ecosystem: Environmental > Aquatic > Marine > Oceanic >...
GAGTATCAACAGGGGTGATTATTCATGATAAAGCCTTTGTGTATGATCCAAAGTTTACGAATAACTCGGTTGAGGATGACAGATTGAAGCATTTAAAGGAAGTGTCTCGGAAAGAGGCTTATGAAGTGGATATTACTTATGGGACAAATAATGAGTTTGGGTTTGATTATTTAAGGGATAACATGGTGCAGAAATTGGATCAGATGGTCCAGCAGGGACATAATTTTTCGATTGTGGATGAGGTAGATTCGATTTTGATTGACGAAGCGAGAACGCCGTTAATTATTTCGGCGCCAGACACAGAACCGACCCAGAAATATTACCAGTTTTCAGTTTTAATTTCGGGGCTATCTAAAGAGACTGATTATGAAAGTGATGAGAAGCATAAAGCTGTTAGTTTAACTGAACATGGAATTAAAAAGATTGAGAAGAAGCTCAAGGTAGATAATTTGTATGAAAAAGATTTTGATACTCTGCATCATATTGAACAAGCCTTAAAGTCCAAAGAGCATTTTCGTCGAGATAAGGATTATGTAGTCAAGGAAGGTGAGGTAATTATTGTTGACGAGTTTACGGGCAGACTGATGTTTGGCCGGAGGTATTCTGAGGGTTTACACCAAGCGATTGAGGCTAAAGAAAATGTTAAGATTAAACAAGAATCCAAGACCTTAGCAACGATTTCGTTTCAGAATTACTTTAGAATGTATGAGAAATTATCGGGGATGACTGGAACAGCAGCGACTGAGGCTGAGGAATTTAAGAAAATCTATAATCTAGAGACGGTGGTGATTCCAACTCATGAGCCAATGGTGAGGCAAGACGGATCTGACATGGTTTACAAAACAGTTAGAGCTAAGTATACGGCGATTGTTAAAGAGGTTAAGGAAAAATATGAAAAAGGGCAACCAGTGTTGATTGGAACAACCTCGATTGATAAAAATCAGATTATTGATGAGTTTTTAAAACGAAAAAAAATCCCCCATCAAGTTTTAAACGCTAAAAACCATTTAAAGGAAGCTAGTATTATTGCTCAAGCCGGTAAAGTCGGAGGAGTAACAGTAGCGACTAACATGGCTGGTCGAGGAGTAGACATTGTCCTGGGAGGTGATCCACAAGGCAGGGAGAAAAAAGAATGGCAGGCGGAGCATGATAAGGTGATTGAGTTAGGCGGTTTGCATGTGACTGGGGTGGAACGGCATGAGTCAAGAAGAATTGATAACCAGTTAAGAGGTCGGGCAGGCAGGCAGGGAGATCCGGGTTCTTCAAGGTTTTATGTGTCTTTAGAAGATGATATTATGCGGATTTTTGGAGGCGATCAGATTGCTAAATTAATGACGACTTTAAAGATGCCGGAAGATGTACCGCTAGAGCATGCAATGGTAACTAAGGCGATTGAGCAGGCACAGGTAAAGGTAGAAAGTTTTCATTTTGATTCGAGAAAACATTTAGTGGAGTATGACGATGTGATGAACAAACAACGAGAGATTATTTACAAAAGGCGAAGGCAGATTTTGAATATAGCAGAGAAAAAGAAAAAAGAAGAGTTAAAAGAAAAAATGCTGCAGATTTTAACGGCTGAGGCAGAGCATTTAGTCAACATGCAGATTAATCCAGAGACTAAAGAGATTGATTATGAAGAAATTGTCAAAGATTTTGTGATGATGGTGCCGTTTGATCCAAGCTCACAGAAAAGAATTAAAACTCAGCTAGAAAAATTTACGACTGATAAAGAAATCAGTGATTTTCTTTACAAAACTATAGAAAGCACTTATGAGCAAAGAGAGAAACAGATGGGTGAACCTTTAATGAGAGAGATGGAAAGATTTGTGATGTTGTCCACGATTGATAATTTGTGGATTAATCATTTGGATGCGATTGATGATTTAAGAGAAGGAATTGGGTTGCGAGGTTATGCTCAACGTGATCCCCTAGTGGAGTACAAGGCAGAAGCTTTTAATATGTTTGAAAAGCTTGTAGGAACGATTGATTATGAAGTGGCTAGGAGAATTTTCAGAATCCAGATAGCTCAAAGACCGCAACCACAACAACCAGCAGGAGAGGAAGTTCATCCTGAGGTACAGATTCCAGTGTCTGAAAAAGAAAAGACAAAACCAGGACCAGAGGTTAAACCAACAGATGATGTATCAGGATTTGCTAAGGCATTTGCTAAGGCAGGTAGTTCAACAACAACGTCAACTACTAAAACGGCAAAGCAGCCAGGGAAAAAGAAAAAGATTGGCAGAAATGATCCGTGTTGGTGTGGAAGCGGGAAAAAATGGAAAAAATGCCATTATCCGGAAAAAGGTTGATATTAAACAGCTTTCTTTAAATTTTTGTAAGCCAAGCCATTATCCTTAAGGATCAATAACATTTTACAAAAATCATCAAATGTGTCTCCCCAGTCAGCCTTCTTTTCATAGTCTGTTAGCATATAAGAAATTATTTCTGCAGCTAATTCTTCTATAGGAGTTCCCCTTACCATTCTTCCTGCCCTTTGTTGCCAGTTAATCAAATAGCTTTTAGCTACATTTTCATCCACATCCTCAGGTAACGATTTTAACATCTTTTCGGGATGATACAACGCGGCGTGAAGCAATGTAAGTGGTAAAACATATTCAGTAACATAACCTAGCTCAAAAAAATGAGACTCTCGGCCAAATATTCTCCTTTTTCCTGACTCAACTGCCTCTCTGTTATTCAACACCAATTCTGCCACAAACTTTGAAATTCCTTGCATGTCAGGCATCTTCTTGCTTAATTTATCCAAATAGTCAACTAGCCCCTTGGTTCCTTTCTTTGGCCATAAATCCTCGTATATGTCACCACCTTCCATAAGCAATAAGCCACTCCTTAACTCATCTATAAAGTCTTTTGCTTGATTGCCTTCAAAAATACCCTTAAGTATCGTAAAATAATAATTCGTTATATGCATATAGTCTAGGCTTTTCTGTTCAGCCAGATAATAATCCATATCGCTGTCATAGTCTTTTCTTTCTAGATACTTTCCCTCAGGTGCAAATATAAGCTTCATATCCCTCAGAGGATCAAAACCCATTGCCAACTTTAACATCAAATCCCGAAAGTTCGCCCTATCCAGGTCACCTAACATCTCTGATCGGTTCACCAGTGCATGTATAGCCTCATGTAATGTTAATTGGTCGTACAGCTGTTGATACTCAAGATAATGCTCCAAATCTAAAACTTCATACCCACCGCCTACAAATGCATCTCCTTCTGGACTACTTCGGCCTTGTGGATAGCTATCTATATTCATCCATGAAACGCTCTTTACCCCCCGGTTGATTCCAATCCTTTTTAATAGTTTTTTTACCTGTTTCTGAACCTCTGGTTCAAAGTTTATTATCATAGATTCTTTAGGATGGTTATTTAAAGTCCACGGATCCATTTCTAAGTCTTTGTCTCTATCCTGCAACAATCCCAATGACCCAAACATAGGTTCGCGTACTAAATCATCACCATTTGTCACAATTGGCCCGAATAACGGATGCAGTCCGCTTAACCTGCCTTCTGCCATATCCTTCCATGAATAGTTCCATAAGGCATGAATTTCCAACCTCTTAAAACCTTCTGGCAAAAACAGATCCATGTTGTCAGCCCCCAGTTTTACCGTAGCTATGTCTTCCTCCTTCAAACCAATCATAAAATCGTACACCTCCTTAATATCCTTTTCTCTAAAGTATTCTGCTGCTAACAGGGTCATTCTCAAATACGAGGCATACTCGTAGTATTTCTGCCAAACTTCTCCTATTACATGATGTTTTTCATCTTTAATGACTTCCTGTAACACTTCAGCCCATCCTTTTACCTCAGTTACTAGTTCATCTGCTTTCTTATTCCAATTTTCAAGATCTATTCCTCCTGTTTCTTTTTCGTCGTTCTCGCGCTGCTCATATCTCCAAGTTTCGTCTCCGGTTTTGCCCCATTCAATCAGATCTTTTTTCATCTTTTTAAGTAGCTCTGGGTGATCAATCATTAGATCTGGCTTGGCAATAAAGTCCAGCTCGCTGTCGCTGTAACTAACGCTCTCTAAGCCAAGTAACTCGTCACTATCAGGTTGATCTCCGGAAAATCTCTCAATCACTGGGGACAATCCGTAGTGCCAGGCTAAATACGCACTCCCTGCTCCAGTAGCTACCTTAAGAAAATCTCGACGGGATAGCTTTTGTCCACCTTCATCAGTCATATTTTCATTATATATTTAGTTGTCTAGCAGAGTTTGACCGGTTAAAGAAAGTTTAAGATTATGATTGGTATAAAACATTGTTTTGGTTCGAGGATTAATATCAACTTCTACAAGTAAACCCTTTTGAGTTTCTGGGTTAAAGTATTGATCATAGACAAAGTTTCCTAAAGAATAGTAGATAATTTTATCCTTATATGTTTCTTGCTGTTGGATGACATGAGGATGGGAGCCGATAACTAAATCAACGCCTAGGTCGATAAATGAGTGGGCTAAGGCTTGAATTGCTTGGTTGGCAATGGTTTGGTATTCATTGCCCCAGTGAGCGATGACGATAATTAAATCTGATAAAGGCTTGATGGTTTGAAGATCATCTAAGGCTGTTTGGAAACCATTAGGAGTGAATTGATTGTAGTTAACAAAGCCAAAATTAAGGCCTTTAAGGGTTTTTATGATATAGCGATGACTGGTAGAAGCGCCAGGGTTACCAAAATATTTAACCTTGGCAGCGGTTAGATAGTCATAGGTTTGGGTTAAGCCTTCCTGGCCCATGTTTAAGATGTGATTGTTGCCGAGATTAACTAGTTTAATATTATGGTCATAGAGAGTTTGAGCGGTTTGAGGCGGTGAGGTAAGGATATAGTTTTGGGGCGAACCAATGACTGAGTAGAGACTGACTGAGGACTTATCGGTAATAGGGCTTTCTAGATTGACAATGGCAAGATCAGCGGTTAATAACAGGGGTTTGAGATCTTTTAAGGGATGGTCAAAGCCATCCTCCTGAATCATTTGACGGATATAGCGATCAAAAGAGAGGTCGCCGGCAAAAATGAGCTTAATGGCTTTGGAGGTGGAAGAAGATTGAGGGGTGGGCGGGGAAAACAGAGGGATTGAAATAGATTGATTGGGGGGGGAATGATAAAAAGAAACAATAATCACGAGGGTAATTACGAGAAATGAGAGGGTTAATAAAGTGGCTTTGTAAATTGAAGATAGGTTCACTTAAACTTATCAGGGAATTTTTGGCGAAGAGCAACAGTTTGTTTATCGCGGTCAGAAAGAATCATTTGGTCTTTAGGAATGGGCCAGGAAATGTTAAGGTCAGGGTCAAATAGAGAGATGGCTTGATCGCCAGCTTTGTCTCTATCCTTATACAGCTTGTCAACACAGTACATATAGTCAACTGGGCTGGTAATAACACAAACTGAGTTAGCAATGCCGGCTTGGATAAAAAGAGAGCCTTTTAAAACCTGATCGCCAACACCTAAAAGAAAAGTTTCAACTTTTCCAAAGGTTTTGGAGTCAGGCCGAACATCAGCAATAGCACTAAAGGAAACGCCGCCAGTAACAGTCACCAGTTTGTTCCAACCTTCAGCGTGCAGGCCCCGGACAACATTGGTAAGGGAACGAGAGTGGTTAACTTGAGCGATTTTAAAAGGAATGCGAATAATGTCTTCAATTTTATGAGTATGGCCAACTTCGGAAAAAAAACCTCTTTTGTCTGGGAAAAAGTTGTGGGCTAAGTAATAGAGACCATCAAGGCTGGTTTTATAAACTCCGTCTTTAATTTCCAGATCTTTAGTGGGTTTGTAAGTGGTGGAGATAGTCATGATTAAAATTATACAACAATGGGCCAATCAAGCGTGGGAGTGAGAATAATGGGGGTTTTATCTTGAACAATAACCATATATTCAAACATGGCAGTTAGGCCTTTATCAGCCATGCTAACACTCCAGCCGTCTTTGGAGATGATGACTTTGTCGCTACCGGTAACCAGCTGAGCTTCAAGGCAGACAACTAAGCCATTTTTTAACTTATCACCTGTATGAGGCTGTCCATGAGCAGGAATAGTGGGTGGTTCATGAAGGGTTTTACCAAGACTATGGCCGGTGTATTGCTTGAGAACATCAAAGCCGTTTTTAACAGCAATGGTTTGCATGGTATGACCAAGATCACCAACAGTGTTATCAGTAATCGCCTTGGGAATGGCAGCTTGAACAGCTTTTTTAGTGGAGAGGATGAGTTTTTTGACTTGAGGAGTCATTTGGTTAATAGCCACAGTAAAACAGTGATCAGTATAAAAACCTTGGTAGATAATGCCAAAGTCAACTTTAACGATGTCACCAGCTTGAATTTTTCGGGTAGAGCTGGGAACGCCGTGAACAACGATATGATTAATAGAAATACAGGTGGAGTAGTTATAGATCTTGTCTTTGTGCTTAACGCCTTTAAAGGCCGGTTTGACGTGGTGCTTTTGACAAAGCTTAGCCGCCAGTTGATCAATCTCGATGGGATAAATACCAGGCTTAAGAGCATTTCGAAGCTGAGCTAAGATTTTGGTCGAGAGTAAGGCGACTTTTTTATAAGTTTGAAGCTGGGCTTTAGTGGTGATAATCATAATTAAAGAGTGAATTGGCCTTTTTGATAGATAATTTTGGTTTGACCATTAGTCAGGGTGGCGGTAACAGTTCTATCAGTGGTAGTCATCATGTCAGTATGTTCAGGCGAGTCATTGAAGCCTTTGGCTTGCCAATCTTTTTTAGTCAGAGTTTTAGCATCACCGCGATAGCAGTCTTTGTAAGCATTACCAATAGCAACATGACAGTTACCGTAGGGGCCACCAATGTTTTCATCAAAAAGAGTTTCGGCCATAATGTGGGTGATTCTGGAAAAGCGCTTATCGGTCAAGGAAAATTCACCCAGTTTGTCAGCATTAGAGCTTTTAAGCATTTGTTGAAGAAGATGATTACCTGTTTTGGCAGAAGCTTTGGTGACTAGGCCGTTTTTAAATTCCAGGCGAATGTTTTTAATAATGTTGCCGTAACGATAAAGAGGTTGGTTAAAGTGAATCCAGCCGCCAGTCCCCCGCCAGTTAGGTGAGGTAAAGATTTCAAAGCTAGGGATGTTGCGGCCACTGCCACCTTGCCAAAGACGATCAGAACCAATGTTAATGGCGAGATTCATATCTTTGCCAGTTAAGTGAACTGATTTAATTTTTAAAAGATTAAGTTTTTTAAGAATGGATTTTTGGAGTTGGGTGACTTTTTTCCAGTGGGAAATGGGATCGGGTTTATCTAAAAAGCAGGCCTTGATGATTTGTTGCCAGTACTTCTCATGGGTTAAATTAACCAACTTGGCTTTAGCAGGTGTGCCCCAGAGAGCAACAACCCAGGTGAACTGACCTTTGACTTCTTTATTGGTTAACCAGTCTTGGTAGGGTTTTTTAGCATCACGGCTGGTAAAGATTTTCTTAGGATTAACATCTTTGAGTTCTTGAGGATTGGGGTCAGCAATAATAGCCAGGCGATGGTCTATTAACTCGGTTTGAGCTTTTAAGTATTTTTTTGGGAAAAAAGTCAGCTGATCTTGGTTAGCTAGAGTGTAAAAATCTTTGGAAAATTCAGTGGGCAGTAAACGAATTAAGGGATGAGCTTGGGCTTTAAGAAGAGTATTTTGAATGGCTAAAGCTAAGGGTTTAGCCACATCAGGGACAAGACAGAGAACCACTTCGCCAGGCTTAACTCCTTGGCCAGAGTTTAAGGCGAAGTTAACCAAAATATTGGCATATTTCTGGAGAATTATTTTACTTGGTTTAAACATATAGAATAATGCTTGATTTTATCATAATATGCGTCAAAAACAGTTGAAAAAACAGGCAATGACTAAATAAGCCTGACGATGGAGTTTTTAGTAAAAGGGTTTTGATAATTAAGTTTAAGCTTTTGATAAACTACTTGAGGAATGCCGATGTCGGCTAAATATAGTTGGCCAACATATGGTTTAGCTTTTGGAGTAAACAAACCTTTTTTAGGATAAGCCAGCGTTAAGGTGTGAGTAGCTTTAACAGCTAGGCCGTGAGGTTGGCCAGTATCAGGATCAAGACCACTAGGAAGATCAAAGCTATAGACTGGAACATCAGCTTTATTTATATATAGTATCCAATCTTGGTAAGGCTGACGAATTGAACCTTTGATGGAATAGCCGAGCAGGCCGTCGATAATAATAGCTGGTTGTTTAATTAATTGAAGTGAGTGATAAATGGGAATTTTAAGGCTTTTAGCTAATTTAAGGTGATGTTGATGGTGAGGATTGGTAGATTTAGGGGTAATAATGATGAGATTGGCTCCCCAATTAGCTAAAAACCTAGCTGAGGCAATGGCATCAGCACCATTGTTGCCTTTGCCGGCGAGGATAAGGATGGTTTGGTTATTGATTTTTTCAGTCTGACGGATTAAGCGAGCCATTTGAAAGGCAGCTAGTTCCATCATTTGGAGAATTTGAAGATTAAAAGCCTCAGCGGTTTGATCAAGCTGACGCATTTGGCTAGCAGTTAAAGCTAACTGAGAGTTAAATTTAATTTGGGGAAAAACCATTTAGGGATTAATTTGGTAGCTCTGAGTTATGATTTTGCCGTCTTTGAGTTTAATAGTAATTTCCAGCATCATCTCGGTGATGCTAGCGTGATAATTGCAGTCATTGCCAGAACAGGTACCAAAAACTAGTTCTTTTTGAGTATTGCCATCTGTGGGAGTGTGATAGCTTTGGATGCCTTGGGGAACAGGACCGGCATTATAGGTTAAAAGATAGTCAACTGAGTCAGTGTAGTGCATGCCACCTAACATTAAGAGCAAAGCGTGGCGGTCAGCCCTGAGTTTGAGTTTTATCCAAGCAGTCTGAGGAGCAACTGGAGATTGAGATGGCTGTCGGCGCTGGAGTTTTTTCTTGGCTAAAACTGGGATAGTAAGGGTGGATAATAAGATAAGAATGAAGGTGGTAATAATGATGGGTTTTAATCTCATATTAATCTCATGATATACTTGAGGTACGTTTATGTCAAAAGGAATGAAAATATTAACCTGGATAATAGCGGTCTTATTGATTGGGGGTTGGGCTGGTTGGATGCTGTGGCCGAGAAAGACTGATAGCTTTGTGGAGAAAGAAATTAGCATTAAACAAACCACAATTCCAGAAGCAGAGAAGACAGTTTATGAGGACTGGGCAGGATTTAGCTTTGAACATCCTAAGAGTTTGAAAGTAGAAGAAATAGAGACGGATGATAAGGCGGTTTATTCTTCTTTGGAGTTAACAGCAGTTGATGGAAAAAAGCTGCTTTTAAAAATAACTGATAGTCAGTTTAAGGATTTTGAGGAGTGGAAGGAAAAGTTTGAAACAGATAATGTGGCCGTGGGGTTAAGAGAAATCTATTGGGTAGATATTCCAGGATTACAATTGAGGTATGGAGCGCCTAAAAAACTATTAACAGTGGCTTTAGAGGATGGGGTGATTTATAGATTGGAGAGTCCAACAGACGAGGGCGGGTTCTGGGATGAGGCTCATCAGTTGATTTTAAATAGTTTTGAGTTTGATGAGAGCGTGATGATAAAAGAGGCTGAAGAAGAAACAGTTGAGGTGGAAACAAATGCAGAAGCGGATATTATTTTATTAGAGGAGACAATTACTGAATAGAAAAATGCAGTTGTTGATGCGAAAAATTTTTCACTTATCAATTTGGTGGTATAAAGACAGTTTGATTTGGTTTAAACGATTTTTTAGGAATTTATTGGTGTTTTTGGATAATAGGCTGGCGGTGAGCTTGATGGCGCAGATGTGGTTGGTGCCTTTGTTTCATGATGTCAGCTGGTTAGGCAGGGGTTTAAGTTTGATTTTTAGAACGGTTCGAATAATTGTGGGCGGTTTAGTTATAGCTTTAACGGTCTTGGCGATCGGATTTTGGGTGATAACCTGGCTAGTGTTACCGGTGGCGGTAATTGTAGGATTGAAAGATATTGGTTGGTTGATATTGGGATTGGTTTGGTTGGGAGATAGTTATCGGCAATTAAAGCAACCTTTAGAGTTATCAGCGGCTGTGAAGTTAAAACCAGGCCAGGTGAAGAATTACATGACTAGAGAGTGTCAGCTAGAGGTGAAAAAAGCTAAATGGGAAGCTCAGAGGTTAAAAGAACTAATGTCTGAAGACAGACAAGTGATAAAGTTATTAAGACGGCTGGAGATTACGCCGCAAGCGATTGGGCAGTTACGACTGCTATTAACTTATAGAGATTGGCAGCAATTGGCATTAGAGGAAGCAGTGAAACTTAAGGCTGAGAATATTGAGTTAGCTCATTTTTTACTAGCTTTATTAAAAACAGAAGATTGGCGTTATAAAGAAGCCCTAGAAACGATTAAGTGGTTAAATAAAGAGAGGGCGTGGGCAAAAACACCGTTTCTGTGGGATAAGGAGTATGTAATTCGGCCGATTGGCGGAGTGGATCGAGCCTGGATAGGAGTACCGACACCGACTTTAGATAAATATAGTACGGATTTAACTCAAAAAGCTCAAAAAGCTCAGTTGCCGGAGATTATTGGCAAGCAGGAGGCTTTGGACCAAATGAGTAAGATTTTATCGCGGCGGCAACGAAACAATATTTTGGTAATAGGAGAACCAGGCAGTGGGAAAACTACCCTAGTTAAAGGTATGGCTCAAGAGATTGTTAGAGGAGTAAGAACTAAAAGTTTGCGTTTCAAAAGATTGGTAGCTTTGAATACGAGTAGGTTAGCGGCGGGAGCTAATAGTGCTGAGCTAAATCATCGGATGACTACCATAATTGAAGAAATTAAAGCAGCGGAAAATATTATTCTATTCATTGATGAGGTGCATAATTTAGCTTTTTTGAACCAAGATTTGCCAGAAACCAGCGATGTGTTTATTGCTTTAGAGCCACCCCTATCTGAGGGAGCTTTTCAGTTTATTGGTTCAACCACGACAGAAAACTGGAAAAAATATATTGAGCCCAATGAAGCCTTTGCCCGGTTGTTTGAGGTAGTTGAGCTGAAAGAGCCAAGCCTAGAAGAAACCTTGGAATTACTTGAGTATTTGTCCTGGGAGGTGAAACGAAAAGAAACAGTAACGATTACTACTCTGGCCTTGAAACGAATTATTGACCTGGCTGGCCAGCTGATTCATGACCGAGTGTTTCCAGATAAAGCGGTGAATTTACTGGATGAGGTGGTGGCGGTGGTGAAAAGCCAGGATGGCAATTTAGTGACTTCAATGGCAGTCGAACAGTTGGTGACCAAGAAAACTAAGGTGCCGGTGATGAAGTTAACTAAAGAAGAAACTAAGAAATTGTTGAATCTAGAAAAACAATTGCATCAGAGAGTTGTAGATCAAGAACAAGCGGTCAAGGCAGTGGCAGATGCGATTAGACGGGCTAGAACTAAGTTAAAGGATGTGAATAAACCGATTGCTAGCTTCTTGTTTGCCGGGCCAACGGGTGTTGGTAAGACTGAAACAGCCAAGGCTTTGGCGCATGAGTTTTTTGGGAGTGAAGGCTTAATGGTGAGATTAGATATGAGTGAATATCAGAATTTAGATAGTTTGAATCGGCTGATTGGAGCGCCACCAAGGGCTGGAGAAATTCAAACAGGCGGTCAGTTAACAGAGGCAGTTAGACAACAACCATATACTTTGGTGCTGCTGGATGAGATTGAAAAGGCTCATGCTAAGATTTTGAATTTGTTTCTTCAGGTTTTAGATGATGCTAGATTGACTGATAGTAGTGGCCGAACAGTTAACTTTAGCAACACGATAATAATTGCTACTACTAATGTAGGCACTAAGGGACTGTTGAAGGCAATTGAGGTTAAAGCGACAATTAAGCAGTTAACTCAGGCGGGCTTAACGGCTTTGGAAGAGCATTTTCTGCCTGAGTTCTTAAACCGATTTACTGGCTTGGTGGTGTTTAAGCCTTTGAGTCCAAAGGATATAGAGGCGATCGTGAAGTTAAAGTTGAAGAAATTAACTGAGAGATTAACTAAGCAGGAAATTAAGCTGGTGTTTGATCAAGAAGTGGTTAAAAGGCTGGCTAAGCTAGGCTTTTCAGATAAATGGGGAGGCAGACAAGTAGAGAGAGTGATTCAAGAAAAAGTGATGAATGTGATTGCCCAGAAGATTTTGAAGGGAGAAATAAAGAAAAAAGAGCTGACGGCTTTTACGGCGGATGAAATCAATTAAAGAACAAATACTAGGACTAGAAAAGCGACTGAATGAGTTAGTTAAGGTGATTGACTTATCGTCTAAAAAGACAGAGGTAAAGCAAGGAGAACAACAAGCGACTAAGCCAGATTTTTGGAAGGATCAAGATAGAGCTCAAAAGTTGATGCAGCAACTATCAAGTTTAAAGGAAGAAATTGAAGCGGTGGAAAAGGTGGAAGAGAAAATAAAGGCTTTGAAAAAATTGGGAGACAAGGTTGAGACAGTCAAGGTAAAACAATTAACTAAAGAGCTGGCTAAGTTAGAGTTAGCCAAGTATTTGGCTGGACCTTATGATCAAGGCGGAGCGGTGTTGTCGATTCATGCGGGTCAAGGTGGAACTGAAGCGATGGACTGGACAGCGATGCTGAAGCGAATGTATTTAAGATTTGTTGAAAGTAAAGATTGGTCGGTGGAAATGGTAAGTGAAAGATTAGGAGAAGAGGCAGGGATTAAAAGCCTAACCATGACAATTGATGGTCGCTATGCTTATGGGTATTTAAAAAATGAAAAAGGGACTCACCGGCTGGTAAGACAATCACCTTTTAATGCTGATAATTTAAGGCAGACTTCGTTTGCTTTGGTAGAGGTGTTGCCGGTGATTGAAGAAGAGACTGGTAAGATAGAAGTGAAGGCTGATGATTTGGAGATTGACTTTTTCCGATCGTCAGGAGCAGGGGGGCAGAATGTTAATAAGGTGTCGACGGCGGTTCGATTGAAGCATAAACCGACCGGAATAGCGGTGGAGTGTCAAACCCAAAGACATCAGGAACAAAATCGGAAAATGGCGATGAAGATTTTAATGGCAAAATTGTGGGAAATTGAGGAAGAGAAAAAAGAAACAAAAATGAAAGAAATTAAAGGGGAACATAAAGCAGCTTCTTGGGGAAATCAGATTCGATCTTATGTTCTTCACCCCTATAAACAGGTTAAGGATTTGCGGACTGGTTGGACAGAAAAAGACCCAGAGGCGGTATTAAATGGTAAACTTAAAGGCTTTATTGAAGCAGAGCTAAAACTTAGTTAAACTATTACAGGAGGAAAAAATATGACTAATAATATCAAACCTTTAAACCTTAATACTGAAGGTGGGGAACTAAAAACAGCTGAGCCTGTAAATAAAACTAAAAGCCAGGCGAAGAAAAAGATGATTAGCATGGTATTGGTATTAGTGCTCTTAGGAGTTGGTTCTGGTTATGGCTTGTTTAGAATGACTCAGCCAAAATCACCCAAGAAGCTGAAGACTTCAGTTGAAGGCGAGCTGGTAAAGGGTGATACTTTTGGAGTGATGGATGAGAAGGCTTTCAGAGATATGGCTGAAGGCAAGCTGATAGCTGGAGGGATTGATGGTGAAGGATCGCATCATTTGGAAAGAGAGGGAGGCGAATCGCAAAATGTTTACTTGACTTCCTCGATTATTGATCTGGATCAATTTGTGGACAAAGAAGTTAAAGTTTGGGGAGAAACATTTGAAGCGCAGAAGGCTGGTTGGTTAATGGATATTGGCCGACTGGAAATCTTATAATGATAGTTTTTCAGAAAGTCTCTAAACAGTTTCCTGATGGGACCCTGGCGTTGGATCAGGCGTCTTTTCAGCTTAATGAAGGTGAGTTTGTGTTTTTTATTGGCCCTTCAGGAGCAGGGAAAACCACGATTATGAAATTGCTAAGAAGGGAAATCTTGCCAACTAAAGGGACGATTTTAATTAAAGGCAAGAATTTGAAGGAGATGGGAGAAAAAGAGACACCAAAATTGAGACGAGATGTAGCAATGTGCTTTCAGGACTTTAAGCTGCTGTATGATAGGACTGTTTATGAAAATATTGCTTTGAGTTTAGAAATTGGAGGAATGGGAGAGAAAAAAATTCAGCAAAGGATGGCTGAGGTATTAAAAAGTGTGGGCTTGGAAAAAAAAGGTAATTTTTTCCCAGTGCAGTTGTCGGGTGGTGAGTTGCAACGAGTGGGAATTGCCAGGGCGATTGTGGGTAACCCAGGAGTATTAATTGCTGATGAACCAACCGGCAATCTTGATCCAGAATCAGCTTTTGGAATATTAAAGTTGTTTAAGGAAATAAACTTAACGGGAACAACGGTGTTGGTGGCGACTCATAATGCGGAGTTGGTTAACCGGTTTAAAGAAAGGGTGATTTTACTAAAAAAGGGTAAAATAGTTAGTGATCATAAAAAAGGCAAATATCAATTAAAAAAGCCCCGCAAAGATTAAGGCGGGATAAAAACTCATGAGTATTTGGCAAAAAACCTGGACCCAGTTAAGACGGAGCCCGTTTCAAGGATTGGCAGCAGTGATGACAACCACTCTGACTTTGTTGGTGATTTCGGTATTTACCTTGTTATCTTTTGGTTCGATTCAGGTGTTAAAATATTTTGAGGCAGCGCCGCAAGTGATTG
>Ga0209976_10001341_pt1 | contig 14633 bp, 11 predicted proteins | sample SumtaG_FD_182806 | JGI IMG/M metagenome (GOLD analysis project Ga0209976, IMG submission 182806) | Deep subsurface microbial communities from Indian Ocean to uncover new lineages of life (NeLLi) - Sumatra_00157 metaG (SPAdes) (version 2) | ecosystem: Environmental > Aquatic > Marine > Oceanic >...
CGCATGAAACGGGATTGCGCGCCGCACTCACCAAGAGCTTGCGCGCCTACGGCGAACTCACCGGCCATAAGCGCGTCGGCCAAGTGACGGCCGACGACGTGCTTGGCACTGCGGCCGCCATGCTGTCCGTGTTCATTCGCGAGCCGGAGTTCCAGGGCCAGACCAAGGACCGGCTGTCAAGCGCCCAAGCCGCACGCATTGTCGAGGGCGCCGTGCGCGATGCCTTCGACCATTGGCTGACCGGAAACCCGTTTCAGGCCAACGGCTTGCTCGATTGGGTGGTCGACCGCTCAGAAGACCGTCTCCGCCGCAAAAAGGAAAAGGAGATCGGCCGGCAGACCGCAACAAGGCGCCTCCGCCTCCCCGGCAAGCTCGCCGATTGCGCCTTGAGCGGCGCGCAAGGGACGGAGATCTTTATCGTCGAAGGCGACTCCGCCGGAGGCTCCGCCAAGCAGGCACGCGACCGGGCAACCCAAGCCGTGCTGCCGCTCAGGGGCAAGATCCTCAACGTCGTGAGCGCAAGCTCGACCAAGCTTGCCGATAACCAGCTCTTGAGCGACCTGATCCAGGCGCTCGGTTGCGGCACCGGCTCCCGCTATCGCGAGAAGGATTTGCGCTACGAGAAGGTCGTGGTGATGACCGATGCCGATGTCGACGGCGCCCATATCGCCTCCCTCCTCATCACCTTCTTCTACCGCGAGATGCGCGGGCTGATTGAGGGGGGGCATCTCTATCTGGCCGTGCCGCCGCTCTACCGCTTAAGCCAGGGCGCCAAGACCCTTTATGCCCGCGATGACGCGCATCGGGACCAGTTGATGCGCAAGGAATTCAACGGCAAAGGCAAGGTCGATGTGTCGCGTTTCAAGGGCCTCGGCGAGATGATGCCGAAGCAGCTCAAAGAAACCACCATGGACCGAAAAACGCGCCTGCTGCTTAAGGTCGAGATCGCCCAGGGCGACAAAGGCACGGGCAAGCTGGTCGATCAGCTGATGGGCACCAAGCCCGAGGCGCGTTTCCGCTTCATCCAGGAGCGCGCCGCTTTCGCCAAGCCCGACGAGCTGGATATTTGAGCTAGAGCCAGCGCGGCACACGGGCCTTGTATTTGGTGTAAGCCTCTCCGAACTGCCGCTCGAGATAATCTTCCTCTCGCAAGACAACGCCGCGCTGCAAGATTATCAATACCGGGATCAGCAGGAGCAAAACCCACATGCTGGTCAGCATGACGGCAAATCCGAAATAGGCGAGCACGAAACCGACATAGATCGGGTTGCGCGTGACGTGATAGGGCCCGGTGACCACGAGCGCCGTCGCCGGCTCCCCGGGCATGGTGCTGGTGCCGGCAAGGCGAAAGTTACGGACCGATAGGGCGGCAAGAGCAAGGCCGATCGAGACGAAGGTCAAGCCAACGGTGAACGCCAGCGCGTTGGCCGATCCAAGCCCCGGGCCGATCGGAATGACGGCGCTCAGCAGGGAGCCAAGCGCGAGCGCGCCGAGAAACAATAATGGCGGTTTGACCGCAACTTCGGCATAATCGGTTGCATTCATGGCTCTGCCGCCCTCTCCCGCTCTCCTCGCGTTTGCCGCCTATAGCCTATTCGTAGCAAGAGCTGAATGCTGCATTCTGTCTGGCGCTTTAGAAATTTCCCTCTTGCGCGACGGGCTTCGGCCCCTTATTTGAGAGCCATAGCAGGGCATACAAGTCATAGCAGGGCATAATCGCCGTATCGCTTCCATCATGTCTTGCGCGGGGGCTGCGAATCGTTGCAGCAAATATTTGCGCCTAAGGAAAAATCTACGCGTGGACGTTGGGCCGCGCGGAAATTTACTAACGCATGAGCTTTTCAAATCTTGGTTTAAGCCCGAAAGTCTTGTCTGCCGTTGAAGCGGCAGGCTTCGAAACTCCCACCCCCATTCAAGGCAAGGCCGTGCCCGTCGCCATCACGGGCCGCGACGTGCTTGGGATCGCGCAGACTGGAACCGGCAAGACTGCTTCCTTTGTGCTGCCGATGCTGACTCGGCTCGAGCGCGGCCGCGCACGCGCGCGCATGCCACGCACGCTGATCCTGGAGCCGACGCGCGAGCTTGCCGCCCAAGTCGCCGAGCATTTCGAGATCCTCGGCAAGAACCACAAGCTGACCGTGGCGCTCCTGATTGGCGGCGTGTCCTACGAGGATCAGGACCGCAAGCTCGATCGCGGCGCCGATGTCGTGATCGCGACGCCTGGCCGGCTGCTCGATCATTTCGTCCGCGGCAAGCTGCTCTTGAACGGCATCGAGATTCTGGTGGTCGACGAGGCGGACCGCATGCTCGATATGGGTTTCATTCCGGACGTCGAGCGCATCTGCAAGCTCCTGCCCTTCACCCGGCAGACCTTGTTCTTTTCCGCCACGATGCCTGCTGAAATTCAACGCTTGGCCGACAAATTCCTGCATAACCCCGAGCGCATCGAAGCGGCACCTCAGGCAACTGCGGCGGCAACCATCGTGCAAAGGCTGAAGAAGGCCCCTGACGATCCGGCGGGAAAGCGCGATGCGCTAAGAGCATTGATGCGGGAGACCGACGTCAAGAACGCCATCATCTTCTGCAACCGCAAAAGGGACGTCGGCATTCTCCACCGCTCCCTTCGGCGCCATGGTTTCAATGTCGGAGCGCTACACGGGGACATGGATCAGCGTGAGCGCATGGCGACGCTCGCTTCTTTCCGCAGCGGTGAAATCGCCTTCCTGGCCGCGAGCGACGTCGCCGCGCGCGGCCTCGACATCCCCGAGGTGAGCCATATCTTCAATTACGACGTGCCGATTCAGCCTGAAGACTACGTCCATCGTATCGGCCGGACCGGCCGGGCGGGGTGCGAAGGCTTCACCGCTATGTTGGTGACGCCGAAAGATTACAAGGCGCTTAAGGCGATCGAGGCCCTGCTCCGCCACGAGATCCCATGGATCGACGGAGGGCCAAGCGAAGCTGAGCTGAAAGAGGCCTCAGAGTCGCGGTCGAAGGGAAACGGGCGGCAGACCCGCGGCGGCCGCTCAACACGGAACAAGCGCCGCTCGGGCGCACAAGCAACTTCCAAACCTCAGCCGTCGAATGCGCCGCGGACTGCCCGGCAGAACGCCTCACACGACAAGAAGCCGGATGAGCGCCGTGACAACGACAGGCCCAAGCATCAGCATCCCGGCGAGCGAAAACCCGCCCATGGCCGCGCCGATTCCGCCCCTGAACCCAAGAAATCTCCCGCGCCTCAGCCGTCCCGTGCCGGGAAGCAGGGCATGGGCGATCACGTCCCAGCCTTCATGCTGCGCCCCGTTCGGGTGACTTAGGCGGCGTCGTAGGCCGCACCTCGTGCGGGCTCTGTGCTGAGGGAATAAGCCTTGAAGCTAAGATGCTTCGCCCGGCGCTCCGGAGCCGTCTTGCGCAGTCTCGCCGGCGGGCTTGAGCGTGACCGACTCGCCGCACCCGCAGGCGCTCGTTTGGTTCGGGTTGTTGAACACGAAGCCAGCTCGTAGCCGGTCGGTGCGATAGTCCATTTCAGTGCCGAGCAAAAACATGACCGCGGTCGGATCGATCAGGAGCGTCACTCCCTTGTCCTTGACCACCTCGTCGTGGGGGCCGCGCGCTTCGGCATATTCCATCGTGTATTCCATGCCGGCGCAGCCGCCGTTCTTCACACCGATGCGCACGCCCTCGGCCGCCTTCCCGGAGGCGGCTTGGAGCGAGCGGATGCGCGCGGCCGCGGCCTCGGTCAAGCGCATCACTTGGGGACGGGGACTAAGGCTCATAGCTTGAAATTGGGATAATTCATGCGCGCGTTCAAGGCTTGCCTCAGAACATGTTGAGGGCAAGCCGCGCCTCGTCACTCATTCGGCTCATGTCCCAAGGCGGGTCGAACACGAGCTTGACCTCGACTTGGCCCACGCCTGGAACCGAGGCGGCGGCGTTCTCAACCCAGCCCGGCATGTCGCCGGCGACCGGGCAGCCCGGCGCCGTCAGCGTCATATCGATCTCGACATTGCGGTCGCCGTCGACGTCGAGGCGATAGATGAGACCGAGCTCATAGATATCGACCGGGATCTCAGGGTCGTAGACGGTCTTCAGCGCAGCGATCAGCTCGCCCTTGAGCCGCTCAACCTCACCGGGAGGAAGCGCGGACGCTTGTCCCTCCTCGCCGCCCGTCGCGCCGACGCAAGCCTTGATCTCGGCCGGCCCCTCGGCAGCCGTCTCAGACAAGGCCTCGCGAACCGCGGTCCCGTCTTTTTGAGTCCTTTCAATCATCTCGGCGACAACCTTAAGCAAACATGTCACGCGCTTTGTGCAGCGCCTCGACCAGAGTATCGACTTCTTCCATCGTATTGTACATGGCGAAGGAGGCGCGGCATGTCGAGGTCACCCCATAGCGGGCAAGAAGCGGCTCGGCGCAATGGGTTCCGGCCCTGACCGCCACACCATAGCGGTCTAAGATGGTGCTGACGTCATGGGGGTGAGCCCCCTCGATATTGAAGGCGATGATGCCGCCTTTGTGCTTGGAGCGGCCGAAGATGCGAAGCCAGGGCAGCTCAGCCAGCCGCCGCATGGCGTGGTCGAGCAGCGCCGCCTCATGAGCCGCAATCCGCTCACGCCCCACGCTCTCCACATAGTCGATGGCGGCCCCGAGCCCGATGGCCTGCACGATTGGAGGCGTGCCCGCCTCGAACCGGTGCGGCGGCGTGGCATAGGTGATTGTCTCAGGTGTAACGGTGCCGATCATCTCGCCGCCGCCCTGATAAGGCCGCATCCGCTCCAGGTGCTCCTTCTTGCCGTAGAGCACGCCGATCCCGGTCGGGCCGTAGAGCTTGTGTCCGGTGAGCGCATAGAAATCGATGTCGAGGTCCTGCACATCGACGGGAAGATGCACGGCCCCTTGGGCGCCATCGGCAAGAACGGGAATGCCGCGCTCATGCGCGATCCTGACCACCTCTTTGAGGGGCACGACGGTGCCGAGCACGTTGGACATATGGGTGATGGCGATCATCTTGGTGCGCGGGGTGATAAGCCGCACAAACGCATCAAGCAAAAAGTCTCCGTCATCTGAGACCGGCGCCCATTTCAGGACCGCACCTTGGCGCTCGCGCAAGAAATGCCAGGGCACCACATTGGAGTGGTGCTCCATGATGGTAAGGAGGATCTCGTCTCCCTCACCGATATGAGGCGCACCGTAAGAGGACGCGACAAGGTTGATTGCCTCGGTGGCATTGCTGGTAAAGATGATCTCCTCGTCGGAGCGCGCATTGAGGAAGCGGCGCACGGTCTCGCGCGCCTCTTCGAAATGGGCGGTTGCGAGATTGCTGAGATAATGCAGCCCGCGATGCACATTGGCGTATTCATGTCCATAAGCCCGCTGGATCGTGTCGAGCACGACATGCGGTTTCTGTGCCGAAGCGCCATTATCGAGATAGACCAGCCTCTTGCCGTTCACCTCACGGGAAAGAATTGGGAAATCGGCGCGGATCGCCTCCACGTCGAAGGGTCGTTGCGGCGCCTTGCGATCCTTCTTTGACGGGGTGAGCACGGTCATTGGCCCCTCCGTCAGCCGGAGGCCATGCCAAGCCACGCGGCGGAGGCACGGCCGAGGGCATCGCGCAGGGCCTCGTCCTCTACGCGCTCAAGCGCCTCGCCGACAAAGGCCTGAATGAGAAGTGCGCAGGCCGCCTCTTTCGGAATGCCGCGCGCCTCGAGATAGAACAGCAAATTCTCGTCGATCTGGCCGGAGGTCGCGCCGTGGCCGCAGACCACGTCATCGGCAAAAATCTCAAGCTCTGGCTTTGAATCGAACTCGGCCGTCTCCGATAGAAGCAGCGCTCCCGCCATCTGCTTGCCGTCCGTCTTTTGCGCGCCGGGCGAAACGACGATCTTGCCTTGGAACACGCCGCGTGCTTCGCCGTCGAGAACGCCCTTGAACAGCTCGCGGCTTATGCAACGCGGCACGCGGTGCTCGACCAGCAGCGTCGTGTCGCAATGCTGCCGGGCGCGCAAGAGAAAAGCACCGGAAATTTCGGCAGCGGCTCCTTCGCCTGCGAAGCGCAGATAGACCTGATTGCGGGCAAGGCCGGCACCTGTGGAGAATTGGAACGCGTCGTAGCGGGCGTCCGGCCCAAGCTCCACAAGCCAGGTGGAAAGATGAAACGCGTCGTCGCGATCGCGCTGGACCTTGAAATGTTTGACCGCAGCCTCGGCGCCGATCCTAAGTTCCGTGACCGCATTGCGCTGAAGGGCACGGAGGCCAAGGCTGCCGAAACTTTCAAGCACCGTAGCCGAGCTTCCAGGCTCGGCAATCACCACGTTCCGGGTGAAGATCGAGGCGGGCTCGCCCTCACCGTCGAGCTGGATGAGGTGGATCGGCTTGTCGAGAATAACCCCGTCCCCAATGCGCAAGGCGACGCCTCCCGTCATCAGCGCCGCGTTGAGCGCAAGCACGGCATCGTCCTTTCGAGGATTGACCTGGGCAAGCGTCTCTTTCAACCAGGCCGGCGGCTTCTCAAGGGCCCGCGCCAGAGAGACCGCTTCGACGCCGGCCGATTTCAGCCCGGCAAAGTCCGAAAGCTCGGCTCTAAGATCGCCCTCGACGACAACAAGGCGATAGGCCGGAAGGCTCGCGATCTCTGCGCCGAGCGCCTGGCTCAGCGCGGCCTCGGAGACGGCAACACCTTCCCCTTTGCCGAGCGGATTGACGCCGGTAAGCCGCGTGCGCAGATCGGTGTATTTCCACGCCTCGATGCGGCGATGGGGCAGGCCCAGCCGGCCGTAAGTCCCAATCGCGTTCGCCCTTAGGCCCGCGACAAAAGGATCGCGGGCGCCAGGCAGCGCATTTTCCGCCGCCTCGAACAGATCGAGATAGGCCTGCTCGGCCTCGGTTCTGAATTGTTGGACTGGGAGGTCCATTCGTCCCTTTCCTTGGCGCTAAGCCGCCTCGCCGCTAAGCGGCATCGCCGCTAGGCGGCATCGCCGCTAGGCGGCACCGCCGCTAGGCGGCCTCGCCGCCGAACTCCGCGTAACCCGATTCCTCAAGCTCGAGCGCAAGCTCAGGGCCGCCCGAGCGCGCTACCCTGCCCTCGGAAAGCACATGCACGCGGTCGGGCACGATGTAGTTCAAGAGCCGCTGGTAATGGGTAATGACGAGCATGGCCCGCTCGGGCGAACGGAGCGCATTCACACCCGCAGCGACGACGCGGACGGCATCGATGTCGAGACCCGAATCGGTCTCGTCGAGCACGCAAAGCGCCGGCTCGAGCAATGCCATCTGTAGGATTTCATTGCGCTTTTTCTCACCGCCGGAGAATCCGACATTCAGCGGGCGCTTCAGCATCTCAAGCTCGATATTGAGCGCTTGCGCCTTCTCGCGCACGAAGCGCAAGAAGTCTGGCGTCGACAGCTCGGCTTCACCGCGCGCCTTGCGCACGGCGTTCACTGCGGTACGCAGGAAGGTCATGGTGGCGACGCCGGGAATTTCCATGGGATATTGGAAGGCGAGAAACACGCCGGCGGCGGCGCGATCGCTCGGCTCCATGGCAAGCAGGTCCTCGCCCTTCCAGGTGACAGAGCCTGCCGTGACCTCATACTCCTCCTTGCCGGCAAGCACATAAGCAAGGGTCGACTTGCCCGAACCGTTCGGTCCCATGATGGCGTGCACCTCGCCCTGAGGCAGGGTGAGGTCGAGCCCATTCAGGATCTCCCGGCCTTCGACATTGACGTGCAGGTTCTTGATCTCAAGCATTACGACTCTTCTCTAATTCCTTGGCACTGAATCTTCTTTGGACGCCGGGCTTTCTCTCGCGCGGCCGGGTAACATGCGCGGTTAGCCAACCGAGCCCTCCAAGCTGATGCCGATCAGCTTCTGCGTCTCCGCCATGAACTCCATCGGGAGGTGCTGGAGGACGTCGCGCACGAAACCGTTGACGATCAGCGCCACCGCCTCCTCTTCGGAAAGGCCGCGCTGCAAACAATAGAACAGCTGGTCGTCCGAAATTTTCGATGTGCTCGCCTCATGCTCGAACGTGGCGCTCGCGTTCTTGGCCTCGATATAGGGCACGGTGTGCGCACCGCATTTGTCGCCGATAAGGAGCGAATCGCAATTGGTGAAATTGCGCGCGTTGGCAGCCCGGCGATGGGCCGAGACCAGCCCGCGATAGGTGTTGTTGGAGTGTCCGGCGGCGATGCCCTTGGAGATGATGCGGCTCGACGTGTCGCGCCCGAGATGGATCATCTTGGTGCCGGAATCGACCTGCTGATAGCCGTTGGAGATGGCGATTGAATAGAACTCGCCGCGCGATCCGTCGCCGCGCAGGATACAGCTCGGATATTTCCAGGTGATGGCCGAGCCGGTCTCGACCTGCGTCCACGAGATCTTTGAGCGGGGCCCGCGGCAATCGCCGCGCTTGGTAACGAAATTGTAGACGCCGCCCTTCCCTTCCTTATTGCCGGGATACCAGTTCTGCACCGTGGAATATTTGATCTCGGCGTCGTCGAACGCGACCAGCTCGACCACGGCAGCGTGAAGCTGGTTCTCGTCGCGCATCGGCGCGGTGCAACCTTCGAGATAGCTCACATAAGAGCCCTTGTCGGCGATGATCAGGGTGCGCTCGAACTGACCCGTCTGCTTCTCGTTGATGCGGAAATAGGTGGACAGCTCCATGGGGCAGCGCACGCCGGGCGGCACATAGACAAAGCTGCCGTCGGAAAACACCGCCGAATTGAGCGTGGCATAAAAATTGTCGGTGATCGGCACCACGGAGCCGAGATATCGGCGCACCAGCTCGGGATGGGTCTTCACCGCCTCGGAGACCGAGGAGAAGATCACGCCGGCTTTGGCCAGCTCTTCTTTGAAAGTGGTGACCACCGAGACGGAATCGAACACGGCATCGACCGCGACCCGCGGGCCCTCAAGGCGCGCGCCTTCGACGCCGGCCAGAACCTTCTGCTCTGAGAGCGGGATTCCAAGGCGCTCATAGGTCCTAAGCAGTTCGGGATCGATCTCGTCGAGACTCTTTGGCGCCTCCATGCTCTTGGGCGCGGCGTAGTAATAGAGCTCCTGGAAATCGATCTTAGGGTAGCTGACATTGGCCCAAGTCGGCTCCTGCATAGTGAGCCAGCGCCGATAGGCTTCGAGCCGCCATTCGAGCAGCCAATCAGGCTCGCCCTTCTTGGCCGAGATGAAGCGGACGATGTCCTCGTTCAGCCCCTTGGGCGCCTTGACCGACTCGATGTCGGTGAAGAAGCCGTATTTGTACTTGTCGACGTCAATTTCTTTGACGCGGGCGACGGTTTCTTGCACGGCTGGCATGTCTTACTCCAACTCCTTTCCGGCGGTTCCTAAGCCGCAACTCTGGGCCTCAGGCGGCCAATCAGCTCGCCAAAAGCCTTCAGGAAGGTCTTGATATCGGCACGCGTGGTCGCAAAACCAAGGCTTACGCGGATTGCTCCGCGGGCGAGCTCATCGGAAATTCCCATGGCGCTCAGCACATGAGAGGCCTCGACCTTTCCAGAGGAGCAGGCGCTGCCTGCGCTCACGGCGACACCGGCAAGATCGAGCGCAATGACAATCGTCTCGGCCTTTACGCCGGGCACGGCGAAGCAAGTCGTGTTGGGAAGCCGCTCGGACTCTGCTGAAAGCACGACGGCGTCGGGCACTAACGCAAGCACACCCCCCTCAAGCTCGTCCCTCAACTTTGCGGTTGCGCCGGAATTGGCGAGATCGGTCAAGGCAAGCTCCGCCGCCACGCCAAATCCGACAATGCCTGCCACATTCTCCGTTCCCGGGCGCCGCCGCCGCTCCTGGGTGCCGCCCCTGAGCAGAGGCTCGACCGAGGCGCCAGGCCTAAGCACGAGAGCCCCGACACCTGTGGGGCCGCCGATCTTGTGGGCGGAGAGGCTCAAAAGATCGGCGCCGAGCGCCGCCATGTCGAGCTTGATCCGTCCCGCCGCCTGAACGGCGTCGGTGTGGAGCATCCCGCCCGCGTCATGGACGATCTGCGAAGCCTCCGCGACCGGCTGCAGCGCGCCGGTTTCGTTGTTGGCGGCCATCAGGGAAACGAAAGGCCTCGTCTCTTCGAGAGCGGAAAGCTCTTTGGCAAGACTTTCGAGGTCTGCAACCCCGTCAGACGTGACGGGAAACCTGGTGGGGGCCTTTTGAGAGACCCGTCGGCTTAAGAGCACCGAGGGGTGCTCGACCGCCGAGACGTAACAGTGCCACGCTTCACCGGGCGGTGCTCCGAGTGCAAGCGCGTTCGCTTCCGTGCCGCCGCTCGTAAAGATCACATCTTCGGCGCGGGCCCCGGCCAGGGCCGCAACCTTGGTGCGGGCCGCCTCGATGGCCCGGCGAGCCGCCCTGCCCTCGGCATGAACCGAGGACGGATTGCCCGGGATCGAAAGGGCCGCAATGACAGCTTCGCGAACTTCGTCGCGAAGCGGCGCCGTGGCGTTATAATCGAGATAAGTGCGCTGGTTCATGCTCTACTAAGCTCGCGACCGATACCGACGGTTAACGCTTGCACGAGCCCCCGTCGCGCGTGCTATGAAGCGCGGCCCGAAGGTTCAAGCCACTCCAAGCGCCCAGCTATCCCGGAGCGGCCTTGTTTGGAACAATTCTAATCTTATAAAGGGTATAGGTTTCCCGAGCGGCAGAGTCAAGTTTGCAGCCGAGTGCTGCGCTTCCCAAATCTCCCTCCGTGGAACCCTTTGATCGGATCACCGTGACCCAGATCGTGTCGAGGCCAGTCGTTCATGCCTGAAGTGAATATCAGCGGTCCCGGCGGAAGGATCGAGGCCCGCTACCACCACGAGGACGGAACTAACGTCCCCGTGGCGCTTATCCTCCATCCCCACCCGCAATTCGGCGGGACGATGAATAATCAGGTGGTTTATCACCTGTATTATGCGTTCCAGCGGCGCGGCTTCTCGGTGCTCCGCTTCAATTTCCGCGGCGTAGGGCGTAGCGAGGGCCTGTTCGATAACGGCCCCGGCGAGCTTGCCGATGCCGCCACCGCGCTCGATTGGCTGCAAGCCCACAATAACGAGGCCTCCACCTGTTGGATCGCCGGTGTCTCGTTCGGCGCCTGGATCGCCATGCAGCTCTTGATGCGGCGCCCCGAGGTCGAGGGCTTCATCTCAGTGGCGCCCCCCGCCAATCTCTATGATTTCACCTTCCTTGCCCCCTGCCCGTCGTCGGGGCTGATGGTCAACGGGGCGAGAGATCGAGTCGTGCCAACGGAGTCCGTGCGCGCGCTCGTCGATCGCCTGAAGACACAGAAGGGCATCGTGATCGACCACTCGACCGTTCCGGAGGCCAACCATTTCTTCGAGGGCCGCATGGACGGGCTGATGGAGGTGGTTGATCACTACCTCGATAAGCGGCTGGGCAGAACTAAGAAACGCAGAGAATCTGCTGCTTAGACGAAACCGGCCGAGGCTGCCTTTGCCGTCGCTTCCGTGCATTCTCACGGCAAAGCTGATACAGGCTTTGCCATTGGAATCACTTTGAGCCGCTCCCCATGAGCAAGGTCAAATCCGACTTTCTGCAGGAGCTCGCAGCGCGGGGCTATATCCACCAAGCGACTGACGAGGCGGAACTCGACCGGCTGGCAAGAAGCGAGCGGCTGACCGGCTATATCGGTTTTGACTGCACCGCCCCTTCGCTGCATGTCGGCAACCTCATCAGCATCATGATGCTGCGGAAGCTTCAGCAGGCTGGGCACCGGCCGATCGTCTTGATCGGCGGGGGCACGACCAAGGTCGGCGATCCTTCCGGTAAGGACGAGGCCCGTAAGCTCCTAAGCGATGCGGAGATCGCCGCCAACATCGCCGGCATCGAGCAGGTGTTCACCAAGTTCCTGAACTTCGGGCACGGCGAGAGCGATGCGCTCATGATCAACAACGCCGACTGGCTCGATACCCTGAACTACGTCGATTTCCTGCGCGACTACGGCCGGCATTTCAGCGTCAACCGCATGCTGACCTACGAGGCGGTGAAGCTCAGACTGGAGCGAGAGCAGCCGCTCAGCTTTATCGAGTTCAACTACATGGTGCTGCAGGCCTACGACTTCGTCGAACTCTACCGGCGCTATGGCTGCCGCCTGCAACTCGGCGGATCGGACCAGTGGGGCAACATCGTGAGCGGCATCGAACTCGGCCGCCGTACAGACGCGGTGGAGCTGTTCGGGCTCACCTCCCCGCTTCTGACCACGTCATCGGGCGCCAAAATGGGAAAGACCGCCGCCGGCGCCGTGTGGCTCAACGCGGATATGTTTTCTCCCTACGATTATTGGCAGTATTGGCGCAACACCGAGGACGGCGATGTCGAGCGCTTCCTCAAGCTGTTCACCGAACTCCCCCTTAGGGAGATCGCCAAGCTAGCCGGACTTGAAGGCGCGGAGCTTAACGAGGCCAAGAAGATCCTCGCCACCGAGGCGACCGCCCTTGTTCACGGTCGCGACGCAGCCGATCGTGCGGCGGAGACGGCGCGGGCGACTTTCGAGCAGGGCGAGATCGCCGTCACGCTGCCGACCTTCGAGATTCCCAGAGCGCAGTTGGAAAAGGGCTGGGGCGTGCTCACCGCCAACACTCATGTCGGGTTCGTAGCCTCGACCGGTGAGGCAAGACGTCAGATCAGAAGCGGCGGCATCAAAGTGAACGGCGTGGCCGTCACCGACGAACGGCGGGAGTTGACGCTTGCCGATCTCACCCCGGAGGGCGTCATCAAGCTCTCGCTCGGCAAGAAACGGCACGCTCTTATCAGGCCGGTCTAAACCTATCGTGAGCCGGGCTGCGCAAAATTCTGGCCCGGCACCATGAAGGAGGACGCTGCCGGCTTGGCTTTAGGGTCCGGAACCGTGCCTGTGAACTCGAAGATTTGCCGGAAGATGCCCGGCGTCATCACCGACATGGGATTGACCAGTACCGCCGGGTCGTCGAGCTTGCCTTTGATCGCGAATGTGATTCCGACCACGCCTTCGCCCTTGCGGCCGACCAAGACGCGGCCGAGAATGGGTATCGATCCAAGCGCCGAGTTCAAGCCATAAAGAGGCACATAGGTGCCCCCGAGCTCGACCATTTCCGCTTTGAAATCGACCGTCCCGCGTATGGTGGCGCCGAGCAGCGGTCCGTTGATAAAGGCGTCGCCCAGCCGGAATTTGCCGCCGCCGACGGAAAAAGGCACGCGCATTTGATTGAAGACGATGCGCTTCCGGACCACCCGCTGCTTGCGCTCGGTGGGTCCCAGGATCGCCGCGGAATTCGGATCGGTGAGAACTTCGTTCACAACGGAATCGCCGAGCACGACGAAACTGCGGGCCCATAGCGTCCCGCTCTTGGTTCCCGGCCCGCCCGCGTCGAGATTGACCCGAAGCGACGCCTCGCCGCCTTCAACGCTCGGATAGAACCCGACGAGCCGAAACGCGGCACCGGCATCGCGGGCTTCGGCCTCGATGAGGCGTGCGCCCTCGCTCTGTTCGAGATGGACCGCGGCTGCCGCGTTACCGTTCAGCTCACCCTTGGCGTCGAGCGCAACAAGTTGGCCGTTGCGCTTCTTCATCGTCACTTCGACATTATCGATCGTCGTGTCGTAGAACCCAACGACCTTGCCGATGCTGGCGGTCAAATCGATGCCGAACGGCTGGTCGGGCTCTGCAGAACCCTCGATCTGGCCGGCCGAGAACAAGGATTGGAAGAATTCTCTTCCGTCGTAGCTCGGTCCCGCAGCCTTGATCTCGAGCACTTCGTCGTCGCGCACATTGGCGGTGATCTCAACATGGGTCAGGCTGCTGACAGAGAAGTCAGAGAAGTAGAACTGCTTGAGGCGCTGCTCGGCATCAAGCGCAATGCGGCCGTGAATGTCGATGTCGTAACCAAGGACCCTCAGGTTGTCGAGAACCGTCGAACCGTCTTCTTTCGGCACAATGTCGAGCTCAACGGTCGCGACGCGACCTGGGGGCTTGGTCCAGCCCAAACCGCCGAAGAGAAGTTTCGCTTCGGTGAGGTCGGCCTCGAGAGTCATGACCGTCGGCGTCTCTGGACCGAGCCGCGGGATACTCAACGTGACCGGGGTCGGTCCTTGGATCAAATGGTTGATCTTGAGTCCGAGCTGCTCGCGCGCCGCCGCGTCGAGACGCGCCGTCACCTGAACAGGCGTCTGCTGGGCGTCGGGTGCATGAAAGATTCGCCGCCAGGAAAGTTCAGCCGGCACCCCCTTGATGCTGATCTCGCCCCTAGCCTCGAGTGCCTTCTCGGTGACGCTGACGTCAAGCGAGCCGCCGGCCATATCGAAAGGACCGACAAGGTGGGCGGTGGAAAGAGCGTCATCGAGGTGCGCCGCGCCTCTAATCTTGATCCGATTGAATTTGAGATCGGACAGGAGCGGCATCGACAACAGAAAGTCGCCTTCGGCCGTGCCCCCAAGAAAATCGGGCCTTAATCCAACGCTTCGCAGGTAGCCGAGCGGCTCGTGGTCGAGCAGCTCAAGCACGGCCGGGGTCTCGCCGTGAGCCTTGAACACGATCTCGCCCTGTTGCGGGTCGACGCGAAGATCGGGAATGAGAAAGCGACCTTCGCTGAGCGCTATGGTCCGCCCTGAGGGCGTGTCGATCCTGCCGCTCGGAATTTCGACGGCAAAC